>LNFM01001398.1_pt1 | contig 120665 bp, 117 predicted proteins | sample 596031 | NCBI WGS metagenome assembly LNFM01 (sample SAMN04254537, study PRJNA301005) | activated carbon metagenome | isolation source: dual media filters at the Ann Arbor, Michigan drinking water treatment plant | place: USA: Ann Arbor | reverse complement strand
TCTTGAAGCCGCCTTCCTTCAGCATCACGTTTTCGGGGCCGACATAGACGTTGTCGAGATAGGTCTGCACCCACTCCTCGCCGTTGAGGAATTTTGCCGGCGCGCCCTGCTTGAAGCCGGGGGCGTCGCGCGGGATCAGCACCGAGCCGATGCCGCCGACGCCGGGGCCGAAGCGCACATAGGTCAGCATCACGTCGGCGTATGAGGCGTGGGTCTGGAACACTTTCACGCCGTTGATGCGGTAACCCTCGCCGTCGGGTGTGGCGCTGGTTTTGAGATCGGTCACCGCGGAACCCGCTTCCGGCTCGGTCATGCCGACGGTAATGACGGACTCGCCGGCAAGAATCTTGTCGAGGTAGCGCTTTTTCTGGTCCTTGGTGCCGTACTCGGCGAGCACGCGCACCGGGCCGAAGTTTCCGGCCTGGATCACGTCGGCGCTGCGCGGGCAGACCGAGGCGATGGTTTCGATGGCGATGATGGCGTCCATCAGCGAGCCGCCCTGGCCGCCATCCTCTTCCTTCATCGTGATGCCCATCAGGCCCTGCTCGGCCATCAGTTTCGCAACATCCCAGGGATGTTCTTCCTGGTGCGCGCGCTTCAGCGCGCCGTCGCGCAGATGGCGCTCGGCAAAACCGCGCACGGCGTCGCGGAACTGTTCCTGTTCGGGGGTGAATTTGAAATCCATGATTTGAACCTGAGACGGGTTAAGCCGGTTGAAGGGAGAGCAATTTTACCGGCTGCTCACAGGGCAGTCAGCAGGCTGACCCGGATCCGCATCATGGATAAAATGCGGCGAAGTGCAATCGCTTGCACTCCGCCAGCGCCTCAGGGATAGATCGCCCAGCCGGTGCGGCCGGTTTCCGCGCGGAAAAAATGGCCTTGCGTGGTGGTGACGAACAGGGTCGTCATGTCGGGACCGCCGAAGCAGCAGTTGGTCGGGCGGATTGCCGGTACCGGATGGGTTTCGAGTATGCGGCCGGTGGGCGAGAAGACATAGATCATCGGGCCCGCGCCGGCGACTTCCCAGCCGGCGGTGGCTACGATGTTGCCATCGATATCCAGTGTCATGCCGTCGATGCCGCGGTGCACGCCGCGATAGTCCTCACCCCAGGTGAACAGCGTCTGGTACGGGCCGAGGCTGCCGTCGTCGCGGATCGGGTAGGCGCGCAGCTCGCGCGCGATGCCGGCGGTGAAGCTGCTTTCGGCGACGTAGAGGGTGTTCTGATCCTGCGACACCAGGATGCCGTTGGGCTGGGTGGTGTCGAACACGACACGGGTGATCGAGTAGCTGCCGTCCTTCTGCGGATCGAGGCGGTAGACCGCGCGGTGGTCGAGTTCTTCCTTCTCGGTCTTGTCGACATTGCCGTCATTCCACGGATTGGTGAACCAGATGCGGCCCTTGCGGTCGATGGCGAGATCATTGGGCGTGTTCAGGCGCTTGCCTTCGAACCTGTCGGCGATCACCACGTTTTTGCCGTCGGGATCAAAGCGCATCACGCTGCGTCCGCCCTGGCAGCAGCCAAATAGGCGTCCTTCGGCATCGAAAGCCAGTCCGTTGACTCGGTCCAGTCCGGTGCGCCACGGGGTGATGGCGTTGGTTTTCGGATCGCAACGGAAGATGGTGTTGGCGTGGATGTGGGTGAAGTAGATGTGCTCACCATCCCACACCGGGCCTTCGGTGATCGGCAGGCCGTCGGGTTTTTTCAGCAGTTCGAATTTCCACGCCATGATGTTTTCTCCGAAAAAAATCCCCCGCGAACGGGGGATGATCCTGATGCCGTTGCTCTTTTATATCGCTCAGGCCGTCAGCAGCGGACGCAGTTTGGTGATGCTGCCGATTTTCTCGATGTTCCACACCGCATCGCAGAGCTTGCGCGAGCGTGCCGCACCAAGAATCGGCGCCATGAGGTGGTAGCACTTCTCGTCGACCTGGGCCCGGGTCATCGGGTTCTGCGCGGTGCCGAGCACTGCCTTGACGTGCTTGTTCAGGGTTTTGCCGTTTTTCAGCTTCAGTTCGAGAATGCCCTGGCGCGACGGCAGCGCCGCGGTCAGCGCATCGTCGCCGTAGAGCGTGATGCGTTTGCGCAGGTCGAGTACCTTCCTGTCGAACATGCGCTTCTCGTCGTGCGAAGACTTGAAGGTGACGATGCCGTCGATCAGCATCACCGCGCACAGGTGCTGCATGCAGATGTCGGGCATGTTGCGGTTGTCGGTGGTGTTGGCGGCCTGGTGGGCGACCCGGATCACCAGCTTGTCAACGTCTGCCGCCTTGACGCCGTGCTCACGGATCAGTTCGAGCAGGCCGTCGAGCGGCGCCTGGATCGGCGAACCCACCGACCAGCGCTTGATGTTGGTGTTCATTATTTCGTAGACCCTGCCCAGATCCTTGATCAGGCGCTGCGGCTGCGGTTTCAGGCCGATGCGGCGGGTTTCATCGTAGGCCACATAAAAATTGCGCTCGCCGGAGAACACGTCTTCCACCGCGGTGAAACCCGAGGCGACCATCGAAGCCGCGGCGGTGCCGTTACGCGCCGGCATGCCACCGAAGTCGAAGGCTTTTTCAATGTGTTCCTCGTCGCGCATCCAGCACGAAATGCCCGAGCATTGCTGCGCGGTGTATGACAGCGCGTGGCGCATGCCGTTGTAGTCCAGGCCCGCCAGCAGCGAAGCCGCGGCGGCGGCACCGAAGCCGGGGCCGAAGCTGTGCGTCGAATGGCCGGCCTGGCGGAAATCATAGGGATGCAGTGACAGATTGAGCCGTGCGCAGAGGTCGTAACCCAGCGCCACGGCGCGCAGCAGTTGCGTGCCGTTGGATTTTTCGCGTTCACCCATCGCCAGTGCCGCCGGCACGATGGCGCAGCCGGGGTGCGACAGAGATGCGGCGTGTGAATCATCGGTCTCGTCGGCGTGGGCGAGCATGCCGTTGATGTGGGCGGCCTGCTCGGCGTTGGTGACGATCTTCGAGCCGATCACCAGTGCCTGCGGCGCGCCGCCCAGCGTCTTGGCGTAGGCGATGGCCTTGGTGCCTGGCAGCAGGCGCGAGCCGGAGACCATCGCGGCGATGGTGTCGAGCACGTGGTGCTTGGTTTTTTCGGCGACGGCTTTTGGCAGCGGTTTTTTTGCCGCTGCGGCCATGTAGGTGGCCAGTGTCTTCATCAGCGGCGACACGGTGGTTTTGGGATTGCTTTTGGATTTCTTGCTCATGGCATGATCACTCCGCCGTTGATGTGAATGGATTGTCCGGTGATATAGCGTGCTTCCGGCCCGCACAACATGCGCACCATGGCCGCGATTTCCTGGGGTTCGCCGCGCCGGCCGACCAGCGGCAGGGTCTTGCGGTGGTCGGGGCGGGCCGGCGCACCGGGCAGGCCGCGCACGGTGTCGATCGGCCCCGGCACCACGCAGTTCACGGTGATGTTGTTTTCAGCAAGGTCATGAGCCACCGCCTTGGTCATCGCGGCGAGGCCGCCCTTGGCCGCCACCACATGCGAGCGGTGCAGCGCGCCCTTGTGGCCGGTGAGCCCGCCGATATAGATCAGCGTGCCGCCGCCGGCCTTGATCAGGTGCGGCAATGCCGCCTGCGACACCAGGAAGGCGCCATCCAGCACGGTCGAAATCACGCGCTTCCACTCTTCATATGTGATGCTTGCAAAGGGGGTCTCGGCGCGAATCGCGGCGTTGCTGACCACCATGTCGAGGCGGCCGAACTGCTTCACGGTTTCATCGACCAGGTGCTGCACCGCCTTCGGATCGGTGATGTCGCCCATGCACAGTGCGGCGCGGCCGCCGGCTTTCTGGATCATCGCCACCGTTTCCTCGCCGGCTTCACGCGAAGTGTTGGCGTTGATCATCACCGCGGCGCCGCCCGCGGCGAGCGAGCGCGAAATGGCGCGGCCGATGTTGCGCGCGCCGCCGGTGACCAGTGCGACCTTGCCGGCGAATTCATCGCCGGGCCGCATTCCTATCGGGGAGGACATAAATATTCCTTTAAAAACAATTAGTTAGAAGAAATCTTGGCTTCGCGCACCAGCTTGCCCCATTTTGCGATCTGGCCATTCAGGTAAGTCGTGAATTCCTGTGGCGTGTTCGCGACCAGCTCCGCGCCCTGCACGGCCGCGCGTTCCTTGATGTCGGCCAGTGTGGTCACCTGCCTTATTTCGCGCCCCAGGCGTTCAATCACCGTCGCCGACGTGCCGCGCGGCGTCATCACCCCGTTCCACGCACTGACATCAAAACCGGGCAGACCGGACTCGGCGACTGTGGGAATGTCGGGCAACGCGCCCGAGCGGTTCTGTGAGCCCACGGCGATGGCGCGGGCGCGGCCGCTTTTGACAAAAGGCAGCGCTGCCGGCACGGAAGCAAAAGTGAACTGTGTTTCGCCGCTGACCACCGAAGTGAGTTGTGCGCCCGTGCCTTTGTACGGCACATGCACGATATCGATCTTGGCCATCGATTTCAGCAGTTCCCCCGAAAGGTGTGCCGTGGCGCCGGTGGTGCCCGCCGCGTAGTTGATCTTGCCTGGCCGCGCCCTGGCGTAGGCGATCAGCTCAGGCACGGTCTTTACCGGCAGGTTGTTGTTGACCAGCAGCACGCCGGGGAACAACGCGAACAGGCTGACCCGCTCGAAGCTCTTGATCGAGTCGTAGGACAGCCTGGGATGCAGGCTGGGCATCACCGAAAAACTGGTGTGGGTGTAGAGCACGGTGTAGCCGTCGGGCACTGCCTGCGAAACGATTTCCGAAGACACGATGCCGCCGCCGCCGGGGCGGTTGTCGATCACCACCTGCTGGCCGAGGCGTTCGCCGAGGGACTGCGCCAGCATCCGCGACATGATGTCGGTGGTGCCACCCGGTGCCGAGATCACCACCATGCGGATCGGCCGTTCGGGGTAGGCCGCGGCGGCCGGCAGCACCGGCAGCAGTGCGAGCAGGGTGCAGGCGGCGCGGACGCCTTGCGCGGACAGTCGCATCGTTGATTTCTCCTCGTGTGTGGGGGCGGGTCGTGTGCGGAAGGCCACGGCAGCGGTTGCGCGGCAGACAGCGCCGGGCGATTCTAGCAGCCCTCTTTCGCTCCAGTGACTGCATGTCCGTACTGTAAAATATTGCTTTAATCACCGGCCGTTTGCGCCAGGGACCCTGCGGTGGAAAAGGCAGCCAAAGCAGCAGAAAAAAAACCGCGCGTCGGCATCGTCATGGGCAGCCAGAGCGACTGGGACGTGATGCAGCATGCGGTGGCGATGGTGCAGCACTTCGGCGTGACCTTCGAGGCGAAGGTGGTCTCCGCGCACCGCACACCGGACCTGCTGTACCAGTACGCCGAAACCGCCGAAGCCCGCGGCCTGCACTGCATCATTGCCGGCGCCGGCGGTTCCGCCCACCTGCCCGGCATGCTCGCCGCCAAGACCATCGTGCCGGTGCTCGGCGTGCCGGTCACCTCGCGCGCGCTGCAGGGCCTCGATTCGCTGCTGTCCATCGTGCAGATGCCCAAGGGCATTCCGGTGGCCACCTTTGCCGTCGGCGAAGCCGGCGCCGCCAATGCCGGGCTGTTCGCGGTGGCGATGCTCGCGCGAAACGACCTGAAACTCGCCAAAAAACTGGCCGCCTTCCGCAAAAAGCAGAGTGCTTCGGTGCGGGCGATGAAACTGCCGGTGAAAAAATGAGTTTCAAAGGCGAAAACCTTTTAGCCACAGAGGGCACAGAGGGCACAGAGAAAAACCGGGGTTTTTGTTTTGTCCTTGGTCTGTCGACGGATATCAACACCGTGCAGATCGTTCAATATCCTAAGAACCCTCTGTGCTCTCTGTGACCTCTGTGGCTGCTTTGGATTTTTGCCCATGATCTTTCCGGACGCCATGCTCGGCATGCTCGGCGGCGGCCAGCTGGGCCGCATGTTCACGCTCGCCGCGCACAGCATGGGTTACCGCGTCACCGTGCTCGATCCTGATCCGCTGAGCCCTGCCGGCGCGATTGCCGATGTGCACCTGAAGGCGGCTTATCAGGATGTCGAAGCGCTGCAGCAGCTCGCCGATACCTGCGAGGCGGTGACCACCGAATTCGAGAATGTCCCCGCCGAAAGCCTGCGCTGGCTGGCCAGACACTGTGCCGTGCGACCGGCCGGCGATGCGGTGGCCATCGCGCAGGACCGTGCGAAGGAAAAGAACTTTGTGCGCAGTTGCGGCATCGAGGTTGCGCCTTTCGCCGTCATCGAAAAAGACGCCGATCTGGATGGCGTCGACAACAAGCTGTTCCCCGGCATCCTCAAGCGTGCGCGTTTTGGTTACGACGGCAAGGGCCAGGCGCGGGTGGCGAATGTCGTCGAGGCAAAGCAGGCGTTTGCCGACATGGGTTCCGAATCCTGTGTGCTCGAGCAACGCATCGACCTCGCCTGTGAAATTTCGGCGGTGGTGGCGCGCGGCGCGAATGGCGTGGGCACCGCCTTCCCGGTGGCCGAAAACCGCCACCGCAACGGCATTCTTGATGTCAGCATTGTGCCGGCGCGTGTCAGCCCGGAACTCGCGCAACGCGCCGCCGAATGGGCACTCAAGATTGCGACCAAGCTCGAGTACTGCGGCGTGCTTGCCGTGGAATTCTTTGTCACCAAAAACGGCGAGCTGCTGGTCAATGAAATGGCCCCGCGCCCGCACAACAGCGGCCACTACACCATAGACGCCTGCATGACTTCGCAATTCGAGCAGCAGGTGCGCACGCTGTGCGGCCTGCCGCTGGGTAATACGCAGCTGCTGTCGCCGGTGGTGATGGTCAACCTGCTTGGTGAAGCCTGGCGTCGTGGCGCACCGGCCTGGGACTGGGTGCTGGCGATGCCCGAGGCCAAGCTGCATCTCTATGGCAAACACGAGGCCCGCCCGGGGCGCAAGATGGGTCACTACTGCGTGCTCGGTGACAACGCCGACACCGCGCTGAAGAGCGCGCTGGCCGCCCGTGCCGCGCTGTATCCTGACTGGAAAGACTGATCCATCCAACCGGAACAACGATGAGCAATACCCCGCTGTACCAGACCGACCTTAAAAGCCTGCCCTTCCTGCATCGCGGCAAGGTGCGTGACATTTATGCCGTGGGCGACGACAAGCTCCTGGTGGTGCAGAGCGACCGGTTGTCGGCCTTCGACGTGATTCTCGACGATCCGATTCCGGGCAAGGGCCGCGTGCTGACCGAGTTGTCGCATTTCTGGTTCGACAAGCTGAAGCACATCGTGCCCAACCACCTGACCGGCATCGACCCGGCCACCGTGGTGGCGCCAAATGAACGTGACCAGATTGCCGGCCGTGCGATGGTGGTCAAAAAGTACACGCCGTTGCTGGTCGAGGCGGTGGTGCGCGGTTACATCATCGGTTCCGGCTGGAGCGATTACCAGAAGACCGGCGCGATCTGCGGCATCAAGCTGCCCGCGGGCCTGAAGCAGGCGCAGAAACTCGCCGGACCGATTTTCACGCCGGCGTCAAAAGCCCCCGCCGGCCAGCACGATGAAAACATCAGCTATGAGGATGTTGTGAAAACCATAGGCGCGGCGCATACGGCCAAGGTCAAGGACATTTCGATCCAGCTCTACCAGGCTGCCGCCGAGTTTGCCGCGACACGCGGCATCATCATCGCCGACACCAAGTTCGAGTTCGGCACCGATGCCGCCGGCAATGTGGTGCTGATTGACGAGGCACTGACGCCGGATTCCTCGCGCTTCTGGCCCGCCGCCGAATACCGCACCGGCATCAGTCCACCGAGTTTCGACAAGCAGTTCGTGCGCGACTGGCTGGAAACCCAGCCCTGGAACAAAAAAGCCCCGGCGCCGCGGCTGCCGGCCGATGTGCTGAAGAAGACCTCGGAGAAATACCGCGAGGCGCAGACCATGCTGCTGGGAAGCTGAGATGAATGCTGAAGCCGGCCAACTGTTTTTTGAGGGTGACCGTGATGCCGCGCATGCGGTGACCACCGGCATCCTGCCCGACCGTGACATCGCCAAGCTGATTGAAGGCGGGCGCATCAGCGCCGAAGGCGGTGTCGATGCGTCGCAGATTCAGCCGGCAAGCCTGGATTTGCGCCTGGGCGCCGTGGCCTGGCGTGTGCGTGCGAGCTTCCTGCCCGGCAAAACCTCGACGGTGCAGGCCAAGATCGACCGCCTGCAGATGCACAAAATTGATCTCACCAAACCCACCGTGCTCGAAAAAGGCTGTGTCTACATCGCCGAGCTGATGGAGGAACTGAAGCTGCCCGCCGACATTGCCGGCAGCGCCAACCCGAAAAGCTCCACCGGGCGGCTCGACATATTCACCCGGCTGATCACGGATGCCGGCGCCGAATTCGAAGGTGTGGCCGCAGGCTACAAGGGCAAGCTGTATGTGGAAATCATGCCGCATACCTTCAGCGTGCTCGCGCAGCAGGGCACACGGCTCAACCAGATTCGTTTTGTCCGCGGCAATCCGCCGCCTTCCGACACCAAGCTCAGCGAACTAGACCAGACGCTGCAACTGGTTTACAGCGACAGCGACGGCCCGCAGCCGGCGATGATCAAGAACGGCCTGTGGGTGTCGGTCGATCTCGAGGGCGACTCGAGCAACGGCGTCATCGGCTACCGCGCCAAGCACCATGCGCCGCTGATCGACCTTTCGAAAATCAATCACTACGATCCGCTCGATTTCTGGGAACCGATCCAGCGCAGCGCCGACCGCTCGCTGGTGCTGAACCCGGATGATTTCTACATCCTGGTGTCGCGGGAACGGGTGCGTATTCCCAACAGCTACGCCGCGTCGATGGTGCCCTACGATCCATCGGTCGGTGAATTCCGCATCCACTACGCCGGTTTCTTCGATCCCGGCTTTGGCTACGGCGCCAACAACCTCAAGGGCGCGCGTGCGGTACTCGAGGTCCGTTCACACGATGTGCCGTTCATGATCGAACACGGGCAGGACGTCGGCCGCCTGATCTACGAACGCCTGCTCGGCGAGCCGGAAACCATCTACGGCGTGAACATCGGCTCCAATTACCAGTCGCAGGGACTGAAGCTGTCGAAGCAGTTCAGGCCGCTGGCGATGCCGGTTTAGCCGGCACTGTTGCGCCGGCTGAAAGCGGCAAGGCGCTGGCTCCGGCCAGCGCCTTTTGTCATTGCAGCGGCGGAATCAGCGCAGCGCGTCGATCGAAGCGCCGAAGTTGATGTGGAAGGGCGCGCCATCAAGCACCAGCGCCGGCACCGACTTCACGCCAGCGGCGTCGGCCTCCTTCAGACGCGATTTCTGCTGTCCCAGGTGCACGATTTCGACCTGGTATTTCGCCGGATCGATGGCCATCGCGACATTGCGTTCGGCTTCGATGCACACGGGGCATCCGGCGTGATAAAACACGGCTTTGCTTTTCATGCGGGTCTCCTTGGACGATGGGTTTGTGCAACAGGCACACAGGCATGCTAGGTGGCGGGCACAGGCTGCAACAGCAGGCACCTTCCGGAGTCCCGGGCACTTATTGGTGTAAATCGGTGAATATGAACGCGAAAAAAAATCTGCCCGCAGCCTCCGAATACCACCAGCTTGAAGATGTGGTCGGCTGTAAATGGTCGGTCTCGGTGCTGCAGGCGGTTGCGTCCGGCATCACGCGGCCCGGCGCGCTGGAGCGCCACATTGCCGGCATCTCGACCAAGGTGCTGTCGGAACGCCTGCGCAAGCTCACGCTTTACGGCCTGCTCGACAAGCGGGTGTATGCCGAAGTGCCGCCGCGCACCGAGTACGCGCTGACCGCATACGGGCAGAAACTGGTGCGCATCATCAGCCAGATTCGCAGCCTTGACGACGCCATCCGGAATACCGGTGAGCGCTGACTTAATCAACATAAGTATTTGTTTTTATTGATTATTTTTTTGCGCTGCGGCATAATCGAAGAATGAATGCCGCTGTAACTTCCACCGACATCACCCGTGCCGCCGCCCTGCTCAAGGCCGGCGAGCTGGTTGCTTTTCCCACCGAAACCGTCTACGGCCTCGGTGCGGATGCGTCGAATACGGATGCGGTGCGCAAGGTGTTCGCGGCCAAAGGCCGGCCGGCGGATCATCCGCTGATCGTGCACATCGCCGATGTGGCGCAGCTTGAAGGCTGGGCACGCGAAGTGCCGGTGTTTGCAAAACGGCTGGCGCAAAATTTCTGGCCAGGTGCGCTGACCCTGGTGTTCAAGCGTAATCCGCAAGTGCCCGATGCTGTTACCGGCGGGCAGGATACGGTCGCGATTCGTGTGCCCGCGCATCCCGTCGCACAGCAATTGCTGCGCAGCTTTGGCGGCGGCATCGCGGCACCTTCGGCCAACCGTTTCGGCCGGGTGTCGGCGACCACCGCAGCCCATGTGCGCGAAGAATTCGGCGAGGCGCTGTGCTGCGTGATCGACGGCGGCGCGGCTGATGTCGGCATCGAATCGACCATTGTGGATTGCTCACGCGCGGCGCCGGTGCTGCTGCGTCCGGGCTCGATCACGCCGCAGCAGCTTGAAAATGCGATGAACATGCCGCTTGCGGCACCCGATGCCCACGCTCCGCGGGTATCCGGCTCACTGGAAAAACACTACGCGCCCCGCACCCCGGTGATGCTGATGGAAGGCGACCTGATCGTTGAGCTTGCACACAGCCTCGCGCGCCAGGGCAAACGGGTTGCCGTGCTCGCGCGTACCGCGCTGCAGCCACTGGTTGAAGGCCTGGTCTGGCAGGCCGCGCCGCAGGATGCCGCAGCTTATGCGCATGAGCTCTATGCCAGCCTGCGCGCGCTGGACCAGGCGGGCTGCGACGCGATGCTGGTCGAACAGCCGCCCGATGAACCCGAATGGCTGGCCGTGCGCGACCGCCTGATGCGCGCCGCAGCCGGCGCAGGCGGAAATTGATCACAGACTTGGTCCGGATTTTGGCGCACAATATTAGGAAGTTGTTGAAGTAAATGCTCCAGCACATCCCGGCGGTTTGATCCGCCGCCGGACATAAAAACAGCCGGACTCCGACAGGGATTCAACCATGCGCCGCAGTGATTTCGACATCACTGACAAGATCCGCACCACCGACGCCATCGAGGTATGCGATGAGGTCGTACGCCTGTTCCGCGGGCTGTACCGCCACGGTGATGCGCGGCAGATGGTGCGTGCCTTCGGCGACATGTCGAAGATGTATCACGGCAAACATCCCGACTATCACCCCTGCGACACCGAATACCACGACATCCAGCACGTGCTTGATGTGACGCTGGCGATGGCGCGGCTGCTGGACGGCTACCAGCGCGAAAACGAACTCACCGATCCGCTGCCGGCGCAGTACTTCGTGGTCGGCGTGATCACCGCGCTGTTCCACGACGTGGGTTACCTGCGCCGGCGCAATGATCGCAAGCACCGCTACGGTGCCGAATACACGCTCGTCCACGTCGGCCGTGGTTCCCGCTTTCTGCGCCGCTACCTGCCGCGCATCGGCCTGCGCCAGCATGCGCAGGCAGCCTCGGTGCTGATCCATTTCACCGGTTACGAGCGCGACGCCACCACCATTCGCATGTCCGACCCGCTGATGCGCCGGGTCGGTGAGATGCTCGGCAGCGCCGACGTCATCGCGCAGATGGCCGACCGCTGCTACCTCGAAAAATGCCAGGACCGGCTCTACCCCGAGTTTGTGCTCGGCGGCATCGCCCGGCGCAGGCAGCCTGACGGCAGCGAAATCGTGATCTACAAATCCGGGCGCGACCTGATCAGCAAGACCCCGGCGTTTTACGTCAACGCAATGAAGCGCCTCGACGAAAAGCTCAACCGCGCCTACCGCTATGCCGAAACCCATTTCGGGGGCAGGAACCTCTACATCCAGGAAATGCAAAAAAACGCACGCCACGCCGAAGCAGCCGTCCGCCACGGCAGTGGTGCCGGCCTGCGCCGCAGCGCACCCAAGACCCTGGCCAAGGGCGTCAAGGCCTTCCCGGAGACGCTGGTCATCCGCTGATCCGCGCCACGGATTGCCGTCGAGGCCATTCCGTTCGCCCCGCGCCCTGCGGATCAACTCCTGTGGGTCAAGTCCGCCGAGGCCTCTTTATCCCGCCGTTCGCCCTGAGCCTGTTGAAGGGCGCAGCCTGAAGGCTGTTGCATGATCAATAACCCCCGGCGCCTCGCCGCGGTTTTGCACTACATTCACGTTTTCACCACATCACCCGCGAAAGAGCGACGATGAAACACGACCTCATCCTCACTGCAAAAGGCCATGCCGGCACCCAGAAACGCATGGAGCAGGAATTCAACCTGATCAAGCTGTGGGAACAGCCCGACCGTGCCACCGCACTGAAGGCCGCGGCACCCAAGGTGCGCGCGCTCGCCCACACCGGCCACAGCAAGGTCGATGCCGCGCTGATGGATGCGCTGCCCAAGCTCGAAATCATTGCCAACTTCGGTGTCGGTGTGGACCAGATCGACCTTGATGCGGCCAAGGCGCGCGGCATCATCGTCACCAACACCGCCAATGCACTCAACGACTGCGTGGCGGACTGCGCGATCGCGCTGGTGCTCAACACCCTGCGCAAATTCAGCCAGGCCGACAAATACCTGCGCGCCGGCCTGTGGAAATCCAGGGGCACCTATCCCTTCACCACCTCGCTCGGCGGCAAGACCCTGGGCATCCTCGGCCTGGGCCGCATCGGCGAAGAAATCGCCAACCGCGCCAAGGCCTTCAAGATGGAGATTCGTTATCACAACCGCAACAAGAAGAATGTGCCCTGGACCTACGACCCCGATCCGGTGACCCTGGCGAAAAACAGCGACGTGCTGCTCGCCATCACCCCCGGCGGTGTGGAAACCGACAAGCTGGTCAACGCTGCGGTGCTTGATGCGCTGGGCCCGCAGGGCTATTTCGTCAACGTCGCCCGCGGCTCGGTGGTTGATCAGGCGGTGCTGTTGAAGTATCTGCAGGATAACAAGATCGCCGGCGCGGGGCTCGATGTGTTCGAAAAAGAGCCGGACGTGCCGCCGGAATTTTTCGAACTCGACAACGTGGTGCTGCTGCCGCACATGGCGAGTGCGTCAAACGAGACCAGGACGGCGATGGGGGATTTGCAGATTGAGAACATCCGGTTAAAGCTCGACGGAAAACCGGTCAAAACCCCCGTAACTTAAATTTCATTGTGCCTCGATCCCCGCGCTGGCCATGATCTTTTTGTAGCGCGGGATGTCCCTGGCCAGAACCGCTGCAAAATCCTCGGGGCTGTTGGCGATGATCTCGTTGCCGCGGGAGAGTGCGATATCCACCAGATCCTTCTGCGCCAGCACCTTGTTCGTTTCCGTGTTGAGCCTGCGGATCAGCGCAAGGGACGTGCCTTTCGGCGCGAGCATGCCGTGCCAGTTGCCGAATTCGTAGCCCGCCAGTCCCTGTTCCTGGATCGTCGGCACTTCCGGCAGCAGGAATGAACGCTTCGCGGTGGTGACGCCGTAGATTTTCATGCGCCCCTGACGCACATGCGGTGTGACCGTGGGGATCGACAGCAGCGCAGTCGAAACCTCGTTTGATAGCACCGCGATCTCTGAAGGTGAGCTGCCCTTGTACGGCACATTAACCAGCTTGATACCCGCCATGTATTTGAGGACTTCGGTGGCGACTGCGCCATTGGCGCCGGCTACCGCGATGGTTATGCGGTCCGGATCCTTGCGCGCGTAAGCCACGAACTCCTTGAAGTTGTTGGGCGTGAACTTCGGGTTCGCAATCAGCGCGGTGCCCGCCGATACCAGTTGCCCGATGGGCATGAAATCACGTTGTGGGTCGTAGGGCAGTTTTTTGTAGAGGCCGGTATTCATCACCATCGTGCCGATGTTGCCGATCAGCAGCGTATTGCCGTCCGGGGGCGCTTTGGCCGCGATTTCGGAGGCGACGATGCCGTTCACGCTCTGCCGGTTGTCGACGATGATGCTCTGGCCGATGGCTTCACTGAGTCGGTTTGATACCAGTCGCGCCGCGAAGTCGGAAGGTCCGCCGGGTGCTGATGGCACCAACAGCCGGATCGGACGCTTTTGTTCGACGGGTGCCTGCGCCATGGCGGCGAGCGGTGCGCCGAACAGGAGGGCAATCAAAGTGGACGACCAAAATACCGGGCGATACGCGCGAGTGACTGGGTGCATGGCTCCTCCTGCGGTGGCTGCCTGGGGACTGCGTGTTATTTTCTTTTCGGGCTAGCATAGGCAAGCAACCGTGGTCTGACAACGCACTGTTCACAATGCAGTCCCCAAACCGCTTTTTCGGCTTGTTCCCATAACCGCAACGAGGAGATTGCCATGTCTGCATCCGCGCCACTGACTCTGCGCCATGAGTTGCTGCCCGAGCGCATGCCGCCGATTCCCGAGGCACAGCGCAGCCCGGTGCAGCAAGCTGCGGCTGATTTGATCAGCGCGGGTCCCCGCGGCGGGGTTAAAGGTCCCTACAACGCCATCCTGCGCAGCCCCGGACTGACCACGCCGATGCAGCAGCTCGGGGCCTACATCCGCTTCGAGTGCAAACTGGCGCTGCGCATCAATGAAATGGCCGCGCTGATCACCGCGCGCCACTGGAGCTGCCAGTTCGAATGGCAGGCCCACGAAAAACATGCCCGCGCCGAGGGCCTCGCCGGGGCCATCATTGCCGCGATTGCCGAAGGCCGGCGTCCCGACGGGATGGCTGGCGACGAGGTGGTGACCTATGACTTTGTCAGCGAGCTGCTGGCACGGCATGGCGTCTGCGATGCCACCTATGAACGCGGCATCAGCCAGTTCGGCGAGGAAGGCCTGATGGACCTGATGGGGGTGGTCGGCTATTACTCGGCGCTGGCGCTGATCATGAACGTCGCGCGCACGCGTATACCCGGACGCGAGGACCTGCCACTGCTGCCGTGGCCGCTGCAGATGGCCCGGGCCTGAACCTTATGGGCTGGCTGCAGGCGGCACCGGCCGCGGCAGCATGATCTGCGTCTGGGTGACAATCGCCGCGACGCGGCCGTCGCCGCCCTTGATCGTGGTTTCCCAGACGGAAGTGGTGCGCCCGATGTGCAGCGGGATGCTCGTCGCCTTCAGCACCGGTCCAACTGCGGCGCCGAAAAAATTGGTTTTTGATTCGATGGTGCCGCCGCTGTGGTTGGGTGGCCGGTTGGCCACCGCGCCCGCGGCACCCATGACGTCGGCCATCGCCATCAGGATGCCGCCGCCGACGCGGTGGTTGCGGTTCATGTGATGCGGCTTGACCACCAGTATTGCCGTGATTTTGCGGCGGGTCACCAGCACCGGTTCCACGCCGATCAGCTTTGGAGGTCCGCTGTCAAAGAGCGCCCGGGCGCTGGCGAGCTGTGCGGAGAGGGGGGTGGCTGCAATTTTGCCGCGAACAGTATTGGGCATACTTTTGCCTTGAGAAGCGGCTTTATCGTTCAAAAGTCAGGTTTGCGGCCTTTACCACGCGCCGCCATTTTTCGATGTCCCTGCGGATGTAGTCGGTGAATTCATCGATGGTCATGGTCAGCGGATCGGCACCGACGGCGAGCAGGCGTTCACGGATGGCCGGCGTGTTGACGGTGCGGATGATCGCATCGTGCAGCTTTTGCGCGATGTCGCGGGACACCTTGGCCTGGGTGAGCAGGCCGTAGTAGTTGAGCATGTCGATGTTCTCGAAGCCCTGTTCCCTGGCCGAGGGAATGTCGGGGAAGTGCGGCGAGCGTTGCTGTGCCGCCACGGCAATCGCTTTCACCCGGCCCGATTTCACATAGGGCGAGATCACCGGCAAATCGACAAACATGCCCTGGATCTGGCCGGCAGTGACATCAACCACCGCCGGCGCCGCACCCTTGTAGGCGACATGGGTGATCTTGATCTTGGCTTCGGCCATCAGCATCTCGAGGCCGAGGTGCAGCGTGCCGCCGAGGCCGGCGGAACCGAAGGCGATCTGGTTGGGGCGGGTCTTGGCGAAGGCGACAAACTCTTTCAGGTTTTTTACCGGCATTGACGGGTGCAGCACAATCAGGCTGCCGGTGGTCATCACCGGCGACAGCGGCAGCATGTCGCGCAGCGTGTCGTACGGCGGCTTGGCGTAGGTGACCATGTTGATCGAGGTCACGCTGGCGGTGGTCATCAGCAGCGTGTGGCCGTCCGCGGGGGAGCGGATCATCGCTTCGGCGCCGATGGTGCCGTTGCCGCCGGCGCGGTTGTCCACGACGATGCTCTGCCCGAGCAGTTCACCCAGGCGCGGCGCGATGTTGCGCGAGGTGATGTCGGCGGGGCCGCCCGCGGCAAAAGGCACCACAATACGTATCGGCCGCGACGGGAAGGTTTGCGCAGATGCGGAAACCGCAGTCAGCAATCCGGCGGCGAGCAGAATCAGGTGTTTCATGACTCCTCCCAGAGCATGAGTGGTTGTTTTTTTTAGACGTTCTTTTTTGGGATCATTATAGCCAGCGCCCGGTCCAATGCGTATAAAGCCCGCTGTAATGACCATCGAAGCACCATCACCGTCCATTCACCCGAAAAGCCGTGCCGCCTGGCGTGCATGGCTGCAGCGGCAGCATCTGCGCGCTGCAGGGGTATGGCTGATCACGTTCAAAAAAGGCACCGGCAAACCACGCGTTGAATACGATGCCGCAGTCGAAGAAGCGTTGTGCTTCGGCTGGATCGACAGCAAACCCAGTGCGCTGGATGATGAGCGCTCGATGCTGTGGTTCTCGCCGCGCAAGCCGCGCAGCGGCTGGTCAAAACCCAACAAACAGCGGGTGGCGAGATTGACGGCTGCGGGCTTGATGGCAGAAGCGGGGCTTGCCGTCATTCGTGCCGCCAAACGGAATGGTTCGTGGACAGCGCTGGACGCGGTCGAGGCGCTTGAAATCCCGCCAGACCTCAAACGTGCGCTGGCGGCGCAGCCACCGGCCACGGAAAATTTCGCGGCCTTTCCGCGTTCTGTGAAGCGCGGCATTCTTGAATGGATACAGTCGGCGAAGCGCCCAGAAACCCGTGCCGTGCGTGTTCAGACTACCGCAGACATGGCCCGCCGCAATGAACGCGCCAATCAGTGGCGTGGTCCGGCGGGACGTAAACAGCCTGGAGCTACTTGACGTGAACATGCTTAAAAAACTGGGTCGATGGGCGCTGATAGTTGCCGTATTCATCGCGCTGCTCAGCGGCATCGGCCGCCTCACCACTTATTTCACCGCCGAGCGTTATTTCGAGGGTGCGGTGCCGAGCCGGCTGTTTCCGGTGATCAAGGTCGTGGAAGGGCCCGGTCGTTACGAACTGCTGCGCTGGCATCAGGTAAAGGCCGCGGCCACGGAAACGGCGCTGCCGTTCCGGCTGGGCGAGGACAAGGGCGGTTTTACCGTCCCCGACAACAGCGGCTACGAACCCGAAGTGCGCTTCAAGGTCAGTGCCGCGGATGGCGGCGGGCAGCGCGTCGAGCTTGATGTGATCGAGGATGACTACGTGATTCACGCCGCTTACGAAACCGATGGCAGCAAGGTGAAGCCGGTATACCTGCGGGTGTGGGGGCCGACGGCGATGCTGCTCGCGGTGTTTCCGGCAGCGGTGCTGACGCTGATTTTTGCGCGGGTGCTGCGGCGGCGCCAGACGCGTGCGGCGGAGGCTGGCGCAACTTCAGGTGGAAGCTCAGCCTGAACGTTTGGCGGTCAGGCTGAATTCGCCGAGCGCGACGGCACGGCCGTTGAGCAGGACTTCAACCTTGTGCCCGCCGGGATAATGGCGGCGTGTGCTGAGGTCGGCCAGCGACAGGTTTTTGGCGAAGGAGATTGCTTCGCGCGCACCGAATTCCACGGTCTTCAGCTTGAACACCTTGGGCGCGGACTGGCCGTTCGACTTGATGTAGTGCACACGCAGGTCCACCAGCACACGCTGCAGCCGGGGCAGGCGGTTCACCAGCTCAAAAGCGATGCGCACCTTGCCGCCGGTGGCCACCCGCTCGGGTGCGACGGTGGTGTTGCGCACGGTGACTTCGGCCCTGGCACCGAAGCCGCTGACCGCCAGCGCGCCGGCATTCCCACGCTTGATCGCCGAGCGCAGCGCATGGCGCACGATCCAGGCCCGTTCTGCTGAAGCGCCCTTGAGCCAGCGCTTGGCCACGGCATTGAGCAGCTCCGGATGGTCCTTGCCGATGTCGTTGAGGTGGTTGGCCACCGAGCGCCGCACGTACAGCGAAGGGTCATCTTTCAACAGCTCCAGCAGCTCCAGCGCCGGACGCGGATCGCGTTGCAGCGCGCGCAGCCGCGGTGCCCAGGGCAGGCGCGGGCGTGTGCCTTCGGACACCAGGCGGCGCACATGCTCGCTGGGGTCGCGCGTCCACGCACGCAGCCGCGCCAGCGTGCGTGCCTGGTCACGTTCGATGAAAGGACGGATGCTGAACTCGGCGGTAAAGCGCTGGGTCAGCGCGTACTGCGCGCGCATCGCGTCCTCGAAATGATCCAGCGCATAACTGGCGACATACACGGTATGCGGCATGAACAGGAATGAAGCCATGGAGCCGCTGATGTCGTCACGTGGCGCATCGAGCGAGGCGAGCAGGATGTCCAGCGCCGCCGGCACGTCCTGCGGCAGATGGGCGCGCAGCGCGGCGGCGATATGGCGGCCGCGCGGCATCAGCTCCAGCGCTTCGTAACCGTTCAGGGCGTCACGCAGGAAGGCGGCTTTGGGAAAGGCCGGATGCACCTGCGCGATCATCGCCGCGATGCACCGCGGGATGGCCCGGCCGTACTGGTTCTTCAGGGGTTCGGCCACGGATTTATTTCCGTTTCATGGCTTTCAGTTGAACGCCGACAACCCCGTCTGAGCGCGGCCCAGCACCAGCGCGTGGATGTCGTGGGTGCCCTCCAGGGTGTTCACCGTTTCGAGGTTGAGCATGTGGCGGATCACCGGGTATTCGTCGGAGATGCCGTTGCCGCCGAGCATGTCGCGCGCGGCGCGCGCGATGTCCAGCGCCTTGCCCGTCGAATTGCGCTTGAGCAGCGAGACCATTTCCGGCGTCGCCTTGCCTTGATCGCGCAGCCGGCTGACATGAAGGCAGGCGAGCAGGCCCAGCGCGATCTCGGACTGCATGTCGGCGAGTTTTTTCTGGATCAGCTGGTTAGCGGCCAGCGGCTTGCCGAACTGTTTGCGGTCCATCGTGTACTGGCGCGCGCTGTGCCAGCAGGCCTCGGCCGCGCCCAGTGCGCCCCAGCAGATTACAAAACGCGCGTTGTTGAGGCAGCCGAAAGGGCCTTTCAGGCCGGACACATTCGGCAGCCGGTTGGCCTCGGGCACGAACACGTTGTCCATCACGATTTCGCCGGTGGGCGAAGCACGCACCGAGAACTTGCCCTCGATCTTGCGTGTGGCGAGGCCGGCCATGCCGCGCTCGAGGATGAAACCGCGGATCATGCCTTCGTCATCCTTGGCCCATACCACCATGATGTCGGCAATCGGCGCGTGGGTGATCCACAGCTTGGTGCCGGTCAGCCGCCAGCCGCCATCCATCTTGCGCGCGCGGCTCAACATGCTGCCGGGGTCGGAGCCGTGGTCGGGTTCGGTCAGGCCGAAACAGCCGAGCAATTCGCCGGTGGCCATTTTCGGAAGGTATTTCTGCCGTTGTTCTTCACTGCCGTAGGCGTAGATCGGCGTCATCGCCAGACCGCCCTGCACACCCACGGCGGAACGGAAGGCGGTATCGACACGTTCCAGTTCACGCATGATCAGGCCGTAGGCGACATAACCAATGCCGGCGCAGCCGTAACCCTGCAGCGGCGCACCGAGAAAGCCCATCTCGCCCATTTCACGCATTACTTCACGATCGAAGGTTTCGTGGCGGTTCCAGTCGCGGATGCGCGGCGCGAGTTTGTCCTGCGCATACTGGCGCGCGGCATCGCGGATCATCCGCTCATCTTCGGTCAGCTGCGCCTCGATCAGCAGCGGGTCGGCCCAGTCGAACCGGCCGCCGGTGAGGGTGACACTGCCGCGGTCGGCACTCACGTGTTGCGCTCCAGGATTTGTGTCGGCAGGCCGTCGATGCTGGCCTGGTTATTCTGCGCCCAGTAGTCGCGCACGCCGGCTTCGCCCTTTTTTTCAGCCCAGGCCTCGAGTGAACCGCGTTCACCACGGTAATCCATCAGCGGCACACCCATGCCGCAGGAGGTCTGGACATGGCTCACCGCGAGGTCAAAAATCTGCCGTGCACCGGGCAGCGGTTTGAAGCGCGAGTACAGCGAGGGCCAGTCGGCGTCCTTCTGGTGAACCACACGCGCCTTGCCGTAAAGGCGCAGGATCAGCGGCGCGCCGTCGAAGGCGCAGAACATCAGCGTCATCCGCGGATCAACGGGTATATGCGCCGCGGTTTCGTTGCCGCTGCCGGTGACGTTGAGCCAGGCGACGCGGTTGGCATCGAGCACACGCATCGAGTCCATGCCCTTGGGCGACAGGTTGATGCGGCTGTCTGCGGTAGCGGTGGCGACAAAAAACAGTTTTTGTACGGCGATGAACTGCTGATGGCGTCCGGACAGCTCGGTGTACATCTGGGCCATGACGGGCTCCCGCGTTTCAGAGCCACCGATGATAACGCGGGCGCGGCCTATTTCAGGAAGGGCGGCGAGAGCAGGCGCAAGCCCACCGAAAACCAGCGCGCACCGGGCTTGTCGCCGTACTGGTTACCGTAGGTGGCATCGATCTGCACACGGTTGGGCACCAGCCACAGACGCAGGCCTGCCTGATAAGCCGCGTTGCCGCGGCTTTCACCGAAGGTTTCGGCAATCAGGAACACCCGCGGTGTGATCAGGGTTTCTGAACCGGCGCCCCAGGTCGCGCGGGCATGGTCGTTGCGGACATGGCGCGCGCCGCCGTTCAGGTGCAGCACCACGCGGTCGTCGGCAAAGGAAAAACTCGCCGGCACATAGAAATAGGGGTCACCAAGGTTGCGGCCGTTGAAATCCGCCGGATGTGCGCCGTAACCGATGGCGAGGCCGACGCCATAGCCATTGGTTTCCAGCGGCTTGAGCAGGGTCTTGCCCTGCAACACGACATCGCTGGTCGAACTGCCGCCGCCTTCTCGCGTCACCGCACCGCCGAGGGTCAGCTCGAGATTGCCGGTGAAATTGCAGGCGGGCAGCGCCCACAGCTCGCGGCTGCCGCGGTTGGTGCGTGACCAGGCTTCGACCTGGCAGGCTTTGGCGTCGACGGTGCGCGCGTCGTCGGTGATCATCGGCCGCGCGGGGTGCGCCACCGTGGGCGCGAGCATCAGCGCGAAGGTGATCGCGCGGATGCGGCGGGTGTTCACCGTGTCACGCGGTCGAGGAACAGCTTTACCGTGCGCACCAGTTCGGTTGTTGAACCATTGAAGTAGTGATCGGCGCCGGCAACCTGGATTTGCGCCGAGCCGCGGATGCCCGTGATCGAAGCCGCGCGCTTTTGCGCGAGTCCGAGCACACCGGGAAAATCTTTTTCACCGTAGAGATCGAGCACGGGCATGTCAAAAGTTTCCGGTCGCGTGTATTCGCTGGTGATGCCTATCGACACCCAGGCATCAATCGCCGGCCGGCCCGGCGTGTTCAGAAAAGCATTGCTCATGCGCGCGCCAAGGCTGTGGGAGACGATGGCGATTTTGCGCAGGCCATTGTTGCGCAGATATTGCACGGCAGCGGCAATACGTTCGGCCGCTTCCGGAAACAGCTGCGGATAGGCGCTGCCCGGTGCATCGGCGGCGAGCACCGGCATCTGCACCGACAGCGTGGTGTAGCCCTGGTCGGAGAGCTGGCTGCGCAGTGGATTGATCAGGCCCCAGTCCGGATGTACGCCCTGGCCGTGAACCACAACCACACCGGCCTGCGCCTTGGCATTGGGCGTGTGGATGGCGAGGAATTTTCGCCCCGACGGCAGCGTCAACGGCACCGGGTCACCGACCAGTATTGTTGGCGTGATCTCGTCGGCCCAGCGCTGCTCGCGGGCGTAGTCGGCCTGGGCCAGCACGTTCAGGCTGAAGAACAGACTGAACAACAGCAGGAAGGTGCGCATCAGCGTCCCCTGAAATCCGGTTTGGTCTTGGCGAGGAAGGCACGTACGCCTTCCTTGTAGTCTTCGGTGTCGAAACAGGCGAAACCTTTATTCCATTCGCCGGACGGAATGTCCGCGCACGGTGTCAGGCGCTCGATGAACTGTTTATGCCAGCGTGCGACCAGCGGCGCGCCGTCGGCGATGCGCCGTGCCAGCGCATAGGCTTCCTTTTCGACGTCACCATCGGCGACCACGCGGTTGACCAGGCCTTTGTGGAAGGCCTCGGCGGCATCGAAGACGCGGCCCTCGAGCAGGATTTCCAGCGTCACCGCGCGGCCGACCAGCGCGAGCAGTCCGGCGAGTTCGCCATAACCCATGGTCAGGCCGAGTTTGCTGATCGGCACGCCGAAGCGGCTGGAGCTGCCACAGATGCGCATGTCGCACATCGCGGCGATTTCGAGGCCGCCGCCGACGCAGGCGCCTTCGATCAGAGCCACGGTTGGATGTTTGCATTGCGCCACCGCCTGCATCGTGGCGTGGATCAGCTCGCCATACTCCCTGGCCTGGCGCGCGTCGGTACGTTCGCTGGCGAATTCGGCGATGTCGGCACCCGCAGCGAAGGCCTTGCCGCCGGCGCCGCGCAGCACGATGCAGCGCAGGCTGTTGTCGGACGACAGTTCGCGGATGTGGTTGCCTAGGCCTTCCCACATCGCGCGGTTCAGCGCGTTGAGCCGTTCGGGGCGGTTCAGCGTGAGGGTGGCGATGTCGCCGTCACGCGAGAGCAGCAGGCCATTGTCCATGTTGTTGTTTATGTGACCGACTTCATGCCGTGGCAACGCCGGCATCGCGGGCATGGCCGGCAAGTACTTCGCGCGCGGCGAGCATGTCATCGAGCGTGCCGAAGGCATTGGTGTAGGTGCCGCGAAAACCCTTGTCTTCGATCAGCCTGAACATGGCTGCAAAGTCGAGATCACCGCGGCCCGGAATCAGGTGTTGTTCCTTGCCGTTGCGAAAACAATCGGCAAGGCGCACTTCTCCGACGCGCGCGAAATCAAGTGCGGCGACAAAACCCCCGATGCCCTCGGGCACCAGGTGGGCGTGGTTCGCGGTGAAGGACAGTTTGAATGCCGGTGAGGCGATGTCCCAGTAGTACTGCCATTCCTCGAGGTTATGGGCGAGGTAATGGACTTCGGCGTCGGCCGGCTCCTTGTTTAAATTCTCCAATAAAATCAATGACTTATGTTTTTCAGCATAGGCAACTATACGTTTCAGACGGTCCTTGCCGCTTTGCATGCGCAGTGCACGGTCGGAACCGAAGTGATAGCCGGCATGGACCACGATCCACTGCGCGCCAAGCTTGGGCGCAACTTCAACATAGCTGCGCAGATAGGCTTCGACGCCGTCGCCGACATACGGTGAATACTCGGCAACGTTGACCGCCGACAGCGTATGCAGCGCCAGATCCACACCGTGCTGCTCGAGTGCGGAGCGGATGCGCGCGCAGCGTGCGTCATCAAAGGTGTTGACGGCGTTGGCCGCGGTGTCGAGCTGGATGTCGATGTGGCGCACGCCATTACGCGCGGCCCAGGAAATGGCTTCTTCCAGCGGCAGGCGGCGGCCGATGTCGATGCCGATGCGGTCGATGAAATTCATGGTGTGTAGTTGGGATCGGGGGAAATTGTAAAAACAATGACAGTTTACTCGGGCTTGGCGCCGGTGGCCTTGACCACCTTGCCCCATTTCTCGGTTTCAGATTTCAGGTAGGCGGTGAATTCAGCCGGCGAATTCATCACGGGATCAACACCCTGCTGCTCCAGCCGCTGGCGGATGTCGTCGCGGCGCAGCACCCTGTGTGTGGCGGCGTTCAGGGTGTCGATCACCGCCTTAGGCGTGCCGGCCGGCGCGAGCAGGCCGTACCAGGTGCTGTAGTCGAAACCCGGTACGCCGCCCTCAACCAGCGTTGGCACATCGGGCGTTGCTGGCGAGCGTTTCGCAGTGGTCACCGCCAGCGCGCGCATACGGCCGCTTTTGACATGGGGCAGCGCCGAGGCAAAAGTTGACACCATCATGTTGACCTGGCCGCCGAGCAGATCGGTCAACGCCGGGCCGGTGCCCTTGTACGGCACATGCACGATATCGATTTTGGTCAACAGCTTCAGCAGTTCCGCGGCGAGATGGGTGCCGGAACCGGTGCCGGCGGAGGCGTAGTTGTATTTGCCGGGATTGGCGCGCGCAAGGTCGATGAACTCCTTCAGGTTGCGCGCCGGAATCGCCGGGTGGATCACCATGATGTTCGGTTGCACCGCGGCCAGCGTGACCGGCGCGAGGTCGCGCAGCGTGTCGTAACGCAGCCTGGTGTACAGCGTGGCGTTGAAGGCGAGGCTGATGTTGCCGAACAGCAGCGTGTAACCGTCGGCCGGCGACTTGGCGGCGATTTCGGTGCCGAGTGTCGAGCCGGCGCCGCCGCGGTTATCGATCACCACCGGCTGGCCCAGCGCTTCGCTCAAGCCCTGACCGACAATGCGGCCGATGATGTCGGTGCCGCCGCCCGGTGCGAACGGCACCACCATGCGAATTGGCCGCTCGGGATATTTTTGGGCGTGGGCTGGCGGCGCCGCTGCGAGCAACGCAGCGAAAAAGATGGCAGCGCGTGTGGACATGGGACTCCTCGTTCGGGTATTGCCGGAGTCCGCAGTCTTGTTGCAACCGCGGCAGGTGACCGCTGTGCTGCTGCAATATGCTCCGGGGAAACCGGAGCATATCACCGGCGTTTCAGGCAGCCTTGGCGCTGCGGGCCGCTGATTTGCCGCCGGTCAGGTAATCCATCGCCGCGGTGACACCGCCCTTTTTGTGCGGCACACCGGCCAGCTCGAGGCCCATCTCGACACCGGCCAGTGTGCCGAGCAGAGTGAGGTCGTTGAAGTCGCCGAGATGGCCGATGCGGAACACCTTGTCGGCGATCTTGCCCAGGCCGCTGCCCAGCGACATGTTGAAGTGCTCAAGTACGACTTTGCGGAAGGCCACCTCGCTGTGGCCTGCGGGCATCAGCACCGCGGTCAGCACGCCGGAGTATTCGGCCGGGTTCTGGCACAGCACCTCAAGGCCCCAGGCATTCACCGCGCGGCGCGTGGCTTCGGCATGGCGCTGGTGGCGCGCGAACACCTGGTCGAGGCCTTCTTCATCGAGCAGCATTTTCAGCGCCTCGCGCAGGCCGTAGAGCAGGTTGGTCGCCGGGGTGTACGGGAAAAAGCCGTTCTTGTTCGGCGCCAGCATTTCATCCCAGGACCAGTACGAGCGCGGCAGCTTCGCATTCTGGCTGGCAGCGAGGGCCTTTGCCGAAATTGCATTGAACGACAGACCCGGCGGCAGCATCAGGCCCTTCTGAGAACCGGCAACCGTGACATCGACACCCCATTCGTCATGGCGATAATCGACCGAGCCGAGGCCGGAGATGGTGTCGACCATGAACAGCGCGGGATGCTTCGCGCGGTCGATGGCTTTGCGCACCTCACCGATGCGCGAGGTGGCGCCGGTGGAGGTTTCGTTGTGCACCACGCACACCGCCTTGATCGTGTGACCCTTGTCTTCGAGCAGGCGCGCTTCGATCGCCGCCGGATCGGCGCCGTGACGCCAGTCGCCGCTGATGAATTCGGGCTTGAGGCCGAGGCGTAGCGCGAGGTTTTTCCACAGCGTCGCGAACTGGCCGCTTTCATACATCAGCACGGTGTCGCCGGGCGACAGCGTGTTGACCAGCGCCGCTTCCCAGGCGCCGGTGCCGGAGGCCGGGTAGATGATGACGTCGGCCTGGGTTTTGAACATGCGCTTCATGCCGGCGAGTACATCCTTGCCGAGCCGGGCGAATTCGGGGCCGCGGTGGTCGATCACCGGCATGTCGATGGCGCGCATCACGCGCTCGGGCACGGTGCTCGGTCCGGGAATCTGCAGGAAATGACGGCCGGCGGTGTAGGTCATGGCAATGCTCCCAGGGCAGGTAGAGCCGGCATGGTAATCCCGGCAGGTCTCGACAGGCAATCAATTTTTGTATGCAAAATTTAATATTACGCGGAATCTAAGATTTATCGCGCCCTAATAATCAACATAAATAATTGTTTTAATTGAATTATTTGTATAATTGCCCGAATCGTCCATAGCGGGTATTATGCATACAAAGTGATATTCAAGGATCAACCCTGATGACCCCGGTAACCCATTCAATCCCGGCCAATGTGACTTCGCTGTCCGAACACCGCCTGCTGCACGAGGCCGTCATCGACCGCCTGCGCGACCTGATTGTGACCGGCGAACTGGCGCCCGAGGCCAAGCTCAACGAACGGGTGCTGGCCGAGCGGCTCGGCACCTCGCGCACGCCGTTGCGCGAGGCGATCAAGTTTCTGGCGTCCGAAGGCCTGGTCGAGCTGGTGCCGAACCGTGGCGCGGTGGTGGCTCCGCTGAAGCCGGAAAAAATGCGCGAGGTCTTCGTGGTGCTCGGTGCCCTTGAGGCACTCGCCGGTGAGCAGGCCTGCCGCAACGCCAGTGAGGCCGACATCGCCGACATCCGCGCGCTGCACTATCACATGCTCGCCCACCATGCCCGCGGCGAGCTGGCGCAGTACTTCCGCTACAACCAGTTGATTCACCAGCGCATTCTGGATTGCGCCCGCAATGTCACGCTGAGCCAGACCTGGAGCGCGCTCAACGCCCATGTCCGGCGTGCCCGTTACATGGCCAACCTGTCGCGTGAACGCTGGGACCAGGCAGTGAAGGAGCATGAGGAGATGCTCGATGCGCTGAGCCGGCGCGATGGCGCAAAACTGCAGGCGTTGCTGCGCGACCACCTCGCCAACAAGCTGGTGCTGGTGATGGAAGCACTCGGCGGTGGCGTCGCGGCGGAGGGTGCACGATGAACGCCCCCGCACAACCGGTGCATTTCACGCGCACCTCGCCCGACCGCAGCACATTGGCGCGCAAGCTGCGCCGCGAAGTGCGCGGCGCGGTGCTGTTCGACGCCGCCTCGCGCGGCCGTTATGCCACCGACGCCTCGATCTACCAGATCGAGCCGGTCGGTGTGGTGGTGCCGCGAGATGACAATGACGCGCTGGCGGCGATGCAGATCGCGATCGAGGCCGGCATCCCGGTGCTGCCGCGCGGCGGCGGCACCTCGCAGTGCGGGCAGACTGTCGGCGCGGCACTGGTGCTGGATGTATCGAAGCACCTCAATGAAATCCTCGCCTTCGACCGCGATGCCGCCACGGTGACCGTGCAGCCGGGAATGGTGCTCGACCACCTCAATGCCTGGTTGAAGCCCCACGGCCTGTGGTTTCCGGTGGATGTCTCGACCAGCGCGCAGGCCACCATCGGCGGCATGACCGGCAACAATTCATGCGGCTCGCGCTCGATCCAGTACGGCAACATGGTGCACAACGTGCTGGGCATCGATGCCTGGCTTGCCGATGGCGCCTCGTACCGCTTCGGCGCGCTGCCGCAAAACTTCGAGCAACTCGATGCTCCGCAGGGTTATCGCGAACTGGTGGCGCGCATCAACGCCATCGCCCGCCGCGAGGCCGAGGAAATCGAGCACCGCTATCCCAAGGTGCTGCGCCGGGTCGGCGGCTACAACCTTGACATGATGCTGCCCGACGGCGCCAACATGGCGCATCTGCTGGTCGGTTCCGAGGGCACGCTGGCGTTCTCGCGGCGCATCGAGCTCAAGCTCTCGCCGCTGCCCAAACACAAGACCCTGGGCATCTGCCACTTCCCGACCTTCTATCAGTCGATGGAGGCGCCGCAGCACATCGTCGGCCTGAAGCCGGCGGCGGTGGAGCTGGTCGATGACACGATGATCGCGCTGGCGCGCAGCAACCCGGCCTTCCTGCCCATCGTCAACCAGTGCGTGAATGGCGAGCCGGCGGCGATCCTGCTGGTGGAATTCGCCGGCGAGGATCGCGATGAGCAGATCCGCCGGCTGAAACAACTGTCCGAACTGATGGCTGACCGCGGCCTGCCGGGCAGCGTGGTTGAAGTGATAGACCCGGCGCTCCAAAAAGAGTTTTGGGAAGTGCGCAAGGCCGGACTGAACATCATGATGTCGATGAAGGGCGACGGCAAACCGGTATCCTTCATCGAGGACTGCGCGGTGCCGCTGGAACACCTCGCCGAATACACCGACCGCCTGACCCAGGTCTTTCACAAGCACGGCACCAGGGGCACCTGGTACGCGCACGCCTCCGTAGGCTGCCTGCATGTGCGGCCGATCCTCGACATGCGCCGCGACGGCGCGCAAAAAATGCGCGCCATCGCCGAAGAGGCGGCGGCGATGGTGAAGCAATACAAGGGATCCTACTCCGGCGAGCATGGCGACGGTCTGGTGCGCTCGGAATGGATCGCGCCTTTCTTCGGTCCGAAGCTGGTCGCCGCCTTCGAGGAAATCAAGGACCTGTTTGATCCAAAAGGGGTGATGAACCCCGGCAAGATCGTGCGCCCGTCGAAGCAGGACGACCGCAGCCTGTTCCGTTTCAAGCCCGACTATGCCGCCAAGCCACCGGTGCCCGCACTCGACTGGTCCGCGTGGGAAGTGGGCGCCGAAAATCGCGGCGCCGGCTTCGCCAAGGCCGTCGAGATGTGCAACAACAACGGCCACTGCCGCAAGTTCGACGCCGGCACCATGTGCCCCTCGTACCGCGTCACCCGCGACGAGCAGCACCTGACACGCGGCCGCGCCAACACCCTGCGCCTGGCGTTGTCCGGCCAGCTTGGCGATAACGGCCTGACTTCGCCCGCGGTGCGTGATGCGATGGAGCTGTGTGTGTCGTGCAAGGGCTGCAAGCGCGAATGCCCGACCGGCATCGACATGGCCAAGATGAAAATCGAGTTCCTGCACCACTGGCGGCGCCATCACGGGCTGAACCTGAAGGAACGCCTGATCGCCTTCCTGCCGCGTTACGCGCCCTGGGCCGCCGCTTGGGCGCCGCTGATGAACGGGCTGCAGCGCCTGGGCAAACCGCTGCTCGGCTTCGCGCCGCAGCGTTCCTTGCCGTCATGGCGCAGCAACCCCTTCATCGATCCGGCACAGCCGGTGGCCGGCACCGGCCGCGAAGTGGTGCTGCTGGTTGATACCTTCAACCGTTATTTCGAGCCGGAGAATGCGCGCGCCGCGGTGCGGGTGCTGCAGGCCGCGGGATACACCGTGCACCTGCCGCAGGCTGCTGACAGTGATCGCCCGCTGTGCTGCGGCCGCACCTTTCTCGCCAGCGGTCTGGTGGACGAGGCACGGCAGGAGGCGCAGCGCACGCTGGATACGCTGCGGCCTTATGTACAACGCGGTGTGCCGGTGGTCGGACTGGAACCGTCCTGCCTGCTCGGTCTGCGAGACGAATTCCTGTCCATGCTGCCGGGTGCGGATGCCGAAGCGCTGGCTGGTCAGGCGCTGCTGTTCGAGGAATTTCTCGCCCGCGAGCATGAAGCCGGGCAGTTGCAACTCAAACTGAAGGCGCTGCCGCAACCGAAAGCGCTGTTACACGGCCATTGCCACCAGAAAGCCTTCGCTGCGATGCCGGCAGTGCAGAAAGTGCTGGGCCTGGTGCCGGGGCTGAAAGTCGAGACCGTCGAATCCAGTTGCTGTGGCATGGCCGGCAGTTTTGGGTATGAAGCGAAACACTACGACGTATCGATGCGCATGGCCGAGGCCTCACTGCTGCCGAAAGTACGCGAGGCTGGCGAACACACACTGATCGTTGCCGATGGCACCAGCTGCCGCCATCAGATTCAGGACGGCACGCGGCGCGAGGCGGTGCATGTGGCGCGGGTGCTGGAGGCGGCGCTCGCCGACTAAAACGTATCGCCCCTGCGTACCACACCACCATTTTGATGAAGAGCATCAGCCATCATGCACCTGCGCAACGCATTATTATTCGCCTTGACCCTCGCATACACGGCATCGGTCATGGCGGCTGACAAAAAACTGCCCAGCGATAACTACGAGCAGCCAAAGTATCGCGTCCTGGAGCAGATCGGACCGATCGACATCCGCGAGTACGCGCCGATGCTGCTGGCCGAGGTGGATGTGACGGGCGACCGCGGCGCGGCCGCAAGCGAGGCCTTCAGGGTGCTGGCGGGTTTTATTTTTGGCGGCAATGTCAGCCAACAGCGTATCACCATGACTTCGCCGGTGACCCAGGTCGATATCACCGGGCGTGGCGAGAAAATCGCCATGACCTCACCCGTGACCCAGGTCGCGGTTGATGGCGGTGCCGGAGAGGTTGCACCGCGCTGGACGGTCGCATTCATGATGCCGTCGCAGTACACCCTGGCAAGCCTGCCCAAGCCCGAGACCGATCGCATCCGTTTCCGCATCACCGAACCCGAACGCCGCGCGGTGATTCGTTTTGCGGGATTTTCGACCGCATCGAATCTGGAAAAACACCGGCTTGAGCTGGAGCAGTTCATCGCCAGCCGTCAGCTGAAAACCACCGGCACACCGATCATGGCCTTCTACGACGATCCCTTCACGCTGCCGTGGAACCGTCGCAACGAGTGGTGGGTGCCGATTGCGCCTTGAGGATGCCCCAGCGCAGAAATTGTTGATGTCTGCCGCCAGCCGCGTCGCGGATCAAATCAGCGGCTAGCCATTCCCGCCGTTCGTGCCCGGGTCAACCCGGGGCAGGCTCTGGGTCTGTCGAAAGACGAAGGGATCGCCGCGGATCAAACTTCACGCGTATACCGCCGCAGCTTCGCCTCATCGACACGGATGCCCAGCCCCGCACCTTGCGGCACCTGCAGCCAGCCCTGCTCCAGGCGGATCGGATCGGCCACGATATCGTCGGCAAGATAGGGGCTGGACAGGCTGACGCCCCAGTCCACCGCCGGAATTGCCGCAGCAAGGTGCATCAGTCCGGCACTGGCAATGCCGGCTTCGGCGATCTTGCAGGCGAGGTTGACCTTCATGCCGAGTTCGTCACAGAGCAGCGCGGCGTCACGCGCCGGGCCCATGCCGCCCAACTTGATGGTTTTCAGGCTGGCGCCGCGCGCGGCCTTCATCTCGTGGTGGCGGCGCAGGTCATCGAGGCTGTGCAGGCCTTCATCCACGCCGATAGCGACACGGCTCGCCGCGGCAACGCGCGCCATGCCGGCGACATCATGCGCGGCCACCGGCTGCTCGAAGAATTCAATGCGGGTGTCGGCGATGCCCTGCACGAAGCGGATCGCTTCGTCCGGCGTCCATGCCTGGTTGGCGTCGGTGCAGATCAGCACCTTGCTGTCCTTGACCGAAGCGGCCACCGCTCGGGCACGTTCGGCATCGGCCTCGGGTGAGGCGACACCGACCTTTATTTTTATCGCGACATAACCTTCGGCGAGGCGCTTCCGTGTTTCGGCGATGTCACCCTCGGTGCTGCCGGTGCCGATCAGGCGCAGCGCCGGCACCCGCTGGCGTTTGGCGCCGCCGAGCAGTTCGTACACCGGTTGGCCTTTGGCCTGGCCCAGGGCATCCCACATTGCCATTTCGATCGCCGCCTTGGCGCTGTTGTTGCCGTAGAGGTACTGGCCGGCGCGGTGCATTGCACCGGCAATGTCATCGGCAGGCAGGCCTTCGAGCTTGTCGGCGAGGTAGCGGATCGCGGCGACCATGCTGCCGGGTGTTTCGCCGGTCATCGTTGGTGCCGAGGCGGCTTCACCCCAGCCGACGATGCCGTCGCTGGTTTCGATGCGGGCAATCACGTTTTCGGCGTTGCGCACCTCTTCGAAAGACATTTTCACCGGCTTCAACATCGGCAGGCTGACGGCGATGGCTTGGATGCGCTGGATACGCATGGTGTTGCTCCAATCAAATTTCCATGAAAAAAGCGGCGCCGCAGCGCCGCCCGGAGAGGCAGGATCCGGCTTAAAGCTTGCCGATCTGCTGCACTGCCTTGGCCATGCGTCTGTAGTCGTTGTCGAAGAAGGTGCGGAATTCCGCCATGTCGCGGTAATCGGGGATCACCTGCACGTTTTTCAGCGCTTCAACAAAAGCCGGATCGCCGGCGGCGCGGCGCACCAGGTCGCGCAGCTGGGTCAGCGTTGCGTCGGGCAGGCCGGCGGTGGTGAACAGACCCACCCATAGATAAGCTTCCATGTCGATTTTCTGTTCGAGCATCGTCGGCGTGTTGGGGAAGGCGGGGTGACGTTTGGCGCCGGTGTTGCCGATCGGCTTGAGCTTGCCCGAGACCACATGCGGATGGATGGCCGCCGCGCCGCTGGCGGTGGCATCGACGTGACCGCCCAGGGCCTGGGTGATCGCCGGGCCGCCGCCGGTGGTCGGCACATGGCGCATCTTGATGCCGACGGTGTTGATGAACATCTCGAAGGGCACATGGGTGATGCCGTACGGTCCCGAGGAGGAGTAGGTGTAGACGCCGGTGCGTTTGCGCAGCAGGTCGGAGAATTCGCGTGCGGTCTTCACCGGCACCGAGGGATGCACCACCATGATCAGCGGGTCCGCGCTCATCAGCGCCACCGGCTGGATTTGCGCCAGCGTATACGGTGACTTGATGCCGTAGAGCTTGTCCTTTTCCAGCGCCAGATAAAGGTTGGGCGTGGTCACCAGCAAGGTGTGGCCGTCGGCCGGCTGGTTGGCGACATAGGCAGTACCGACTGCGGCGGTGCCGCCGGGACGGTTGACCACCGGCGCGGGCTGCTTGGTCAGGCGCTCGATGATCGCCGACAGCGGCTGGGCGTGAATCTGGTTCATGCCACCCGGCGGGTTGGGCACGACGATGGTCATCGCCTTGTTGGGGAAACCCTGGGCAACAGCAGAGCCGGCCAGCACGCAGGCCGCGGCACACAACATTCGTTTCATTGACAACTCCTCCTCGATGGATGGGGCGCCAGCCGGATGACAGGAATGGCCGTACGATGCAGCGGATGTTCCGGCGGATTTTTGTGGGTGATATTCCGTTGAACCTGATGTTGGGCAGGTCCGGAAAACGCCGGAAAACGTTAAACCGAAGCCCCTGGAGTGTCAACCGCCGCGGCAGTTGTCCGGCGCCGGCAAAGTGGTTAGCCTACGGCCTCCCGAAAACACGCCGCCGCCCGTCTGTATCGCGGCGCGCCCATCCGAAAGTTTCCGCTCATGAGCAAAGCCATCAAGACCGTGCTGATTTACGGCTACGGCGTCATGGGTGCCGGCGTTGCCCGCACCTTCGCCAAGGCCGGTTTCGACACCATCATCCGCAGCAGCCGCGCCGCCGAACTCAAGGATCTGCCGCCCGGTGTGCGTGCAGTCACCACGCTGCCCGAGATGCCGCCCGACCTGGTGCTGGAGCTGGTACCGGAAGAAGTGAAAACCAAGCAGGCGGTCTATCTCGAGGTCGAAGCCAAATATCCCGGCGCCGATGTGATCATCGCCACCGGCACCTCGGGGCTTGATCTGGTGGAACTGGCGAAGCCGCTGAAACACCCGGAGCGTTTTGTCGGCCTGCACTATTTCATGCCCGCCGATCAGGCGCTGGTGGTGGAAGTGATGGCGGGGCCATCCACGCCGCCGGAGCTGGTGGACCTGTGCACCGAGGTGATGCGCCGCACCGGCAAGGAGCCGGTGGTGCTCTACAAGCCCATCGTCGGCTTCCTGGTCAACCGCCTGCAGCACGCGATCCTGCACGAAGCCTATTACCTGATCGAAAAAGGCGTCGCCAGTGCCGCCGACATCGACCACGCCGCGCGCCGCATGCTGGCGCCGCGGATGTGCATCAACGGCCTGATCGCACAGAAGGACCTGAGCGGCCTGTCCATCCATGCCGGTGCCCAGGCTTCGATCGTGCCCGAGTTGTTCCACAACAACGTCGCCAACCCGATGCTGCAGGCGATGGTCAAGCGTGGCGAAACCGGCACCGCTGCCGGCAAGGGTTTTTACGACTGGGACGGCTGTGACACCGCCGCGGTGCGCAAGCAGGCCTCGGTGCAACTCGCCAGGCTCACCGAGTTTCTTGACTCGGAGACAATGCAGCCGGGCCCGAAAACCCAGCCGAAGACGCGCGATCCGCGCGCCTGATCCGCTGAGTGCTGATCGTCAACCGGCCTGCGCGATGAGCGGCGAAATCCTGTTGGCGCGCGAAGGCGCGGTCGCGACGGTCACGTTGTCAAATCCCGGCAAGCTCAATGCGCTGACGGTGGCGATGTGGCGCGAACTGGCTGCGGTGTTCAACACGCTGTCGGCTGATGACGCGCTGCGCTGTGTGGTGTTGCGTGGCGCCGGCAGCGAGGCCTTTGCCGCCGGTGCCGACATTGCAGAATTCGCCACCGAGCGTAATACCGTCGAGCAGGGCAAGACCTATCACCGCGAGCTGGTCTACGGCGCATTATGCGCGGTCGGTGAGTGCCGGCATCCGACGGTGGCGATGATCCACGGTGCCTGCGCCGGTGGCGGACTTGAACTGGCCTGTCAGTGCGACTTGAGGCTGGCAGGAAAAAACGCGCGCTTCGGCGTGCCGATCAACCGCCTCGGCTTCGCCATCGCCTGGGATGAACTCGATGCGCTGCTGCCGCTGATCGGCCGTGCCGCGGCGCTGGAGATCCTGGTCGAGGGCCGGATGTGGGACGCGCAGGAGGCGTACGACAAGGGCCTGCTGACGCGGCTGGTGGATGACGACATGCTGGCTACTGAAACTGCGGCCACGGTCGGCCGCATCAGCGACGGCGCGCCGCTGGTGGCACGCTGGCACAAGCAGTTCATCCGCCGGCTGACACCCAAGCCCAAGCCGCTGACCGAGGCCGAGCGAGACGCCAATTTTGACTACTTCAACACCGAGGACTATCGCATCGGCTACGATGCTTTCATCCAGAAGCGTAAACCACGCTTTGTAGGCCGTTGATTCTTATAATCTTTTGTTGACTGGAATTTTTCATGGCCGGCCCCTTATCGCATATCAAAGTACTGGACCTGTCGCGTGTGCTCGCGGGCCCGTGGACTGCACAGAACCTCGCCGACCTCGGCGCCGAAGTGATCAAGGTGGAGCGCCCGGGCAAGGGTGACGATTCACGCGCCTACGCGCCACCTTTCCTGAAGGACGAGCAGGGCAATGAAACAAAAGAGGGCGCGTATTTCTGTGCCGCCAACCGCGGCAAGAAATCGATCACCGTGAACCTGAGCAAACCCGAGGGCCAGCAACTGGTGCGCGAGCTGGCGAAGGGCGTCGATGTGCTGGTCGAGAACTACAAGGTCGGCGACCTGGCGCGTTACGGTCTGGGTTATGAAGACCTCGCCAAGCTCAATCCCGGATTGATCTATTGCTCGGTCACCGGCTTCGGTCAGACCGGTCCGTACAAGGACAGGCCCGGTTACGACTTCATGGCGCAGGGCATGGGCGGTTTGATGAGCATCACCGGTGAAGCCGACGGCGTGCCGGGCGGCGGTCCGCAGCGTGTCGGCATTCCGATCATCGACATGACCACCGGCATGTACGCGTCAATCGCGATCTGCGCGGCGCTGGCCAACCGCGCGGTCACCGGCAAGGGGCAGTGGATTGATGTCGCGTTGCTGGACAGCTGCGTGGCCTTCCTCGCCAACCAGGCCATGAACTACTTCGCCACCGGTGAGTCACCCACGCGCATCGGCAACGCCCATCCGAACATCGTGCCCTATCAGACCTTCAAGACCAAGGACGGCGCGATCATCCTCGCCTGCGGCAACGACAACCTGTTCAACAAGTTCTGCGATGCCGCCGGCTGCGCCGACCTGCCGAAAGACGCGCGCTTCGCCACCAATGCCGAACGCGTGAAAAACCGCGCCGAGATCACGCGGCTGTTGAATGAGGTATTCGAACAACGCACGACCAAAGAGTGGGTCAAGCTGCTCGATGATGCCGGTGTCGCCAACGGGCCGATCAACAGCATCAAGGAAGTATTCGAGGAGCCGCAGGTGATCGCCCGCGGCATGAAAATCGAACTGCCGCACGCAGCGGCCGGCAAGGTGCCGCTGGTCGCGAGTCCGATGAAATTTTCCGGTACCCCGCTGCAGCACGACATTCCGCCGCCGGTGGTGGGGCAGCACACCGATGAAATCCTGCGCCGCGTGCTGAAGAAGAGTGATGCGGAAATCGCCGCGCTGAGGGCGGCCGGCGCGATCTGATCAGAAAAAGCTGATCAGCATTTTTGTCGCCAGCGTGAACAGCACGGCGGCGAAGATTTTCTTGAGCAGTGCACCCGGCGTGCGGTGCGCGAGTTTCGCGCCCAGCGGCGCCAGCAGCATGCTGGCGACGACGATGCCGGCCAGCCCCGGCAGGTAGACATAACCGATGCTGAAATCCGGCAGCGCAGGCTGGCGCAAGCCGGTGATCACATAACCCGCGGTGCCGGCAGCAGCGAGCGGCCAGCCGATTGCCGCCGCGGTGCCGATGGCTTCATGGACGCGGATGCCGCGCCGGACCATCCACGCCACCACCAGGGCCGCGCCGCCGGTGGCGGTCAGGCTGGAAATCACGCCGATGAATGCCGCCGAGGTGTTGAGTCCGGCGGTGGTGACCGGCAATGCCCCGGCTTCGGGTTTCTTGCCAAAGAACATCTGCGCCGAGATGTAATAGATCAACAGCGTGAACACCACCGAGAGCAGGCGCACGTCGAGCACGCTGGCGAGCAACGCGCCGCCGAAAGTGCCGGCGACAATGCCCGGCGCCATGCGTTTCACCATCTGCCAGTTCACTGCGCCATGGCCGTGATGGGCGCGCACGCTGGATATCGAAGTGAACAGGATGGTCGCCATCGAGGTGCCGAGCGCGAGGTGCACCACCTGTCCTGCGTCAAAACCCTTGGCGGCGTAGATGAAGGCAAGCACGGGCACCATCGCAGCCCCGCCACCGATGCCGAGCAGGCCGGCAAAAAATCCGACAAAGGCGCCGAGCGCGAGATAGGCCCACCACCATTCAAACATGCCGGGGCGGTCCGTCTATTTTTTCATCAGGCCGAGGATGTACTTCCACTCGGCCGGATCGACCGGGGTGATTGACAGCCGGTTGCCACGCGCGAGCACGCGCATTCTTTCCAGCGGCTTGTGCCTGCGCAGCTCATCGAGCGAAACCAGCGGTGTTTTTTTGGCGAAACGGAAATCGACATGCAGCCAGCGCGGATTTTCCGGCGTCGATTTTTCGTCGTAGTACTTGCTCTTGCGGTCGAACTGCGTGGCGTCGGGGTAGGCCGGTTTCGCCACTTCGGCAATGCCGACAATGCCCGGCGTCTCGCAGTTGGAGTGGTAGTAGAAGGCCTGGTCGCCGGGCTTCATCTGGTCGCGCATGAAGTTGCGCGCCTGGTAATTGCGCACGCCGGTCCACGGCGTGGTTTTGTCACGGGCGAGGTCGTCGATGCCGTAGACATCGGGTTCGGATTTGATCAGCCAGCAGCGCATATTGGAGTAAAGCCCTGAAAAAAATCTTTAGCCACATAGGGCACAGACGACACAGAGAAAACCCAAGCCTCAAGAATTCAGGCTTTTGCATAAACGAATGCACCGAGGGGAGCCTGGCTAGTTTTGAAGTTCTCTGTGACCTCTGTGGCTGCTTTTGACCTTGGTTGTACTGTGCAAAAAAAATGCGGCCAGGCCGCATTGTTGTGGGGTCCCCCGCTTGTGCCGTCGCAGACCAGCATCCTGAACCAAAGGTTCAAGAGGGCCGCCTTCCGGATTTCTTCAGGCACATCCGCGTGGGACGCGCACACCGAAACCGCTTTGGTCGGCAGCCTGTGCAATGCTTATCGGTTCAAAGAATATATGGCCCGGACAAACACCGCAGGGGATTTCGTGGACGGCAAACGCAGGTAAAACTCAGAACAGTTTGGTCTGTTCCGCCATCGCCTGATCGATGCTCGTCTCCATGCGCTGGATTCTACGCTTGGTTTCGGCGACATCAAAATTGCCGCCGACTTTCATCGACAGGAACTCGTGGGCGATGTTGAGTGCAGCCATGATCGCGACACGTTCAGTGCCGATGACCTTGCTGCGCTCCTTGACATCCTGCATCTTGCTGTTGAGGTAATCGACCGCTTCGAGCAGGCCTTTTTGCTCGTTTTCGGCGCAGGCGACGCGGAATTCGCGCCCCATGATGTTGATTTGCAGGCCTTTTGAATCAGCGCTCATGCTTCCTCGGCGGGAATCTGCTCGACGATCTGCTCAAGGCGGGTGGTGGCGAGGCTGATTTTTTCTTCGAGCTGTTTGTTGCGGTGGAGTGCCGATGCCAATTCCTGACGCAGCCGCTGGGTATCCTCGCGCAGCTGCTGATTGGCTTCAATGAACTGGTTGAGTTTGTCTTCCAGCGCCTTGAGTTCCGCTTCCATGCGCGCACTATAGTGGGGATGGGGGCGAAAATCCAGACGGCTCAGTACTTAAGCCGGACTTTTGAAAGTAAGTTGGCATGAATGGTGACAGGGCCCGCAGGTTTTTGCAGGAGCAAATCCGGGTTTGTGGATTTAAATCATAACTTATTGTTTTTATTGAATATTTTTTACTGACCTGACTCACATGCTGGAGTAGAATCGCGTTGTCCTGGACGCGGCGCGACCGCAAGCGCTGGCGTCCGGATGTGATCCAGGTGCCGGCTGCCCGCAAGGGCGGCCGGTGAAACGGGAAACAGGTGCGGCCAGCAGGATTGAGGACTGAGGATTGAGGATCGAGTGGATAAGCCCACCGGTCTCTCAGTTCCCAGTCCTCAATCCTGCCCCAAAGCCTGTGCTGCCCCCGCAACGGTAAGCAACCGCATCCTTAACGGATGCAACGACGCACCACTCGCCACTGTTCCTGCTGGAACGGGAAGGCGGTGCGCTCGGGTTGTGAGCCCGGAGACCGGCCTTGATCGCCGTATGGAAATGCCGCGGGGAAGCGGCGTCCGGCGTTCACGCGCGGTGCGTTTTTTTGCTTCCCTGGTGCGGTGTTTCCTCGTTGACTGATCAGCACGCGGCGGGCGTGTATACGAGGGATTGCATGAAACACCAGAAGAAACATCATTACAAGCAGCAGCAACGCGTCACAACACCCAACACCCCGCTCAATGCGCGACACCGGGCGATAGCGGCAGCCGTCGCCCTTGCCGCGGCCACCCCGGCGATGGCGCAGCAAAGTATTGCCATGCTCGACACGGTGGTGGTTACCGCGAGCCGTTTCAAGGAGCGCCTCGACGACAAGCCGGTCAACATGACGGTGATCAGCGCCGAGGACATCCGCCGCAGTCCGGCGAAAACGGTGCCCGATCTGCTCGCCGAGCAGGCCGGCGTGCAGGTCCGCGATTTGTTCGGCAACAATGCCTCAAGCACCACCGTCGATATGCGCGGCTTTGGTGCCAATGGCAGGCAGAACACGCTGATCCTGGTCGATGGCCGGCGTGTGTCCGACATCGATCAGTCTGGTGTGCAATGGTCGTCAATACCGCTGTCCGGCATAGAGCGCGTCGAGATCGTTCGCGGCGGTGGTTCGGTACTCTACGGCGACGGCGCCGTGGCCGGGGTGATCAACATCATCACCCGCTCACCGCTCGACGGCAGGGAGCATGGCAGCCTGCGCGCGCGTGCCGGCGCTTACAACACCAAGGAAACCGGCATCACCGCCCAATACCGCAATGGCAACCTCGGTCTCGGCGCATCTGCGAGCAACCTGGAAAGCGATGGATTCCGCCGCAACAACCAGAACCGGCAGTCGAATGCCGCCGCCGACCTGCGCTGGCTGACCGAAAGTGGCGAACTGGCGCTGAGCATGGCCACCGACCACCAGGGCATCCGCCTGCCCGGAGCGCGCCAGGTGCAGCCGAGCACCGGGGTCAACCTGCTGGTCACCGACCGCCGCGGCACGCCGACGCCGCTCGACTGGTCGCAGCGCAACGGCAACCGCGTCAACTTCGACTGGCTGCAGCGCGTCGGCGACGCCGAATTCAATCTCGGCGCCGGCTGGCGCGACAAGGAGCAGATTTCCTATTTTGATTTCAGCGGCTTTCCCGATTTCCGCATCGCCGACCTGGATGTCTGGTCGCTGTCGCCGCGGGTGCGCTGGTCGCCGGATTTGCCCGGTGGCAGGCACACCTTCGTCGCCGGCATTGACTGGTATCAGTGGGACTACCGGCTGCGCCGCTCGAACTCGACCGTGAACATCGGCAGGCCGTCCAATACCGTGGATGCGCAGCAAAACAACCTCTCGGTCTATCTGCAGGACACGCTGCAGGTGTCGCAGCAGCTGACACTGGCCGCAGGCATGCGCCACGAGCGCTTCAAGGCCAATGCCACCGACACCCACAATGCCGCGGCGCCCGGCGGCGCCGGCGGTTCAGGCGCACCGCCCGCGGCGCAGAACGAGTCGGCGCAGGCGTACGAGGTTGGCGCGCGTTATGCGCTGACCCCGGTGCTGGCACTGACCGGCAAGACCGCGCGCAGCTACCGCTTCGCCAACATCGACGAGGTCTACGAGACCTCGGCAGCCTTCCTCAATCAGTTCCAGTTCCTGCGTCCGCAAACCGCGCAGCACCATGAACTGGGCATGGAGTGGCGGCAGGCGGCGGCGTGGATGCGCGCGGCGCTGTTCGAGATCAATGTGCGCGATGAAATCCGCCTTGATGCCTTCACCAGCGGCACCGGCAACACCAATCTGCCACCGTCACGCCGGCGCGGGTTCGAGCTCGAAGGCCGCTGGAAACCGGCCAGTGCCTGGGCGCTTACCGGCGCGTATACCTACACCGACGCGGAATTCCGCGAAGGCGTGCTGCCCGGCGGTACTTTCAGGGTGGTCATCGCCGGGAAAACGGTGCCGCTGGTGGCCAGGCACAAGCTCAATCTGGGTGCGGCATGGACTCCCGCCCAGAGTACGCGGGTCAGCCTGACCGCGGTTCACGTCGGTTCGCAATACATGGACAACGACGAGGGCAACACGCTGGGGGTGAAGATTCCGGCCTACACCGTGGCCGATCTCAAGCTGTCGCAGCGCGTGGGTGGATGGACCTTCAGCGGTGTGATCAACAACCTGTTTGACCGCAAGTACTACAATTACGCGGTACGCAGCCAGTTTGTGCTGGATCGCTACAACGCCTATCCGTTGCCGGAACGTAATGCCGGGGTGATGGCCGAGTACGTGTTCCGCTGAGTCTGGCCGCAGCGACAAAAAGGCCGCGCCTGGCGCGGCCTTTTTGTCGCCCCTTTTCCGCTGCCCTTGCCGGCTTTGCTTTGGGTCCAAGTTTTCCTTAATTATCAAAAGTTTGCTATTGTTCGGCCCGTGCAAACGATGTCCGGAACCGAGCTCTATTTGCGCCTGCTGCGCCATGTGCGGCCGTATTGGCGCACCTTCGCGGTGGCGATCCTCGGCATCGTCGTCGTCGCTGCCACCGAGCCGGCGCTGCCGGCGCTGCTGAAGCCGCTGCTCGACGGTGTCTTCGTCAGCAAGGACGAAACGGTGATCCGCTGGACGCCGGTGTTCATCATCGGCCTGTTCGTGATCCGCGGGCTTGCCGAATATGTCGCCCAGTTCGCGCTGTCCTGGGTCGGTAACCGGCTGGTGATGGATCTGCGCGCGCAGATGTTCCACAAGCTGCTGACGCTGCCGGCGCGCTTCTACGACGACCAGCCCTCGGGCACGCTGATCTCCAAACTCACCTACGACGTGACCCAGGTAACCACCGCCGCCACCAGCGTGCTCACCGTGGTGTTCAAGGATGCGCTGGTGATCCTCGGCCTGCTCGGCTGGATGCTGTGGCTGAACTGGAAACTGACCCTGCTTGCGCTGCTGCTGATGCCGCTGATCGTGCTGGTGGTGCGGATGATCAGCATCCGCCTGCGCAATTCCAGTCGCGAAGTGCAGCGCCAGATGGGCGAGATGACCCAGGTGGTGCAGGAGGCGATCGAAGGCCATCGCGTGGTCAAACTCTTCGGCGGCCAGGACTACGAGCAGCAGCGTTTTGATGCCCAGGCCAACAGTGTGCGCCGGCAGTTGATGAAGCAGGCGGCTGCAGCGGCGGCGAGTGTGCCGGTGGTGCAGTTTCTGGCCGCAGTGGCGCTGGCCACCATTGTCTATCTAGCCACCCAGCAGTCGAATGCCGACCAGATCACCGTCGGTGGTTTTGTCTCCTTCATTGCGGCGATGCTGATGCTGACCGCGCCGCTGAAGCGGGTGACCAGCGTCAACGAGCCGCTGCAACGCGGGCTCGCCGCCGCAGAAAGCGTATTTGCGCTGATCGACCAGGCCGGCGAGACCGACAGCGGTCACAGCGAACCGGGCCGGGCGCGCGGTGAAATCCGCATCGAGGGCCTGCGTTTCGCCTACGGCGGTGCCGATAAGGAGGGCGACCGCGCCGCGCTCGACAACATCGATTTGACCATCGCGCCGGGTGAAACCGTGGCCCTGGTCGGTGCTTCGGGCAGCGGCAAGACCACGCTGGCGAATCTGGTGCCGCGCTTTTACACACCTTCGGCCGGCCGCATCCTGCTCGACGGCCAGGATATCTCCAGCCTGAAACTCGCGGCGCTGCGCGCCAACATCGCGCTGGTCAGCCAGGACGTGGTGCTGTTCAACGACACCGTCGCCGCCAACATCGCCTACGGTGCGATGAAGGGCGCGACGCGCACCGGGATCGAGGTCGCCGCGCGTGCCGCGCATGCGCTGGAGTTCATCGAGCAGATGCCGCAGGGCTTCGACACCCTGATCGGTGAAAACGGCGTCCGCTTGTCCGGTGGCCAGCGCCAGCGCCTGGCGATTGCGCGCGCGCTGCTGAAAAACGCGCCGGTGCTGATTCTCGACGAGGCGACCTCGGCACTCGATACCGAATCCGAGCGCCATGTGCAGGCCGCGCTGGACGAGCTGATGCGCGGCCGCACCACACTGGTCATCGCGCACCGGCTGTCGACCATCGAAAACGCGCACCGCATTGTTGTGCTGGACGGCGGGCGCATCGTCGAAATCGGCAGCCATGCCGAGTTGCTGGCGCGCGGCGGCAAGTATGCACTGCTGTACCGCAACCAGTTCCAGTCCGTTGCGGAGCAATGAGCATGCCGCATATTTCCATCGTCACCCCTGTTTACAAGGCCGAAGGCTGTCTCGACGAGTTGTATCGCCGACTGGTTGCCGCGCTGGAGACGATCACCGGTGATTTCGAGATCGTGATGGTCGAGGACTGCGGCGGCGACCGTTCGTGGGAGATGGTGCAGCGGCTGGCCGCCGCCGATCCGCGGGTCAAGGGTCTGCAGTTCAGCCGCAATTTCGGCCAGCACTACGGCATTACCGCAGGGCTCGATGTCGCCGAGGGCGACTGGGTGGTGGTGATGGACTGCGATCTGCAGGACCGGCCCGAAGAAATCCCGGCGCTGTATGTAAAAGCGCAGCAGGGTTTTGATGTGGTGCTGGCGAGGCGAGGCGGGCGCACCGACGGGCCGTTGAAGCGCCTGTCGTCCTGGTGTTTTTACCAACTGCTGAGCTGGCTCGCCGACACCGAATACGACAGCGCGACCGGCAATTTCCGCATCATCTCGCGCAAGGTGGTGCTGGCCTGCCGCCAGATGCGCGAGCAGCTGCGCTTTTTCGGCGGGCTGGTGAACTGGATGGGTTTCCCCACCGCGGCGATCGAGGTCGCGCACGCCGAGCGTCATGAAGGGCGCTCGACTTACACCTTCGCCAAGCTGTGGAAGCTGGCTGTGGACACCATCATTGCCTACTCCGACAAGCCGCTGCGGCTGGCGGTGCGCTTCGGCTTTGTGATGTCGCTGCTGTCCTTCGCCGCCGGCCTGTTCATCCTGCTGCGCGCGATGCTCTATGGCTCGCCGGTGGTGGGCTGGCCCAGCCTGTTCGTATCGTTGTACTTCATCGGCGGCATCATCATCAGCATCCTCGGCATGCTCGGAATCTACCTCGGCAAGACCTTTGACGAGGCAAAAAAGCGGCCGCTGTACATCGTGATGAACACGACATTTGACCATGCGCCCCGCCATGCACCCCGCGATCCGGCGCGTTGAATGGGACAGCGCGGCCTTCGGGCGCGACTGTTACGAAATCACCGCGGCTGACCAGGCTGCGCTGCAGGCAGCGGCTTCCCGGCCCGGCCACTATACGATCAAGGTCGACCCGCTGGCGGACAAGGCCGCGCTGCACGGCCACGGGTTCTACTACGTCGATACCCTGCTCGAGCCGTACTGCCGCCGCGAGGATTTCGCCGGCCACCGCGATGCGCGCGCGCGCTGCACACGCGACGAAAAACTGGAGGACCTGCTGGCAATCTGCCACGGCGCCTTTGAACACGGCCGCTTCCACCGCGATTTCAACCTGCCCCGCGCGCAGGCCGACCTGCGTTACGACAACTGGCTGCACCAGGTGCATGCCGCCGGTGATGCCTGGGGCCTGCGTCATGACGGCGTACTCGCCGGTTTCATCGCGGTGATGGGCAACCGCCTGGTGCTGCATGCGATGGCGCCGGCCTTCCGCGGGCGCGGTCTGGCGAAGTTTCTGTGGACGGCGGTCATTGATGCGCTGTACGCACAGGGCCACGCTGAAGTCAGCAGCTCGATTTCCGCGTCCAACATCGCTGCGATCCATCTCTACCAGGCGCTGGGCTTTCGCCTGCGTCATCCCGTCGATGTCTATCACCGGTGGACACCATGAGCGCCACATTAAGCTATCTCTTTGTTTTTATTACTGTTTTTTTGACAGTCTATGGGCAGATCGTGATCAAGTGGCAGGTCCTGGCGGCCGGTGCCCTGCCCGCAGCGACGCCGGACCGCATCTGGTTCCTGGCCAAGTTGATGCTGAACCCGTGGATCATCTCGGGCCTGCTTGCGGGTTTGCTTGCCGCGGTGTCGTGGATGGCGGCGATGACCAAGCTCGAGCTGTCGCATGCCTATCCCTTCATGAGTCTTGCCTTCATCGGTGTGCTGGTGCTGAGCGCGCTGGTATTTCATGAGCCGGTCAATGCCTGGAAAATCGGCGGTCTGGTGCTGATCACGCTGGGCATCATCGTCGGGAGCCAGGGTTGAGGCTGTGTCCCGGCTGCGGCCAGCCATTGGCAGGCCCGGCCTGGGATTGCGCCAACTGCGGTTACCGCGCACCACGCCGCGCCGGTTTTGTTGCACTGGCGCCCAAACTCGCGGAACAAGCCGAAGGTTTTGATCCCGCGTTGTTTTCAGAACTGGCGGCGCTGGAAGCGCGCAACTTCTGGTTTCGCGCACGCAACCGGCTGATCCTGTGGGCGCTGCAGCGTTACGTGCCGGGCTTCACCGATTTTCTCGAGGTTGGCTGCGGCACCGGCTATGTGCTGCAGGGGATTGCCACGGCGTTTCCGCAGGCGCGGCTGGTTGCCAGCGAGGCTGAGACCGAAGGACTGCGCTTTGCCGCCGAACGCGTGCCACGCGCCGAATTCCTGCAGCTCGATGCGCGGCGCATGCCGTTTGAACAGGAGTTCAGTGCCATCGGCGCCTTCGACGTGATCGAACACATCGCGGAAGACGAGGTCGTGCTGGCGCAGATGCACCGTGCACTGAAGCCCGGCGGCCATCTGCTGCTGACCGTGCCCCAGCATCCCTTCCTGTGGAGCGAATACGATGTACGTGCCCACCATGTGCGGCGCTACACGCGGACGGAATTGCGGCAGAAGCTTGAGCGCGCCGGGTACCACGTCGTTAAAATGACGTCTTTTGTGTCCCTGCTGCTGCCGCTGATGATGCTGTCCCGGATGAACAACACCGCGAAAGCCGCGGATTACGATCCGCTGGCCGAGTTGCGCATCGGCAGCATCACCAATGTCCTGCTCGAGCGGGTTCTCGATGCCGAGCGTTTGCTGATCCGCGCCGGACTGTCGCTGCCCGCGGGCGGATCACTGCTTGCGGTGGCGCAACGGCCGGCCTGAATGTTCACATGACCATCCCTTTCAACAAACCTTTCACGATCGGCGCCGAGCTCGACTACATCACCGATGCGGTGAAACGCGGCCATCTGTCGGGTGACGGGCATTACACGAAGCTGTGCCACCGCTGGCTGGAACAAAAACTCGGCGCCCGGCGCGCGCTGCTGACCCACTCCTGCACCGCGGCGCTGGAAATGGCGGCGATTCTTTGCGACATCCAGCCCGGCGACGAGGTGATCATGCCCTCGTATACCTTTGTCTCCACCGCCAATGCCTTTGTGCTGCGCGGTGGTGTGCCGGTGTTTGTCGACATCCGCCGCGATACACTGAATCTGGACGAATCGCTGATCGAGGCGGCGATCACGCCGAAGACGAAGGCCATCGTGCCGGTGCATTACGCCGGTGTGTCCTGCGAGATGGACACGATCATGGCCATCGCGCGCCGCCACAAACTGCTGGTGGTGGAGGATGCCGCGCAGGCGGTGCTGTCGGAATACAAGGGCCGCCGGCCCGGCGCCATCGGTGACCTCGGCTGCCTGTCTTTCCACGAAACCAAGAACGTGATCAGCGGCGAGGGCGGTGCGCTGCTGATCAACAATCCCGCCCTTGTCGAACGTGCGGAGATCATCCGCGAGAAGGGCACCAACCGCTCCCAGTTTTTTCGTGGCGAGGTCGACAAGTACACCTGGGTCGACATCGGCTCCTCCTTTCTGCCCAGCGAGCTGATCGGCGCCTTCCTGTGGGCCCAGCTGGAACATGCCGAAGCGATCATCGCGCGGCGGCGTCGGGTCTGTGCGATCTATCGTGAGGCGCTGCAGGATCTGGCCGATGAAGGCCTGCTCAGCCTGCCGCAGATTGAACCCGAGGGTGTGGCCGGCAACGGCCACATGTTCTACCTGTTCACCCGTACGGCGGCCGGGCGCGGCCCGCTGCTGTCCCATCTGAAAGCCGCCGGAGTTCACGCAGTATTTCACTACGTGCCGCTGCATTCCTCGCCGGCCGGCCGCCGCCATGGCCGCAGCACCGGCCCGCTGGCGGTGACCGATGACCTGGCAGAACGTCTGGTGCGCCTGCCGTTGTACTTCAATCTCGGCGACGACGAAGCCGGCGCAATTGCCGGGCACGTACGCGCATTCTTCAAGCGCTGAAACCACAGCAGCGTGCTGTTCAATTCCCACGCTTTTATCTTCCTGTTTCTGCCGCTGACGCTGCTCGGTTTTTTTGCGCTCGGCCGCTTCAGCATGAAACTGGCGGCCGGTTGGCTGGCCGCGGCTTCTCTGCTGTTCTATGGCTGGTGGAGTCCGGCCTATGTCTCCTTGCTGGTGGCTTCCATCCTCGGCAATTTTTTTGCCGGCTCGGCGATTGCAAGGGCACAGGCGGGCGGTGATACGGCGCGCAGCCGGCGGTTGCTGCGGCTGGCGATCATCGCCAACCTGCTGCTGCTGGCGTATTACAAATACGCCAACTTTTTTGTCAGCAACTTCAACACTCTCAGTGGAGCCGGTCTGAACATCGGCGAGATCATCCTGCCGCTGGGCATTTCGTTCTTCACCTTTACCCAGATCGCCTTTTTGGTGGATGCCCATCAGGGCAAGGCGCGCGAGTACGACCTGGTGCACTACGGCCTGTTCGTCACCTACTTTCCGCACCTGATCGCCGGACCGATCCTGCATCACGGCGAAATGATGCCGCAGTTCGCACGCCGCGAAATCTACAGGCCGCAGCATGACCTGATCGCCGCCGGACTGACGCTGTTTGTGCTTGGCCTTGCGAAAAAAGTGCTGATCGCCGACGGTGTCGCGCCTTACGTCGGACCGGTGTTTGATGCGCCGGGCGCTGGCGTGACACTGACCCTTCTCGAGGCCTGGTGCGGCGCGCTGGCCTATACCTTCCAGCTTTATTTTGATTTTTCCGGTTATTCCGACATGGCGGTGGGCCTGTCGCTGATGTTTGGCGTGCGCCTGCCGCTGAATTTCCAGTCGCCGTACAAGGCGGTGAACATCATCGACTTCTGGCGGCGCTGGCACATGACGCTGTCGCGTTTTCTGCGCGACTACCTGTACGTGCCGCTGGGCGGCAACCGCAAAAGCCGCGTGCGGCGCTATATCAACCTGCTGGTCACCATGCTGCTCGGTGGCCTCTGGCATGGCGCGGGCTGGACCTTCGTGCTGTGGGGCGCGCTGCACGGACTCTATCTGGTGATCAACCACGGCTGGCGTGAACTGCGCCGCCGCCTCGGCCAGGACATCCACCGCACGACGCCATGGGGCCGCCGCGCCGGCTGCCTGCTGACCTTTGTCGCGGTGGTGGTCGGCTGGGTGCTGTTCCGCGCGCCGGATGTGGCGACCGCGAAGGCCATCCTCTGCGCGATGGCCGGGTTCAACGGCGTGGTGCTGCCGGAAGTCTGGCTGGCCAGACTCGGTGCGGCCGGCCAGACGCTGCAGCAACTCGGCATTGGCTTCGGTGCTACGCCGGCACTGGCACGCACCGGCGTGCTGAACTGGATCTGGGTGCTGTTGCTGGTGGTGTGGCTGGCACCGAATACGCAGCAGATCATGGCCGCGGCAAAACCGGCGCTCGCCGCGCTGCCCGAGGCTGTTTCGCGACTGCAGTGGAGAGTGTCCTTGCCCTGGGCACTGCTGACGCTGGCGCTGCTGCTGGCGGTGGTCGTCAATCTCGACCGCCATTCCGAGTTTCTCTACTTTCAGTTTTAAGAGCGCCTGACAGCATGAAACACGTGTGCGTTACAGCCAGAATCAGCCCTGACACGAAGCGCGGCGCGGCTCATATCGCGAATATGAGCAAGCCGCGCGACAAAGTCAGGGCTGATTCTGGCTATAACCCGGTGATTTCGTTGGGTGTTCATGGTTTGTTTGGGGCTGGCGCGATTTTGGCCGGAGGCGGCGTCGCGGTCCTTGCGAATATTCCCGATATTCGCTGCGGACCACCCCTTGCCTCCAGCCAAAATCGTGTCAGCGCATCACGCGTTTCATGCTGTCGGGCCCTCTAATGACCCCGCGTGCCTACAACGGATGGGTCATCGGCGGGCTGCTGGTGCTGCTGGCACCGGTGCTTGCGCTTAACCTGATGCTGCTCGCCAACGACATCCGCCATGACAAGAACCGCCTGGCCAGCCGCTGGCAGCAGCAGACGGGTGGTGTCACCTACGCACCGCCGATCAGCCAGAACCGCGCCTTCAAGACCCTGCGGCTGGCCGACCGTTTGCCGGAAGCCGATACCATCGTCTTCGGCTCGTCAACGATGATGTCGCTGACCGCCGATGTTTTTCCGCCGCCACTGCGCGTCTACAACTTCGCGCAAAGCGGCAACTCTCTGCTCAGCGTGATCGGCGAGGCGCAGGCGCTGCTTGAACTGCCGCAGGCGAAGCCACGGCTGCTGGTGATTCCCCTCGACTGGTCGCTGGGTTTTTTGCAGCAGGCGGGTGAGGTGCCGCCAATCAGTCTCGATCCCGCGACGCTGCCGCCGCAGCAGGCGCTGCCCTGGCCCGCTCGTCTGCGCGAGGCGCTGAGCCTGCCGCGGCTGCAGCTGCTGATGACCGGCCTGCGCGATGTTGCAGCAGCGGATGATCCGCTGGCGGCGGCGCGGCAACTGCTGTTCGAGGCCTCGGGTGCGGATTATCGCTGCTCCGATGGCGTGCCGGCCCGCGATTTTGATCCGAGCTTTCGCGGGCAGTGTGTCGGTTTTCGCGCCGACGGCAGCGCCACCTTTGCCGACCAGAAGCGGGTGAGCGAGGGGGCGGCCGCGGCCGTGCTCGCCCAGGCGGCCAGCGCCACCTCGCAGTATGCGCGGGCCCTGCAAACACCGCTGGCGGCGACCCTGCCCGATCAACTCGCCGCGCTGCAGCGACGGGCGCGCGACCGCGACGTAAGAATCCTGTTCCTGATGCCGCCGCTGCTGCCAGGGCTCGAGGCGCGGCTTGCAGCTTCCGCGCACAGCGGCGCGCAACTGGCAGCGATCAAGACGGCGCTGCTGGACGGGACCCGGCACGAACGCTTGATGATGGTCGATGCCGGCCCGTCAGAACATTACGGCTGCGTCGCGAGCGAGTTCATTGACGCACACCATGCCCTGCCGGCCTGCTACCGTAAGGTTTTTGCCCGCATTGAAGCCCAGGGCCTGCTCCGGAGATGAGTGCCATACCCGATACCGAGATGATCGCGGCCACCCGCCGCTGGTGGTGGCTGTTTGTGATCGCCGCGGCGAGCTTCCTGCCGGCGCTGGGTTTTTATTACGTCGGTGAAGAGGCGATCTTCCCGAAGTCGGCGCTGGAGATGTGGTGGCACGGCGAGCCGATCCGCCGCCTGCTGTTCGGCGGCGATCTTCAGCACAACCCGCTGTTCACCTGGCTGATCATTCCGCTGTCGGCGCTGGCGGGCTGGGAGTGGATGCTGGTGGTGACCCGTGCCATCACGATTGCGGCGACCGTGCTGTCCGGTCTGGTGGTGGCGGGCCTGGCGCAGGCGCTTTATGGCAACCGGATGTTCAGCGCGGTCGCGGCCGTGATTTATCTGACGCTGCTGGACCTGTTCCTGTACCGCGGCTGGCTGGCCTATGTTGATCCGCTGTTCGGCCTGCTGGTGTTTTCTTCGATTGCGGCACTGTGGCTGGCTTGCGAGCGGTGCAGCGCGGCCTGGCTCTGCGCGGCGGTGCTGGCGCTGGCCGGAGCTTTCCTGGCGAAAGCGTTGACGGCCTATGCCTTCTACGGCGGCGCTGCCATCGTGCTGTTGTTGCGTGGTCATTGGCGTTTTCTGCTCGGCCCGGCAAGCTGGGTGCTGCATGGGGCGGCGCTGGTATTTCCGCTGCTGTGGTTCCGCAGCGTGATGGCCAGCTCCGGCCAGGGCACACGCATGTTCAGCGAGATTGTCGCCAAGCTGATGCCGCAGAGCTTTGCCGACTATGCCCTGAAGCTGCTGGCCTATCCGCTGGAGGCCCTCATTTGTCTGGCGCCCGCCGGGGTGATTGCGTTGTGGCTGCTGTTGCGGCGTCGTGTGGACATTGGCGGTGATCGCCACCTGTTGACGGCTGCGCTGATCCTGCTCGCCGGATTCCTGCCGTACTGGCTGGCGCCGCAAAGCCATGTGCGCTACCTGGTGCCGTTGTATCCGCTGGCCGGTCTGGTGATTGCCCGGCTGCTGTGGCTGGCGGGCGAGGGTGCGCTGGGTGCGACGCGCAAATGGCTGATCGGACTGATCGTGATCAAGCTCGTGGTGGTGCTGGTTGCGTTTCCGGTCTACCAGCAGCGTTATCGTGGCGCCAACTATGCCGAAGCGGCGAAGGCGATCATCGCGCGCACGGCGGGTTTTCCGCTGTACACGCTGAATGTCAGCGCCAGCGGGCTGTCGGTGACGGCGTATATCGATGTTGCGCGGCTGCCGCTGCAACCGCTGGTGTTCCCTCCGGCCGAATGGAACGAAGGTTTCGTTCTGGCCTATGAGCCGGACGACAAGACCGGCCGTGTTGCGGAGCAGTATCGCCTCGGCGGCAATACGCTGTACCTGCTGTGCCGGGGCGCAGCCTGCGCGGCTCAGCCCGCAGCAGGCTTGCGCAAATAGGCGAGCATGTCGTGGCCGCGGCCGACCAGTTGCGCCGGCAGGTTGAGCAGTTCGGCGGCGAGCTTGCCCGCAACATAAAGCGGGCGCGGCGTGTTTTCCTTGTCGTGGAATTTCACCCGCGCGGTATCCAGGCGGGCGACCGAGAAGCCGGCGTTGGCGGCGATTTTCGCCATCGAGCCCGGGTTGTAGAAGCTGATGTGGCCGCCATCCTTCTGCATGTCGAAATAATCCCAGCCTGAACCCATCACGGCGGCCGTCCAGCTCGCGGCGTTGGCGGTGCTGATCAGCAGGATGCCACCGGGTTTCAGCACACGACGGCATTCAGTGAGCAGCGGCAGCGGATCACGCAGGTGTTCGATGACTTCGAACAGCGTCAGTGCGTCGAAGCTGCCATCGGGGTAATTCTGTTCTTCGAGCAGGCCGGTCTTTACCGGCACACCGGCGGCGCGTGCCGCCTCGGCAATACGCGGCGCAGGCTCGACGCCTTCGGCACGATAACCGGCGGCGATGGCGGCGGCGACGAACTGGCCGCGCGAGCAGCCGACATCGAGCACGCGGGTATCCGCGGCAGTTTTGCCCAACAGGGCCGCGATGCGCGACAGGCGTTGCCGTGCCACGGCCTGCCGCCGTTCGAGTTCATGGCCCTGCGGCGCATTGAAATCCGCGGCGTTGAACTGCGCCATGGTTTCGTTGTAACGCGCGGCGCTGGCGCGGCTCAGCAACTGGCCGCAGCCGCTGCAGCGGCGCAGCGCGCCTTCGGCAACAACGATGCCGGTATCCGTGATTGGCGCCGTGCAGCCGACCGGACAGGCCGTGACATAGGGGCCGGCACCGGGGTTTTCAGAGGGATTTTGCATAAGCCATTGTTTTTATTGATAAAATTATTTTTTCGGCGGGGAGCTGTTGTAAACAGTCACTGGTGCTGTCGATGTGGCGGTCACAACCTTCCAGGCCGCAGGGTACACAGGCGGCGCGGCCCTGCAGCAACTGCACATTGCCGACGCGTTGGTCGCCCAGCCGTTGCCAGGGATTGTGCGTGGGTGCATGTCCTTTTGGCCACGGCGCCCATTTCACCGGATCCGTGGGGCCGAACAGCACGATGGTCGGCACCCCGGTGGCGGCAGCGATATGGGTCACAGCGGTGTCAGGGCCGACGAAAAACTGTGAACGTGCGATCAGCGCCGATGTGCCGCCCAGCGTGAGATGTCCCGCAGCATTGATGATGCCGTCGGGCAACTGTGCTGCAATCGCATCGACATGGGCTTTTTCGGCGGTGTCGGGGCTGCCGGTGAGTGCGACGCGAAAACCGTTGTCGATCAACCAGCGCGCGACTGAAATCCAGCCATCTTCGCGCCACTGTTTGTAGCGAAACTTGGGCCAGGGATGGAGTACGGCGAGTGCGCTGCAGGGGCCTGTGATCAGCGCATCAACAGCCGCGCGGTCGCTGTCGCTCCACGACACGACCACATCAGATTGCGCCGTGATGCCCAGCGCGCCGGCCAGTGCCAGATGGTTGCGCAGCGTGTGTGTGTGATCGGGGTCGAAGGCCGCCCAGTGATGAAGAAGGCGCCGTTTCCAGCGCTGGTTGGGCCAGTCGACCAGCAGGCCCATTCGTTTTTTGCCGAACAGCCAGGCATACAGCGTCGGCCGGTCGCTGGGCACCAGAGACAGCGCGAGATCGTATTTGCGGAACAGTCGGGTGATCAGCGCGAGGTGTTCGCCGGTGCCGGGCCGCCCGGGCACGACGTGAACCGCATCAAGATCGGGATTGCCGGCGAGCACACCCTGGGTGCCGGCAAACACCAGGGCCTCGATACGTGTTTCGGGCCAGGCGCTTTTCAGTGAGCGGATCAATGGCGTGGCGAGCAGCACGTCGCCGATGCGGCGGGTGACAATGACCAGTATGCTGCGCGGTGCAGTCACTGCGCTGATGAGTACTGTTCAAGTCCGCGCTCGGCCACCGTCCGTGACGAGGCGAGAAGATCATCGAGACGGCGCTGGTTTTCAGGCAGGCGGCTGCGGTCGTTTTCACGGTGCCAGAGGTGGAACAGCGGCGTCGCGAAGCGCGCGCTCTTGTGCAGCACGCCGGCATTGATCAGGCGGATCACCAGATCGGAGTCCTCGAGACCCCAGCCCGAATACGCCTCGTCAAAACCATTGACCCTGACCAGATCATCACGCCAGGCGGCGAGGTTGCAGGACTTGATGCCCTGCCATTGTCGCGGATGGCTGCGACGGAAGTCGCCATCCGGCAGGCGCAGCAGCGGCAGCAGGCGGTTGATGTCGCGTTTGATCCAGGCGACGAACCAGCGTCCGGCGCCCCAGGTATGCAGTGGCAGGCGTTCGGCCAGCGCGCGCCGGGTGAACGTCTCCGACAACAGCACCCGGTTGCCACCGAGAAAGCGGCCGCGTTCGGCGAGTGCGAGATGGCGGCGCACAAAATCCGGCGGCGGCACGCAGTCGCCGTCGATGAAGATGATGTATTCCGCTGCGGTGGCCGCCAGCGCGCGGTTGCGCGCGGCGCCGGGGCGGAAGCCCAGATCCTCCTGCCAGATGTGATGCAGCGCGACCGGTGCGCGTTGTGCGTAATCTTCGATCAGCCGGCGAGTGTCATCCGTGGAGCCGTCATCGGCGACCAGCACTTCGAAGCTGTCGTGGGCATTGATGTCCTGCGCCAGCAGGCCGTCGAGCACCGCGGCGAGCGCATCGGGGCGGTTGTAGGTGGTGGTAATGACAGCAGCGGTGGTCACTTGCTTTTATCGGACTGTTCACCGAGCAGCATCAGCTTCAGGTAGCGGTAATACGAGCCTTCGCCATTGGCCACGGCGAGCATGAAGCCTTCGCGGCCGTCGAGGAAACCGAGGCGCAGGAAGTAGGTGCGGAAAAACGCCCAGCCGCCGTGCAGCAGCGCGGTCCAGATCGAGGCGCGACGGCCGTTCCTGTGGAACATGCGCGATGAGGACGAGGAATACAGGTTCATCTTGCCGATCATCTGGTCGAGATCGGTGATCGCCTCGTGCATGATCGGCTGGCGCAGCTTGCCGGTGCTGCCCTGGATGATCAGCCGGTCATGGGTGTGATCCTCGGAAAAACGCGAGGCATCGCGGCGGAACAGCCGCACCACGTGATCCGGCCACCAGCCGGAGTGCTTCATGAAGCGGCCGCAGAAGCTGGAGCGGCGGGGAATCGCATAGGCGGCGTGTTTGCCCGGGGCGGCCAGGGTTTTTTGCACCTCGTCACGCAGATCCGCGGGCATCCATTCATCGGAATCGAGGGACACGATCCATACGCCCTGCGCATGATCCAGCGCACGGTTTTTCTGCGGGCCGTGCCCGGGAAAATCCGGCGTGCGGTAAAAACGCGCGCCGAGCTCCGCGCAGATACGATGATCTCGTCGGCCCAGGCCACCGATTCTAGACAGCGGCGGATCGTCGGCTCGGCGTTCTTGGTGATGATGATGGCGGAGACGTTCATGCGGGTTTTCCGGTGATGGCTTCACTGCGATAACCGGCAAACAGCAGGCCGCTCATCCACGCGAAGAACAGGCCCTCGGCGTGGTCAAGCAGGAAGGAATTGAACAGGCAGCCGATGGCCATGGCGATGACAAGGCCGCGGGCGAGGCCGGTTTCCATGGGTGTCGGCAGGCGCGCGGAATAAAACCATTGCGCCGCGAACAGCACCAGCAGCGCCGCCAGGCCGATGAGCCCGGTCTGCGCTGCGATCATCAGGTATTCGTTGTGCGGATTGGCCGTCGGCAGCATGTCGGTGCCGGCGACCCTGGCGGCATAGGCGGCCGCGAAGCCGCCGGTGCCCACGCCCAGCAGCGGACGTTCGGCGATGATCCCGGCGGTGTTGCCGAAAAACTCCAGGCGCAAACCCGAGGATGAGTGGCGCTGGCCGACACCGGGTTGCCACTGCGCGATTTCCTGTTTGAAGACCTCGGCGCGGGTCGCAATCGGGCCGGGAACGGTCAGCAGAGTGGCGGCGATAAGCGGGGCCGAAATCCACGCCGCCAGACGCATGCGTCCCGGCAGTCGCGAGGCGGCCAGCCAAAAAGCCAGTGCAGCCAATACCAATTGCCCGGTGGCGCCTTCCACCATGAACAGTACGTTACAGATTGCCAGTACGGCGAGGAGTCCCCAGATCTGCCGGATGCGCCGCCCGGCTGGATCAGTCATTGCAAACCATGCAAAGACCAGGGCGCCAAAAGCCATCAGAAAGTTATGGGTAATGCGGAATTTGAAGACCACAGGCGAATCTGTCGTGCCCGAAATGACGCCGCCGAAAGGCAAAACCCCGATCTTGACCAGCAACGACAACACCAGGATCAGCAGCGACATGCCAGCAAACGCCATCAGGCCCAGACGGCGTGTTGTGGAATCACGGAAGTAGTGGAGGAACAGCGGAATGAATGCGAGATCGAGATATTTCAGCGCGGTTTTATGGGCGTCAGCAGCCGCCGACCAGGTCAGTCCGGCGAAGATCAATCCTGCCAGCAATAAAGCAAGAAGGCCCACCGGATGGCCGACCATTGCCCGCCATTTCTCGGAGTAGACACCACCAGCGAGCCAGCACAGCAGCAGCACCAGCAACAACAGATTGTCGAGCGCCACGGAACAGGGGATGGTTACGCCCAATGCGATGGCGGCCGCACGGCCACCCTGCTCGAAATTAACCGCGGCACGTATGGCGTTCATTCCTGGCGTGCCCGGTATTCCGGAATCCATGCGGACAACACACGTTTGACGTCTCCGGCATCGGGCTGGTCTGCTTCCCGGATCCATTGATCAAAAAGGCTGAGCAGCTCCCCATCCGCCCCCCGGGCTTTCGCCACACGCAATTTGGGGTGGGGTGTGGCCAGCGAATTTTCATTGGCGGCGAGCACCTCCTCGTACAGTTTTTCTCCGGGGCGCAGTCCGGTGTAGACGATGCGGATGTCGTCCTCGCTGAAACCGGAAAGCCGGATCAGGTCGCGCGCAAGTTCCGCGATCTTCACCGGTTCGCCCATGTCGAGTACAAAAATCTCGCCGCCCCGGCCCATCAGACCGGCCTGCATAACCAGCTGCACCGCCTCGGGGATCGACATGAAGTAGCGGGTGATCTCGGGATGGGTGACCGTGACCGGACCGCCGGCCGCGATCTGGCTGCGGAACAGCGGAATCACGCTGCCGGTGGAACCGAGCACATTGCCAAAACGCACCGTGATGAAACGTGTTCCGCTTTCAGGTTGCAGGGCCTGGCACAGCAGTTCGGCGAGGCGCTTGGTGGCGCCCATCACGTTGGTGGGATTGACGGCCTTGTCGGTCGAAACCAGCACGAATTTTTCGACACCGGCTGTAATCGCCGCCTCGGCAACGGTGCGGGTGCCGAGCACATTGTTGAGCACCGCCTGCCAAGCGTTTTCGTCTTCCATCAGCGGCACATGCTTGTAGGCGGCAGCATGGAAAATCACCGAGGGCCGCTCGGTGTCGAGCAGCCTGCGCACCCTCGCGCCATCCTTGACGTCGCCGATGACGCAGCGGATCGGCAGGTCGGGGAAGACCTGGCGAAATTCCTGCTCGATCGTGTACAGGGCGAATTCGCCCGTCTCGACCAGCACGATGCGCTGTGGCCAGTAGCGGGCGACCTGCCGGCACAGTTCGGCGCCGATCGAACCGCCAGCGCCGGTCACCATCACCACCCGGCCACCCAGCCAGCCGCGAAGACCCGAGGTGTCCAGTTGAACCGGGTCGCGTCCGAGCAAATCGTCAAGTTCGACTTCGCGGATCTGGGATACCGTGACACGGCCACTGGCAAGATCGTCAAAGGAGGGCACCGTCAGGGCCTGAAGGCCTGCGGTCCGGGCCGCCTCCAGCGCTCGCCTCCGTGCCCGGTGGTCGGCCTCGGGCATTGCGATGATCGCGCGTCGCGCCTGCAGTGTTGGCTGAAGAACGGGCAGTTCCGAGATGGCGCCTTTGACGGTGATGCCGTGAAGCTGGCGACCATGGTGGCCCGGGTTGTCGTCGAAAATGCCGATCACCTGCCACTGCGGACTGCGCGCAAGGTCTTTCACCAGGCTGGCGGCGGTCTCTGCCGAACCCAGCACTACCACCGGCTCGCGGCCGGTGTTGGCGGGAAGAGCCAGGCGGCGTTCCTTCCAGCCGCGATAGACAAGCCGGCTGCCGCCCATCAGCATGATCAGCAGCACCGGGCTCATCACCAGCACCGATCGCGGCACCGGTAACTGCAGCATGAACAGCATCGCCGGCACTGCCAGCGCTCCGCCGCCCACGGTCAGTACAATGCGCTGCAAGTCGGGCAGGCTGGCATAGCGCCAGATGCCACGGTACAGGCCTGCCCCGTAGAAAATGGCTCCGTACAATGGAACCACCCAGGGCAGCGACAGCCAGGCCTGTTCATCATGAGGTTCAGGCAGTTCAAGGTTGAAACGCAACCAGAACGCAATCAGCCAAGCCGCTGCAACAGCCAGCAGGTCGTGAAACACCGCAAGGAGTGTGCGCAGACCGTTAGGCATGTTGTTTTTTACGAGAATGCCAGACACGGCCGATAAAAACGAGCAGCGCCACGTAAGCGCTTGTCGCGACAGCCAGCAGGAAGTGTTGTCCGGATACGCCAAGAGAAAGCCCCCATAACGCTGCGAGGGCACAGATGATCATCAGGGCAAACTCCGCGAGAGCCGTGTTACGGTGACCGAGCCCGAGCCGGACCAGCCTTTGATAATAGTGGTCGCGATGGGCCTCCCAGAAGCGGGAGCCAGAGACCAGGCGACGCAGTAACGTCATGCTGGCATCGACGATGAACGGTGAAAAAACCAGCAGCGGGAACCACCATGGCCATTCACCCTGAAGCCAGCCGGTCAATCCGAATATCCCAGCCATGAAACCGAGGGGCACCGAACCGGCGTCCCCCAGAAAAATCCGCGCCGGATGAAAATTGTGCAGCAGAAACCCGATGGCGGCTGCGGCAATGGCCAGTTGCATCAGGGCAAACGGCGTATTGCCAGCCTGCCACGCAGCAACGGCGTAGGCCAGAAAGCCGAATACAGCCATGCCTCCGGCCAGACCGTCGGAGCCATCCATGAAGTTGTACAGATTGCACATCCAGCCGATGCACAGGACGCAGAATGCCAGCAGCAAAAAATGCGAGCTGGCACCGGGCAGAGCGAAAGCCGCGAGAGTGGCGGCCAGCAGGTGCGCGACAAGGCGAACTGCCGCGGTCAGCCCGCGAAAATCGTCAACAAGGGAGACAGCAACCACAATGAACAGACCGGCCAGGACCGGCCATGTCAGTTGCGCCTGCGCAAAACCCCAACCGGCAGCAATACCCAGCAACAGGCCGATTCCGCCGGTGCGGGGCACGGGTCTGTCGTGCAGTGATCGGGCGTTGGGTTCATCCAGCGCCAGCCGCGCGGCACGGGAATGCGCCAGCCAGCCGACGGCCAGGGCCGCGGTGACGAAGGCGATAAGGGGAACAAGGAGGACTGGCCACACGGCGCGGAAGAATTCAATTTTGGCGATGATGATACCACTGCGCAGTAATGGTAAGTCCTTGATCTGCCAAGTATCGCGGGGTCCAGCCGAGGTCGTTGCGCAACCGGCTGGCATCAACCTGCAGCGAACCGGTGAGGCGTTGTGCTTCAGCCCGGCGGCCGAGCAGGGCCGCGCCGAGATTGAGCAGAGGCACTGGACAGGGCCACAAATTCGCCCGCCGATCCATGGCGGCCGCCATGCGCCGGATCAATTCCGGCGTCGACCAGTCATCACCATCGCAGACCAGATAGGTTTTCCCGGCTGCGGCCGGTGCGTCGATGCAGCGGATGATGGCATCAGCCAGATTACCCACGTACACCATGCTGCGCCGGTTGTGCACCGAAGCCAGCGGCAGCGGCACGCCGCGCTCCACCAGTCGCAGCAGCCGCAGGAAGTTGCCTTTTACGCCGGGGCCGTAGACCAGAGGCGGGCGCAACACGGTGGTTTCCAGCCTGGAGCCCGGTGCAAGTGTGCGCAGGGCGTCTTCGGCCTCCCGTTTGGTCTGGCCGTAGTAGTCCTGTGGCGCCGGGGTGTCCCCCTCGGTGAAAGGCTGTTCCCTGGTGGATTCGCCGTTGACCTTGATCGAGCTGAGGAAGATCAGCCGCCTTACACCGGCTGCTGCGGCTTGTCTTGCCAGAGCCGAGGTGCCATGGAGGTTGATCGAACGGTAAGCCTCCAGTGGGTTCGTGCTGTCGTCATGCAGCACGTGGGTACGGGCGGCGAGATGGACAACGCAGTCGATGCCGGCCAGCGCCTGTAGCCAGTCAGTTTGTCCGTCGATATCCCCGACGACAATCTGGTGGTCACCCAATTCAATCTGTGGCCTGCGGGTTGCGGCGACCCATTCCCGCCCAGTGGCTTCCAGTGCTGAGGTCAGCGCCCGGCCGACAAAGCCGCCGGCGCCGGTGATCAGGATACGGCTTCCGTTCCTGGCTATTTTGACCACACCGTGCGGTTGACGTAGTCGGTGTAGCTCATGATGATGCGCAAAACCTTGGCGGAAACATTGCCGGACTGATAGTCGGCTACCGTCGCGAAAGGACGCGAATTGCGGCTGTAAGCCGACATTGTCGCCTTGACCGCTGCCAGCACGCGTTGCGGCTCCAGTCCGGACATGATCAGGGTTCCCTCGTCCATGCCTTCCGGACGTTCATGGGCCTGACGGATCATCACCGCGGGAAACCCGAGGATCGACGATTCTTCGGTAAGGGTTCCGCTGTCAGACAGTACGCAGGCCGCGTCGCGTTGCAACCGCACGTAATCGAAAAAGCCCAGCGGCTTCAGGAATTCAACACCCTGTGGCAGCCTGCGCCTGCGCAGCGCGGACAGGCGTTTGCGGGTGCGCGGGTGCGTCGACATGATGATGCGCTTGCGATGACGCCGGGCCAGCGCGTCGAGGCTGGCCAGCAGTTGCTCGAGGTTGTGCGGGCTGTCGACATTTTCCTCGCGGTGGGCGCTCACCAAGAAAAAGCTCCGGGGCTCGAGCTTGAGGCGCTTGAGCACGCGCGAGCCTTCTATGTCGGCGGCGTGGTGTTCGAGCACCTCGCGCATCGGCGAGCCGGTCTTGATCACCGTTTCCGGACGCAGGCCCTCGGCCAGCAGGTAGCGCCGCGCGTGCTCGGTGTACGGCAGGTTGATGTCGCTGATGTGGTCGACGATGCGGCGGTTGATTTCCTCAGGCACCCGGTCATCGAAGCAGCGGTTGCCAGCCTCCATGTGAAAAACCGGCACCTTGCGGCGTTTTGCGGCAATGGCGGCGAGGCAGGAGTTGGTATCGCCGAGCAGCAGCAATGCGTCGGGCGCCTCGCGCTCGAGGATCACGTCGGCGCATGCGATCACCGCGGCAATCGTGCTTGCGGCGGTCTTGCCGGCGGCATCGAGGAAATGGTCAGGCTTGCGTATCTGCAGTTCGTCGAAAAAAACCTGATTGAGCTCGTAGTCGTAGTTCTGTCCAGTGTGCACCAGCACATGCCTGGTGTGACGGTCGAGTTCGGCGATCACGCGCGAGAGCTTGATGATCTCGGGCCGGGTGCCCACGATGGTCATTACTTTGAGGCTCATGTCTTGGTCCCGGCCTCTGTCCTAGCGCAGCAGTTCGCCGTCGTCGGCACCGGCATCGCCGGGCATCAGCCGGTGCTGCTTCAGGAGTTTTATTGTGCCGGCCAGCGACAGCACGTTGTCGGCGGAGCTGAACTCGCGCTTCAGCGCATTCGGTTCCGCCTTCAGCTTCGCGGTGAGTTCGGGCAGCATCGGGCGGATCGCGTACCAGGCACCGCGTTTGACGCAGTGGTGCACCTCTTCCTCGGACACCATGATCTCGTGGAGTTTTTCGCCGGGGCGAATGCCGGTGGTTTTGGTTGCAATCTTGCGGTTGCCGATCAGTGCCCTGGCGATGTTGATGACGGTCGCCGAAGGCGCGTTGGGCACGTAAATTTCGCCGCGTCTGGCATTCTTGAGTGCCGCGAACACGGTATCCACCGCCTGGTTCAGGCTCAGCAGGAAACGCGTCATGTGCGGCGCGGTGATGGTGACCGGGCCGCCGTTGCGGATCTGGTCGTGGAACAGCGGGATCACCGAGCCGCGCGAGGCGAGCACGTTGCCGTAGCGTACGCCGACGAAGCGGGTATCGGGATTGAGCACGTTGGCGGCGACGAAGATGCGTTCCTGTACGGCCTTGGTCATGCCCATGACGTTGACCGGCTTGGCTGCCTTGTCGGTGCTGATGGCAACCACGGCTTCAACGGGGTAGCGGTGGGTCTGGATCGCGCGCACGATGTTCATTGCCCCGATGCAATTGGTCATCACCGCTTCCTCGGGGAAATATTCGCATGAGGGCACCTGCTTCAATGCTGCGGCGTTGACCACCACATCGGCATCGCGCACCGCGGCGCTGACGGCGGTGAAGTCACGCACATCGCCGATGCGGAACTCCAGCACATTCATGAAGTTACGGAAAATCACTTCATCGGTGCTGACTGTCTTGTGCAGGTAGGCCATGCGCATGTCGTGCTGTTTGGCCTCGTCCCTTGAGTAGACGATGACTTTGCGCGGCAAGCCCAGTTCGCCCGAAAGCACGCGGCGCACGAAGGTCTTGCCCATGGAGCCGGTGCCACCGGTAACCAGAACTTTTTTATTCTTTAAAATCATATAGTTGCATTATCTCCGGCAGCAGCTAATTCGTCAATCATCTCCGGCCATGAGGGTGGCATGTAGGCAAAATCCGCGCGAAAGCGTGCGGAGTCGAGACTGCGGTCGCAAACAAAGCCGTCATCGGGATTGATCGTGATGTCCAGGGCCATGCGCTCGCGGATCGCGCACAGCAAATCGTACTTGTTGATTGCCGTTGCCGATACCTGGTATAGGCCGTGGGCAGGTCCCGGGCCGGAGAGTACGCGCTCGATGACGCGCGCCATCTCATGCGTGGTGAATCCGGAAAAAACGGCGCGACGGAAGCCGCTGATGCTGCGTCCCTGCTGGGCAAGGAACCATTCGAACAATCCGGTCTTGCGGTACAACTCGCGCCCGATGATCGAGGTGCGCAGCGTGATGCAGGGAGGTTGCGACACCTCGCCCAGCAGCTTGGAGCGCCCATACAGGTCCCCGGCGTCAGGGGTGTCGCTTTCAAGATAGTGGCCGCGTCCACCGGAGAAAACACAGTCCGTGCTCATATGCACGAAGCGCGCACCGGCATCGGCGCAAAGCTGCGCCATGCGGTGAGGAAACAACGAGTTGATTTCGATGGAGGGCAGGGCGTCCTTTGCTTCAGCGCGCTGCTTGACGATGCCCGTGGCGTTGATGACTGCGTCCGGACGGAAGCCGGCGAACACCCGCCGCACCGCTTCGAAATCCCGCACGTCGATGCCGTCACTGCTGTTGCCGGCATGGAACAGGCCGGAACCGGCGTAGTCGGCCAGAGCGCGGCGCAGCGTGACCCGCACCTCGTGGCGGCTGCCAAAATGCAGCAGCAACCGGTGGCCCAGCATTCCGTCACCGCCGAGAATCAGTATGCGCATGGTGTTCGTCAACGAGTTCCTGCATCCACTCTTCAAGTTGCCTGATCAGGTGGTCGCGGCGGAAATGGCGGCGAAAGTAGGCATTTCCGCCGCGGCCCATGGCTGTGCGCTGCTCCGCTGACAATCCCGCCATCCGCTCTACTGCCGCAGCCAGAGCAGCGGCATCTTCCGCCGGCACTACAATTCCGGCGCCAGACTCAACGAGGATGCGCGCGCCTTCCCCGTTCAGCGCGCCGAGGATTGGGCGTCCCGCAGCAAGATAGGACTGTATTTTACTGGGTATGGTCAACGCGAACACCGGATCAGCCCGCAGGGTGACCAGCAAGGCATCGCTGCCGGCGAAAAATGCCGGCATGTCCGATGTGGGGTGTCGTCCAAGCAGTTTCACTGTTGTGTCGAGCCGGCGTTTGGTGATTTCCGATGCGATTCTGTTGCGCTCCTGGCCATCACCTGCGATCAGCCAGAGGATGTCATCGCGTGTGCGCAGAAGTTCAGCGGCATCAAGAAGGGTGTCAAGCGATTGCGCGCTGCCAAGATTGCCGGCGAACATCAGCTTGAAGCCGTGCAGTCCCAGCAAGGCCGCAGGTGCTGCTTCAGGTGCTGGCTGCTCGTAAAGTTCCTCGGCCCAGTTCGGCAGATAGCGGATGCGCTCACCCGCAACGCCGCTGCGTTCGAGGCTGGGCGCGAAGGCTCTTGACTGCACCAGCACCCGGTCGCAGCGCCGGTGTATCCAGTGCGCAAGCCGTCCCGCGAAACGCGCTCCTGCGCCTTGAAGACCCATGGCGGCAAGGGTGTCTGGCCAAAGGTCCTGGATCCACAGCACCACAGGCAATCGGCGCAGCCCGCCGATCACCAACGCCGGCAAACCGACGGTGATGGGGGAGGGCTGGAACACGAACACGATGTCGTGGTCGCCACCGCAGCGAAGCGGTCCGAGGAGAGTTGCAAAGAACGCAAAGGAAAAATAATTCAACGCCAACCGCCAGTTGCGTTCCTGCCCGCGGCTAAGCATCGGCACCCTTACGACGCGAACGCCCTCGAAGTGTTCCTCCGCCGGCCCCAGCCCGTTGTAACCCTTGTAAAAATGCCCCTCCGGATAGTTGGGCATGCCGGTTAGTACCGTTACTTCATGGCCTCGTTCGCGCAGGCAAACCACGAGGTCATTGATACGGAAGGGTTCCGGATGGAAATACTGGGTGACGATCAGGACTCTCAATGCCGACCCGCCTCTGATCCGCGCAGGTCATTGCCGGCTTGCCGGCCCGGAAACAGCCAGGTCAGCAGGAGGCCCCAAAGAAAAAAAGTCAGAATTCCGGGATAAGGCTGGCGCATGCCCACCTTGAACGAATTGTCGACGATGATGATGAAAAGCACGGCTACAGCAAGCCCGGCATGGGGTGCCGAGCTTCGGAGCCGCGGCCACTGCCGGACGATGCCGGCCACGGTCAACCCAATCAATGCCAGCAATGGAAGCAGCGCCACAATGCCGAAGTTGTAGGCAAAGTCGAGATAATAATTGTGCGCGCTGGGAAAGCGTGTCCGGTCGGGGGGCGCGACATGACCCAGCGCCGCTGTCTTGGTGCTTGACAGAATTTCGCCGGAGTAGAACTTCCAGTAGGCGATGCGCTGGGCAAGGTTCTTGGGGGCGAACAGCGTGGCATCGGCATGCAGCCTGACCATGTCGTACTTGCCGCCAAGTTTGCCGGCTGCGACGGAAAAATAAGTGATTGCGCATGTGGCAACAATCAGCGTCAGCAGCCATGCCCAGCGGGTGTTGCCGCCCTTGTCCGAAAAAAACATGGCGAGTCCCAGCACCCCGGCGATCAGGCAGGCCGTTGCCAGCGCGGAAACCGATGCTCCGGCATAAAGACCCATCACAGGACCAAGTAAAAACAGGATCCGGCGTGCCGGGGTATTCCACAGCGTGTACAGGGCCAGCAGGTATGCTGCGACAAAAATCATCGGCACATATTGCAGGTGCTGATATATGCTGAAAAGATAAAGATACGGGCTGAGCAGCAGATGTTCCTGTGCCCACGTGGCCAGCAACTGCAGGGGGGCCAGGATCACGAGTATCCACAGGAAGCCGCGCGCGATGATCGCGAGACCACCCTGCCGCTGCGGCAGCGCCTGTCCCAGCACCAGTGCAAACATCGGCAGCACGAACTGGATGAGCAATATGAGCTTGGACTGCGCCTGCCCGGATTGCACGTGAGCGAGCAGCACGCTGGAGGTCAGCATCAGCGTGAACGTGGCGAAAATCACCGTCAGCGAAAGCCGTGCCCGGGTATAACGTCCGAGCAGGATGATGCCGCCATAACAGGCGAGCACGGATACCGGCACCGGAAGCCTTGACAACTGCCCCCCCGTGTCAAAGATGTATGCGGTATCGCGGAACACACTGCCATCCAGCTGCAGGAACAATGGAAACAGCAGCAATGCCGAGATCGTGGCTGTCAGGCCTGGCATCGAGGATTGCAGGCTACCCTCCCAGGCCAACAGGCTTTTTTCAGCGCTGACATAGAACAGCAGCGACAATATCGCGCTGAGCAGGTAAAGAAAGGCCAGCGACCCGGGCCCCAGCAGGTAGAAAACATAGGGCACTGCCGCGACGATCAGGATATTGGCCAGGACGTCAGGCCCGAACACATCCTGGTCGGCATGGTTCTGCAGCATCTGCAGCCGCGACCGCTGCGCCAGGATCATCATTGCACCACCGACAAGTGAGGCCCCGGCCGCCTGCCAGAACAGTGGGGATTTCCCCGCGAAACTGCTGTCTGTCATTGATGCTGCCAGAACATACACGACGATTCCGGTCAAGGCTGCTGCGGCAAGTAGGACTGCAAGCCAGGCCGGGAAATGCGATGAGCCTCCTCCTCTGGAGGCCTGCAACGCCAAGGTCGGGCCGATGGCCTGGGCGAATACCGATCCCAGAAGTCCCCCGATTGCGAAAGCGGTGAACAGGTCTCCGGCGATTGCCTTGCCGACCAGCAGCAGGATGAGCAGGCGGAATACATACACCGAGATGCCGATCACCGCGGTTGATCCGAAATGGGGCAGCAGCCGCTGCCAGTCCCGGACCGGTTGCACGGCGGCCCGCAAACGCACATAGCCGAGGCTTAACCAGACCGGCGATGTTGCCCACGCAAAAACCACGGGCAGCGGAAACGGCAGGTCGGCCAGCAGCCATGCCGCCGTGATTACAAACAACCCGCACTGCAGAAACAGGAAACGCAGCGCCAGAGCGCCGCCGTTTTGCGTCAGTTCCGTCTCGCTGAGATGCACTTCGGCGATCCATTCGGTGCAACGGCGCAACACCAGTGCCGCGGCAAGCGCGAATTCGACGCTGCCCAGACGCAGGCTCAACCACAGGGACAGCAGGCCGAGTGGAAGCATCAACAGAAGCCTGCTGCCAAGCAGCGTGGCGGCCGTGATTGACGAGGCCTGGTTCAGGATGATGCTGCGCGCATTGGCCGAGAACGAATACAGCACCGCCGTCGTAGCACCATGCACGATGCCGAAGTCCGCAGCGCTGGACGAATTGCCGAAAATGCCGAGAAGAATCATCACGGCCGTGATCGAAAAGGTATTGGCCATCAAGGCCGCGGGGTAGGCGTAGTTCATGCTGCCGCGCTGTATCGGGCCCGGGATGGCCGGCCCTGCCGGCGGTATTGGCGCGGAAGTGCCGGGGGATGCGGGCTTCACCACGGGTCGGATGACACCCGGTGCAGAAACTCCTGGGGATTGAGCAGGCGCGGCAGGGGTTCCGGCTGCTTCAGCAGGCGTCTGACTGCGCGTGCCAGCGACAGCGCCGATCCGGGATCAAAGGTCTGGTCCGGCTCCACGACGTCACGTACATAGTCCAGTTCCGGCGCAACGATGGCGAGTCCGGCCTGGCGTGCCTCCAAAAGCGGAAGCCCGAAAGACTCCAGCCGCGAGGCAAACACCAGCGCGGAGCAACGCCCGTAAAGGGTCTGAAGGTCGGCGGGCTCAAGCGGGCCGTGGTTGACGACAGCCAAACCCGATTCGCCTGCTTGAAGGACGGCTTTTGCCACGGCAGTACCGGGCTCCACGGTCAGGTGCAGTTCGGCACGGATACCCCAATCGGCAAGCAGGCGCCATGCTGACAGCAGCAGCTCATGGTTCTTGTGGGGTTCTGCTGATGCCGGGTAGACAAAACGTGGCACACCTGTCTCATCCCGTACCGGAACGGGTGATGCCCCATCACCGAAGAACGGCAGCACCAGCGATTCGATGCCGAGGTGGCGCTTCACCGCATCCCGCATCGAACGGGTCTGCACCACCAGCCTGGGTTGCCTGCGCAGACACATTTTCAGCCACAGACGCTCTGTCGCAATGCGCAGGCGAGTCTTCAGCGGGAAGCCGGCCAGGGGAACCGCCTCGACGAGATAGCGGTTTTGCAGGAACACCGCCACCTTTGCGCCGCAATCAAACAGCGGGGGCAGGTTGCCCATGCACAGAACGATATCCACGGCACCGGCCTTTGCCCGCAGCAAGCGTTCAGCGGCCAGACGCCCGGTTAACGTTGCCGGAAAACGCACCACCACCACATGTTCGGGGATCTCACCGCCCAGCCGCTGGTCGGCGATCAGCGTGCAGGGTGTTCCCGGCGGGATTCCCCGCAAAACAGCGTGCAGAAGTGTGCGGCCTCCCCCGCGATGAACGTTCGGGGCGTGGATGATCAGGGCCATCACGCGACGGTAGCCAGTACCACCAGGGTTTCACCGCCGAGCAACCTTGCGCCCCAGTCACGGTTGACCATGTAAGCCAGCCGCCGCGGGAAGCGCAGGATTCGCGCTTTCCAACCCAGTTGCGGGGCGTTGAAAGCCGCGCCGGTGTAACGCGAGGCGACAACGTGGTAACCACAATCCTCGAGCAGAGCCAGTGCCAGGCCGCGGGTGAAATAATGGATATGACCCACCTTGCGGCGAACGCGCAGCAGAGGCGTTTCGCGCAACACGCTGGAAGCCGAAAGATCCAGCGGGATGTGGAACACGTAATGTGTGGCACGGCCGCGGATGCTTTCCAGAAAAGCGAATGGATCCTGCAGATGCTCCAGCACGTCGAGGGCGAGCAGCAGGTCGAAGGTCGGGGTCGCGGTTGTGGTGAAATCGCCGACGACAAGCTCGATGCCCCTCGCGCGCGCGGATTCCCAGAATCGTTCAGCGTCCGGAGCGATGTCATAGCCGCAGATGCGCGCCGCCGGATGGCTGCGCTGCAGCTCGGTCAGTACGATGCCGGCGCCGCATCCCACGTCGACAATGCTTCGAGGGCGAAGCCCGTGGTCTTGCAGCAGTTGACGCACTTTTTCCGCCTTCCACGGCGAGTCCTCGCTGTCCCATGAGGGGTTCTGGCGCAGGTAGTCGGCGCCAAGGTAGCGCGCGGCGATCGGGCTGGAGTCAGACATGGCGCAATTCTATGCCTTCGGACCATCAGACTTGCGCAGCCACCAGCTCAACCGGTGGGCGGGACGGCTGAACAGACCGTTTGCGATCGAACGCCAGGTGTCCGGCTGCAGCAAGGTTCCGGGAAAGTGCCTCTGCGCTTCCCGGATGTTTGAAAACGCGGCTGGGTAACGACCGGCCCGGGCGTGCAGTTGCGCGCAATAAAGATGGGCGCGGGCGAGGGATCGCGGCCGCAGTGCTGCGATCGTCAAATCGAGGCCGGGCGCCGCAAAAAAATCCGATATCACCCGCACCGATTCCTCCGCGCGCTCGGTGCCGGCCGTGGCGAAGCTCTGGGACCCCGGGTGAACCCGCCAGGCGGCCAAAACCTCCGGGATGTGGATGAAACGGCCGTGACGGGCCAGACGCAGCCAGAAGTCGAAATCCGGAATCTGGCGCAGCGCCGGATTCCAGCCGCCGGCCGCCTCGAAGGCGTTGCGGCGGAACAGGGCGCCGGGACCGGGAGGGCAATCCAGTGTTGTCAGCATGCGCGGCAGGCTGAACGCCTGCCGCGTGACCCGGCGGGTTCGTTGCCCGGCAGGATCAACGAGGTCAAAGTCGCAGTAGCAGACCACCGCATCGGGCGCCGCAGCCAGTGCCGCCACTGATTTGCGGATCGCATCGGGATACAGAAAATCATCGGCGCTGAGGTAACCGAGCAGCTCACCGCTGGCCATCGCCCAGCCTTTGTTGAGCGTCGCGGCCTGCCCGATGTTGGCCTGGGATTCCCAACGAATGCGGCCTTCATAGCGCGCCAGAACCTGGCGCGTATGGTCGGTCGAGCCGTCGTCAAGCACGATGATTTCGGGTGAAATGCTCTGGGAGAGCAGGCTTTCGATCGCATGCGGAAGATAGTCCGCGTGGTTATATGCGGGAATGACTATCGAAACCGTGCCCGATGTCTTGACGGTATCGTGGGCCTGAATCACGGTTCGGGTGAAGTGTTAATCGTCAGGCTGTCCCACATTCTTTTGAATTCCGCCATCAGCAGTTCAGGTGTTTCGCTCATGAAAATCCAGTTTTGCAAAGGCGTGGCGAAATTCAGCCGATAGCGGTAATCATCCTTGACAATACCGGAGACTTTTTCAAGGTTGATGTCCCATTTGAAAAGACAATACGGCTTGGGGCTGAAATTGACGATAGTCGCCGGGCCGGAAGCCATTCCCATGTGCATGGCTCCCGACTCAAGCAGCGCAAGATCTTGCTCAAGACTGGTGCCATGATCCTTGGCCACCACCACATTGGCCAATGATCTAAAGCGGGGATCAATTTCTGATTTCCCGCATACGATCACAAATTTAGCAGGGTAAAGTCCAATGCAGTTTTGCATGAAACTTATCCATGCATCGTAATCAGAGTTGCGACCCGGATTAGCTTTATTTTTCCGCAGTTGTACTGTAACGGCAATGGCGTCGCCAACATGCTCAAGCATGAATCTTGATGCCCATGATGCAACTGCTTTTCGGGATCGCATTACAGGTAGCGATCCGTTTGCCTTAAAATGCTCGGTGAATACCGTATTGAAACAAAAGTAGAAGAGGTAATCTCTTGATACATATTGGCCGATAGACGGCCATATCAGGTAGCGCGTGTTGTTATCGGCGATATAGCGTTCGAGATGACGATGTCCGTCAAACAGCAGGAGCGAGCCCAGGTGTGGGTTGAGCTGCGCTGCAGGCAGTATTGAGGAGAGATGAAACAGGAAGCTATCGGAGTCTATTGCCGAAAAGGCGGGGTCTGGAACCACAGGGGAATTCGGATCAAAGACCAGCGCAAAATCGATTTTGTCGAGCCGGTGCTTTTCGCGCATGATCAGCGCGGCTTCTTGAAATATCAAGATATCCCCAACACTGAACGGCTGTGAAGCCAGATCGTAAATCAACAATAGCCTTTGCTTCTCGTCAGTCAGCGCATGAATTGCCGTTGAGCTTCCCCAGCTCAGCAACCGGGTTGCCCGCTTGATTCCGCGCCAGATGTTCCTCAGGAGCATGTCTCTTCGTCCAGGCCACCGGTGCCTGACAGGATGGTAAAAAGCCTGCCCATTTTCACAGATTATTCGACGTCGCGCCCGGTAAGGTTATGGTTTCCCAGTCTTTACCAGTTTCGCAAGGGGCTGGCCGGATACTGGGCGGCGCCCGGCTTAATTGGTATAGTTCGAACTTTTCAGGGCAACGTGAAATGCCTGATTCCCGAAGTCCAATTGCACGGGCTCGAGACGATCTTGTCGCTGGGTTCACCAGCATTTACCTTTGGCCGATTCTGGGCTGGCAGGACATCAAACAACGGTATCGCCGTTCAGTCATTGGGCCTTTCTGGCTCACCTTGAGCTATGGCATTCTGATCCTGTGTATGGGTCCTCTCTACGGTAAGTTGCTGCAGCAGGACATGTCGTCCTATCTGCCGTTCCTTGCAGTAGGTTTTGTTGTGTGGATGCTGATTTCTTCGCTGATTACAGAGGCTTGTACCGCGTTTACCAGTGCAGACGGCTATATCACCCAGATGAAGCTGCCATTCACCGTACATGTCCTGCGAGTGGTGTGGCGAAACGTTCTGGTATTTGCCCACAACAGCATCATCGTTGTGATCGTGGTAATCTTGGCCACGCCATCGCTTTCTTGGGCTCTTCTCACTGTTCCCTTGGGAGTGCTGGCGATTGCCGTCAACGGGTTGTGGATCGGTATCGTGTTCGGGATGTTATGCGCGCGATTCCGCGATTTCACCCAAGTGATTGCTACGTTTGTGCAAGTGGCGTTTTTCGTGACGCCTGTGATGTGGCGTCCAGAAATGCTGGGGCGATATCAGTGGGCCGCAGACTGGAACCCCATATATCACTTGATTGAAACCGTTCGTGCACCCATTTTCAGCGGGTCCGTAAACCCTACATCCTGGATGGTTGCAATCGGCATTGCCGTCGCCGGTTTTGCCCTAGCTTTGTGCCTGCTCGCCAAATACCGATCGAGAATTGCATACTGGTTATAAACATGGCAGATATTCTCGCGGAGAATCTCACGATCGAATTCCCGGTTTACGAAACTAGCAAACGGTCTTTCAAAAGAGCGCTGGTAAAAGCAGCCACTGGCGGGATGCTTGCGGTGGACAACTCGCAGCATGTGACGGTTCGAGCTTTGAATGGGCTCAATTTTCACTTTTGCGACGGAGACAGGGTCGGCCTCCTGGGCCACAACGGGTCTGGCAAATCGACGCTGCTCAGGGTTCTTGCCGGCGCCTACGAGCCCATCTCCGGGAAAATCACCGTCCAAGGCAGGGTTGCTTCAATGCTGAATGTCTGGCTCGGAATGATTATTGACGCGACCGGTAGAGACAACATTTATCTGCGCTGCGCTGTCATGGGCATGCGCCCCAGGGAAATTGACCGGGTGGTCGATGACATAATCGAGTTCTCCGAGCTTGGGGACTACATTCACATGCCGCTCAGGACATACTCCAGCGGCATGCAGATGCGATTGGCATTCTCGATCGCGACAAGCGTGGCGGCGGACATCGTGCTCATGGATGAATGGTTGTCAGCAGGCGATGCTGCGTTTACTTCGAAAGCGCAAGCGCGACTCAGTACCCTGTTGGACAGGGCCGGAATTTTTGTTGTGGCTTCACATAGCGAGGATCTCATCCGTGCAACCTGCAATAAGATGATGCGGCTTGATCATGGCAACTTGGTGGAGCTGGTGGACTTGAAAGCCACGATGTGACGGTTTTTTTGCGGCCAGAAGATGGCGTCTTTACTTGGCCATCCGGGCTTGCTAGCTTAGGCTTCTGGCATGCAGCGGGTTCGGTGTTGCGTGGCGAAATGTTGAAAGCATCGTACTGATTGTGAATAATTAAATGAATAACAGAACGCGTGAACCGCAATATCAGGAATGCCTTGATGCCATGACGGAGCGTGGCTTCGAGCGGATGGGTTTGCGGAGCAGTCAAAGTTGGCACGACGATCCCAAGCATCTTCTTTTCAGGTTGTCCCGCTATAAATTTGTAGCCAAGACGCTTTCAGGTGCTGAAAGCGTGCTTGAAATTGGTTGCGGTGACGCGTTTGGGACACGCTTGGTTCAGCAGGAGGTCGGAAAACTTTCCGCCACTGACTTTGACCCGGTTTTTATTGAGGACGTCAAAGCGCGCATGGTTGAACGCTGGCGATTCGACGTTTTTGTGCATGACTTGCTGGAAGGGCCCATAAAGGGTGCCTACGACGGAGTCTATGCTCTGGATGTGCTGGAGCACATTCAGGCGTCCGACGAGATCAAATTTCTGGGCAATGCCTTCGCGCCATTGACTGCGCACGGAGTTGGCATTATTGGCATGCCCAGCATCGAAAGCCAAGTGTATGCCTCACCTACCAGCAAGGCGGGGCATGTCAACTGTAAATCAATGCCCGATTTGAAGTCATTGATGAAGGTTTTTTTTCATAACGTGTTCATGTTCAGCATGAATGACGAGGTGGTGCATACCGGTTATCACAAGATGGCGCACTATCTAATTGCTGTAGGTTGTTCGAGGAAATAATGGGCTGCAGCGCAAAAGTTCTGACAAGAATCCAGATGCTGAGTGAGCGGGGCATGCTGCCGCCCGGTGCGAGCATTATGGAGCTCGGTGCACAGCAGTTATATGCAAAGGGGGCAGAGAAATATCTGCCGGAATTCCAAGAGGCGATCCTTTCCAGGAACCCCTCAATGAAGGATGCTCCCCGCCTCTCGGTCAAAGAAATCAATGTGCTCACCAACGGCGGGTTTACCTCTACCCTGTTCAAGGCCTGTGGGTATAGATATTCCGCCTTGGATATTTTCGACGCTGAAGGCACGATTCTTTTTGACTTGAACAGGCAGGAAGTGCCCGCCGAAATGCGCGGCAGTTACGATCTGGTGACGAACTTCGGCACAACAGAACATATTATCAATCAGTACCTTGGCTTCAAAACCGTTCATGATATGGCCAAGGTTGGCGGCATTATGTATCACGAGTTGCCTTTAGCCGGGTTTCACATGCACGGCTATTTTTCATATAACCCGCTGCTGTTCATCCAACTGGCCGAGGCCAATCGTTATGAAGTTGTAATGCAAGCGTACGGCAAGAACGACCGTGATTTTGTGCCCGCTCCTGAAGCGATGCGCCTGAATGGCTATGTCGATGAAGGTTGGTACGACTTGGGTATTGAATTCATTTTTCGTAAAACGGCCGATACCCCTTTTTGCGTGCCGCTTGAAACCTCTACTAGCCTTGATATCAGTCCAGCTTTTCTTTCGGGATTGTCCAGGCCGGCTGCTGCACCGGACAGTCTCGCTTACGGACTGGTGGGCACTGCTCGTGGAGATCTTGCCAAGTTTTCCGGTTTCGAAATCCAGCGCGAACTGATTAAGCGCTACAAGCGCAAATTGATGCGCCTGATTGGGCTTGGCGCCTGATCTCGAGCGGCAACCAATTCAATTGAAGTCGCCCGCGATAAGGTCCTTATAATGGACTTTATCGCCATCTTCTTTTGTCGCCCAAGCGTGGCTAATGCTGTAAGGCGTAAGGGTACGCAGTAAAATCCCGGCTCTATAAAGAGTGAAGTCGATTTCAACAAGGGGTTGAATTAATGAAGATTTTCGTTACCGGTGCCTGTGGTTACAAAGGCACGGTTCTGGTTCCCAAGCTGCTCGCTGCCGGTCACGAGGTCGTCGCCTTCGACATCATGTGGTTCGGCAACAACCTCAAGCCGCATCCCAGGCTGACCTCGGTCAAGGGTGACGTGCGCAACATCGACGTCCTCGATCGCCAACGACCCCTGCGGCGATCTTGATCCCAAGCTCACCTGGGAGGTCAGCGCGCTGGCGACCATGCAGCTCGCCGACAAGGCCGTGCGCTTGGGCATCAAGCGCTTCATCTATGCCTCGTCGGGCAGCGTCTACGGCATCAAGGACGAGGAGCAGGTGACCGAGGACCTCGAGCTCAAGCCGATTTCCGAATACAACAAGACCAAGATGGTCGCCGAGCGCGTGGTGCTCTCCTACAAGGATCAGATGGTCGTGCAGGGCCTGCGGCCGGCGACTGTGTGTGGTTACTCGCCGCGCATGCGCCTTGACGTGTCGGTGAACATGCTGACCATGCAGGCGCTGACCAAGCGCAAGATCACCGTGTTCGGCGGCCAGCAGACGCGCCCCAACATCCATATCGACGACATCACCGACGCCTACATCTTCCTGCTCGACAATCCCCGGCACACCGGCATCTACAACGCCGGCTTCGAGAACATTTCCATTCTCGACATCGCCGAGCGCGTGGCGCAGCAGGTGGAAGCCGAGATCGTTGTCACCGAATCGAACGATCCGCGTTCCTACCGCGTCAATTCCGACAAGCTGCTCGCCACCGGCTTCCGTCCCAAAAAGACCGTCGATGACGCGATCAGCGAGATCATCCGCAAGTTCAAGTCGGGTGAACTCAAGGATGAAGAGCGTCACTACAACCTGAAGTGGATGGAAAAAGAGGTCCTGAAGTGAACGCTGCGATTTCCTCAACTGCCGCCTTCTGCGCCGATTACGCCCAGCGCCTCGGCCGCGTCATGGCCGGCTTCGACTGGTCGCCGGTGGCCGCGCTCGGCGAGGACCTGCTGCGCTGCTGGAAAGGCGGCCACCAGGTTTTTCTGTGCGGCAATGGCGGCAGCGCGGGCAACGCCGTGCACCTCGCCAATGATTTCCTCTACGGCATTTCCAAGACCCGCGGTTCCGGCCTGCGCGTGCACGCGCTGCCCGCCAATACTGCGGTGCTGACCTGCCTCGCCAATGACGAGGGTTACGACAGCATCTATTCGCTGCAACTCGCGGTGCAGGCGCGAGCCGGCGATCTTCTGGTGGTGCTCTCCGGCAGCGGCAACTCACCGAACATCCTGAAGGCCCTGGAGCAGGCGCGCTCGATGGATGTCAAAAGCTACGCCATCCTCGGCTACAGCGGCGGCAAGGCCAAAACCATGGCGGATACCGCCATCCACTTCGCCGTGGATGACATGCAGATCGCCGAAGACATGCAGATGGTGGTGGGCCACATGATGATGCAGTGGCTGTACCAGAACCGTCCGCTGCAGGACTGAGCCATGGCCGCCAACAAATGCGTGGTCATCGGCAGCAACTCCTTTTCCGGCGCCAGTTTCATCGATTACCTGCTGCGCCAGGGCATTGAAACCATCGGCACCAGCCGCTCGCCCGAGGCGCATCGCGCCTTCCTGCCCTACCGATGGTCGGGCAAGGACGCCGGATTCCGCTTCGTGCAGTGTGACCTCAACCACGACCTCGACCGTCTTGGCGCGCTGCTGCAGCAGGAAAAACCCGCTTATGTCGTCAATTTCGCCGCCCAGAGCATGGTCGGTGAAAGCTGGAAAAACCCCGACCACTGGTTCATGACCAACGTGGTTTCGGCGGTGCGCCTGCATGACCGTCTGCGCCAGTGTGATTTCCTCGAAAAATATGTGCACGTGACCACGCCGGAGGCTTACGGCAGCACCGACGGCTGGATCAAGGAAGACACGCCATTTAATCCGAGCACACCCTACGCCGTGTCGCGGGCCGCGGGCGACATGAGCCTGCGCACCTACTTTGACGCCTACAAATTCCCGGTGGTGTTCACCCGGGCAGCCAACGTCTACGGCCCCGGCCAGCAGCTCTACCGCATCATCCCGCGCACCATCCTGTTCATCCTGCTCGGGCGCAAGCTGCAGTTGCACGGCGGCGGGCATTCGCGCCGCTCCTTCATCCACATGAACGACGTTTCCGAAGCCACCTGGCTCATCGCCCGGCAGGCACCCGCCGGCGAGACCTATCACATCTCCACCAACGAAATTGTCACCATCCGCCAGCTGGTCGAGCGCGTCTGCTTCAAACTGGGTGTTAAGTTCGAAGACCACGTCGAGGTTGTCGGCGAGCGTCTGGGCAAGGACGCCGCCTACATGCTTGAAAGCAGCAAGTTGCGTGACACGCTGGGCTGGAAAGACCGCACCGGGCTTGAAGCGGGCCTTGACGATTGCATCGCCTGGGTGAAGCGCCATTTCGACGAACTGCGGCAACTGCCTTTCGACTATATCCACAAGCCCTGAGGCCCTGAACGGCCCAATCGTAACCCATTGTTTTAATTAATGAATTTATAATCCAAGTGACTATCGAAGAACTCCGCAAACTGGCCGCCGAAATCCGCGCCCGCATCATCGAGACCTCGCACAGGACCTCGACGCCGCACCTGGGGTCGTGCCTCTCGTGTACCGACATTCTGGTGGCGGCGTATTTCTCCACGTTGCGCATCGATCCGAAACAGCCGCGCGATCCCAACCGCGACCGTTTCATCCTGAGCAAGGGCCACGGCGCTGCCGCGCTTTTTCAGGTGCTCGCGCTCAGGGGTTTTTATCCCGAGAAAATGCTCGAAACCTATGGCGAGGACGGCGGCATTTTCGCCGAACATCCGCCGACACCCTCACACCTTCCCGGCATTGAAGCCGCGACGGGCTCGCTGGGCCACGGCATGCCGATGGGACTCGGCATGGCGCTGTCGGCACGCATCCAGAAACAGGACTACAACGTCGTCGCGCTGCTCTCCGACGGCGAGTGCAACGAGGGTTCGATCTGGGAGGCGGCGATGCTTGCCGCCTCGCAGAAAGTCGAGCGCCTGATGGCGATCATCGATTTCAACAAATGGCAGGCCACCGGCCGCAGCGAGGAAATCCTCGCGCTCAACCCGCTGGCTGACAAGTGGCGCGCCTTCGGCTGGAGCGCCTATGAAGTGGACGGCCATGACATGCCCGAACTGCTGCGGCTGATGTCGAAACTGCCCGACGGCAGCGGCAAGCCGGTTGCCATCATCGCCCATACCGTCAAGGGCAAGGGCGTGTCCTTCATGGAAGACGACAACAACTGGCACTACCGCATTCCCACCGCCGAGGAAGTGGTCGCGGCGAAGAAGGAACTCGGCGTATCGGGAGGTGCATGATGAGAAACGCGTTCGCGGACGAAATCACCAAGCTCGGTGCCGCCGACCCCCGGGTCGTGCTGCTTTCCGGCGATATCGGCAACAAGCTGTTCGACAAGTTCAAGGACAAGGCCGCAGCCCGCTTCTACAACTGCGGCGTGGCCGAAGCCAACATGATGAGTGTCGCCGCCGGCATGGCGCTGTGCGGGCTGCGACCGGTGATCTACACCATCACCCCGTTCACCACCACGCGCTGCTTTGAGCAGATCCGTGTTGATGCCTGCTACCACAAGGCGCCGGTGATCATCGTCGGCACCGGTTCCGGTCTGTCCTATGCCGAACTCGGGCCCACCCACCATTCCTGCGAGGACATGGCTATCCTGCGCGCCTTGCCCGAGATGACGGTGATGGCGCCCGGTGACTCCCTCGAACTGCGTGCCGCGCTGCATGCCGCGCTGAAACATGACGGCCCGGTCTACATCCGCATCGGCAAGAAGGGCGAGCCCGACATCCATCCCGGCATGCCCGCGCTGGAAATCGGCAAGGCGATCACGGTGCGCCAGGGCAGCGATGTCTGCCTGCTCGGCACCGGCGTGCTGACAGCCATTGCCCTGGATGCCGCGAAACTGCTGGAAGCCCAGGGTATTTCCGCGCGTGTCGAGAGTTTCCATACTGTGAAGCCCCTCGACACCGCACGGCTCACCGAGGTGTTCACCGCGTATCCGGTGGTTGCCACGATCGAAGAGCACAGCCGCATCGGTGGTCTCGGCGGCGCAGTTGCCGAGTGGCTCGCGGCGCAGGACCCCGTCAAGGGCCGGCTCCTGAGCTTTGGCACCGACGACGCCTTCATGCACGAGATCGGCTCAACACAGTATGCCCGCAACAAATTCGGGCTCACCGCGCAGAACATCGCGCAGCAGGTTGTGGCGCGCCTGGCGGCGCGGCAGGCGGCCTGACCGCCCTGCAGTAACTGGGCGCGGCGGGGAAGGCCGCGCCGAAACATGCGGGGCAGCCAGGCGAGGACAGCAGTGCACATCGGCATCGATTTCGACAACACCATCGTCAGCTACGACGCGCTGTTCCATAAGGTTGCCGTGGAGCAGGGGGCCGTCCCCGGCGAAACCCCGCGCAACAAGAACGCGGTGCGCGACCATCTGCGCCAAGCCGGCCGCGAGCCGGTGTGGACCGAAATGCAGGGCTATGTCTATGGCGCGCGCATGGATGAAGCCGCGGCTTACGAAGGCGTGCTCGAATTCATGCGCTGGGCGCGGGATGCGGGACTGCGCCTGTCCATCGTCAGCCACAAGACCCGGCATCCGTTTATGGGGCCCCGCTACGACCTGCACGCCGCGGCCCGAGGCTGGATCGAACACCACCTGCTGGCCGGCGGTCGGGCGCTGATCGATCCGCAGCGGGTGCACTTCGAGCTGACCAAGGAAGAAAAGCTCGCCCGCATCGCGTCCGCGGGCTGCGACTGGTTCATCGACGACCTGCCCGAGATCCTGCAGGCCGCCGCCTTTCCCGCCACCGCGCGGCCGCTGCTGTTTGACCCCGATGGCCATCACACGGCCCTTGCCGCCCTCAACCGCATGGCCACATGGCGGGAAATCCGCAGCCACTTCGAAAGCCTATGCAGCCCGAAATCCTGAGCAGGGAGGTATCAGCGCTGCTCGGCCTGCCCGGCGCGGCGCCGGCGCCGCGGATCGAACCGCTCGCCGCCGGCGGCAACAACCGCGTTTTCCTGGCCACTGCGGGTGACCGCAAGTATGCAGTCAAGGTTTATTTTCGCCACCCGAGCGACCGGCGTGACCGCCTCCACGCCGAATACACCTTTCTTCAATGCGCGGCCGGGGCGGGCATCGACTGTGTTCCGCGGCCGGTGGCCTGTGATGCCAGACATGGCATCGGCGTCTACGAATACATCGATGGCGACAAATTGGCGGCCGCCGAAATCAGGGCCGAGCATGTGGACAGTGCCGCGAAGTTCTTCAGTGACCTGAACAGCCGCGAAGTGAGGGCGCAAGCGGCGCAACTGCCCGAAGCCTCCGAGGCCTGTTTCAGCATCGATGCGCATCTGGCCATGGTTGATGGCCGTATCGCCCGCCTCGATCGCATCACAGGCACCGAGCCGGTCGACGGTGAGGCCCGTGATTTTGCCTCCCGCCTTGCCACCCGCTGGGCCGAGGCAAAGCGGGTGATCCTTGAGCAGGCCGCTGCGGCCGGCATCCAGCCCGGAGAAGCGCTGGCCGAGCGTTGCATTTCCCCCTCGGATTTCGGTTTCCACAATGCCATCACGATGACCGGCCGCGGCCTCTGCTTCATCGACTTTGAGTACGCGGGCTGGGATGACCCGGCCAAGCTGGTGGGGGATTTTTTCTCCCATCCCGCGGTGCCGGTGGACATGAGCCATCGTGACCGTTTCATGGATCAGGCATTCGAATACAGCACCCAGCCGCGCAAGCTGCGTGAACGCGCACGGTTGCTGTTCCCGGTGTTCCAGGTCAAATGGTGTTGCATCATCCTCAACGAATTCCTGCCGGAAGCCGCCGAACGCCGGCGCTTTGCCGACCCGCATACTGATTTCACCGCCCGCAAACGCGCGCAACTTGAAAAGGCGGCGCGGCTTTTCGTGCGAATCGCAGGCTGATCATGACCCCGCCTCGCACAACAACCCCCGGCGCGCGCTGCGCCTGAATACGGAACCCATGCCATGGCCTACATCGATTTTCTCTCCGTCCTCCACAAGAGCACCAAGCGCGACTACCTTGCCCGCGTAAACGACCCCGATTACCCGAAAGCCAAGGCGGCCGAACTGGCAAAAAAATGGGACCACGACTACTGGGACGGTGACCGCCGCATCAACTACGGCGGCTACAAGTACATGCCGGGCCGCTGGGAGAAGGTTGCCAAGGCGATGGCCGATCATTACGGCATCAAGCCCGGCGACAGGATTCTTGACGTCGGCTGCGGCAAGGGTTTCATGCTCCACGACTTCACGCTGGTGGTACCCGGCGTGGAGGTGTACGGGATCGACATCTCGACCTACGCCATCACCAACGCCAAGGACGAAGTCCGGGATCGCCTGCAGGTTGGCAGCGCCACCAGCCTGCCCTGGCCTGACAAGCACTTCGACCTGGTGTACTCGCTGAACACCCTGCACAACCTGCACTGCTACGATCTCGACAAGTCCCTGCGCGAGATCGAGCGCGTGGGGCGGAAAAACAAGTACATCTGCGTCGAGTCCTACCGTAACGAAACCGAGAAGGCCAACCTGCTCTACTGGCAGGTGACCTGCGAGGCCTTCAACACGCCGGAGGAGTGGGACTGGTGGTTCAGGCAAACCGGCTACACCGGCGACCATTCCTTCATTTATTTCGAGTGAGTTTGCGATGACTTTACCCAGAACCATGAAGGCCGCGATCCTGGTCGAGCAGCGCCAGCCGCTGGTTGTTGCCGAGATCGAATTGCCGCAGACTCTGGAAGTCGGCCAGGTGCTGGTCAAAATTCATTACAGCGGTATCTGTGGTTCGCAGCTTGGCGAGATGGATGGCGCCAAGGGTGAAGACAAGTTCCTGCCGCATTTGCTGGGCCACGAAGGTTCGGGCAGCGTTGTTGCCACCGGCCCCGGCGTGCGCCAGGTCAAGGCCGGCGACAAGGTGGTGCTGCACTGGCGCAAGGGCCCCGGCATCGAGGCCGTGCCGCCGAAATACCGCTGGGACGGCAAGACGGTGAATGCCGGCTGGGTGACCACCTTCAACGAATACGCCATCGTGGCCGAAAATCGCATCACACCAATTCCGGCAGACAGCGACATGGAGGTCGCCGCGCTGTTCGGCTGCGCGGTGACCACCGGCTTCGGCGTGGTGGTGAACAACGCAAAGCTGAAGATCGGCGAATCCGTGGTCGTCTTCGGGGCCGGCGGTGTCGGCCTCAACATCGTGCAGGCCGCGGCGATGGTTTCCGCGTATCCGGTCATCGCCGTTGACCTGCATGACAACCGCCTTGAACTGGCGAAGCAGATGGGCGCCACCCATCTGATCAACTCAAAAAAAGTGGATGCGCGGCAAGCCATTATGTCGACAACACCGGCCAGCCGGCGATCATCGAGATGGGCTACGGCATGGTCAAGCCGCAGGGGCGCGTGACCCTGGTCGGCGTACCGCGCAAGGGTAACAACATCAGTGTGTATTCCCTGCCGCTGCATTTCGGCAAGGGACTTTCCGGCTCACACGGCGGCGAGGCGGTGCCGGAGGTGGATATTCCGCGCTACCAGTCGCTGTATGGCGCGGGGCGCCTGCGCCTGCGCGAGCTGATCTCAGCGACGCATGCATTGGGCGAGGTCAACAACGCCATACAGGCGATGCGCGACGGCACTCTCGCCGGGCGCTGCCTGATTCATCTCTGAGCGGGGAGCCCGATGAACGATCCGCAACAGTGCCTCTGCTGCGCTGCGACCGAGGTCAAGGTCTTGGTGGATTTCGGTCCTCAACCCCCCAGCAACCGCTTTGAGCAGGCAGGAGTTGCCGAGGCAGTGTTGAATCCGCTCGTCGTCGGCCAGTGCCTGGAGTGCGGGTTGCTGCAACTACTCCAGCCCATGGCGCCTGCGGTCGCAAAATCGCGTTTTGAATGGCTGACCTACAACGAACCCGAAAGCCATCTTGATGATCTGGTCAACCGGCTGTCCCGCTTGCCTGACATCACCATTGCATCGCGGATAGCGGCCTTGACCTACAAGGACGACACCACGCTTGCGCGGTTCAATCGGCTGGGATTCTCCGACACCTATCGCTACGACCTGCGGTCGGATTTCGGGCTGGACGACCCATGTGCCGGACTTGAATCGATCCAGGATGCCATGCGGCCCCCGCTGGCCGCGGCCCTGGCCTCGAAGCACGGCCTTGCCGACCTCCTACTGGTGCGCCATGTGCTTGAACACGCACATGATCCTGCCACCTTCATGCGCAGTATCGCGGCGCTCGTGAAGCCGGGGGGCTATATGCTCTTTGAGATGCCTGACTGCGAGAAGTTTGTCCGCGCCTGTGACTACTGCTTTATCTGGGAAGAGCACATTACCTATTTCTCCCGTCCATCGTTGGCGGCCTTCGTGGCACATGCTGGTTTCGACCTGGTCGAAACGCTGCTTTATCCTTATCCTCTCGAGGACTCGCTGATCGGCATCGTGCGTAACGCGCCGCCTCGGGCTGGAGCCGCTGTCATCGCGCCTGAAGCGCTGGCCGGGCTTGTTGCGGAAGGCGACGCCTTCGGCAGGCGTTTTGCCTCAACTCGAAGCGGCCTTCAGGCGCTTTTCTCGCGCTGGACCGCGGGCGGACGGCAGGCCTCAGTCTTCGGCGCAGGGCATCTCGCCGCAAAATTCATCAACATATATGGATTGGAGCCGTTTATTTCCTGCGTCATTGACGACAACCCGCACAAGCAATCGCTGTTGATGCCCGGATCCCGCCTGCCGATCCGGGGCTCTGCCGCCCTGTCGGACCCGACGATGGGCACCTGCCTGCTTTCCCTCAATCCCGAGAGCGAGCAGAAAGTCCGCGCCAAAAACCAGTCTTTTCTCGACCAGGGCGGAGAATTCCAGTCGGTATTCGCCCTCAGCCCGAGTTCGGTATACCGTGAGATCAAGAGATGAACCTGCGCAAGATCAACGAGGAAGTATTCATCGCCGAAGACGCCGTGGTGCGACTGGGGGACGAAGAACTTGCTTTTCTGAAGGGGCAGGCACGGCTGAGCCCCCGCCGCAGGGCGCGCATATGCGCGCACAAGACCAGCGACGACACTTTGCATGAAATGCTGATTGTCATTGCGGCAGCCAGCTATATCCACCCCCATCGCCATGTCGGCAAGTCCGAATCCTTCCATATTGTTGAGGGCGAGGTTGATGTGGCGATTTTCAACAACGGCGGGGAGGTGATTGACGTCATCCAGCTGGGGGCGCCGGGCAGCGGCAGGAACTTCTACTATCGCCTGTCCGAGAGCGCTTTTCATACCCTCCTAATCCGCAGCGATTATCTGGTGGTGCATGAAGTCACCAACGGCCCCTTTGAGCGTGACCGCACGGTGATGGCGCCGTTTGCGCCGTCCGAGGACAAGGTCGAGGAGGCCAGTGCCTACATGTCGCAAGTGGCCGCGCAGGTGTCCCGTTTCCTGCGGGGGGCGCTGCAGTGAGCAGGGGATTTCTAGTGGTTGGCGGAGACAGCCTCGTGGGTGGCGGTTTGCTGCGCGCCCTGCGGCAACGTGGTCATTTCGCCCTTGCCAGCACGCGCCGACGCGATACCGTCGGAGAAGGAAGGATCTTTCTCGATTTCGAAAGCGGGGGAACGTTCCTGGCGCCGCCTGTGGTTGACTATGCCTTTGTCGTGGCCGCCGCGACCAACTACGAGCGCTGTGAGAAGGACCCGATGGCGCGGGTCATCAACGTGGAATTGATTCCGCGCCTGGTGGCCTCATTACTCACGCAGGGCGTTTTCGTAACCTATATTTCCACCAATTCAGTTTTCGGTGGCGAGCGTGCCTGGCCGCATGAGGAAGATCCGCATGCGCCGGGCATTCCCTACGCGCAGCAGAAGGCCGACTCCGAAGTGGTGATCCACAGGGACGTCGAGCGCTTGGCGGTAGCTGACCGCATCAACATCGTGCGGCTGACCAAAATCCTTGATCGCACCACTTCGCCGCTACCTGCATGGCTTGAAGCCTGGGGGCAGGGCAGGGCTGTGGAGCCCTTCTCGGACCTTACGTTTGCGCCGATGTCAGTGCAGTTCGTGGGTGAAGCGCTGGCGACGATCGGAGAAAAGCGCGTCAGCGGAAATCTTCATCTCTCCGGCGCTGATAATGTGACCTATGTCGAGCTCGCAGAGCGGCTGGCAGACCGCCTGGGCGTTGACCGGGCGCTGATTGCGCCAACCACATCCGCAGCCAAGGGCGTGAACATTCCGTTCAAGCCCAGGTTCAGCGGATTGGGCATGTCGCGCACCACGGGACTTACTGGCTTGGCCCCGCAGACGCTGGAGCAGGTCGTCGCAGACATTACGAAAAATACTTTATAAACAAGGAGTTATAGTGAGCGTATCGGTTTTCCACAGGACTAACTGCCGGCTCTGCGGTTCCAGCGAACTGGAACTTGTGATCAAGCTTGAACCGACGCCCCTGTCCGAGAATTACACGGCTGATTCCGAGACCGGCAGGCTGGCGCCGCGTTATCCCGTGGACGTGTATATGTGCGCCAGCTGCGGCCATGTGCACCAGCTTGATGTGATCGATTCCAAGAGCCTTTGGGAGAACTACACCTATTTTTCCGGAGACGCCAAAGGCATGCCCGAGCATTTCCGGGAGGTCGCTGCCAAGGTCATGCGCGACTACGCTCTAGCTGCAGGATCTTTTGTGGTGGACATCGGTAGCAATGATGGATCGCTGCTGCGTCCCTTCAAGGACGCCGGCCATCGCGTGCTGGGGATAGATCCGGCGACCGAGGTTGCACGGCTTGCCACAAAATCCGGGATCGAAACCATCCCTGAACTGATGTCGATCGGTCTGGCCCGCAAGGTGCGCGCCGAACGCGGCCCTGCCCAGGTGGTGTGCATGTTCAACGCATTCGCACACGCCGACAATATGGGCGAAGTGGCCGACAGCATCCGCACCATGCTGGCCGAGGACGGCGTGTTCGTCTTCGAGGCGCAGTATCTGCTCGACATCATCGACCGTGTGCTCATTGCCACCATCTTTCACGAACACATGAGCCACCACTCGGTGAAGCCCCTGGTCCGCTTTCTTGACAAGCATGGCCTGGAGTTGATCGATATCGAGCGGGCTCCGATACAGCATGGCTCCATCATCGGCTATGTCCAGATCAAAGGCGGCCGGCGTCCGGTGCGGGATTCCGTATTTCAGCTTGTCAAGCTGGAAACCGAGCGCAGGCTCGACAGGGTTGAAACACTCAGAGCCTTTGCAGGCAAGATTACCCAGTTGCGGCAGCGCACCGGGAAGCTGGTGCAGAGCTGGAAGAAATCCGGCGCCACGATTGCAGGCTATGGCGCGGCCCGCAGCGGTCCCACGCTCGTTGCACAGCTCGGGCTTTCGGGCGCCATCGAATATATTGTTGACGACCACCCGCAGAAAGTCGGGCGCTATTCATCCGGGGATGGCATTCCCATCGTGCCGACTGCGGAGCTTTGCAGGCGCATGCCTGACTACACCGTAATACTGGCCTGGGTGCATGCCGCAAAGATCATCGAGAACAACCGCGAATACTTGAAAAAAGGTGGCCACTTTGTCGTGCTGTGCCCGGAGACGCGGGTCGTTGGCAGGGATGGGGATGTGCCTGTTTAGCAGCCGCGATAGCAGATGGAAATTCCCTTGCAGGTGCTGATGCCCACATCAATCGGCGGGGCTTGAGCGTGATATTCAATTCTCGTTCTTGCGTACTTTTATTACTGTTGCTGAAGCTATTTCGGCAAATGCTGTCCGCAAGGCATGATCGATGGTTTCTTGATCCTCGGTATGCCAGATGCAGGCGAGGCTGAGTCGGCGATTTTTCAGCGTAGATCGCGGAATCTATTTACGTGAACAAATGCCCGACTAATTTTAAAAGAAGCGAGAAAACAGATTTCTCAGTAATTTGGGGAGTTGCTCTCTCGTCTGACCGGAATACCCTTGACAAATATCGGGGGCATACGACGTACCTGTTTGCAGCCTTATAAACTCTTCTCCTGATATTCTGGGAAAGGGTCTATAGGCACTATCCGGATTGCAAATCAGGGTCGGGGGCAACGCAGCCTTGTGCAAAATGGCTAGGCATTTCAATACGGTATGGATTAACGTGTTGAAAAAGAACGTATCCCTTTCCAGCCATCGCGCGTAGGCCTCCGAAGGCGGCTGCGGCTGTTTGCCGTATTCCGCAGCACCCTGGCGGAAATAGACGGGGGCACTGCCACCCAGGGCGGCCGGTGCCGCGCCGTCACAGCCAAAGAGGAAGATCCGACGGGGCTTGGCGAGCATTGCCAGTGGCAGCACGCACATCAGGGTATTGATGGGCGGAAAATGCAGTGGGTCTTCGGGAATCGGCGGGTAATCGCCGCTGGATGCAAAATAAAACATCCTTTGCGGCTGGCGGATGAAAAGCTCAGCCAAGGCGCCGTGCGACGGGATGGCATCGACAAGGGTGAAAAACAGGTTGGACGTGTCGCTGCGGGCAAAGAAATCCCCGATCCATGTGCCATGCAGTTCCATCACCGCAGCGGAAGTCATGCAGGCCAGATCCACGTTTCTGCCGATGGCTTCCTGCAGCATGCGTTCTGCCACCGGAACATTGTTGAAGCCGAAGAAGCACAGTTGTTCGCAACCGCCACTGCCAAGTGCAGTTAACAGGGTGGGTAATTTTTCCAGTGAGGGGCCTGACCCGAGAATGACGATGTCGCGGCCTGCCACTACCTTTTCAAGGGCGGAACGCTGCGCTCCGATGTCCCTCGGATAGCGTTCCGCAGGTAAATCAGCGGCGATGCCGCTGCCATTGACGGATTTAATGAGGGCATCGGCACTCCGCTCCTGACCCAACAAATCCAGATAGACGGCCTTGCGCAAATCCGGGTGATGGCTAAGGGCGTTGCCCGCGCCGCCGGTGGCGGCTATAGCCTGCTTGAACAGGCGCGCGGCCGCCCTGGCGTTGCCCGCAGCCTTGTAAGCCAAAGCCAGACGGGAAAGGTTCTGGGGGGAGCCAGGTGCAACATCGTTCAGGTGCTGCAGGTGCCTTGCCGCAATCGCGGGGTTGCCGGAAGTCCATTCGACTTCGGCCAGCCAATACAGGGCGCCATGGTGATCCGGTGCCAGGGCCAATGCCCTCTGCAATGCGGGCCTTGCGCGGTCGTATTCCTTCCACGAAAGCGTCATGCCCAGATAACACCAGGCGTCTGGACTGTGCGGCTCAAGCTGGGTGCATTGCTCAAAGGCCTGTTCTGCGTCTTTGAGATCGGCCCGGCTCAGGGCGGCCACTCCCTGATCAAACAATGCCTGGGCGACCGGATTCATGCCGTGTCTCTGCAAAAAAATCTAGGATTGCTCATCAACCGATCTAAGCCACAGTTCCAGATTGACCAATTGCCACAGGAACATCATGTGGTTTTCGCGGGGGGCGGGATCATCGATAATTCTCTGATGTTCATCAATCAGGCGGTTCACTTCCGCGACATTGTAGATGCCGCGTTCGCGGAAAGTCCGGGAGGCCACCATGTCGCGCACCTTGTCCAGCGCAGACCCCGAGAACCAGACATGTGCGGGGGCGTTCCAGCCGGTTTTTTTGATCCGGGTTCTGGTTTCTTCCGGCAGCAGGCCCTTGGTCGCTTCCCGAAGCAGGATTTTTGTAATGCCGTCACGGATTTTCAGGCTGCCCGGCACCCTGAACATGAATTCGATCAGGCGGTGGTCAAAAAAAGGATCAAAGTGCTGCAGGCCGAAAGCTGATGTCTGGCGATCTTCGGCGCGCAGGCAGCAGGGTGCGGTTTCACGGAAGATGTCATGGAAGGCCCGGTTTTTTAGGCACGAACTGAATGTCCGGTCCATCACCGGGACGAACTTGCGCACGTCAAAGAAATCCGGAGTGACTGCCGCCGCATAGCGATCAATGCGCTGGCGGTCCGGGAGACACAGACCCGGCGTTCCGGGGTCGACGATCGACTGCAACGCAGCGTCGACCACAGCCATGCTCTTGCGGTAAACCGGATGGTCGTGATGGCGTGCCCATTGCTCCACCTCCCGGCGCAGGGTGTCTTCGTCGCCAGCCTGGCGCAAGTCGGCGAAGCGGTAAAAGAAATGCTCGTACTCGCCGGCATTCAGCTCATCACCACCCAGTCCGCCGAACAGTGTGCCGAACCCCATCTGGGCGGCCTGTCCGCACAAAAGATAGTGGGATAACCAAGTGGCGGTTGCGACCGGCTCGTCATGCGTCCGGACCATGTGGTCGATGGTCGAAAAAATGTCAGGGGAGCCGATCCGGACGGGATGCCATTGCTCGACACTGCCTTCGAGCATCGAGCGTATTTCATCGGATTCGTCGTAAGTACGATCATCATAGACCGAAGAAAATGCGTACTGCTTTTTTCCGGAAACTCGCACGGCACTGGCGAGGACCGAAGATGAGTCCATGCCCCCGGAGAGCAGGAAGGCCGGTGCCGTGGAACCCGCCAACCGGATACGGACGGAATCCATCAGCAGATCGCGATACTGCTCAGCAAGTTCGTGCGGCGGCAGATTGAGGTCGGGCTGCTCGCGCAAGGTCCAGTAGGCGGTCAGACGCGGTTCGCTGCCGGCTTTGGCCTCTACAAAATGGCCGGCTGGGACCTGCCGGATGTCGGCATAAGGCGATTCGTCCTGCACATTGTCGAAAGTGCGGTAGTGGGATCCCGCAAACAGCCCCACAAAGCGCTGATTGACCCGCGGTGATACGCCGGGCAGCAGGAGCAGCGCGCCGGGCTGGGACGCAAAGCCAAGCACTCCGTTGCGGAAGGAAAAATAAAGCGGTCTGACACCAACCCTGTCGCGGCCCAGCCACAGCGATCCGGTGGAGGCATCGTGCAACGCGACGGCAAAATCGCCGTTGATGCGCGTCAAAGCCCCTTCGAATCCGTATCTTGCATGGAGGTCAAGGATGACTTCGGCGGCGGGTCTTCCAGGGGGGCCAAAATCACCCGAATTGAAAATACGGCCGTCAACCACCACCGAAAGCGGACCCAGACGAGCCAGCGGTTCATTGGCGCCCGTGGTAAATGCCGCACCCAGCAAGGCCCGGCCGTTGGCGGTTTGACAGGTTTGCGGGGCGGAACGGTGAAAGTGTCCGAGCAGCCGGTGCAGTTCTGTTTTTGCCTGGGGCTCAGGCCATGGTGAAAATATTCCTGCGATACGTGACACGGTGCTGGATAATCCTTAAACCGGCTTGCGTTTGCGGGTGCAGACAAAAAATTTCCAGAAATGCGGGTGTCCGATCACCATTTCAGCGGCATCGCCCGTGCGTTGATCGCGCACCATACTGACGTCAAATCCGTAGGACTCGATGAATGCGGTGAACTCGGCGATGGGGTAGGTGTTGACATGGACATTGAGCACAACGCCGGCATCAAGAAAACAGTCACGAACATAGTTGTATGAGGCAGCATCGCTGCATGATTCGCGCACGATGATAGTCTTTCGCGCCGCCAGCAGAAGTCTCTCGAGTGGTCTCTGATAATTGTCAATGTTACTCAACACGTTGATGCAGACGACATGATCGACAGTAGCATGCAGGTCCTCAATGCGCAGCGTGCGGAGATTACGGGCTGGCAGCCCGAATCCGGGAAGATGCTGTTGTCCGATCTCAACCAGACAGGAGGTGGCGTCAATGCCAAAGTAATCGACCGGGATGTTGCGTTTGCGCAGCGAGTGGTAGAAATAGCCGCTGCCGCAGCCCGCATCAAGCAGCGTGTCGCCAGCAACGACGTGGGGCGAGAGCAATGCCACGGCTTGGGCATGGCAGGTCATTTCCTCGACCATGCCCCGGCAGCGTTGCTCATACAGTTCTCGAACAACAGTACTGTGTTCCCAGATATTGAATTTTGACCAGCCGTCGGCGTTGATCATGGCTTGCGGCCGGTAACGATGAAGGCGGAGGCCATGAAATGGCCGCGCCAGTCATGGGGATCTTCGATGGCGAGGCTTTCGCGCAGGAACAGACCAGGGACCAGCGCTTGCAGCATCGGGGGGATGGCGTGGTAGTGATAAAACAGCACTTCAACATTTATCCATCCGGCTTGTCGGGCAGCCTCTTGCAGCAAAAAGGGATTGTGAGTGCGTGAGAGTACTTCATCATAGCCGGGTTCATCCTCGTAACCCTTCCGCAGCGGCGGTAAATCGATGCGAAAGCGCTGGTCAAGCTCCGCCAGCGCAGTTTCCAGGGCGGCAAGTTCCGTTGGGTCGCTGATGCGCGACTTTAACTGTGATTCGCGGATCAATTGTCTGCGAAACAGGTCGCGGCTATAACGGTTCAGCGTAAACAGCGAGAACAGTTCGTTGCGCGCTTCGCAAGCCATGATGCCGCCAGGGTGCACGGCCGAGGCGAGATGCAACAGTACGGTGGCATCGGATTCGGCTGGTATGTGCGGCAGTACTCCGAAGCAGATGGCGGCGTCGAATCCATTGCCAACTTCATCCGCGGGCGCCTTGAATGCTCTGGGATCAAGCACACTCCCTTCCCATAGATGGTTTCCAGGAACACCCTGCAGTCCGAGAATACGCCGCGCCTCGATCAGCATTTCCGGGGTCAGATCGAAACCGTAGCGCTGCAAATCCGGCAAGTCGAGGTCCCGCAGCATGGATGCGGGACCGCAACCAGCATCAATTACCGATCTGGCTTCTGCTTGAATTAACAGATCTCGAACGATATGGGTGTGAACGGGCGGATATGCGCCTTTGCCTTCATCATAATACTCGGCGTAGTATCTTTCCCCCCATGTGCTGTAACAGTGACGTATTGATTGTTCTAGTTTTTTTTCATCCATAATCACATTGCGACCCGATCATTGCTGATGGTGTCAAAGAAGGCAGGGCAATGACAATGAGAAGAACCCCGGATAAATGAGCCAAAAATCAGCGAATTTCGCAGTTTATTATCAAAACAGAAAGCCTGACAATGCGGAGAATTTCTCGCCTCCGTCAGCATTGACTGGTTCAAGCGGTCCAAGATCGTGATTTCCCAGTTTGCTTAAATCCATTTTTCGTAATCAATCCAGCCCAATATTGGAATTCTGAGCATGCAGGATCAAAACAAATGCCCTCAAGTTGCTGATGATTTGGCTCTCCTTGAAATGATGCTTGAAGATCATCAGAGGCAGGGAGATCTCTACAGCACCACAAATTATTACGACGTGTATCACAAAGAATCCATTCCGTACCTGCGCAAAGTGGGATTGGCGGATTACAGGACCAAGGCGCCGAATACTATTTCCAGTTTCGGAGCTGTCGATAGCAAGATGCAGCTGGACGATCTTGCGATCCGGAGACTTATGTATTTTCATGCCGAGCGCTATGGACTTAACAGTACCGCGCGGCCATTAAGTGAGGTTAGCATTTCGAGGTGCGGAAATCCGGAGGATTATTTCGAGATGGATGGCCGCGTTTTAACACCCCGGGGCCTGCTCTATTACATGCGTTATGGCTATGTTGGGAGGTTTCTGGATTGGGGTGCGGTGAAGGTGGTTGCGGAACTTGGGCCGGGAGCGGGAACTCAGACCGAAATCATCGCGCAACTTCACCCCGATATTTCCGTTCTGCTTTTTGACATACCTCCACAACTGTATGTCTGCGAAAGCTACCTGCGTGCCGTGTTTGGTGACCGGGTTGTTTCTTACCGTGGAAACAGGGAAATCAACCAGGGTTTCCGTCCCGAGCCTGGCAAGATCTACATTTTCGGGAACTGGCAGTGGGAGATCCTCAGGCAAACGCAGTTTGATCTGTTCTGGTCTGCGGCCTGCCTGTGCGCGACAGAGCCGGAGGTCGCGGAAAATTACCTAAGCGTGGTAAACGACAGCTCGGCATCAATGGCGTACATGATGGAAAATTTCCAAGGCTTGTTTAACGCGTCGGCGCCAGGAAATTATGGCGTGATCAGGAAAACCACCCTGAACAGCTATGTCATGGGGTTGTCCCGATTTGAGCTGGTCGACAAATCTCCCCATTATTTTCAGGACAGCATCGCCCGGGAAAATTACGAGAATTCCTTTTGGCGCGCCAAAAAATCCTAGTGCCGCTTCATGAACGGTATCTGCGCCAATGCACAAAAGATATCGGGTATACCGGTTGCATGCCAAACAAGTCGGCACTCGTTTCGACCAGGCTTATTTCCCGGTTGTTTTGCAACTCGGTCAGGACTTCCCACAAATTCAGGTTGTAGTGATTGCGTAGCGCGTAATCATGATCAGGGTCCGAGTGTGGCCGTGAATGTATCTGCCAGCCGATTTGTTCGAAATGCAGGCAATCCACATTTCTGGCTGTTTCCATCAGCGCGCGCAGGGAATTTTTGTCGATCAATGGGGCCTGATGAAGGCTTGATACCGTGAATACGACTGCGTGTTCAAGGTCACGGGGAAGCGCGGAAAGGTCGGGATTCTTGAAGTCAAAAAGCGCTGTTCGAACGGACATCCCGGGTTCAAGCGCTGCCAGTGCAGTCACGCAATCAATACCGGCCTGAGTGAATTCAAGGGCGTGATAATCCGCCGTACGCGGTCCCCCGCGCAGCCAGACCTCGAACAGGGAGCGGCCCCAGCCGCATCCCAGGTCGATCACAGCCCGGGTGTCGTTACGGCAGGCAGAGATGACCGACTCTGCAATAGAGGCGTAGAAACCATGCCATGCAACGCCTGCGGGCAATCGAACCGGACTGCCCAGCGCAATCGCATCCAAGGGGTTTAATCCCGGATGGTTCCATTCCCATCGGGCGAGCGGGGCTACTACGCGGCTGAGGGAAGATTCCCCGGTTGAAACGATTTCACTGATTTTCGTGCGGATAGCCGGCCATTTCTCCCGGCCGTATTCCCGATTGATCCATACAGCGTCTCTGGTCGGGTTCCCCGCCTTGTTTGATTTGTCACTCATCCGGCTAAGCGGGCCCACCGGAACCCGAAGGGGGATGCCCGGGTTGGCTGAGCGGAAGGCGTTCAAGCGGCTTGAATATCATCTGCAGCAAGCCCTTGTCCTGGAATCCGAGCAGATAACGATGCAACCGGTCAAAGGGCAATCCATGTTTTTCCGCGATATCCAAAACCGACATCTTCCCGTCGAAATAGCGCAACAGATAATCCAGGAGATGTCCCCATTTTTCAGCATCCAAATCGAGGTTTTTGTCGATCGTGGGATCGAAGCGTTCGAGATATAGATCGTATTTCGGATTGGAGAGGCAGATCAAGCCGTTGAAATTTCGCTGAAGCACGCAATCTTTTTCGATGATGCAGATGATTCTTCGCAGAACTTGGTAGAACTCGTCCAACTGGGCTGCGTCCATCAGATCGGGGCTGTCCAGATTGGAGTGATACTCGGGGTAGTGGCAAAGCGGATTTTCAGAGCGGGTAATCTCAACGAACGGCACTTCATAACCCGGCGCCTCCCAAACTGTTTCGTCATTTCCTGCTCCTGAACGCCAGGGCACGAGGCGATGTCCTTTGCTGTGATGCCGGAGCGTGTTGGCTATCGCCCTGTCAAGCAGGTGCCCACCAAGGAAGGTGGAGGTTGCGCAGATATCCCCCCCGGTTCCCATCATTTCAGCGAATATGCCGCAAACAAGAGAATGCAGATCTTCCGGTGGTCGGTCGCGGAGGTAGAAAACCGAGCCAAGATGCTCTGGGGCCAATACGAGCCGATAGCTGTAGAAGGTGTCCTGACCGGCGATCCATTGGAACAGCCGAATCATTACGGCGACGGCAGCAAAGCCGTCGTTTGCCTGGTGAGGGTGGCAGGTGTTGGTATTAAAGACAATGGTTTTGCTGGAACGACCCTTGTGGCAGAACTCGCCGACCAGCATCTCACCAGGCTCGTATTCAGTAACGAGTTCAACTTTATAAGACCCAGGACCAAGCTTGCGGTAAATCCGGTGTGGAATACAAAATGCCCAGTCAGCAGCCCAAGGGCGGTATTGCCACAGGCAATGGAACATGTAGGCATCAGGTTGGTTCTCGTTGGTCACCAGATGCGGGCAAAGTTCGTCCCATTCCAGGGTTCCCTGGAATGACCGGGAGTATCTGGCCACGCCAAGGGTGTGGCTTTGCCCATCAAAAACAATCTGGCCGTCACGGTACAAAAGCGCTTTTCGAACCCGCCAGTTATCCGGGATTTGCCAGCCGTTATATTCCTCGCCTGACTTAAACCGGTGGATGGTGAAGGGAAGTTCGGCACACAAGCGCTGGAAAAGCGCCTCGTTGTCGTCGGCTACAACACCTGTGGCAAACTCGCACAGTTCGCGCGTAAGTCCCAGAAATTCAGGTGTTTGATGTTGGTGGGTAATCATGGCTTTATGGTAGACCAAATCGTTCGCAGGCTGCTGTCATGTTGTCAAGGGCACCCGATGGGAAAAGATTTTCAAGAGTCTCGTCGTCGGGCAATGAGGCGCATGAAAGCAGGCTGGAAAATTTTTCGAGAATCGAATCGTGATCGCAGGCGTATGGCGTGACCCCCAGCATTATTGCCGGCAGCCAGGCTGTTTCGCATTCGCGAGGCAGGATCGCCAGGGTTGGACGTCGCATGAGCACCGCTTCGGTCAGCATCATTGAAGTCATTCCGACCACGGCGTCTGCCGCATGAATCAGCTCTAGCGATGAGTCGGCCTGGCTTACTGTGTCGAATTCTCTCTGATAGCCGGAGAGGGCTCTCGGAGACTGCTTCGGATGCAGTTTCAGTACAAGGTGAAGGCGGTGCCGGCTGGATTTGGCCGCGGACAGGAATTCTTCAATGACGATTTCGGTGCGTCCGCGGCTTTTGCTTTGTCCCCCCAGTGTATATTCGTCCGAAAGCTGGAATTGCCGGGTGTCCATGCCATCCGATATTTCGGAAGCAAACAGAACGACCGTCCGCTCCGAAGCTGAATCGCCGAAGTAGCGTTGACGCAATTCCTCTCGATCAAGCCGGCTGAGCGAACGACTCGCTGACCTTACATAATCCCAATGCGGATGACCGACGATAGCGATGCGATCCCGGCCAAGGCCGAGTTTGAGCAGGCCATCGCCAGCCATCGTATCCGGCACGATTACCAATTCAGGGCAGAAAGTTAAGGGATTCGTGCTTCGCCCCCGGAAGCGGTAATCAAGATTGGTCGAGGAGTCAACGGCACCGACGCTGGGTATGCGGCGCACTGCAGCGCGGGCGATCAGCATCAGGCCGATGCTGTCGGGGTTTTCGGCGGTTCCAGCGACAATCAGCTTTGGTGAAATCGCATCAAGCACCGCATCGAGATTGCTCTGTGGCGGCAAGGGTTTCACATCAACTCCCCGCTGCTCAAGATAAGCCGTTGCCGAACCGCCGGTGGCAAAGTGCGTTGAGTATCCTTTGGCTGCCAGGGTGCGCGGCAGATCGGCCACGAAATTCGCTGCGCCGGGATCTTCCGCATACACCAGCACATCGGCGTGAGGGCTGTAGGAGTTCATCCCTGCTCAGCGCGTGTAATCCGGCGAATGGAGCCCATCGTCCCCTGCGAATGCGGCCGTCCGGATCGTCTCAATTACACATGCCGTCTGCATTGCGGAGTCACCCGGGCTTACCAAGGCCTCACGATTGTTGAGCGCTGCTGCAAGATTGTCGTATATCCGGTAGAGCGCATCACCAACAGTCGAGGGCAATGAAACTGGCGAGTTGGCACATATTTCCCGTGATCCTGAAAGGGCGCGATGGGGGTGGCAGGGGGTTGCACGGGTTGTCAGGCCTTCGTTCAAGATTTCAAGCCGGCATTTTGAACCCCAGATATCGAGTCCAATTTCACGGTAATTTTTGAAATCGATGGGGCGCAGCGTTGCTTCTGTACCATTCTCGAAATAAATGACGCAAGCAACGTCGAAATCATCGGCCAGCGCCAACTCTCCACTTCGCAGCACGGAACCAAGCACGCGGACGCCAACCACCTTGCCAAAAAACATGCGACAGAAGTCGACCAGATGGCTGCCATTGTTTGCGAGGCCGTTGCCGTATAAACCGTTGATGATCTGAGGCTCCCCCACAAGCGCTGCCAACTCGCCTGCGGCGAGGCGCCTGTAGGATGAATCGCCTCGACGCCAGTAGTTAACCTGCAGCAGAATTCCGCGACTGGCACAGATATCCAGCAGCGCGCGGGCCTCTGCGCTTGTATGGCCCATTGGCTTTTCGCAAAGCACGGCTTTCAGATTCGGGCAGGACTCGACTGCCTTGCGATAGGCTGTCGGAGGGGTCGCGAGCACCAGTACTTCGGGGTCGTATCGCGCAGCGAGTTCACCAATTGAGGTTGCCCCATGGTCAAAACCCCAGCGTGCCTGTGCCTGAGCCAGCGCCGAGGCATCAGGATCTGCCGCCGCATCCCAAGCGAACGCAGGATGCTCCGCCAGTACGGCAGCGTGGCTGGCATGGCGGTAATGGCGTTGAGTGAGCGGATCATCGGCATAGGTCGAACCCATGCGTCCCAGCCCCACCAGTGCAGTCCGGAACTTGCGTGTCACCGCGGGGGTTTCTCCGCGCAGTGACGGTTGATTTCAGCCAAGGCTGGTTCAGAGGCCAGCAATTCCAGAATTTCGGGAGTGCCGAAATGAATGCCGTAGCGGGGTTCCAGGCGACTGTAAATCTCCCGGATGAACTGCTGATCTTCAGGGTAGTCCAGTTGCAACCTCAATTCAGGAGACCTGTACCTTTCCGGTGCTTCAAGGTGGAGGATGCGGTAACGTTCCGGATGATCGTAGAAGTAGAGTGAAACATGCTCGCGGACCGCAGGGTCGCTGACAGTGGCTTCCACTTCTGCCAAGGCGGCAAGCCTGAATACCTGGACATCCACCCCCATCGGATAGGACGGCCTCACCACGTTCGCGACAACGTCAGCCTGATTGGCAAGGAATGTGTCCACGCCGAGGTCTATCACAGCGGGATCGATCAGCGGGCAGTCGCCGGTGACTTCGACGATGATTTCCGTATCCATCATGCGATGGGCTTCGACAACCCGGTTGAGCACATCATCCTCGCTGCCCCGGTAGCAGGGTATTCCGGCGATTTCGACCGCTCGCTCCAGTTCATCGTCAGCGGGATGGGTTGTGGTTGCCACAACGATAGCATCAAGCGACTTTGCAAGTCGCAGGCGATCCAGAAGGCGCATCAGGGCCGGTTTGCCCTGAATGTCGGATAGCACTTTTCCTGGGAGCCTGGAGGAACCCATTCGGGCCTCGACACTGGCCACGATCCGTGGTTTTTGAGGGCTATTCATAGTGCCGGGAATAATCACCCCAGGCTGCGCAGCAGGCTGCCTGCAGCATGCACCTTGCGGATGGCCGCCAACAGACTTGCCATGTCCGCTTCGTCAAGATCGTAGGCACAGGGCTCAAACCCGATCAGTTCCCGTTCATACAGGGCTTCAGTGACCGGGCAAAGCCCGTCTTGGTAATTTGTTTTTGAAAGAGTGAAAGGGAATCCTTTGCTGCCAATTGCGACTTGCTTTTGAAACAAGGGGAGTCGGTAAAGCGGCGCGACATAGCCCTCGAAGTGCGGAAAACCTTCCGCAGCCAGCGCTTTGCTGAATTGGGCGCGGGTTGCGCCAAACGCCTCGGAATTAACCCGCATTGCCCAGACATAATAGACATGCCTGCAGTCGGCCCGGCTGTTCGGCGGGTGCAAGCCCTCAAGACCTTCAATTCCCTCCGAGAGCCGTTTTCCCACGTACTCACGGCGGGCCACATGCGTCTCGGCCATTTTTAATTGCTCAATGCCAACAGCGGCGCTGAGCTCGCTGAGGCGATAATTGAAGCCGACCATGTTGGTCAGGTTGGTAATCCCGGCGGCCTCGACAACACTTTCAGCATGATTCCGGATCAGCTGCAGCCTGAGTGCAAGATGATCGTCATCAGTCACGCACACACCGCCCTCACCCGTATGAATGTGCTTGTGATAGTTGAGGCTGAAAATGCCGATATGTCCGATGGTCCCCGCATAGCGCCCTGATTCGGAAGCAAGGGGGCCTTGGGCATTGTCCTCGACCAGGTGCAGTCCTTTGCGATCGGCAAGTGCGCGAAGCGCGTGCAAGCGCGCCGGATTGCCGAACAGATTGACTGCAAGAATAGCCCGCGTTCTTGGAGTGATGGCAGCCTCAACGGCGGATAAATCAAGGGTAAAAGTTTCCCTGTCGACATCTGCAAACACCGGAACGCCGCCATAGATCAGCGGCGCCACTACGGTTGCAGACATCGTATAGGGCGGAACAATGACCTCGTCACCCGGAGAGATGCCAATCGCACCCATTGCCGCATACAGACCGGAAGTCGCGGAGTTCACGGAGACTGCATGCCGCACCCCGAATTGATGCCGCCATGCCTGCTCGAAGGCCTGCACCATGGGCCCTCCAAGAAACTGCGGGCCCATGCTGCCGTAAAAGCCGGAAAGGTTTCCCGATTCGGCGACACGCCTTACCGCGTTGACTTCAGCTTGGCCGATTGACCGGTAAGGGCGAAGCGGCGTTTTTCGAACCGGGGTTCCGCCAAAGATGGCCAGTTTGCTCATGATTGCGCCATATCCAACAAACTTTCAGGGAACAGCCGTGTGCCGGATTTCAGCAAGTTGAAATACCCGGCGGACAGAAACGCTTCGCGAATCTCTCGCTGATTCGGGGAACGGGAACCAGACAGCAATTCGCGCCGTGAGGTTTCGCGGTCAAATTCAAGGCTTGCATCACCGGTGTCTGTTCTCCAAGAACAGGTTCTGGCCCCGTCTTCAACCAGGAATTCTAAAGCAGCGCGACCAGCGGCATGCCCTTGAACCGGTTTGACCGGGGCATACCCGCAGACGGCCATGTCAGCTCCACAGCAGAACTCCGTCGCCGCAAGGGCGCTGGGGGCAAGCGTGCTGCGCCATCGCCGGGCCGGTGCCGGATCTATACGATCAAGTCCTGCAGCAAAAGCACTGTTGCCTACCCATTTCCGAGCATGGGCCTGATCCTCATAGCGTGAAAAATCAATCATTGCCGGGGTATAGGCAAGGTCGAGAAATCTGCAAAGGCCAAAGGCGAATTGCTCCGGCGCCGCCACTTGATCTTCAAAACGGACCAATTTCAACCGACCATTGAACAATGGCTGACGCTCGAATTCGCTCGCCAAGGCGACATATTTTCTCCATTGCCGGAGAATCGAAAGGATATGGCCGACTCCCGGAGGATCAGTCTCGAGGAATTTCAACTGGGAGGCGACGATCGCGCGCGGATCGCGTATAACCACAAGGAATCGGGCATCAGGGTAGGCGCGTGCGAGCGCCGGGAAAAGATCGATAATCCATGTATCGATAAGACCGACCAGCCTGGTGTCGGCCGCATGCCGGTCCAGTATCATGGCAAGCATCCGATCCATCATCATGCGATAGCTTGAGCAGCCCGCGAGGCTCGCGAATCCCGGGCAAAGATCCGCGGCATCATGGGATGCCCGTTCCTGCAGACGCTCATGCAGGACAGGCCATACAGCATCCGCAAAAGGAAGTTCAATAGCTGAGCTGTGCAGAATGTCCTGAATTTCCAGCTGAAGCGCGTCGAAATGACCGTCGGCGAAAGGACTTTCAGGATCGAATCTCTTGACGACCTCCGCGTTGCCGCTCTGGGCGACCATGGCATTGCGCAGCGACTTGAACCAGGGCTGGAAGGCGTGAATTGCCACTTGGCTTGCCCCGCCGGCTATCAGCATGCGGGCGAGCAGGTTGGTTCCGCCCCTCGCGAGTCCCGTGAGGAAGACAGGGCTTGCCATTTCAGACCGGGACTGCAGCGATGATAAGGTCATCAACGAACTCGGCAGCATCCAGTCGTGCCTGCATGGGGGCAACCAATGCGCCCATCCGGGCTATCAGCCGGTCATCATCGAGCGCAGTGGCAAACTGGCAGAGGAGTTCGTAAAAATCCATGCCGAAGTACCATGCGGCAACCGGCCTGAAGCCGTGCTCGTAAAGCAGATTCGCGACGGAAGCGTCACTGAAGATGTTCACGTGAGTGGCCGGAGACAAATGGCGCCAGACCGAGTCAGGAAACTGCGCCTGGATTGCCGAGCCGAATGCATCTGCGCGGGGTACTTCGAGCACGAGCATGCCGCTGCCTGCTTGCAGGCGCTTCCGGGCTGCCGCAATGAACCGGCCGGGCTCGGGCGTGTATTCGAGCAGCCCCCAGCAGGTAATGAGGTCATCATTGCCCGAGCTGGCCGCCGCCGATACGAAATCCTCACGCTTGAGCTCGACATCCAGTGCAGATTTAGCGAATGCAACAGCTGCCCGGTTGATCTCATAGCCTTCCGCATTCAGCATCGCGCGTTTGCAGCAGGCGACGAAATGGCCGCCACCGGCACCCACATCAACCACTTTGTGGATGTCCTTGCCGTACTGCTGCCGGTAAACCGCCTGAACCCATTCGAGCTTGGGGGCAACGATTTCACGCAGGCGTTGTTCAAGGCTTTCCCTTGAAACATAGTCCTGGGCGTAATCGGAGTTGTCAGTGAACATGCGGTTGAGTGTTTCGTGATCAGGCTGGTCACGCACGAACACGTGGGCACACGAGCAGCAACGGCGATAGGCTACCCCGTGTACGCTGCAGAACTCTTCGCTTTCATTGGCGGTGAAGCCGCAGCAGGGGCAATCGGGGACGCTGCGCCGCGGGGTATCGGGCGCATACAGTTCGTGGACTGCGTGGCGCACCTGGGAGGTCCAGACCCGCATTTGATCGGATGTCTGGCCTTTCATGCGCAGGACATCAAAAGGCTTGCCGAGACTTATCCGCATCGGAAACCTGACAACCGATTTTCCGTATTCCTGCAGCTCCCATGTTTCTGCGCTGCTGTTCGTGCCGAACGGTAGGGCCAGGTCACGGGTGCGAATCCAGTTTCGCGCAGGCTTGACCATGCCTTCGCTTGTTTTCGGCTTATTCATGCCCACTCTTTTTCTTGCGGGTAAAGATTAAACTGCGACCGATGGGTGTGTGGTGATTCATTAGAAAATTAGTGATTAAAATCGGCGCGTCAGGTTTTTTGTGCGCTCAGATGGCACCATGGCTGGAAAAGCGCGCCACGGAAGCATAGATTTTTGTGATCTGCTGATTTCACGGTGTAGCTGTCGACATTTTGATCGAAATCCGGTCGCGGAAGCTCTATTGGAAGTTCAAATGGATAAAACGAGACTTCGCTGAAACCTGCCTCTTTAAATACAGAAGAAACCTTGGGCATGGGGCGAAAACAGATTCTCAATCCGTTCGGATGGCCAACGGAGGTTTCTATGATGGTTATATCTTGGTGCAAGAAGGGATGCAGCCACTCAAACGCAAGGTAGGTCCCTCCTTTTTTGAGTGCCCGATAGCAACTTTTGGCCGCGGTTGAATATTCTTCCCAATAAAAATAAACAGCTACGGCATTGGCAATAATGACATCAAACTCCCCTTGGTGGGGGAGATCAAGCATATCAAGTCGATCGAAACGGATGCCGCTAAGTTTTGGATTGGATCGACAGACTTGAAGGGAGGACTCTGCCAGCTCTCCACCCACGAGCTCCATGCCAGGAAAGAGATTTTTCAAATGCAAAAGAAGGTTTCCCGTTGAGCAGCCTATGTCGAGTAATTTGAAGGGTCCGGTTGCCGGATCATGTTGAGAAAATGCATCTGCAACCATGCGGATGAGAACTTTGTCACTTTCTCGAATATTGGCGGCATATTTTTCTTGATATGCGTTGTATTCCCTGAGAAAAGCTTCATCCCGGACATATTCGTCATAAGAAGTGATTTTGTTGCTCATGGTATTTTTCCTTGATTTGTTTGGGCTGCATTGCTGAACATAAATGACTTCTGCTCATGCAGCCTTGTCATATCAGGTCAGCGAATAAACGAATCGTGAATTTTCCGCTTGGTTCACGCAAGGACTCGGTATGGCGAGGGCGAAAGCCGGCACGCTCGGCAAGCAGTGCCGACGAGGCCGTGCTGAAGACATGATGGTGTTCAATGAAAAACTCTTCACGCCCAGAACCTTCGGCGGATGCGGATTCACCGTCAGGCACTTCGAAATAGACGAATCCGCCTTTCGCCAGCAGCGCGCGCGCGCGCGCCAGCATTGCCACCGGGTCAGTAACATGCTCGAGCACCTTGTTGAAGGTGATGACGTCGAATTCCCCAAGTTTCCCTGGATCGGTTGTCATGAAGTCTCCGGCCATGGATTTGAGTCCGGCGACCTCGCGAGCATGTGAGGCGGCGCGCGGATCAGGGTCGAGTGCGGTGCAGTCCCAGCCTGCAGCCCTCATGCGCGCCGGAAACACGGCGAGCCCGGAGCCGACGTCGAGCAGGCTGGGTGATGCCTTGCCGCGGAGATGGGTGGCGGCGAATTGAATCACGTAATCAGCGCGACCGGCGTTGTCCGACCGTTCCGGCGGCAGCGCCATGATGCGCTCGTAAGTGGCTCGCATGCGGTTGCCGTAGGTGTTGTCCACGTAGGCGCCGCCATACAAGCCGCCTAGATCCATCGCGTGCCGAGAAAACCAGTGTCCGCACAGTTCGCAGCGATCGTAAGCGCGGTTGTAGGCGCCAGTGTGGGCGAATGCAGTTTCCCCCGGGGGAGGGGTGTCGTAGCGGAAGGCAGTTTGGCAGTGCCGACCGTCGCAGGGGCATTGCAGGGTCGGCTGTATCAAGGGGTTTCCGCCAGCCTTGCCGCCATGCGGTCCAGGGTTTCCGTGTTGTCCAGCCATGTGATGACCGTGAGGTTTTCCTGAATGCAGTAGGCGTTAAACAGGGCTTCTTTGCCGCGCTCGACCAGCAGGATGAAATAGCGGCCGGTACCTTGGTTCCTGATTAGCACGCCACGCAGTCCAAACTGCTGCAGGCGGCCATTGAGGGAGGGGGTGGCGTAAAAGCCCCAGTCCTTGGCGGCGACGTCATATTCGGCGCCGGCCGCTGTCCTGAATGTGACCTGCTCGTCGGGTTCGAGCCGCAATTCACCGCAATCGAGCATGTCGAAGCGCACTGAATTGCCGACGGTGAAGCGGCGGGGCGGTGATTTTGGTTCGAATTTCATGTCCAGCTCCAGTCGCTCACCGGGAAGTCCGGCAGGTGCCAGATTCCCCGTGCATCCTGTTTCCAGATCCGGCAGTCGCGGAAGCTCTCGGCGATCTCGAAAAAACGCCCGCGGGTGATGCCGGCGAAGGCGCAGAACTTGGCGATGTCAGCGTGTGGCGTCTGGTCGCCTTTGTCACGGATAATCCCGAGCGCGCGCTCGCGGCTGATGCGGCCGTTGCGGATTTCCAGCGACAGGTTGTCGAACAGCCGCGTGAAGCCGAACTTGTACCACTTCATCCAGTGGTGCAGCGAGATGAAATCGTCGTCAATGTCGGCGTAGTCGTAGTAACCGGTACGCGCGGCACCCGCTTCGAAGCTGAAACCATGGGCCGCGGCCACGGCGAGGCTGGTCTCGGGATCCCAGGGGAAGTAGTAACCGAGGAACACCGCACGCAGTCCTTCGGCCTCAAGCGTTGCCGGGTCCGGGCCAAAATAGGCGGCCAGCTCCTTGCGGCTGAATCCTTCTGAAAGCCAGTCTTCGGCTGTCGTGCCTTGGGTCACCCCGTATTTCTTGAGCCAGGAATCGTCGAGGCTGAATCCGGTTAGGGATTCATCAGCCGTGCCGTATTCAAAGGCGGAATTTTCGCCCCATACCACCAGCGGGATGCGGAATTTCGCGGCGATGGTCAGCGGTATGTTAAAAAGGGCCATATGCATCGGGATCGCCGTGGATCCGTAGCGCTCGAAGGCACGCACCATGAACCGCGCCTCGACTTTGGGGTTGATGCGATAGTCAATGTGGTCCACGCCAAGCGCCACCAGGTTGTCGAGGTTGCGCTGCCCGATTGGCGTGCGCGCCGGTGTTTTCCAGGTGACCGCCAGCGGTGTCAGGCCGTATTCGAGACATTTAACCACCTGCCAGGTGCTGTCCTTGCCGCCGCTAACCGGGATCAGGCAGTCGTAGCCTTCGCTGCGCGCTTTGGCGTGCCCGACCACCTTGCGGAAGGCGGCTTCGCGGTCCTTCCAGTCAATCGCGGGTTTGCCGCCATGCGACTTGCAGGCGTTGCAGATGCCATCCGCGCCGATGACCAGGTTGGGCCGGGTGTCAGGCAGTACACAACTGCGGCACCACTTCATCAGGCGTTGTCCTCGAGGAAAATGCGGGCATTGAGGAAATAAAACAGGAACTTGCTCTGGCTGTTTCGCAGCTCCGGCTTGTCGATGAGTTCGGCGATGGCTTCGCGTCTGAGCAGGTCGAACACCGGGCCGTTGTCAAGGATCTGAGCGCGAACCGAGGCATCGGTGACATCAAGGTAGTCGAGGATAGGCACGTTGAATCCGACCTTGCGCGGATTGTCCACGATCGCGTCCGGCGCGATGCCGCGCACGGCTTCACGCAGCACCGCTTTGGCACGCGCGTCCCGGATCAGGAGCCGTGTGGGGATCGACTGGCAGAGTTCGAACAGCCGGCGATCGAGGAACGGCGAGCGGTTTTCGATCGAGAAGTACATGGCGTTCAGATCGTCCTCGTGCAGGATCGGGGGCACCGACTCATGAAAGAGCTCGTTGTTCATCCGGTTGCGCAGCGGCGTCCGGCTGTAGCGTTCCTCGGCAAAGGGTTCGTGCCACGGTTCCAGTAGCAGTTTCGAGAAGGCCTCGGCGTCGAGGTAGATGTGATCGCGCAGCGCCGGATTTTTGACAAAGCAGTCCGGGTCCTGCAGGTAGGGGTTGCGCACGATGGGGCCGACGGTGCGGCGCCAGTTCTCGCGGGCCAGGGCTTGTGCTGCGGGATCGTCCCGCAGCGCCTCGATGTAGAAATTGTGATGGTCGAAGTAGCCGCTGAACAGCTCATCCGCGCCGGTGCCGCTGACCGAAACCTTGTAACCCTCCGCGGCCACCGCTTCCATCAGCTGCCACTGCGCGTAGTAGGTGATCGTGGATACCGGGGAGTCGTGATGGCGGATGAGCTTGCGCAGGTTGGGCAGGAAGTCGCGGTGCTCCACCGGTATGGCGGTGTGACGCAGCCCCAACTCGGCCACGGCGGTCTCCACCATCGTGCGTTCCTCGTAGCGCTCGTCGGTGTTCATGATGGTGAAGCCATGAACTTCGTGCCCCAGTCGTCGCTTGGCGATCGCGATCAGGGCGTTGGAATCCACGCCTCCGCTCAGGCAGAAGGCGATCGGCACATCTGCGCGTAAGCGCAGGCGGACCGACTCTTCCAGGGTTTCGCGGACACGCGCCACCGCTGTTTCGAACGACATCGAGTCATCAGTAGAGTCGAAACGCGGTTTCCAGTAGCGGATATCCCGGCGTAATCCATCAGGCGAGAAGCGAAGAGCTGTGCCTGGCCTCACCTCGCCAAGGCCGCGGTAGAAGGTATCGCCGGTCTTGTACAGCGCCTTGTAGCCGTTGACGAGGTAGCGTTTAAGGTGATCCGTGTTTACCGGCAGGCGCTGATCCATCAGCGCAAAGATAAACTTCGGTTCGGAGCCGAAAAAAACACCATCTGGCGCCTCATGGATGTAGAGGGGTTTTTCCCCGAAGCGGTCGCGGCTCAGCAAGAGGCCTTCGTCATCGAGCCAGGCAAAGGCCCACATGCCCTCGCAGGAGTCCAGTCCTTCCGTGTTCTTGCCCGCAAGCAGCGCGGCGAGGACTTCGGTATCGCTGGCCGTGGCAAAGGATTCGCCTTCGCGCTGGAGCGTCCTGCGCAGCTCGATGTAATTATAAATTTCGCCGTTGAAGCTCAAGTGGCCCCGGCCGCGTGGATAGGGCTGGTTGGCACGGGCATCGAGGTCGATAATGCGCAGACGAGAGTGCAGCAGATGACCGTGGCGCGCGTCACCGAAGGTGCGGTGATACTCGCCGTGACCGTCCGGTCCCCTGCGCCCCATCAGCGCAATGCAGGCATCAAGGCGGGACTGCGGCAGTCGCCGTGTGCCGAAATAACCGGCGATTCCACACATGGATCAGGCCACCATGTCGGTGGTGAGGATTTCGCCGGCGGCGGCGGCGTGCAGCAGGCGCCGACCTATCACCTCTTGCTCCCGACCCGGCGCGAGACCGGTTCCCGGGCGAAGCCAGTCAAGGTCGCTTTCTCTCAGTACATGGCCCGCAGGCAGCGCCTTGCGCAGCGCGATGGACCGCCTTGCGGCCGCAATGGTGACAAGTTCTGCCGGTTGTGGCGCTTTGTGGCCACTTCCAAGCATGGTCTGTGCGGCCTTGATGCGCTCAACCAGGACAGCCAACTCGGCGGGATCAGCCGACAGGGCATGGTCCCGGAAATCGGATTGGGTCTTGGAAAGCGTGAAATGCTTTTCGATGACGCGTGCACCAAGCGCAACCGCGAGCACGGCGGCTTCGATGCCCAGCGTGTGATCGGAGTAGCCGGGGACACGACCCGTTTCCCGGGCCAGGGTGGCTATTGCACGCAGGTTGGCCTGCGCGTCCGGTGCGGGATAAGCGGAAACACAATGCAAGACCGCGACGTTACCGCCTGAACCCTGTGGCCTTGCGGCATCGATGACAGCACAGGCTTTCCTGATGTCGGCCACGTCCGCCATGCCAGTGGACAGCAATATGGGTTTGCCGGTGGCGGCGACCGCTTTGAGCAGCGCAAAGTGATTGTTGTCACACGAGGCGATCTTGAACGCTGGCACCAGCGGGGCCAGCCAGTCCACAGCCTCGATGAAAAACGGTGTGGACATGAACATGACGCCGCTTCGCTGCGCTTCACCGGCCAAAGTCGAGAATTGCTCGCGGCTGAATGCATAGCGGCGCAATTGCTCGATGCGGGCCGCCTGATCGGATGAAACGAGCCGTTCCGGCATGATGGTCTGGAACTTGACTGCCTGCGCGCCCGCGGCGGCGGCCACGTGGATCATCTCAATAGCGCGCCCGAAATCACCTTCGTGGTTATTTCCGATTTCGGCGATGACAAGCACCTCTCGTTCGAGGTCAACGTTGCCTATGATCATCGGGATCCCCCGCCATGATAGTGCAGGACGTGCTGGGCGAAAGCCAGACGGAAGCCCAGTGATTCGTAGAGGCGGACTGAGGGTATGTTGGCGGCCTGGGTACCGACTTGCATGTTTCGCGGCGCGGGACCGGTGCCAATGCCGTGCCGGGCGGCATGCATGATCATACCGCGACCGATGCCGCGTCCTTGAAAGGAGGCATCAACGCCGATCAGGTCGATGACGAGACAGCCGTCATCTACCCACAACAATTGCAGGAAACCGGCAACCCTGCCCTCGTGCTCGGCCACAAGCATGCCGTCACCACGGCGACCATCGAAGAAGTTGCCAGCCCATGCACGTTTGATGGTGTCAGCTGTGGCTTGCGGCACGGCGGGGTCAAGATGGAAACGGGAATAGCGGAATGTCCGGCTTGCAATGGAAGTCACTGCTTCCCGGTCGGCGGCGGCGGCGGGGCGTACCCCGGGCGTGGTTTCACCCGGGGGTAAACCGGTGAAATTCAATGCGGTATCCACCGTTCGAAATCCGAAATCGAGCAGCCGTGATGATGTGCCTATGTCATGAGCCGGAATTTTGGCGTAGGCGAACTGCCGCCTGTGCTCATGAAGTGCGGCCAATGGCGTTCCTTTGCCATCTCGGTTGATACGCCAAGCATGATATCCGAGATGGTCGGCGAGCCAGCCATCCCAGCTCAGGGTGAAGGGCTGCGCCGCAGCACCTTCATTCATCGGCAAACAGGTCGGATTGGGCTGCGGCAAGCTGCTGATACCACTTCAGATACTGCACAAACCCCTTTTCCACCGGGTATTGCGGTTCATAGCCGAGCACGCGGCGCGCTTTGCCGATATCGAGTGTTCCGCGCTCGGGCATCAAGGCGTCGCGCGGGTTGTACTTTATTTCCACGCCAATGAAGTGCTCGCGCACCAGATCGGCCAGGTTGTTGAGCGAACGCGCGTTTCCGAAGGTCAGGTTGAACACCTCCCCCCTCGCGGCAGGGGTGACGATGATCCGCAGGATGCCTTGGCAAAGATCCTTGATGTAGGTGAAATCCAGGCTGTCGCTGCCGTCGCCATTGATGGTTAGCGGGATGCCCCGGATCGCGTTCTCGATGAAAGCCTGTCCGACGCGCCGGCTGACGCAACGTTCGCCGTAAAGTGCGGAAGGACGCACGATCGTGTATGGCAAAGAAAAGGTCTGGTTATAGGCGATGACCAGCTTTTCACCACCGTACTTGAGCGCGCCATAAATCCCGATGGGTTCGCAGCGGCGATCTTCAGCCACGGTGTCCCCGTCAAAATTCCCATAAACCATGGACGATGAAAAGTAGATGAAATGCGGCTTTTTATCCCTGACGGAATCGAGTGCGTTTTCAAGCGTGCGCATGCTGTGGTCAAAGGTGCTGAAAGGATCCTTGTTTGACCTGTTGGCGTGAGCCACGGCTGCAAGATGGATGACCACGTCGGGTTTGATCGCATTCAGGCAAGGGCTCAGCACATGATAGTCGCGCACATCGATCACGTGCAGGGGAATCTTGGCCTGGCGTAACAGCTCAAGCCGGATGTTGATGAATCCGACGTAAAGCTTGTTGTTGGGTCCGGGATTGAGCCCGCTGGTAAATGCTCCAAGGTTGTTGACCTGAAGGCCGTCAATCACGTGCGGGTCGGCACCCAGCGACTTGAGTTCCAGCGCAAGGTTATGGCCGATAAAACCGGCGCCGCCTATCAGGGCGACGACCTTGCCCTTGAGGGCTTGTGGGTCGATCATTACTTGGTGTCTCCCAGAGCTTTTTTGAGTGCATCAGCCGTGTAGTTCATGTCTTCTTCCTCAAGGTGTGGCCCGACCGACAGCGCGATGGACTGCATGCTGATCTTTGCCGCATTCGGGAAGGAAGCGCTGCCAAGGCCGTATTTTTCGCGGTAGTACTTCAGATGCGGGACCGGCCCCGGGTAGTACATGCTCGTGCCCACCCCGCTTTTGCGCAGCGCGCTGATGATTTCGAAGCGCTTCTCGGCGATGTCGTCGTCAAGGATGACCGCGAGGCAGTAATGGGCATGCTCGAAATCGCTGCGACCGTCAGCAAGGGTGCGAATCCCCTCAATGCCTGCCAGCGCCTTGCGCAGCGCTGAATCGTTGCGAGACCGTTTTTCGAGGAAACCGTCGACGCGCTTTAACTGCTCGACGCCGATCGCGGCTTCGATTTCGTTCATCCGGTAGTTGTAGCCGAGCATGTCAACGTCATACAGCCCGGGGACCACACGCTCGCCGAGCATTTTGTCGTAGCCAAAGGCTTTCAGCCGCAGCACATGCTCCGCGACATGGTCGTGGCGGGTGATGAACATGCCGCCTTCGGCGGTTGTGATGTGCTTGACCGGGTAGAACGAGAATACGCCAATATCCCCGATCAGACCGACGTGTGTACCCTTGAACCGCGCGCCAATCGCCAGTGCGCAGTCCTCGACCACGAACATGTTGTATCGTGCTGCAATGGCCATGACTTTGCCCATGTCCACCGGCATGCCGAGGTAATGCACCACGCTGATGGCCCTGGTTCGGGGCGTGATGGCCGATTCGATCAGTGCGACATCAATGTTGCCGGTGGCGGCATCGGAATCGACGAACACCGGTCGCGCGCCTGTGAACTCGACGGCATGGGCGGTTGCGACGTGGGTCTGCGCGGGCACGATCACTTCATCACCTGCCCCTATCCCAAGATGGAGGTAGGCGAGATGCAGGCCCGCCGTGCAGGATGCAGTGCTGAGCGCCCGGCCACCACCGACATATCGGGAGAAATCCGCCTCGAACTGCTTGGCTCGCGGTCCGTGCACCAGTTGCGTGCCCTGCATGACCGCCATGACGGCGTGGCGCTCCTCGTCGCCGATAAGGGGCTTGCCGAAATCGATCTGTCTCAACGCTGTCCTTTGATGTTATTCCAGTTCATCAACCAACGGCCACCGGCTTTCCAAGCCGCAGCGAACGGTTGATCGCAAGGCAGACTTCCATGGTTGCCAACAGGTCTTCTTCCTCAACCTCGGCCTTGCCGGTGCCGCGAATCGCCTGCACGAAGCCGGGAATCAAGTCGCCCTTGCCGATTCCAGGGTAGGGCGTGCTAACAAGTTCGGCACCGGCGGTTCCGTCATCCCGCTGATTATACTGACTTGCAGCATCGCGGCCATTTTCAAAAGTGGCGGCAGTGCCGTAAACGCTGATTTTGTGGAAATGGGGGTACACGCAGCCGAAATTCGCTGTGACTTTTCCCAACATGCCATCGTCGAAACGCAATATCGCTACTACCAGGTCAGGCGTGTGGAAATGATAGCCTTCGCTGCAGATCTTGTTTCCAGTCGCACTGACTTCAACCACCCGGCGACCGCTGAGCCACAAGAGCAGGTCAATCATGTGGATTCCACCACCAAGCATTACGGAGTAGTCGGCGATTTCTCCCCGCCATCCCTCCTTCAGTTTGTGCAGCCGGCCATAGTTGTAGTCGGCATCTGCGTAGTAGAGCTTACCCAACTGGCCTTCGACAATGCGCTGTCGCAGATCCCTAAAGCGAGGGCTCAGCCGGAGTATGGTGTTGGTGGACAGCCGGGTGCCGGGATTGTCCCGCAGGACCGCGCGGATTCTTGCAAGTTCCTCTTCGTTGGTGCACAGCGGTTTTTCACAGAAGACATGTTTTTTGCGTGCCAAGGCTTCCACGACCTGTAGGGCATGGTGGTGGTCGAAGCTGGCGATGGAAATGATGTCGATGTCAGTCGCCTCAATCAGTGCCTTGGCGTCGTCGGTGATGCGGCACCACGGGTAACGGGCCGCGGCCATTGCGCGCTTGTTTTCGGCAATGTCGCATATTGCGACGACGTCAACCGCCCCCGACTGTTGGTAGCCCGCGATGTGTTGCTCGCCGACCCCCAAGCCAATGATGCCTGCACGCAGTTTTTTCATGATTCTTTGACTTCCAAGGCATCGTACGCGGAAAGCAAGGCTTCGAGTCCGTGCCGCCAGAATGGCGGTCCGAGCCGCTCCATGATCTGGCTGAAACGCTTGAGATCGGCGTCCGTATCCACCGACAACTGGGCGTCACCCCTGTTGCCGGTATACGACAGATTCTCGATCCGGTACTTCCCGGCGTGGCGGTAGAAAAATGGCGTGACGTGTTCCCTGTCGCAAGGGGTCATGCCCAACGCCATAGCTTCTTCCAGAAGCGAGGCGGAAAAAATCTCAACCGACTGCCCTTTGGGATAGGTGCGCTGTTGCACGTTGGTGACCAGATCGGCGCCGGTTTTTCTGTAGGTGTCGATCGCCAAGTCAGCGACGCCGGGATCAAGCATGGGGCTGTCGCCGCTGATTCTGGCAATGTGCTGAATCCCGAACCGCCTTGCAGCTCCGGCCATGCGAGCGGCGACATCGTTCAGGTCTCCCCGGTGACAGCGAAGGCCGTGAGTGAGCGCAAAGCGCATCACCGGCTCGTCAGTTACATCGGTTGATGTGGCTATGACGATACCATCGAGATGCTCGCACCGCTCAAGGCGGCATACCAAGTGTTCAAGGAGATTCATGCCATGAACCGAGGTCAGGATTTTCCCGGGCAGCCTCTCTGAAGTCATGCGTGCCTGTATGACAGCATGCACGGGCAATGACTGGGGGATTTCCATGGTTTCGATGATGGTGGCGGGTCTTGTGCGGCCTGATGTGAGGATGGTTGCCTGCCCGGAGGGCCAAGTCTGGTTTAGTAATTTAAATCAGGAGTGTGTTGATCATACACCCTGATTCGGGCAATAAATCCATTAAAAACAGTCAGTTATGGCTTGCCCCGATGGCGCCCGCCAGTTTTTATGGCGTGATCAGGCTTTTACGATGTGTGGTTGCGGTAGCAAATAACGGCCGCGAGAATCAATGACAAGCCGGGAGTGACGTGCGATGAGTTCAAAGTCGAACTGGTCGTGGTCTGTGACCAGAACCACGCAATCCTGGGTAGCAAGGGTTTCAGGGGACAGCGGTGTGCTCGACATCTCGAAGCGATGTTCCCGCATTTTCGGGAAATGCGGAACAAACGGATCCGAGTAACTCAGAAGCGCGCCCCGGTCCCGAAGCAGTTCCATCAGGGCTGCAGCCGGCGATTCCCGCACGTCGTCCACATTCTTCTTGTAGGCAATGCCAAGGATCATGATCCTGCTGTTGCGAACGGATTTGCTGTGGTTGTTGAGGGCGGAGGCAATCTTGTCAACCACCCAGGAGGGCATGTTGCGATTGATTTCCCCAGCCAATTCGATGAATCGGGTGTTGATTCCAAACTCCCGCGCCTTCCAGGTCAGATAGAACGGGTCAATCGGAATGCAGTGCCCGCCAAGTCCGGGGCCTGGGTAATAGGGCACAAATCCGAAAGGCTTGGTCGCCGCAGCCCGGATTACCTCATGAATGTCGATACCCATCCTGTCAGCAACGATCTTCATCTCGTTTGCCAGGCCGATATTCACGGCACGATGAATGTTCTCGAGAAGCTTGGTCATCTCGGCGACCCTAGTGGAGCTGACCGGGATGATCCTGTCGATGGCAGACGAGTATAGCGCGAGACCCGCTTCCAGGCAGGCCGGAGTGCTGCCACCGCAGATTTTTGGGATGGACCGGGTCGAGAATTCGGGATTGCCCGGATCCTCCCGCTCAGGTGAAAACACCAGGAAAAAATCTTCGCCAATCTTAAAGTCAGCACGTTCCAGCTTCGGGCGCAGAATTTCCTCGGTTGTTCCGGGGTATGTAGTGCTTTCCAGAGACAGCAGTTGTCCTGTGCGCAGATGGGGGAGCAATGACTCTACTGTATTCTCTACATAGGAGAGATCGGGCTCGCGGGTCGGCGTCAATGGGGTCGGTACGCAGATGATGATTGCGTCCGCACCGTTGGCAAGGGAGAAATCCGAGCTGGCAGTAAATCCCCGTTCTCGCGCTTCGGAAATGGCGGCGGCTGGAATCGTGGAAAGATAACTCTCACTGTTTTCAAGTCGACGGATTTTATCCAAATCGATGTCGAGGCCGACGGTTGCAAGCCCCGAGGATGCAAAACGGCAGGCCAGGGGAAGTCCGACATAGCCCAGGCCGACAATGGCCACGCGAGCTGATTTGCCGGAGATCCGTTGCTTCAGAGCAGCGAGGAGGGAATTACTGGCGGAGGGGGGGATCATGGCCGGCATGTTTTAGCGGTTATGGCCTATTGCGTCAAGAAGCAAAGGCTCCGCAGCCTCAAGCTATAACACCTTGCATCTGGTCTGACTTGGCGGGTGAACCGGGCGCTGATATTGTTCGGGTCGTTTTTGCTGCGGCGGTATTGACTCTGCAGTCATCCGGGGACAGGTTTAATGGGCATTGCCTTTTCGTATGTTCGCAAGATGGAGGAGCTGGGATTACTCGGCAGGGGCATTCGCATCCTCGATATCGGTTCATCGAACCTGTATTCCGCTTCCTCCGCTGACATCGGCGATTTCGTGCAAAGGCATCAGCCTTCCGCCGTGACCGGTCTTGATGAGTTTTCCGCGAGGCTCTCCCATGGGTCGGGATACGATCCTGTATCGGGAGGCCGCAACGAGGCTTTCATCGGTGAACTGTTTGAGACGGCGGGCATGCAATATGAATCGTTCGATATCGCCGCCGGCTACAAGACCAGGATAGTCGACCTCAACAGGGCTGCTTTGCCGGCAAAGCTTCGCAACAGGTTTGATCTGGTGCTCAATTTCGGCACCACTGAGCATATTCTCAACCAGCTCAACTGCTTCAAGGTAATTCACGACGCAACGGCCGTTGGCGGGTTTATCTTCCATTCGCTGCCAGCAGTAGGGTATGTCGATCATGGGTATATCACCTACACGGGGCGATGTTTTTTTGATGTGGCAGGCTATAACGAGTATGAAGTGCTTGCTTGCTGGTTTGACGGCCCAAGCGGTGGCAATTCGTTGCTGCAGAGTTTTGAGAGCTACAGCAGCCATTTCCCTGCCTTGCGCAAGGCACTTGACGATTTGTCTCAGACCGATCACGGCCGCTCGCTCAAGGCGCTCAAGGTGCCGGATATTGCGATCAACGTGGTTTATCGCAAGGTCAAGGACAAGCCTTTCTGGGGGGCACTGGAATCAAGCACCTCTGTTGGTGCGATTCCCGATGGCGTGGTTTCGTCATATCACGGCCCTGGCGAGGGCAGTGATGTCGCGGAGCAGACCGGTGTGCGGCAGGTTGCCCAGGAACAAAATCTGCAAGGCGGATCAGCGGCCGCACTGGCGCGGATGCTCATGCCATACCCTGCGCTGTACAGGGCGGCCAGAAGAATTTACCGGGCATTCAGCCCGAAGCGCTGATTTGCTCAAGCCGACGCAGCCCATGGGCTGCAAGTCAGGTGGTTTTGACGGCAATTCTTCCCGCGTAATCCACGCGAACGATCAGCGGTTTTTGCGCAGGAGCACCGCGCTCGAAAAACTCATCCACCGCCTGACGCGCACCTTTGAAATGACCGTAGTCATCAAGAATCAGCGCCCCCCCTTTTGACAGGCGGGGATAAAGCACTTCCATTTCGTGCTTGGTCGAACTGTACCAGTCCGTGTCAAGCCGCAGCAGGCTGATTTTTGCAGGCGCTGCAGCCTCGAGTGTGTCCTCGACCATGCCTTTGACGAAAACGACATTGTCCATGGGGTAGCCGGTGCTGGCGATGTTGGATTTAACTTCATCGAGCGAAGCATAGGCCCAGTCGCTGCTCTCGTCGGACTTGCGATGTGGTTCCCAGGCTTCAACGGCGTTGTTGCCCCATATATCGATATCCTTGTCTTTGTCTGGCTTGGGCAATCCTTCGAATGTGTCGAAAAGATAAAGTTTCCGGCTGGTCTGGCCCAGATAAGCCAGTGTCAGTGCGGCCATCATCATGCTGCCGCCGCGCCAGACCCCGCATTCGACCAGATCGCCTTCAATGCCGGCATCAACGACATGCTTGACCGCCATGTGCAGGCTGTACAGGCGCTGCCAGGAAGTCATGGTGTAACTGCGGCATTTTTCGAAAAACGGGAAAAAATCCGGATCAACATCGCCCATCACGGTTTTGAGATCGTAGGTCGCCATTTCAAGGGGGTAGTCGGCGAGTCTGGGTTGTCCGATTGGTTGGGCCCTGCGAATGATTTCCGGCAGGGCCGCGACCAGTTCATCATGGCTGCGGATAAGAATGTCACCGCCAGACTTGTCAAAAGCCCGCGACTGCGCGGAGTCCCTGACGATTCGATAACCGCATTGTTTCAGGAGGCTTTTGATCATGTTTTTGAGGGTATCTGCTATCACGGCGAATCTCCGAACGGGGCGCGCTTCGCTGCCTGTAGAAGAGGCGGGGGTTTGGGGCTATGGGCTGGATTCAAAAAAGAACTCAAGTGCGATGCTGCTGCAGAAATCGAGTTCAGTTTTGCTGGGCTGGCTATTGCGACAGCGCCAGTTGATGGTGATGACAGCAGGCAGGGCCATGGCCAGTATTGGCGCCACCCAAGCCAGCGCGACGACGCCGTAGTGCGTGTAATGACTCGACAGCTTCGAGAACAGACGGGCAAGTAGCAACTTGCTTCTGCCACCCGCATAGGTGGAAAAGACCGGCGCGCTGGTCGTTTTTTCGAGGTTTGACATCATGTTAAATGCCTGAAATTTCAATGCTTCATTGCCTCGCGTTGGGCTTGAATGCAACTTGAAAACATGGACGCGAAACGAGCCCGCCATCACACTTTTGCAATGATTGACCAGCTGAAGTGCTTCATGGATGGGTGTTGACTCCAGGCACAGTGCAAGAGTGTTGTATCCGCCAGCCGCCCTGCAGGCCGGCGGTGGGGAGTAGGATGAAATCCCGGAGCTGTTTGCGAGCGTGGCATGCTGGAGCATGTCTGCCATTTGCCCCAGGATCTCGGTTGAGTCCTGGACGATGAGAACCCGGTCAACCGGGGTGTTTTGCAAAAGAGGCTGAAAAGCTTTTTTGAGGTGGCGATAATCAAGCCACTGCGGATGTACCAAGTGATTTTTGCTTTTTTCGAGCAGGGGGCGGCTTGCATACATCATCGATAATGAGGTGGACAAAACGGCGTGCCTCAGTTTTTCGCGAAGCAATCCAAAAAGCGTAGTTGACTTCTTTGCTGCGCCCCCCGGGCTGGCGGTAAATTCCAACAGCTTTGATGCGGTGCGGACTTCAGGTGGGTCTTCAACAACATCTTTGCGATGAAGGTGGTAGCGCCATGCTGCCAAGCCGTGCGTCCAATAATAATGATCCTGATGCGGTTTGGGGTCGTGCAGATGCTTGAAAATTCGGCGGATGAAAGCATTGGCTTCCGATTTTGCAAGTTGCAGTTTTTCAACCGGCAAATCACCACTGTGGAAAACGATGTCGAATCGGGAAGCCCGTCGATGTTCGGCAGTCGTCCAGAACTGCAGGCTTTGCGCGATCGCCTCCTCCGAAGGTTTGCCGAGGCGGACAAGAGTCTGTTCCTGATCGTGTTGCTGCAGTTCCAGCATGAAAAAATCGTCAGAATCGGCCATCGCAACTTCGTCACCTGACGGGCACATCTCGGGGATGAACGCATAGTCGCAGTAACTGTTGATCGTGCGGATCATCCGTTCCGGTTTCAGGCACAGCATGAAGATCAGGAAGTAGCGGCCCAGCAAGGTTTCGTCGTCAACCTTCCAGAAGAACTGGTTGGGGTGGATTGTGTGGCAGAGGCCCCGGTTCAGGGTTTTTGCAACCGTGGTGATGTGAGGGTGGGGCAGTGAAAGTTTGACCAGTTTGCGCGGTTCAATCCTGAGGATTCCCGACGCGGTGTCGACAAGCGGGTGCAATGCGGGCTCGACGTTTTCAGCGATGGCCCTGAAGCTGGGCCCCAGCACGATGGCTCGGTCATCCTGGATGTGCTTGGCGAGCGCTTCCAGGGAGCCGTCAGCCAGCACGAAATCCGCATTCATGAAGACGAAATGCCTCTTAAGCATCTCCGGACCGTAGGCTGCGATCGGGCGAAGATAGGCCAGCGTAAGGGTCACTCCATAGAGATGACCCGTGATCAGGTCGTCAATTTCAACGAACCGGACGGGGCAGCAGGCGGCGAGTTTGGTAAAAGCCCGATGCTGTTCGAAAAAGCGGATGTCGCTTTTTCTGGTCATGATGACCACTTCAAGATCGAACTGTGCAGCCAGCGCGGGAAGGTTGCCCGGTGCCAAAAAGGAGGGTAGCGAAAGCGCTGCAAATCGTTCGATGTAAGCCTCGCCCCAGACAACAGTGAGATAACTGACTTTTTTTCGGACCATTTTTATGTTGCCAGCCTTGGCACGGATGATGAGGGCAGCACGCGCTCAAGCGGTTTGAGCAGGTGGTGGCATTGTCGTACATGCTATCATCACCCTGACAAAAACAGAATTTTCTGGCAAACCCGTTCGCTTTGTCGGGCGCTGCTTGAGCCGATGAATTAGTCTGGCCAGGCGCGTTGCAGAAGCGGTGCGGCCATCATGAATCATGGCGCAGGGGGGCGGCTGGAATACCTCATCAGAACCTGTCGGATGACTACTAACAATAACCGCGCCCCTTTTTCAGGCGAGAATCCCGAAGCGGAGATTCATGCGCTGATCAGTCCGGGCCAATCCGTTGCTTTTGTATCCGGTAATTTCAATATCGTGCATCCCGGGCATCTGCGGCTGCTGCAGTTTGCTTCCGATTGCGCCGATTTCCTCGTCGTGGGTGTCAATGAGCGCTCAACCGGCGCCCAGCTATCAGAGGACATGCGGCTTGAAGGCGTCAAGGCGATCTCGCTGGTGGATTTTGCCTTTGTGCTGCGCGAGTCGCCTGAATCATTCATCGGGAAGCTCAGGCCGGCGGTGGTGGTTAAGGGTAAGGAATTCGAGAGCCGGCAAAACCCCGAGCAGGCGGTGGTTGAAAGCTACGGTGGAAAACTGCTGTTCGGATCGGGTGAGGTGCGTTTTTCATCCCTTGACTTATTGCGGCGTGAATATTTCGAGACTGATTTCACCGCCATCCGAAAGCCCCGGGAGTTTCCCAAACGGCACGGATTTTCGCTTTCCGACCTGCGCAGCAAGCTCGAGGATTTCCGCAGACTTCGCGTGACTGTCATCGGCGACCTGATTGTTGATGATTACATCGATTGTGACCCGATCGGAATGTCGCAGGAGGATCCCACAATCGTTGTAACACCGATCGAGACCAAGCGATTTGTTGGCGGCGCCGGGATCGTGGCCGCGCACGCCAAGGGCCTTGGAGCCAGGGTCAATTATTTCACCATCGCTGGCGATGACGAGGCTGCCGATTATTCCCGGCAAACACTTCACAAGTATGGGGTTGACCACACCATTCTTGTCGACGAAAGTCGTCCGACAACACTAAAGCAGCGCTTTCGGGCCGATGGCAAGACCCTGCTGCGCGTCAGTCATTTGCGCCAGCATGATATCAATGCGGACCTGTCGAAAACCTTGTTTCAGTCGGTCGAAAAAGCGTTACGGGAAAGCGATCTGCTTATTTTTTCGGATTTTAATTACGGGTGCCTGCCGCAGGCCCTGGTTGAAAAACTGGTTGATGCTGGTTTGAAGCGCGGCGTTGTGATGGTCGCGGACAGTCAGGCTTCTTCCCAAGTCAGTGACATTTCGCGTTTCCGTGGCATGAAACTGGTGACGCCGACGGAGCGCGAAGCAAGGCTGGCCATGCAGGACCAGAACGCGGGCCTTGCCGTTCTGGCCGAGGCACTTCGCCAAAAAGCCCAAGCTGACAATGTGGTGGTCACGCTCGGTGCCGAAGGGCTGCTGGTGCATGCACGCAATTCCAGCGACTGGATCACCGACCAGTTGCCGACATTCAACAACTCCCCTAAAGATACTGCCGGTGCCGGTGACTCCTTCCTGACCTGTGCCGCGATGGGTCTGTGCGTGGGTCTTGATATCTGGCGCAGCGTGTACCTTGGCTCCATTGCAGCGGCCTGCCAGGTTTCCCGGGTCGGCAATACGCCGCTGACCCAGGCCGACATCCTCGCCGAGATCGACGCGCCCTGAACGATGCGAGCCTTGTTGCTGGCAGGTGGTTTGGGCACGCGCCTGCGCCCCTTGACCAACAGCATCCCGAAGTGCCTCGTGTCGATTCACGGCAAACCCCTGCTGCAATGGTGGTTTGATCTGCTGTTCCCGGCCGGGATCGAAGCGGCGCTGGTCAACACCCATTACCTGCCGCAACCGGTGCGTGATTTTGTCGCGGCTTCGCCCTGGCGCGACCGGGTAACCCTGGTGCATGAGGATGAATTGCTGGGTACCGGCGGCACCGTATTGCGTAACCGCGATTATTTCGGGCGCGAGGCCTTCATGGTCGCTCATGCCGACAACCTGACACGTTTCGATCCGGCGGCCTTTATCTCACGGCATCGCCGGCGCCCCCCGGCCTGCGAGATGACCATGATGACATTCGAAACCGACGACCCGCGCAGCTGCGGCATTGTCGAGGAAGATGTGGAGGGTATTGTCCGCGCATTTCACGAAAAGGTCGCAGATCCACCCGGCAATCATGCCAACGCGGCAGTGTATATTTTCGAGCCTGCGGTGGTGGATTTCATCGCCGGGCTGGGCAAGCCGGTGGTGGATCTCAGTACCGAGGCGATCCCGCATTTCATAGGCCGCATCGCCACGTTCCACAACAGTGGCTATCACCGTGACATCGGCTCACCAGAGAGTCTCGCCCGCGCGAAACGGGAGTTTGTGCCCTGATTGTTCCTGCGGGCCCTAGCGTTGTCCGGACAGACCGACTCCGGAAACCCTGAAGAATTGTCTCAGTTGTTCCCACCAAGTCGGCAGCGTAATCGATCTTTCCCGGATTAGACGATCCTTGCTGGTGATGACATGGAGGGGCCTGCGCGCAGGCAGCGGGTAGTGCGCGGTCAGGGTCGGTTCAATCACGCCAGGATATGTGTCGGCACCAGCGGCCTCGCGTGCACAGGTGAGGATTGCAGCGGCGAACTCGAATCGGGACACTGCATCCAGGGAGGAGAAATGGTAAGTGGCTCTCGTCGAAGGGGCGAGACCCGCAACCAAATCAGCCGTGGACTGTGCAAGGGTGCGCGCCCAGCACGGAGACCCGATCTGATCCGAAACCACGGGCACTGGTCCGGGATGGCGCGCACGCTCAAGGATGGCGCGCACAAAATTACGGCTGCGGTCGCTGTAGATCCAGCTCGCGCGCAAGATCAGGTGGGCGCTGGCAGCTTCATGGATGGCTTTTTCCCCGGCCAGCTTGCTGCGGCCATAGGTGTTTACCGGATTGGGTATATCTGTTTCCACGTAGGGCCGCTGTGATGTACCGTCAAACACGTAATCCGTAGAGTAGTGCACCAGCAGTGCCCCCGCCGCCCTTGCCTGCTCGGCAAGGATGCCCGGCCCGACGGCGTTGGCCTGCCAGGCGGCATCGGGGTCGTGTTCGGCGCCATCCACCGAGGTGTATCCGGCCGCATTGACGATGATGTCCGGCCGCAGTTCGCGCACGCAGCGCACAATCGAATCGGGGTTGGCGAGGTTGAGTTGCTCCCTGCCCGTGGCGACGACGTGGCCCAGCGGGGCCAGCGCGGTGATCAATTCGTGCCCGACCTGCCCGTTGCGGCCGGTGAGCAGGATGGTTTTCAAGGCTGTTCGCGCAGTACCTCGCGCAGGTACTGCGCGTAGGGGTTGTTGCCGAT
>LNFM01000331.1_pt1 | contig 120719 bp, 113 predicted proteins | sample 596031 | NCBI WGS metagenome assembly LNFM01 (sample SAMN04254537, study PRJNA301005) | activated carbon metagenome | isolation source: dual media filters at the Ann Arbor, Michigan drinking water treatment plant | place: USA: Ann Arbor | reverse complement strand
GACTTCGACGGCGACCAAATGGCCGTGCACGTTCCGCTGTCGCTTGAAGCGCAGCTGGAAGCGCGCGTGCTGATGATGAGCACGAACAACATCCTCTCGCCGGCCAACGGCAAGGCGATCATCGTGCCATCGCAGGATATCGTTTTGGGCTTGTACTACCTCTCGACCGTGAAAGAAGGCGAGCCGGGCGAAGGCAAGATCTTCGGTTCGATCGGCGAGATCGAGTCCGCGCTCGAAGCGGGCGTCGTGACGCTGCACTCGAAGATCAAGGCGCGCTTTGAAACGGTCGACGAAAACAACAAGCCGTTGCGTTTGACGATTGACACCACGCCGGGCCGCATGAAGCTCGCCGAACTGCTGCCGCGTCACCCGAAGATCAGCTACAAGCTGCTCGATCAGACGATGACCAAGAAGGAAGTCGGCAACCTGATCGATCAGGTTTACCGTTTCTGCGGCCAGAAGGCGACGGTGATCTTCGCCGACCGCATTATGCAACTGGGCTTCAAGGAAGCGGCGAAAGCCGGCATCAGCTTCGGCATGGCCGACATGGTCGTGCCGAAGGCGAAGGAAGCGCTCGTCGAGGACACGCGCAAGCGTGCGGCCGAGTACGAGAAGCAATATGCTGACGGCCTCATCACCAAGGGTGAGAAGTACAACAAGGTTGTCGATGCCTGGTCGAAGTGCACCGACAAGGTCGCCGACGCGATGATGGAAGAGGCGTCCAAGCCGGCCAGGTTGAAAGACGGCCGCCTCGGCGAACTCAACTCCGTCTTCATGATGGCGCACTCCGGCGCGCGTGGTTCGAAGAACCAGATGAAGCAGCTCGCCGGCATGCGCGGCCTGATGGCCAAGCCCTCGGGCGAGATCATCGAGACGCCGATCATCTCGAACTTCAAGGAAGGCCTCTCGGTTCTCGAATACTTCAACTCCACCCACGGCGCCCGTAAGGGCCTCGCGGACACGGCGTTGAAGACCGCGAACTCGGGCTATCTGACGCGCCGTCTCGTCGACGTCGCGCAAGACTGCATTATCACCGAAGAAGATTGCGGCACGCAGGACGGCATTGCCATGGCGGCCGTTATCGACGGCGCCGACATTGTCGTGTCGCTTGGCACGCGCATCCTCGGCCGCACGGCCGCGGTGGACGTGATCGAGCCGGGCACCGGCAAGGTGGTGGCGCCGGCGGGCTCGTTCCTCGACGAAGACACGGTCGTCGCGATCGAGAAGGCGGGCGTGCAGGGCGTGAAGGTGCGTTCGGTGCTGACGTGCGAAACCCGTACCGGCGTCTGCGGCGCCTGCTACGGCCGCGATCTCGCGCGCAACACGCAGGTGAACATCGGCGAAGCCGTCGGCGTCATCGCGGCGCAATCCATTGGTGAGCCTGGCACGCAGCTGACCATGCGTACGTTCCACATCGGCGGCGCGGCGCAGGTCGCGGAAACGTCGGCGATGGAATCGGCGCACGAAGGCGCCATCCGCTTCGTTGACCGCAACACCGTCAAGACGGCGCAGGGCGAACTCATCGTCATGAGCCGCGGCATGCAGGTTGTCGTCGTCGATGCCGACGGCAAGGAGCGTCAGAGCTTCAAGCTGCCGTTCGGCGCGCGTCTGAAGGTGGACGAAAAGAGCAAGGTCAAGCGCGGCGATCGTATTGCCGAGTGGGATCCGTACGCGACGCCGATCCTCACGGAGATGGCGGGCAAGGTGAAGTTCGAAGATCTGGTCGAAGGCATCTCGACGCGCGACGAGTTTGACGAAGCCACCGGCATCTCGTCCAAAGTCATCATCGACTGGCGTTCGACCACCCGTGGTTCTGATCTGAAGCCGGGCATCTCGGTGACGGACAGCAAAGGCAAGTCGAAGACTTACACGCTGCCGGTCGGCGCCATTCTCTCGGTGGTCGATGGCGATGAAGTCACGCCTGGCCAAGACCTTGCACGCATGCCGACGGGCGGCGCCAAAACACGCGACATCACGGGCGGTCTGCCGCGCGTGGCGGAACTGTTCGAAGCCCGCCGTCCGAAGGATCACGCGATCATCTCGGAAAGCGATGGCCGCGTCGAGTTCGGCAAGGACTACAAGAACAAGCGCCGTCTGCGCGTTGTCTCCGATGACGAGAGCCTTGAGCCGTTCGAGTACATGATCCCGAAAGGCAAACACATTCCGGTGCAAGAAGGCGACTTCGTGAAGAAGGGCGATTACCTGCTCGACGGCAATCCGGCGCCGCAGGACATCCTCTCCATTCTCGGCGTGGAAGCGCTGGCGAATTACCTCGTTGAGGAAATTCAGAAGGTCTATCGCCTGCAAGGCGTGCCGATCAACGACAAGCACATCGAGGTGATCGTTCGCCAGATGCTGCAGAAGGTCGAAGTGATGGATGCCGGCGACACCGAGTTCTTGAAGGGTGAAGCCGTCGAAGCGCTCGATCTCGAAGACGAGAACAAGCGCGTCGCCGAACTGGGCCTCAAGTCCGCCACCGCTCAGCCCATGCTGCTCGGCATCACCAAGGCGAGCTTGCAGACGCGTTCGTTCATCTCCGCTGCGTCGTTCCAAGAAACCACGCGCGTGCTCACCGAAGCCGCTTCGTATGGCAAGTCGGACACGCTCGAAGGCTTGAAGGAAAACGTCATCGTCGGGCGCTTGATCCCGGCGGGCACGGGCGGCCAGCTGCGCCGTTACCAGAAGATCGCCGCCGAGCGCGACGAGCAACTGGCGATCGAGCGCGCGCACGACGCGCGTCTCACGCAGCCGGAAGCGGCCGAATAAAACTCAGGGAAGAAGCGTCCACAAAAACGAACGGCCCGGGAGCAATCCCGGGCCGCCTTGTTTTTGCTTATTGCGGAATGGGTGGGCCGCCGGGGGTTTGTTGATCTTGCGGCGGGCGCTGCGGGCCGTCGCCGAACTGATAGGTCAGAGCGATGCGGAAGCGCGTGCCGGGGCTTTGGAATTCGGTGCGCTCGAAATAGTCGGTGGTGGTGACTTCGCTGATCTGATCGACGCTGTCGAGAAGGTCGTGGGCCATGAACACGCCGTAGAGGCGGTTGGAGAGTTTGCGCCGGTAGGTGAAGTTCAGCATGTAGAAAGGCTCGGTTTCCGATTGCAGGCCGTAGCGCGGACCCTGGAAGCGAATTTCGAACTGGAGCTGATCGGCGCCGACGGCGTTCTGATCCGGATCGCGATAATCGAGCTGCAAGATGCCGTCATACTCGACCTCTTCGCGACGCTGGAGCGTGCCGCCGCTGAGGACATCGAACTCGCGGTTCAGGACGTTGCCGCTGACCGAATAGCGCCAGCGTTCGCCCAATGGCCCGCGCAACAGTGCTTGCACGCCGCGCTGCTCGCTTTCGCCGGCATTGGTTGGACTTGTCACGATCACGCCGTCGCCATTCACCTCGGTGAATTGCGAGACGATGTCCTCGCTGATGCGATCGAAGAAGGTGAGGCTGAAGCTTGCGCCGTTGCGCTGATAGATGAGGTTCGCTTCAAAAGCGTCCGTGGTGGTGGGCTCGAGATTTGGATTGCCGGAGAAGGCGCGATTGACGTCGATAAAGCGCAGCGCCGGATCGAGCTGCTGGATGCCGGGACGCTGAATGCGCGCGGAATAGCTGAGATCGAGATTCAAGTTCGGTGTCAGGGCGCGGCGGATGTGCAGGCTCGGGAAGAGACGCTCGTCCGTATCGTCAGTTTCAAGCCCAGCTGAGGCGACTTCGCGGCGATAGCTCTCGGCGCGCACGCCCGGCAGCCAGGTCCAGTCGCCAGTGTCGAACTGATAGGTGACGTAGCCCGCCAGCGTTTGCTGGCGGCCTTCGAGGGTGGTGTCGTAGGGCAGCGGGCCAGGGCCGGCGATTAGATCGAGCGTGTTGTCGATGTCTTGATTGTTGATGTTGAAATTCAATCCGTAGGAGAGAAAACGTTCATCCGGCTGTGGGCTCTCGACGTCGAACTTGATGTCTGCGCCGGTCGTTTCAGTTTCGGAGAGCGTTTCGTACAAGCTGGCGACACCGATCAGCGGCGTCAGTTCGTAACGGTTTTCCGATGAATTCAGATAGCGATTGAGCGCGACGTTGAATTTGAAGAGCTCGCGCGGCTGATCGCCATTTTGCTGTAATTCGAAGGTGAATTGATTTTGTTCGAACGAATTCTCGGCGGTGGAGGTGCGCGAGGACTCCAACACCCCGTCTTCGAAGAATTCGGACGTTTGATCGATTGAGGTTGTGTGATTGCCGAAATCGAAGGCGGCGGTCAGGCGGCGCTGATCGTTGGGGCGGTAGCCGGCTTGCAGTCGGCTAGCGTACCAGCCTTCCCAGTTCACATCGCGCAGGCCTTCTTCTGTCAGCAGCGGCCCTGCGGGCAAATCCTGTCGCTCACGCAGCAGGTCTTGCTCTTGGCCGCCGGAGTAGGTCCCGATTTGGCCGCTTAACGACCAGGGCCCGCGCGACCAGCTTGGCGATATGCCGACATGGGAGCCGCCGAGCGAATCTCCGCTCAGTTGCAGCGAGCCGTTGAAGCCGCCATCGACACGCTGACGTGTAATGATGTTGATGATGCCGCCCGAAGCGTCGGCGGAATATTGCGCCGACGGGTTGGTGATCACCTCGATGCGCTCGACGTCGCTGCCCGGGATGCCGCGCAGAACTTGTTCAAGACTGGCGCCCGGCACGGGCTGGCCGTTGATCTGGATGACGACGTTCGATGCGCCGAGCAGCGTGATGTCGCCCGAGGGCGCGACGCTGACCGATGGAATGCGGCCCAGCACGTCGAACATGTTTGTGCTTTGGGCGGTGGCGTCGTCGCGCAGCGTATAGGTGCGCCGATCAATGCGCACTTCGTCGCCGCGTGGCGCGAGCACGACGATCTCGTTGCTGCCGTCGTCCTCCTCAGACTCGGCCTCGGCCGGCGCTGGCGGCGGCGTTTGCTGCGCATGCGCTGCGCCTCCCGCCAGCAAAGCGGCGGAGGCCGAAACGAGCCAAGTCAGACGATATGATTTCCCCATGCGCCGGTCATGTCGGAGTTCGCCGACGCGCACAATCGCGCCTCTGCGAACCGACTGCCGGGCACGGCGAACAGCGCTTAAATGTCAGTCGAAAATGTCGAACAGGTCGAAACCGCCACGACGCCGCCGGCGGCCGTCTTGGGCATATTCGCCGCGCTCGCCCTGCTCACCGCGTTCTCCCCGTTCACCGCGCTCGCCATAGCCGTAGCCCTGGTCTTGCGGCGGGCGCTGTTGTTGCGGCGGCTGCGGGGGATGGCTGCGGCGGTAGGCGTCGGGGTCCTGGTAGAATTGGTTGCGGTCCTGCTCGAAGGCGGTGCGCTCGTCGCGGGCGCCGGAAATGATCTTTTCGAGTTCCCCACGGTCGAGCCACACGCCGCGGCAGGTCGGGCACATGTCGAAAGCGACATCATTGCGTTTCACCTCGGTCATTGAGGCGCTGCAGTTGGGGCACATCAATAGCGGCATGGGGGCTCCTCCGTTTCCGGGGGATATAGGGGCGCTTCGCGGCCAGGCAAAAAGGGCGATGTGACGCGGGTTGCCCTAAAGTGACGTCCATGCGAATCGGATCGTCATCATGAGCAACTCTGTTTCCTCCGCGCTGAAGCGCGTGAAGCCTTCCGCCACCATGGCGATGAGCGCCAAGGCGCGGGCGCTGAAAGCGGCCGGCCGCGACTGCATCTCGCTGAGCCAGGGCGAGCCGGATTTCGATACGCCGGACAACATCAAGGAAGCGGCAATCCGCGCTATCCGTGAAGGCAAGACCAAGTATACCGACGTCGATGGCATCCCGGAGTTGAAGGACGCCATTGTCGGCAAGTTCAAGCGCGAGAACGGGCTCGAGTACAAGCGCACCCAGATCAACGTCTCGCCCGGCGGCAAGCCGGTGATCTTCAACGCCTTCATGGCGACGCTCGATCCGGGCGACGAGGTGGTGATCCCGGCGCCGTATTGGGTGAGCTACCCGGACATGGCGATGCTCTGCGGCGCGACGCCGGTGTTCGTGGAGACCACGATCGCATGCGGCTTCAAGGTGACGCCGCAAGCTTTGGCGAAAGCGATCACGCCGCGCACGAAATGGGTGTTGCTCAACTCGCCGTCGAACCCGTCAGGTGCGGCCTACACCGCCGATGAGCTGAAGGCGCTTGCCGCGGTGCTGCTCGACTATCCGCAGGTGATGATCCTCACCGACGATATGTATGAGCATCTGACCTATGGCGATTTCGAGTTTGCGACGATCGCGCAGGTCGAGCCGCGCCTGTACGAGCGCACGCTGACGATGAACGGCGTGTCGAAAGCCTATTCGATGACCGGCTGGCGCATTGGCTATGCCGGTGGGCCGGAATGGCTGATCAAAGCGATGGCGAACGTAATGGGGCAGACGACGTCCAACCCTTCGTCAATTTCGCAATGGGCGGCCGTCGAAGCGCTCAACGGCCCGCAGGATTTCATTCCGAAGAACAAGCAGCTGTTTCAAGGCCGCCGCGATCTCGTCGTGTCGATGCTGAACCAGGCGCGCGGCATCGAATGCCCGACGCCGGAAGGCGCATTTTATGTCTATCCGTCGATCGCGGCGCTGATTGGCAAGACGGCGCCGAGCGGCAAGGTGATCGATACCGACGAGGCGTTTGCGCTCCAATTGTTGGAGGCGGAGAATGTCGCCGTGGTGCACGGCACCGCCTTTGGCTTGGGCCCGTGCTTCCGTATTTCCTACGCGACATCGACGGAATGCCTGGAAGACGCCTGCACGCGTATCCAGCGCTTCTGCGGCTCGCTCTCCTGAACGAGTTGGTCCCGGCTTCGGGAGAAAGCCGGGACCATTCTGTTTCGAAGCGGCGGCAGGCAATAGCCGCTTCGGGGGCAGAGCGTGTTACGAGACGATCGCGGCAGCTTGCAGCAACGTCGCCATGGCGACGGGTGCGAACAGCACGACAGCGGCTGCGATGGCGGCGATTTTGTGCGCGGCGGTGATTGCGTTCAGTTTGGTCATCTCGGTTTCCCCTGAAGGTTAGCGTCCGTTTGACTATGAGATGCCGCGGCCTTCGGGCTTGGATGCGCGCTGCGTGATTTTTCGTGCATGAGATGTTTGCAATTTTGCAGACGCCGCACGCTGACAATCGCGCAAAGGAAAAGCCGCGGACCTGGTGAGGGTCCGCGGCTTCCTAGTCGATCGTCGCGGGCGGGTTTGGGGGATCAGGCGACGATCAAAGCGGCTTGGTTCAACGTGGCGAACGCGACGGGCGCGAACAGAGCCAGCGCTGCGGCGAGGCAAAGAAACTTGGACATTGGCTGGCTCCTCTTGTTGGCGTTGCGTGTCTGAACTCTTGATGCAGTGAAGCTAGCGATTAGATGCAGGGGGCGATGTGACCCCCGACACACCCCGGTTTTGCCCGGGCTTGGGCCCCGCCGGGGATCGTGGCGGGGCCCAGCGCCGAACCGCCTAGTGGCGGCGCGGCGGCTCAGGAGCGGCAGGCGCGACAGGCGGTTGGGGCGGCGCGGGCGGGGCCGGCGCGCGGATGCGGCCGTCGCCATTGGCGTCGTGGGCGTCGAACAGGCGCAGGTGCTGGGCGCGGAATTCTTCGCGGGAGAGGGCGCCGTCGCCATTGAGATCGGCTTCGCTTTCGTCGCCGAGCATCATCATGAACATCGGCGCCGGCGGGACGGGCGGTACCGGCGGCACGGGCGGGATTGGAGCGATGCGATCGCCGTCGCGCTCGACCCATTCGCCGCCACCGCCGCCACGGCGGATAATGACCTGGCGGTCCTCGCTGCTGCTCGAGCCGTCGGGGCTGCGGCAGATCACGGTGATGCGGCGCTCATTGCCTTCACCTGACTCTGTGCGGGTGCAGTTGTCGCCATGCGCTTGTGGCGCAGCGCCTGGGCCAACGTGGACGGTAACGTCGTGCTCGAAATGCGGACGGTCCTCGCTGGTGAGGCGGCCGTCATCATTGCTGTCCAGTTCATCGAACAAGCGGTCGGCGCCGGCGCGCGACTCGTCGCGCGACATCCAGCCATCGCCATTCGTGTCCATCGCGACGTGGCCGCCATGGCGGATGACGATGCGGTGTTCTTCGTTTTGTTGGGCAGAGGCCGCCATCGTGGTCAACGCCACGGCGGCCGCACCCAGGGTGAGCGCCAGTCTCATGATTAACTCCTTCAAGCGCCCAAAGCAGGCCTTGTGTGGGGCGGACCATGAGGGGGCTTCGTTGCGGGCGTACGTCAAAGCTTGAAACACTGCCGCAACAGAGCCCCCGTATTGCTCCTGCCCCTTGCGGCGGGGATTTGCCGTGGAAAGGGGCCCACGGGTCGCGATAGAATGGCGCTCATGTCCGAACCAGCCCAGCCGCTGCGCGTGCTCATCGTCGATGACGATGCGGCCATCCGCGACGGGCTCGTTGAGGTGTTCGAGCGCGCGGGCTTCGCGGCCTATGCCGCCGGCGATGTACCGGCCATGGAGAGGGCGCTGGCGACCAGGGGCGCGGACCTGATCGTGCTCGATCTGATGATGCCGGGCGAGGACGGCCTGTCGGCGTGCAAGCGGCTTTCCGGCAAGGGCCGCCCACCGATCATCATGCTCTCCGCCTTGGGCGATGATGCCGACCGTATCGTGGGCCTGGAAATCGGCGCGGATGATTATCTGGCCAAGCCCTGCAATCCGCGCGAACTGGTTGCGCGCGCACGCGCCGTATTGCGGCGCCAGCGCGATGCCGACAGCGCCCCGCCCGGCGAATCCATTCGCTTCGCCGGCTTCAAACTCGACATTGCACGACGCGAACTGATCGATCCGGATGACGTGGTGATCCCGATGTCGGCGGGCGAGTTTCGTTTGCTGCGCGCGTTCGTGGAGCGGCCGCAGCGCGTGCTGTCGCGCGAGCAATTGCTTGATTACGCGTTCGACAATGACGGCGACGTGTTCGATCGCGCCGTTGACGTGCAGGTGAGTCGCTTGCGCAAGAAGCTCGAAACGCCGGGCGGCATCGAGATCATCCGCACCGTGCGCGGGGAGGGTTATCTCTTCGCGGTGAAGCCCATTCCATAATGGCCTCGACGCGGTCCTCTCGCGGCTGGCCGATTGCGGCCTATCTCGGCGCGCTAGTTGCGTTGGCGCTTTCGGCGGCGTTCGTCGCTGTGGTGGCGATCGTCATTTGGCTGCCGCCGCGGCCGCCGGATGTTGTGCGCGCCGATGTGACCGCGGCCCGCTTTCAGGCGGGCTATCATCACATGGTCGCGCTCGGCCGCACCCTGCCGGACGGCGCGATCCGCTGGCGCGTCCAAAACACGCCGCCGCGCCTGCTGGACTTGCCGTCATTGCGCGAGACGCGTGAGAGCTTGGCTGAGCAGCTCGACCTTGACGTCGATAATGTGCGCATCGCCGCGCAAGTGACGCGGAGCGACGTTTTTGTTTTTCGCGTGCGCGATCTTGAGGGCGATCTCGGCCGGCACAGGCGGGAAATCACGATCAACGGCGACCGCATCGTGCAAGAGCGGCATACCGAGCATGAGCAGATCGAAATTCAGCCGCCGTCCGCGCCCGGCGCCGCCCCGCAAGCGCCGGCTGTGCCCCGCGCGCCGGACGTTGTGATCCGTCGCGGCGCTGAGGGCGTGACGATCGCGCCGACCCCGCCGGTAGCCCCCGTTCCGCCTGTGCCGCCAGCGCCGATATTCGCGCCAGCGCCGCCTGGTGTTGTGCTGCTTTCGGGCTTCCAGCTTGGCGCGCAACTACCGGACGGGCGCTGGCTCATCATGGAGCAGGGGCGCAATTGGGAAGAGATCAGCTGGATCGGCACCGCCATGCTGATCATTGGAGGCACGCTCACCGTGTTGACGTTGCTCGCCGCGCTGTTCGCACGGCGGCTAACACGCCCGATCCGAAACTTCTCCGACGCCGTGCAAGCCGTTGGCGTTGATCCGCAAAACGAGCCTGTGCGTGAGGAAGGGCCGCGCGAACTGCGCGGTGCGGCGCGTGCAGTGAACACGATGCAGGCGCGCTTGCGCGCGCTGATCGCGGATCGCACCAAAACGCTGGCTGCGGTGGCGCACGATATGCGCACGCCGCTGATGCGCTTGCGCTTGGTTGCTGAAAACGCCGCGCCAGAGCAGCGCGCCAAGATGGCCAAGGAAATCGAAGAGGTCGAAGCCCTGGTCGCCAGCTTCATCGCCTTCGCCCGCGACGATCCTGCCGAAGAAGCGCGCGTGCGGCTTGATCTGAGTGCGCTGCTGCAAAGCATCGCCGACGATCAGGCCGAGGCGGGGCGCGATGTAACCTTTGCCGCTGGCGAACGCGTGGTGATAACCGGGCAATCGCTTGGCCTGAAGCGACTGTTCGTCAACCTCGTCGAGAACGCGCTGAAGTATGGCGCGCGCGCGCGCATCGGACTCAAGCGCGAAGATGGCCTGGTGGTGATCGATGTCGCCGACGATGGGCCCGGAATACCAGCGGATCAGCGCGAAGCGGTGTTCGAACCGTTCGTGCGTCTCAATGATGAAGGCACGCGTGGCGCCGGCTTAGGGCTAGCGGCGGCGCGTTCGATTGCACGGGCGCATGGCGGCGACGTAGTGATCGCGGAGGGTGAAGGCGGCGCGTTATTGCGGGTGACGCTGCCGGGCTGAGCTACTCGCTGCCTCTGAACCGCCCGTCGCCTTCTTCAGTGACAAGCACGACGTTTGGGTTTTCTGGAGCTTGGTCTTCGAACAGGCCGATATCCAAGTCCGCTTGCGGTTCGGCGCCGCGTAACGGGGCGGCCACGCGCTCGGCGAGTTCGATGCGTTCGACGGGGGCGAGCGGCGCGGCGATGCCGGGTGCGTGCATCGGGCGCCAGAAATGAACGGCGAGCGCGAACCTGCCTTCGCGCTCGACGATCTCACCCAAGCCGCTGCGCACCATCGCGCCCCAGCGTTTCATCAGCTGCTTGTGATCGGCGTAGAGTTTCGGCAGCACTTCGCGCGCCAACTCGGCCGGCGTCTGCAACAGCGCGCGCGCTTCCTCGGGTGTGCGCGCATGACCGAGCGGTTTCTTGACCGCCGCTTCGCCGGTGCGTGCAACCGGCGCGGGCGGGGCGGGGCGCCAGTAGCGCATGCTGACGCGCCAGCCGTCGCGCCAGATCAGTTCGTAGAGCCCGGTTCCATAAAGTTCAGGGACGGCGATCTCCGCCTCCGCCGGCGTTTCGAACCGATCCGGCAGTTCCTCGACGGCGAGGAATACCGGCCCGCCGGCGAGGGTTGTGGCCTCGTCTTCGGTGCGCGCGCGCGGCGCGTTGGGATCGCGCGCCGCGGCCAAGTTCGCCGCTAGGGGGAAAATGCTCATTGCGCGGCGTTACTCGCCTTCTCCACGGCCCGGCGGCGACATTGCCTTGTCATCGGAGGGGGCCAAGCTAGGGTCACTTTCCGCGAAAAAGTCAGGGGAGCCAAGCATGTCGCATCGCCGCTGGAGTCTGATTGCGTTGGCGTTGGCGCCTCTTTTGGCGCTGGGCGCATGCGATCAGCTGGGCGGCGTCTGGGAACGCATGCGTGGCGGCGCTGAAGAAGGCCCCGGGCCGGTGCAGCTCGACACCGTGCCGCTCGAAGCACGTGCGCTGTCGGGCTCTGTGCAGCCGCAAGATCAGATCGCGGAGCTTTTGGCGCCGGAACCGGTGATGATCGCGCCGGGTGAGATCCTGGTTGGCGCCCGCGTCGAAGCGGAACTGGCTGAAACCGCGACCGAGATGGGGCTCGCCAGTAACTTCGTGCGCTCGCTGCGTGCGCAGGGTTTGGATGCCATCGAGGATCTGCCGGAGAATGTGATCCAGCAAGTGCGTCAGCGCGCTGAAGAGGAAGCCTCGGAAACGGCGCGCGGCGCGGCGCGCGATGTGTTGGGGCGGCTTGGCATTCAAGGCGAGATTGTCGTGCGCCCGGGCGGTGTGGTGACGGTTAGCCTCGCAAGCGTTGGCGCAAGCCCGACATCGCTGCGTATGGGCCAGCAAGCTGGCGAGGCGGCAACGCAAGAGGCGCCGCCGGCCGCGATCGAATGGAACGCAAGCGACCGCTGCCCGCGTATCGTGACGCAAGGCCAGCTTGAGAACGATCTCGCGCTTGCAACGCGTTGCGCCATTCAACGACTGACAGCCTCCGGTGATTTTGAATATGTCGAGCCGAATTACATTGCTGATGCCGGCTGGGACCGGCGCCCCGCACCGCGTCCAGCGCCGCCGCCGACAACGACGCCGCAACAGCCGGGCACGACACCAACCACGCCGCCGCCAGCGCGCGTTGGCGGTTTGCCCAACGATCCGCTCTACGCGCTGCAGTGGCATTATCGGCCGCGCGGCGCGGGTGCGGGACAATCGCCCGGCGGCGCCGGCTTTGCGTCCTTCTGGGAAGCGGCGCAAATTGGCTCGCGCACCGTGCGCGTGGCCGTGCTCGATACCGGCCTTGATCTCACACACCCCGATATTCGCGGCTCGCAAAACGTCACCGGCGGCATCGACCTGATCAACAATCCCGAACGCAGCGGCGACGGCGATGGCGTTGACGCCGATGCGCAAGATGCGGGCGATCGCTGCGGCGCGCAGACAGAAGATTCGTATCACGGCACGCACGTCGCCGGCACGATTGGCGCGGCGTCGACGAACGATCGCGTCGGTGTTGCCGGCGGGGCGTGGGACGTCACCGTGATTCCGGTGCGCGTGCTCGGGCGTTGCGGCGGCGAACTGGCCGACATCGTCTCCGGCATTCGCTGGGCGGCGGGCATTGCGCCGGCGGTGAATGCTGCGGGTCAGCAGATCGTGAACCGTACGCAAGCCGACATCATCAATATGAGCTTGTCGATCCAAGCGCCGTGCCCTGCGTCGCTACAGTCGGCGATCGATGCGGCGGTCGCGCGCAACGTCGTTGTCGTGGTCGCGGCGGGTAATAAGGCAAACCAGGCTTCGCTCTACGCCCCCGCCAACTGCAACAACGTGCTCGTCGTCGGCGCAAGCGACGCGCGGGGCGGCCTCTCATTCTACTCGAACTTCGGCCCGCAGATTGATCTGCTCGCGCCAGGTGGCGACGTGTTCGCCGATAGCGACAATGATGGGCGCCCCGATGGCGTGCTCTCGACACGCGCGACGACGGCGGGCTGCTACGATCCGGCCAACTCAACCTCGACCGAGCGTTGCTATTACTCCTTCCTGCAAGGCACCTCGATGGCCACGCCACACGTCTCGGCGGCGCTGGCTTTGCTGGCGTCGCAGTCGGGTCTGCGTGGGCGTCAGCTTGAGGATGCGTTGATGACGCGAGCAATCGCGCCGCATGGGGCGGAGTATGGCCAGATCGAATGCGCGCGCTCGCGCTATGCGACGCCGATCGCGGCTGGTTCGCCAACCTGCGCGAGACCGAGCGGACGCGGTATGCTCGATCTCTCACGCGCATTGGGAGGGTAGCGACAATGGATGTAGCCGCGTTGCGCGTGTGGGGCATAGCCGCGAGCGCTGCGGTCATGGCCGTGGCGCTGACGATCGCGCTGCAGCCGGCGCAGAGCGCGCAAGCCGAGCCGCCGGCGGCGTATCAGGTTGCGCAAGCGGGCGCGGCGGACGCTGTGCCCGTTGCTGTATTGGTGCGCTTTCGCGGCGCTGGGCCGATTGCACGTTCGCAGGCGCGCGCGGCGGCCGGTCAAACGCAGGCCGCGCAGCGCGAGGTCGAAGCGCAGTTGCGCCGGCAGACCGCGTTCGCGGGCTTGTGCTTCGATCGCTTCACCGTAGGCGGCGCTGAGATCGTGTTGCGCACGTGTGAACCAGTCGCGGCGAGTGAGCGCGCGCGCGTACAACAGAACTGGCTCACGCGGTTGCGGGCGATGCGCGCGGTTGAGTATGCCGACGCTAACGCCGCGGCGACTCAAGGGCGCGCGGGCTAGGAGATGAGCATGGATTCCGGGGCGCCCATCGCGATTGGCGGTTTCGAAGAACGCATCGTGGCGACAGTCGACGGGCTCACGCTCTATGCGCGCGATTATACGCCGTTGTTGCCCGAGACCGGCCTGCCGGTGATCTGCCTGCATGGGTTGACGCGCAACGCGCGCGATTTCGAAGTGATCGCGCCGCGTATCGCAGCCCTCGGCCGGCGCGTGATCGCCGCCGATATGCGCGGTCGCGGAAAGAGCGCCAACGATCCCGATCCGGCGCACTACGTGCCAGCGGTCTATGCGCAAGACGTGCTCAAGTTGATGGACACGCTGGAAATTCCCCGCGCTGTGTTTGTCGGCACCTCGATGGGCGGGCTGATCACGATGGTGCTGGCGACGATCGCGCCGGATCGCATCGCCGCCTCGATCCTGAACGATGTCGGCCCGCGCTTATCGACGACGGGCCTTGGCCGCATCGCGTCTTACGTCGGGCGCGCGCAGTCTGTGGAGTCGTGGGCGGCGGCGGCGGAATCCGTGCGCGCGATCAACGGCTCGGCCTATCCCGAACGCGCTGACGACGATGCATTCTGGATGGCCTTTGCGCGCCGCACCTTCTGCGAGCGCAACGATGGCAAGTTGGAAGCCGATTACGATCCGCATATCGCGCTCGCCTTCGCCGATTTTGACGAAGACGCTGCGCCGCCCGATCTGACGCCGCTCTTTCAGGTGCTGGCGGCAAAGCCCATGCTGGCTTTGCGCGGCGGTATCTCGGATATTCTGACGGCGGACGCGCTGACCTATATGCGCTCGGTCAAATCCGATCTCGATAGCGTGACGATCGAGAATGTGGGCCACGCGCCAGCGTTGGACGAGCCGGAAGCCTGGGACGCGATTCTGGATTTCCTGGCGAAAGTGGCGTGACGCCTAGAGCGCGCGCCTAAACAGCTCGCGGTACTGATCGCCTTCGAACGGCACGGCGTTGGTGAGCGTGGCCAGATCGCTGACGGCGTAGTCGATGGCGCCTTCGCCGTGCTCTTCTTTCACGCCCATCGCGGCCAGGCCTGTCGGCAGGCCGATGCGGGCATTCAAGTCAGCAATGTATTGCGCAAGGTCGGCATTGGGCGCGAGGCCGAGCGCGCGGCGCAGACGCGCGAACTTGTCGGCGGCATTGTTGCCGATCATGGCGAGCGAGTGGGGGAGGATCACGGCGTTGAGCGTGCCGTGATGCAGCTTGAGATCGTGGATGCGTCCAAGCGCATGGCTCAAGCCGTGCACGGCGCCCAGGCCCTTCGAGAAAGCGAGCGCGCCTTCGAACGAGCCCATCATCATGTGCCAACGCGCGTCGCGGTCGCTGCCGTCTTTGACGGCGCGTTCAATCCACGTGCCAATGCGCTCGGCGCCGTCGACGCCGATGGCTTCGGCGGGTGGATGCACGACCGGTGTCAGCACGGCTTCGATGCAGTGGGTCATCGCGTCCATGCCGGTGGCGGCGGTGAGTTGCGGCGGCAGGCCGAGCGTGAGCTCCGGGTCGCAGATCGCGGCTTTCGGCACGAGGAAAGGCGAGACGAAGGTCTCCTTGCGGCCATTGTCGAGGATGACGACGGCGCCTGGCGAGACTTCCGAGCCAGTGCCTGCCGTGGTGGGTATGGCGAGCAGCGGCGGGATGGCGCCGATATGCTTCATGCCTTTGACGCTGCCGCCGAGCCGCTCGAACGGACCCTCGTGGCTGACCATCAGCCCCATCGCTTTGGCGAGGTCCATCGAGGAGCCGCCGCCAAAGGCGACGATGCCGTTGGCGCCCGCGGCGCGATAGGCGTCAGCCGCTTTGGCCGAGGCTGATTCGGTTGGGTTGGGCGGCGTCTCTGTGAACATGCCGGCCGGTTCGGCGCCGAGCGCGGCGAGCAGTGCGGCCAAAAGGCCATTGGCCTTGAGGCCGGGGTCGGTGACGATGAACGGGCGGGTGACGCCCAGCCGCTGCAACACTTTCGGCGTCTGCTCCAACGCCCCGTAATCGAACGTGCATTGGGTGAGGTAATTCATCAGGGCCATGATCGCGCTCCGTTATGTTCCGAATAGCGCGGCGCGGCGCGCTTGTCGAAGCGCGGCAGTTCGTCTTGTTCCGCTGTCGTAGCGGCATCCGGGTGTGGACTTGGGGCGAACCGCCGCTAGTCTCCGCGCCCATGACTGAACCGGTACTCGAAATCTCCAATCTCTTCGTCACCTTCGACACGCCCGACGGCGACGTCGAAGCGGTCAAGGGCGTTTCGCTCAACATCAACAAAGGCGAATGCCTCGGCATTGTCGGCGAGAGCGGCTCGGGCAAGAGCCAGACCTTCCTCGCCGCGTTCGGGCTCACCTCGGACAATGCACGCGTTGCCGGCTCCGTGAAGTTTCAGGGCAACGAAGTGCTTGGCATGCGCCGTCGCGAACTCGATGGCTTCCGTGGCCGCAAAGTCGCGTTCGTGTTTCAGGATCCGCTAACGGCGCTGACGCCGCACCTGACCATCGAGCAGCAAATGTCGGAAGTGCTGCAGCACCACTTTCAGGTTACGGGCGCCGCCGCGCGTGAGCGTGCGATCGAGTGGCTCGAGCGTGTACGCATTCCGGAAGCGGCGCGCAGGCTTTCGCAATATCCGCATGAATTGTCGGGCGGCATGCGTCAGCGCGTTATGATCGGCATGGCGATGATGGCCGAGCCCGCGCTCTTGGTGGCGGACGAGCCGACGACAGCGCTGGACGCCACCGTGCAAGCGCAGGTGCTCGATCTGATCGAAGATTTGCGCCGTGACACCGATGCGGCAGTGGCGCTGATCACGCACGACATGGGCGTGATCGCGCGCATGGCGCAGCGTGTCGCGGTGATGCGCCGCGGCGAAGTGGTTGAGACCGGAACAGTTGAAGAAATTTATTCAGCGCCGAAGGCCGATTACACACGCATGCTGTTGAACGCCGTGCCGCGCATCGACGGCGCCCGCGCGCAAACGCTGACGGCGCCGGACGAGGGCGCGCCGATCCTAGAAGTTGACGATGTGCGCGTCAGCTTTCCGGTTCAGATCAAGGACGGCTCGATCTTCGGCAAAAAGAAGCCGCTGCGCGCCGTCGACGGCGTGAGCTTCAAACTAAAGGCCGGTGAGACGCTGGGCATTGTTGGCGAAAGCGGCTGCGGCAAGTCGACCTTGGCGCGCGCCGTTGTGCAGCTGTTGCCGCGCAATGCAGGGACCGTGAGCTTCCTCGGCCGTAACCTTGTGCCGAGCGAGAAAGAGACGATCCGCAAGGCGCGCCAGGACCTGCAAATCGTTTTCCAGGATCCACTGGCCAGCCTCGATCCGCGCATGACCTTGGGCGCCTCGATCGCAGAACCGCTTTTGTCGTTCGAGCCAACGCTCAATCGGGCGCAACGTGAAGAGCGCGTGAAGGCGATCATGGCGCAAGTCGGCCTCGATCCCGATCTGATCAACCGCTACCCGCACGAACTCTCCGGCGGGCAGAACCAACGCGTCGGCGTGGCGCGTGCGATGATCATGAAGCCGAAGCTGGTGGTCTGCGACGAAGCGGTCTCGGCGCTCGATGTCTCGATCCAGGCGCAGATTTTGAGGCTGCTGATCGATCTGCAGCGCGAGTTTAATGTCAGCATGCTGTTCATCAGCCATGACCTCGCGGTCGTGCGCGAGATCAGCCACAACGTGCTGGTGCTCTATCTCGGCCGCGCCGTCGAGTACGGGCCGAGCGAAGTGATCCTCACCGATCCGCGCCATCCCTACACGCAAGCTTTGCTGGCCGCCGCGCCCACGCCTGATCCGGAGATCGCGCGCAACAAAAAGCGCGTGCGCTTAGTCGGTGATTTGCCGAGTCCGCTCGATACGCGCGCGCCGCTGCGCTTCTTGAAGTCCAAGATTATCGATGATCCGGATGCCGTGCAGTACCGCCCGCAATGGAATCAGGTCGGACCGGGCCACTTTGTGGCTGAGCACGATCCGCCAGCTGCTGTTGCCGCTGAGTAGCTAGCCGCGCAGGAGTTCGGTGAGGCGTTCGCGCAATTGGGCGGGCGTTTCATCGACCAGGTCCTTCGGCGTCTCGGCGCGAACGCGTGCTTTGACGTTGTCCGGCAGCAAATCTCGCAAGATGCCAAGCGCGCGGGGTGGAGCGGCGATGACCAAATGGTCGAAGCCGTTTTGCTTCTCAGCCTGCGTGATCTTGTCTGCGACGCGCTTCAGGAAGTTGACCTCTTCCTGTTCATGCAGGCTGCGGCCCTTATCCATGGCGTGCCGCCCGGCGCCGACGCGATCGAAGCTGCGCGGCGGGCGATCTTGGGGGTCGTAGAGATCGTCTTCGTTGATGTCGTCGCTCCAAAGATCGCGCAGCTCGGCGCCGCGCCGTGTTTCAAGAAAGAGACGCGCGCGCCGGCCATCGGCGGCTAGGAACCAGGCTGTGCCGTCAAGAAGCATGATTTTCTCCTTATCCGCCAACGTTATGGCGCGCGTAGCGTTCCGGCTTGCGGTGAATCAAAAGGGGCCGCGCACCTGACTTGGTGCGCGGCCCCCGATGATCCGCAACGATAGGAGCTGCGCTTAGCTGACTGGCTCGAGGAAGTCGTTATTCACCCAGCCTTCGTTGTCGTTTTCGTCGGCAACACGCCACCACATGCCTTCGCGCTCGCCCGTCGGATAAACGGTAGCGCCTGCCGGCAGGTTGCGCAGCGTTTGGCCGCCGTTCGGGCGCGAACGCAGCGGCGTTGCTGACGTCGTGCGATAGGTGCGCTGCGGCGCTGCGGCGGCGGCTGAGCTGTCGAGCACGCCCAGCTGCGAGATGAGTTGCGTGTAGGCGTCGATGAACGCGATGGTCACGACGCGGCCGATGTCGGTGTCTGTGTAGCCGCCGAGCCCTGCGCCGCCGCCGCCGAGAAAGCCAACGCCGCCCCAGGTCCAGTTGCGGTTGCGCGCATTGCCTTCGGCCGCAAATGACTCAGTCGTGCGCACGTTGGCGAGCGTCAGCACGGCTGTCGCCGTCTGCGAGCGCGCGCCGACGCCGCCGATAATGCCGCCGAGACGGCCGCCGACAACGCCGCCGAGCGCTGCGCCGACGCCGCCGCCGCTGGCGTTGTTGTCTTGCGCCACGACGTCAGCGAGCAGCACGTAGTCAGCAGCACGGATTTGGCCGCCGCCGACATTGTTGCCGCGTTGCAGTTGGCCGCCGCCCGCGAGATCGCGTTCGCGCATCGCCGCATCAAGACCGGCGCCACGTTCAACAACGGTGAAGCACCCCGATTGCTGGATGACAACGCGCAAGAGCGCTGCCGGCGGTTGCAGATTCATGCCGCGCCAGCCCTGGTGGGTGTCGCCGTTTTGAATAGAAATGGTGCCGAGATTTTGCGTGCAGCGCGGCACTTGCGGTGTCGTGCTCTCGGCGGCGCGGGGTTGCGCGGACGCCACGGTGGTCGTCACCGCAAGCCCGGCCGCCATCACGGCGGCAATCGCCAGAGCATTGAAAATTCGACTCATTCTCACCCTCCATCAGGCCGCGCTAATTGTAAGGCGCGCGACCGACCTATTCCCTCGGGGCTGGGGTACCACATGGTTACGCGGAGGTCACGCGTAAGACGGGCGGCTCAGACGCGGCGCGCGTCGTAGCCGGCGGCCTTCAGCGCGGTGATGACTTCGGCAGTGTGAGCGCTGTCGCGCGTTTCGATTTCGATATCGAATTCGACACCCTTTGCCGGCGCGTCGAGCTTCATGCGGTGATGCGCGACTTGCAGAATGTTGCCGCCCGCGTCGCCAATGATGCGCGCGACGGTGGAGAGAATGCCGGGGCGATCGTCGCCGACGAAACGCAGCATGGCGATGCGCCCTTCGCGTACCATCGAGCGCTCAAGCACGGAGGCAAGCAAGCGCGTGTCGATATTGCCGCCGGAGAGAACCAAGCCGCATTTAGCACCGCGAAATTGTTCTGGCGCGGCGAGAACAGCGGCGAGCGATGCGGCGCCCGCGCCCTCGGCCACGGTTTTTTCCGCACTGATGTAAAGCGCGATGGCGCTTTCGAAGGTGGGCTCATCAATCAGGATGATGTCGTCGACGAGGGCGTGGGCGAGTTCGTAGGTGAGTTCGCCGATCTGCTTGACAGCGATGCCTTCGGCGATGGTTTGGCCGCCAGTGGTGACTTTCTCGCCGCGCTCGCGCGCCTGGAACGAGGGATACATCGCCGCTTCGACACCGATGATGCGTATGCCGGGCTTTATCGCCTTGGCCGCGATCGCCATGCCCGCCACGAGGCCGCCGCCCCCGATAGGGACGATCAGCACGTCGAGATCGGGCATGTCGGCGAGCATCTCGATCGCGACAGTGCCTTGGCCGGCGATGACGCCAGCATCATTGAACGGATGGACGAAGACCAGGTTGCGTTGCTCGCGCAATTTCATGGCGTGGGCATAGGCGTCGTCGAATGTATCGCCTTCGAGCACGATCTCCGCGCCGCGCGCGCGCGTCTGCTCCACCTTCACGTTCGGAGTCCCGCGCGGCATGACGATGACGGCTGGTACGCCAAGCGTCCGCGCGTGATGGGCGAGCGCTTGCGAGTGATTGCCGGCGGAAGCGGCGATGACGCCGCGTTTTCTTTCTTGCTCGGTCAGCTGCAGCAGGCGATTGAGCGCGCCGCGCTCCTTGAAGGCGCCGGTCTGGTGCTGGTTCTCGTACTTCACCCAAATGTCGGCGCCGGTGGCTGCCGAGAGCGGACGCGAATGGTGCAGAGGCGTGCGCTCGACGCGGCCGGCAATGCGCTGCGCAGCGTCGCGAACGTCGTCATAAGTCACGGCTGGGGCCGTAGCGCTCGGATGGGTCGATTCAATCGCCATGCGCGGCACCCTAGTCGCGCCGAGTCCCGCGTTCAATCGCGCTGGCGCTCAGCCGAGCGCGCGCATCAGGTCGAGCCGGCGCATGGCTTTACCGGGAAGGGCGGCGAGGCGCGCCTGCGGCAGGCGCTCGATGCCGCCGCGCAGCGCGTACTGCGTGCGCCGCACCGCGCCGGAGACTGAGGCGCCTGCGATGACGCCGTAGGAGAGCATGCGCTGCGTAGTCGAGAGCTGGCGCTTGTATTGGTAGTCGCCGGGCCCGAAATCGACTTCGGCGATGCCGTTTTCCGCCGCCCAACCGACGATCCACCGCGCCAGTTGAACACCAGGCGAATAGGCGTCGAAGGCGCTGTCGTGGGCGACGATCCAGAAGTGCAGCACACGCGCGCTGCGCAGGCAGAAGGCGGCGGCGACCAGCTGGTTCTCCGCGCGCAGCGTAAACAGGGCGCCGCCGAAGTTCGGCGTGTTGGTGTCGAAGCAACGCTCGAGCACCTCGGAGACCCACGGCGTCGCCCAAATCGCCGGCTGGCCGGAGCTGACGAGCTGAGCGTTTTTCCACGCCAGAAGCGCATCGAAATCGCTGCGTTCGTTCGACGGGCCGCGAAATTCGGTGTGGCCCTTTTCGCGTGCGAGTTTGCGGGACTTTTTCTCCGTCTGGCGCACGAACTCGCTGCGGCGCTGTTTGAGTGCGGCTTCATAGAGGTCGCTGCCGTCTTGTGTTTCAGCGATCCACGAGCCTTCGGCGCCGGCGCGCTGCAGAGGCGTCAGGCCCTCAGGCACGTGGGTAAGATCGATGCGGCCGACGCCGAGCGAGCGGCAAAGCGCACGCGGATCGAGGTCCAGGGCGCTGCTGCTGACGACGCCCTGATAGTCCGCGATCGGCGCGCCGAGGCCCATTGCGGCGAAGGGCGAAAGGCGCTGCACGGCGAGGAAGCCGTCGCCGCCATTGATGACACAGACGCGGGCGTCGTCGCGCACGTCGGCGACGATGCGCATCCATTCGGGCGTCAGATAGGGACTTGCCAGTTCGGGACGGGCGCGCTGATGCGCGCGCCAGCGGTCGAGGTCCGCCGGCCCGAGGTCGTCGGGATGTATCGTTTCGAGACGCACGTATTCGCCTTCCGCAGTTCGCGCGTCAGGCGTGGCAATTAACGGGCCTTGTTGAGCGATTTGCGGCCCGTCCCGGCCGGGGCGCTGCCGAAGCGCGTGCCCGAGCGGCCGGCGACGAAGTCGGCCATGAACGGCTGGAAGGATGAGGCGGAGACGGCGATGTAAATGAACGGCCCGCCCGGGTTCGAGCGGAAGTTCGAGTCGACGCCAACGACGTCAAAACCTTGGCCATTGCGGATCAGGAAAGCCGAGCCGCTGTCGCCGCGCGTGGTGTCGCACTCGTGCGCGAAAGTGCCGTCGGTGTGGGCTTGGATGATATGGCAGTTGATGTTGGCCGAGAGCGTATCGCCAGTATCCCAGGAATAGCCCGCCTGCAGCAGATTGTGCGCGGCGGCCGCTTGCGTGCCGCGGTCCGTGATCGAGCGCACGCCGGCAAAGCCTAGGCGATCGCCCAGCGGCTGGTCGAGACGGATGATGGCCCAGTCGAGCCCGTCAATCTCGTCGGTCGTGTTGAAGCGGCGATAATCGAAGCGGGGATCGACGATGTAGGCGACGGCGCGTGCTTCGCCGCCGCCGGCTTCTGGACGGAACGTGCCGCCGCCGGTGACTGAGTTGGTGTCGGTGTGGATGCAGTGGGCGGCGGTGACGATGACATCGCGTGCGATCAGCGTCGCGGTGCAGGCTTCGCCTTGCTGGTTGGTGAAGCGGCCCATGAAACGCCAGGGCGTCTGTTGGCCATTGACGCGCACGCGGTCGTCGCGCCCGAAGAAGTGATCGTTGATCAGCGTCGGCCGTTCGCGGCCGTGGCAGTCGGTGCGATCGGAGCGCGCGGCGCATGAACCGTTGCCGCGGCCTGGCTCTTCGCAAATGCCGTTGAAGGAGGTGGCGCAACGGTCGGTCTGGTTGCGCATCCAGGCGACGTTGCCGCAATCGGTGCGGTCGCTGCCTTGCACGCACGCGCCGGTGCCGAAATTCGGCTCGTCGCATTCGCCGTCGCGGGCCCAGCGGCAGGAATCGTCCTCCGTACCTGCGCGCAGGCGCCGGCAATCGGAAAAATCGGTGCCGAGACGGCAGGCGCCGGTGCCGATATCGGGATCGTCGCACTCGTTGTCGTTGGCCCACTGGCAGGAATCGTCGCCGCGCGCCGGGCCGCCAGCGCCAGCGCCAGGCTTTGGTCCGCCGGTTTGCTTTTCTGGCGAGAGCGAGGCGATGCGCTCGGGCGCGCTGGCGCCGCTAATGGCTGCGGAAACGGTTGTGAATGGGGCTTGATTGCCGCTCGCGGCAAAGCTCACCAGGACACACGCGGCGATTGTCGCCGCCGCAGCCGCCATACGCATCAGGTTTCTCCCGCGCCCTCGTGCTTCATTCCTAGCCTGCGTCGCGGCGGCGGGGAAGCGGCGCCGCTGTGGCTTGATCTCGCGCCCCGGCTCTGGAACAAGCCGCCCATGGCCGCGCCTGTCCTCCACATCGGCAACAAGAATTATTCCTCCTGGTCCCTGCGCCCATGGTTGGCTCTGAAATGGGGCGGAATCCCGTTCGAGGAGCACATCATCCCGCTCGGCGGCGAAGGCTACGGGATGTCGCAAATCAAGGAAGTGCGCGCGGTGTCGCCGAGCGGACGCGTGCCGGCGCTGAAGGTCGGCGACACGACGATCTATGAGAGCTTGGCGATCTGCGAATGGGCGGCGGAGCAAACGCCGTCGTTGTGGCCGGCGGATGCGCTGGTGCGCGCCGAGGCGCGCGCGGTTGCTTCAGAGATGCACGCGGGCTTTGCGGCGGTGCGTCGCGACATGTCGATGAATATTCGCCGCCGCTTGGAGCGCGCGCCCGAATGGCCGGACGATACGCGCGCCGATCTTGATCGGCTTTACGCGCTGTGGGGCGGGCTGATGGCGCGCTTCGGAGGGCCGTTCCTGTTTTGCGCCCGCTCGATCGCCGATGCGATGTTTGCGCCGGTGGCGACGCGGCTGCGCACCTATGCGGTGGATGCGCCGGACGCGGCGCAGGCGTATTCCGCCGCGATTTTCGCCGATGCTGCGTTCCAGGAATGGGAACGCGCGGCGGAAGCCGAGGCTTGGACCATTGATCAATCGGAAGCGTTGTATCGTTAGAGGCGGCGCGCGAGGAAGGTAGACGAGATGAAGCGAGTTTTTTTGGCCTTAGCGGTGTTGGCGCTGGCGGCGTGCAACAATGATGAAGGCGTGATGGACGAAATCCGTCAGGGCGAGAGCGAGGATGCAACGGCTTTGGAAGGTCAAATCAACGCGCTGAGCCGCGAAGTCACCGAAGCGCCGCAGACGCTCCCGTCGGGCCTAGAATTGCAGTTCGTGCGCCGCGGCAACGATCAGACGCTGCCGCAGCCAACGATGAACGCGCAAGTGCTCGTCCATTATGCGGGCTCGTTCGTAGATGGCGGCGAAGAGTTCGACTCCTCATTCGCGCGCGGCGAGCCGGCTGAGTTTCCGCTCCAGGGCGTGGTGCGCGGCTTTTCCGAAGCGATCACGCAGATGCGCCCAGGCGATGAAGTGATCGCGACGTTCCCTGGTTCGCTGGGTTACGGCGCTTCGGGTCGCGGCCAAATTCCGCCGAATGCGGCGCTGCGCTTCCGCATCGTGTTGCTGGCGTTCCAGGAGCCGGGCGGCCAGCCGGTGCAGGCGCAGTAGGTGACCGCCGCCGCGCTCGACATTCTGGCGCGGCTGATCGCGTTCGACACGACGTCGCGTAATTCCAATCTCGCTTTGATTGCGTGGGTGGAAGAGTTTCTGCGTGCGCGCGGGATTGCGTCACAGCGCGTGTCGAACGCGGATGGCTCGAAGGCTAATCTCTATGCCGTGGTTGGTCCCAACGTTGAGGGTGGCGTTGTGCTGTCCGGGCACACGGATGTGGTGCCGGTCGATGGCCAGCCATGGTCCAGCGATCCGTGGCTGCTGACCGAGCGCGGCGGCAAACTCTATGGCCGCGGCACGGCGGACATGAAAAGCTTCATCGCGCTGGCGCTGGCGCATGTCGATGGAGCGCTCGCCGCGCCGCTGAAGCGGCCGATCATCTTGGCGTTTTCGTATGACGAAGAGATCGGCTGCCTCGGCGCGCCGGCGATGATCGAGGAGATCGTGCGTGACGTGCCGAAGCCGGCGGCGGCCATCATTGGTGAGCCGACGCTGATGAAGGTTGTTTCAGCGCACAAGAGCATCCGCTCCTTCTTCGTCGAAGTGACAGGCCGCGAAGCGCATTCGTCACTGCCTGAGCAAGGCGTCTCGGCGATTATGGAAGCGCTGAAGCTGATGAATTTGGTCGTTGAGCTTGGGCGCGAAGCGCGGACTGTGAGCCACACGCATTTCACGCCGGCGACGATGACGATCGGCAAGGTCGAAGGCGGCACGGCGTCGAACATTCTGGCGCGGCGGTGCGAGTTTATTTGGGATTTGCGGTGCCCGGAGATGGTGCAAGGCGATGCGATCGAGGCGCGCTTCCGCGAGGCCGCTGAGGCGCTTGATGCGGACATCAAAGCGCGGGCGCCGGAAGCCGGCGTGAGCGTGACGCGTCGTTCGATTACGCCTGGATTGGCGGTTGCGCCCCATAGTGAGGCCGAGACTTTGGCGCGGGCGTTGACGGGCGATAACGAAACGCGCGCTGTTTCGTATGCGGCGGAGGCGGGGCTGTTTCAGCGCGCTGGACTGCCAGCGATCATTTGCGGTCCGGGCTCTATCGAGCAGGCGCACCAGCCGGATGAATGGATCGAGCGCGCGCAGATCGAAGAGGGCGCAGCGTTCATGCGTAAGCTGATTGCGCGGTTGAGCGCTTAGCGCATCGCGGCAAGCGCCGCGCGCTTTGCTTCTTCATTCGCGTAAGCGATGAAACCGTGGATCAAAAACTTGCCGTCACGGTCTCCGTAGCGCAGGGGCGCGCCATCGAGGCGCATGATGTCGCCGCCTGCGGCGAGGAGGATGGCGTGACCAGCGGCCGCGTCCCACTCACTGACATCGCCGAAGCGCGGATAGAGATCGGCGCCGCCATCGGCGAGGCGGCAAAACTTGATGGATGAACTGGCGTGCGTGGCGGCGCCATTGAGGGCGGTGATGAAGTCAGCCGTGCGCGCGTCCCGGCCGGAATTCTGTGATGCGACGATGCGCCATTGTGGCGGCGCGGTGCGGTCGGCGTGGATACGCGTGGGCGGCGCCTTCGGCATCGCGGTGGCGATGTCGCATTTCGCGGTGAAAGCGGTGCCGGGTTCGCCGGCGTAGAGCTCGCCCGTTGCGGGCGCATAGACGACGCCATGTGTCGGCACGCCGCCGCGGACCAGCGCGATATTGACGGTGAATTCATCGCTGCCTTCGGAGAAGCCGCGCGTGCCATCGAGCGGATCAACACACCAGAAGAGTTGCCCGCACTGCGGGACGCGACCAAGTGCGACGGCTTCCTCGCCGATCATTGGCACGTCGGGGGCAAGCTTCAGCAAGCCTTGCTCAATGATCGCCTCAGCGCGCTGATCGGCGATGGTCACGATGGACCCATCAAGCTTTTGCTGCGTGTCGAAGCCCGCCGCGCGCACGGCCATGATCTCACGCCCCGCGGCGAGAGCGAGATCGATCAGGTCTTGCAGCTTGGGCTCAGTCATGCGGCGCGGATGAAGCACGCGAGTGTGCGGCTAGTCCAGCTTATCGGGCGTATTCGCGTGCAATTCTTCTAGCCAGGGCGTGGCGCTGGCGTCGCTCGGCATGCGCCAATCGCCGCGCGGCGAGAGCGCGCCGCCAGAGACGATCTTCGGGCCGTTTGGCACGGCGGAGCGTTTGTACTGGTTGGCGAAGAAGCGCTTGAGGAAAAGTGCCAGCCATTGGCGCAGCGTGGCGTAATCGTATTTGTCGCGCCACGCGCTCCAGGCGAGGAACAGGATCTTGCTCGGCTTTAGGCCGTAACGTGAGAACCAATAGAGATTGAAGTCCTGCAACTCGTACGGTCCGACGACGGCTTGCGTGCTTTGCTGGGTATCGCCGGGAATGAGCTCGGGGCTGATTTCGCCGGAGAGCACGCTCAGCAAAGTCTTCGACGTGTGTGTATCGAAGAGATTGGAGTCCGCCACCCAGCGGATCAAATGCTGGATCAACGTTTTGGGCGCGCCGCCATTGACGTTGTAATGGCTCATATGGTCGCCGACGCCGTACGTGCACCAGCCGAGCGCTAGTTCGGAGAGGTCGCCCGTGCCGACGACGAAGCCGCCTTCCTTGTTGGCAAGGCGGAAGAGGTAATCGGTGCGTAGGCCTGCCTGCACGTTCTCATAAGCGACGTCGTACACCTGCTCACCGCGCGCGGCAGGGTGATTGAGGTCCTCCAGCATGCGCTGCGCGAGAGGCTCGATCGAGACTTCGCGCGCATCGATGCCGAGCGCGCTCATAAGCGCGTGTGCATTGGCCTTGGTGCCTTCGCTCGTTGCAAAGCCCGGCATGGTGACGCCGATAATATTCTTGCGTGGCAGGCCGAGCAGATCGAAGGCGCGCGCGATGACGATCAGCGCATGCGTGGAATCGATGCCGCCGGAGACGCCGATGACAACACGCTTGGTGTTGGTCGCCTCGATGCGCTTGGCGAGGCCTTGGACTTGGATGTTGTAGGCTTCGAAGCAATCGCGGTCGCGGCGGGCGAGATCGTCCGGCACGAACGGGAAGCGATCGAGCTTGCGCTTCAGCGGCAGCGGGCCGGTGGGGAGCTCTTGCTCGAAGCGAATGCGCGACCAGAGATAAAGTTCGTCGCGCAGGCGCGCGGCGGCGTCGCGAAATGTGCCATTACATATGCGCTGCTGCGCGATGCGGGCGACATCGATGTCAGCCGTGACGAGTTTGGGCTCGCGGGAAAAGCGCTCGCCCTCGGCAATCTTCTCGCCCATTTCGTAGGCGATAATCTGGCCATCCCAGGCGAGGTCCGTGGTGCTTTCCCCGTAGCCGGCGGCGGCGAACACGTAAGCGGCGATGGCGCGGCGCGATTGGCTGTCGCAGAGCACGGCGCGGTCTTCGGCTTTGCCGATAACGATGTTCGAGGCCGAGAGATTGAAGAGAATATTGGCGCCGGCGAGCGCGCCTTTGGTGGACGGCGGCGTCGGCGCCCAAAAATCCTCACAGATTTCGACGTGGAAGCTGAAATCGGGGTTGTCGGCGTGAAAGAAGATTTGGTTCGCGCCGAAATTCGTGCCGTCGCCGAGAAACGGAATCGCGTGCACGTGGCGATCGGGCGCGACGCCAAAATAGCGCTTCTCGTAGAACTCGCGATAATTCGGCAGGAAGGATTTCGGGACGATGCCGAGAACCTCGCCGCGGTGGATCACAACGGCGCAATTGTAGAGCGCGCCGCACATGCGAATGGGCGCGCCGACGATCAGAATCGGGAAGAGCTTCTCGCTTTCAGCTTTCAGCGTGGCGAGCGCCGTCTCGACATTGTCGAGCAACGTCTCCTGCAAGAACAGATCGTCGATGGCGTAGCCGGAAATTGAGAGTTCAGGCGTCAGCAGCACCGCCGCCTTCTCTGCATCCGCTTGCCGCCAAAATTTCAGGATTGCTTCGGCGTTGGCGGCTGGATCGGCCGGCGCGACGACTGGCGCGCACGCCGCCACGCGCACGAAGCCGTGCGTGTAGAGCGATTGGAAGCTCTTTGCAGAGGCGGAGGATTTGCGGGAGGCCATTAACCTAACGCGGCGGAGCATAGCACATTATGCTCAGCCTGACTATTAGTGCTGGCGCGGTTCGTCCTGGTTCGGAACGTCGACCTGAATGCGGTCGTCATAGCCTTTGCGGGCGGAGTGAAAGACCAGCGCCATCAGGCCGCCGCCCACCGCCAACGAGAGGAAGGTGCCGAGGCCCAAGGCGATCCAGCCATGGATGCTCATCGCGGAGCTGTCCCAGTCGCTCAGCGCGCCGAACATGACGGCGGCGAGGATGCCGCCGAGCGAGATGGTCAGCAGAAAAACTTTCATGGACCGGATGTGGTGCGCCGCGCGACATCTTGGCTTCGGCCGGCTAGTCGGCGCAGAACGCCGGCACTTCGACCGGGCTCGAGGCGGTGCGTTGGCGCCATTGGCCGGCGGCGTTGCGATAGCGTTCGCCGACGGCGATGCGGTCTCGCTCGATCACCTCGCAGGCGACGGCGGCGGCCATTTCGTTGACCGAAACACCGCGTTCAGCAGCGCGGCGCGTATAGAGCGCGCGGCGCTGAATGTTGTTTTGATCGACGCGGCCGCGCAAATCGGCGGAGACTGAAGCGCCGGGCACGATGCCGAGATAGCCGTCAGCTTGTTCGCCGATCAGGCCGCTGGCGCGCGCGCTGTTCAAGGCTGCGTCCTGCGCCGCAGCCGGCATGGAGAACGCGATCGCGGCGGCGAGCGCGGCAACAGCGGATGCGATTGCAATTCTGCGCTTCATAATCATCGACCTCCGGGGCCAAACAGCCCCTCGTTTTGTTCAAGCAGTTCCTGGGCGTCCCGTTCGAGACGCACGATCACTTCCTGGCGGATGTTGACGTTGAGATTGATCTCAATCGGCTCATCAGGCGCCTGGATCTGCACCGGGATGCAGCCCGCGACGGCTATGGCCGCGCCTATTCCCGTCAGAATGTGTGCCCGCATACCTGGAGCTCCTCACGATGGATCAATAGCTAGGCGCGCCTGAACGCGCACTGAAGCTGCGCTTTATCTTGTTCCCGGAGGGGTGGGGTCAACCGGTTCTAGCGCCGTTTCTTCCGTTTCCGGCGCAATCTGGACGTCGGTGTCGGTTTCGGTGGTCTGGCCGTTGGCGCGATTAATGATATCGCCAGGATCGACGATCGAGGTCGCCGTGCGGGCCAGCGCCCGGAACGGGGCGCTGATGCGGACATTGAAGTCGAACGGCACGCCGCGGACGGTGACGCTGCCGATGCCGGGCACGTTGGTGAGGTCGCCCATCTCGACGGGGCGGCCCGAGTTGCGACCGCTGAACTCAATCGACGAGACGACCTCGCCGTTCAGGTCGCCGTCCAATCTGAGTTCCAGGTGGTCGTAGCTGAAACGGCGCAGCGCATCGAACGCGACGCGGCTGAAGCCTTCGACATTGTCTCCCGCCGTGCCGGTGTAAGAGAGAATGCCGCCATCGCCTTGGGAGCGCAGCACGCCGCCTTCAATGAACGCGGTTTGCCGCGTCAGGCGCAGCGGGAAGGAGCCTTCAACAATCCCAGTAGCGGCGAGGTCGGGCACGTTCAGGTTCGCGATCAGATCGGCAGCGTCGACGTCGGAGAGCGTGAGCTCGATGCGGGTTTCATCTTCGCCGAGCGTGATGGTGGTCGGCGCCATGGCAAGCGCGCCGCCGGCGAAATCGAACTCAGCTTGCTCGATCGTTAGGCGTTGCTCGCTCAGCAATTGGAAGCGCAGACGTCCGTTGCGCGCGGCGAGACCTGGATTGAGCAGGCCGACGGTCGCGCTTTGGCCGGGCGGAGTGGTGAGGTTGAAGAGGTCGTCGAAATGGATCGAGCCGCGCACGTCCTGGATGATTGGCATTGTCGCCGTCGCAAACGAGACGCCGGTCGTGCTCATCGTGCCGGTCGCGGTCAGCGCATCGTTTGTCCAGGTGACGTCGGCCACCATGGAGGCCGCGCCCTGCACGTTTTCAACCATGCCGCGGGCGCGTTCGGTGATGTGGTAGGGCTGCAATGTGTCGTCAAAGACTATGTTGGTGGCGAGGATGCGTGTGTTGCCAGCGCCTTCGCTGATGTCGTGGAACGCGGTGAAGCCGGCGAGCTGCCGGCGGCCGTCGGCAAGCGCGATGTCTCCGCGCGCATTGATGTCGCCGTCGCGCACAATCGCGGTCACATCGGCGAGTCGCATCGGATTGAACAGGGTGCGCTCGTTTTCCGTCGCGGGTTCGTGCGCGGTGAGCAGCGCTTCGCCAGAACGGACTTGAATGATCGGCCCTTCGCCGCTGCCTTGCGGGGCGGCGTCCCATTCGCCGGTGATGGTGGAAACCGAGCCGGGCAGGGATGGATCGTTCAGCGTGCCGGATCGGAACGCGCCATCGACGCGCCAGGTGCCGTCATAGATGCGGGCGTCGGCGGTCGCGCTTTGCAGCGCGATGGCGAGCGTGCGGTCTTCGCCCATGTCGATCTCAAGGCTCGGTGTTTGCGCTTCGAGCAACAATGTCATGTCGCCGGTGCGGCCGCGGAATTGGCCGACGACGTTTTGTGCGCCGAGACGCGCGGGCTGCGCTTCGGGCCCAGCCATGCGGCCGTTCAGGCCGAGGCTGCGGATCGAGAAACCGCCTGAGAGGTTCTGATTAGCGTCGGCGGCGATCAGCGCGCCGTTGAGCGGGCAGAGCGCGAATGCGCCGCTGCCAAACGAAAAGCCCGCCACGTCGAGGCCGCCGAGTTGCATTTGCGTGCAGCCGTTCGGTGTCACCCGCCACCCGGGTCGCCAGGTTACGGCGAGATCGAGTGCGGCGACCATGTCGCGCACTTCGCCTGCTCCGATCGGGCCGGTGATGCGCGCGGGGCCGCGGAAGTCGATGCGGCCGCTGCCTTCTGGCGCGATCGCGATGGCGACGACGAGTTCGTTGGTGGCGATGCTCGCATTGTCGGCGCGCCAGTTGGAGAGCGTCAGCGTGCCGTCGGCTTCAAACGGCGCGCCGGGCGACCAGTCGACGGTATCAAGCAGCAGCGACGCGGTCGGCGCGCCGCCGCCGGAGAGTTCGAGCGCGACCGCGCCATGCAGTGCAGCACCCGGCCATTGAATGACCAAAGCCGGCGCGTCGTTGCGCAGCGGCGCCAGACGCAACACCGTGCCGCTGGCGGCGCGCGCTTCCACGGGCGCTGCAAGCCGAAGGCGCGTGGCGTTGCTGTCGATGACAAGGCCGAGCGGCGCCGTGACGTCGAAGCGATCGGCGGCGATATCGAGCGCGCGCTCGGCGGAGGCGAAGGTCGGCCCGATGGGTGCGTCGCTGAGATTGGGAAAGGCGTCGCGCAATGTTTGCTGCGCGTCGTTGTCGAGCCGTGCTTGGCTGAGCACGATTTGCGCCGCGCCTTCGGCCGCGCCGGCGCCGTCAAGATCGAAACGCAAATCGCCTGAGGCTGTAGCGCGCGGCGCAAGCATGGAAAGGCCGGCATACTCTTCGCCCGCGAGAGACCAGCGCGCCGAGCCGTTGGCGGCGTCGCCTTCCAAGCGCGCATCGAAGCGGGCGCGTTGCAGTGCATTGCCGTGCGCGCGGAACGCAGCGGCGTTCAGGCGCGCTTGGCCCTGCCACATGCGCGGCGTGAGCGCGTTCTCCTGCGCGATCGCTTCGCCGCCAATGCCGCCGCTCACTTGATCTGCGTTGATGTTCGCGCTCCGCACTGATGCGATGCGCCATGCGCCTTCCGCTTCGTAGCGCGCGAGATCGAGCGGCGCGCGCGCGGTGAAGCGGAGCTGCACTTGCTCGAACGTGGCGCCGTTCCAGAGTACGGAGTTTGCGCTGGCGGTTAGACGCGCGGCGAGCATGTTGTCACGCGAGGCGACGATGAGATCAGCGCGGCCGCTTTCAAGCGCATGCGTTTGGCCGGCCAGCGTCGTCTCAGCGATATGGGCGATGGCTTGGAAATCGCCACCCAACGAACCGGACGATTCAAACGTCGCGTTTAATGTGCCGAACGGCGCGGCGATAATCGCCTCGCCGTCGACGATCTCAAACTCGAACGCTGGAATGGTCGGGCGGCGGCGACCGGGCGGGCCAGCGCGCAGGCGGTCTAGCGATCCGGCGCTGACCCGGCCTGACGCGTCCATGCGCAGGCGCACGCGTGGCGATTGTACATGCACGTTGGCAAGGCGGGGCGTGAGGCCGGACCAGGTCCAGCGCGCGTCGATGCGGGGAACTTCTACGTCCGGCTCGTTCTCGGCGCCGAAACGAAGGTCGGCCAGCGTGATGCGGCTCAAATCGAGGTTAACGACCCGGAAATCCGCCTCGGCCCCGCGCTCGGCCAAAGCCGCACCGATAAAGAAGCTGGCTATGGGAAACCGCAGAAACCATAATGCCCCGACGACGCCAGCCGTGCTCAAGCCGAGCGCCAGGATGGCGGTCGTCCAGCCGATCAGTAATCGGCGGCCAGGAGGCGGGTCATCCGTCGCCTGCGGCGCCGGTTGTTCTTGACTCGCAACGGCCTGGTTAGACCTATGTGCCATAATCCTCGGCTTGGTGCGGTTCTTGCTCAACCATTAAGCGTCTCCCGCGGGCGTCTTCGTGGCTCAAGGAATGCGCCAATTTCGGTTTCTGGTGAGATAACCAAAGGGCAAAAGGTCTTGTCCTTTGTATGTTTTCCGCTGTTGCGGACAGTTGGAGCGTGAGGTTGAGGGCAGAATTCGCTCAACGGCTCATGAAGGCTCGGAAAGGTTTAGCGGCGTTCGCCATTATGGCGGGGGCTCTGGGCCTAGGGCTTGGGCTTGCCTGGAACACCGGCTTGTTCGGTGGAGGCTCCGCCGCGGCTGCGGCGCAGACCGCGCAGATCCGTGAAGAGGCCGCGCGCCGGGCCGAGCATTTGGCGTTTACGGAAGCTTACCTGGATCACGAGACGCGCGAGATGCGGGTCGCCTCGGGCGAAACGCTGGCGGGGCTCTTGGTGCGCGCTGGCGCTTCGCGTGATGAAACCAATGCCGCGCTTGCATCTCTTAACGGCGTTTACGATCCGCGCCGGCTGCGCCCTGGCCAGTCGGTCAGCCTGTTTTTCTCCGATGCGCGCTTGACCGGCGTTGCGTTCCGCTCGGAGCCGGGCGCATCCGTCACCGCCAATCGCACTACGGCAGGCTTCGCCGCGCGCGAAGTGCTGATGCCGCTGACGTTCGAGAATGCGCGTATCGCGGCGCAAGTGGAAACCAGCCTTTACGCCACCGCCCTTTCGCTCGGCGCAACCGATCGCGAAATCGCCGCGCTCGCGGACGCGTTCTCGTACGATGTCGACTTCCAACGCGACGTGCGGCCAGGCGATGATTTCGAACTCGTGTTCGAGCGCTATTATGACGACGAAGGCAACACGGTCCGCACCGGCGATCTGTTGTTCGTCGCGCTAGAGACGCGTCGCGGTCAGCGTAATTTCTATTCGTTCTTGGCGCCAGGCGACGCGCGGCCGGATTGGTACGACGCCGACGGCAAGAGCGCGCGGCGCTTCTTGATGCGAACGCCTATCAATGGCGCCCGTCTCTCATCGGGTTTCGGCATGCGCCGCCACCCGATCCTCGGCTATTCGCGCATGCACCGCGGCACTGATTTCGCTGCGCCGATCGGCACGCCGATCCTGGCGGCAGGCGAAGGCACCGTCGTGCGTGCGGGTCCATTCAGTTCGTACGGGAACTACGTCCGCATCCGTCACGCCAACGGCTATGAAACGGCGTACGCACACATGTCGCGGTTTGCGCGCGGTATCCGCGCCGGCACGCGCGTTCGGCAGGGCCAGATCATCGGGTATGTCGGCAATACGGGGCGCTCGACCGGGCCGCATCTCCACTATGAAGTCATGCGCCGCGGTCAGCAGATCAATCCGATCAATTTGCAGGTCGCCAACGGCCGCAATCTGACGGGCCGTGCTCTGGAACTGTTCAACATTGAGCGCCAGCGCATCGACACCCTGCGCCAAGTTCGCGCTAGCGAAACGACCGAGGCGGCCCTCCACGGCGCAGCAGCGGTTGCGACGCCGTAAATTCCAGGTCGAGCGAGAACGGAAACCGGCGCATGGTTCGCGCTCTGGTAACGAACCTCGAGGCCTATGCGCGCCCTCATCGCCGACGACCACGAATTGTTCCGCAGCGGCTTGCGCCAGCTGCTGGTCGATGTGCTGAATGCCACTGAAGTTCGCGAAGCCGAAACGTTCGATCAGGCCATCGAGGTGCTGACCAACGAAGGCGCGGGCGATCTCATTCTCGTGGATTTACGCATGCCGGGCATGTCCGGTGCGGAGGCGCTGGCGGCGCTGCGCGACGGTTTTCCCGATGCGAAGCTCGCGGTTGTATCCGCCTGGGAAGAGCGCGCCGAGATCATCGCGGCTTTGAGCGCCGGCGTGCACGGCTACATTCCGAAGTCGCTCTCATCGAATGAGATCGCAGCCGCCATTCGCTCTATTCTCGGGGGCCAGATTTTCGCGCCGGCAGCACTCGGCCGTCGCGAGCCGGGAGCGTACCAAGCCGCTCAAGCCACACCCGTCGTCGGCGCCTTGCGCCAGCGCGAGGTTCTGAACGAGTTGCTGAAAGGGCAGGCGAGCAAAGAGATCGCCCGCTCGCTCGACATTGCCGAAGGCACGGTGAAAATTCACCTCGCCGCAATCTATCGGGCGCTGGGCGTTCGCACACGCGCCGAGGCGATCGCCAAACTTAAAGCGGCCTAGCGCACGAGTTCTCGAGTCACCGTTCGGATCAGCTGTTCGCGATCGACCGGTTTGATCAGCCACGACAATCCGGATGCGCGCAGCAGCGCCAGCGTGTCGGCGGCGGTATCACCCGTCACGACAATGGTCTTTGGCGCCGGATCGGTGGCGTGGGCGAGCCTGCGGGCGATATCGATGCCTTGCAGTCGCCCTTCGACACGCAAGTCCATAATCAGCAAGGCCGGCTTAAAGTCGGCGAGCAAAGCGCCAGCTTCGGCTTCGTTTGCCGCCGACTGCACGTTAGCGCCGATGTCGCGTAGCGCCCCGCTGACCGCTTCGCGCGCCAAGGCCTCATCGTCGACCACCAGCACTTTTACGCCAACTAGTGCACCGGACTCTGGCGGTGCAGTCGGCCGCGCTTCCGGCGCCGTGGCGCGCTCGGCGGTGACGATGAAGCGTGCGCCGGCGCCGGGTGAGGATTCGATGCGAACCGGCATATCCAACAGATCGGCGATGCGCTTCACGATGGCGAGACCTAGGCCCAAGCCATCGGCGCGGCCCTCTAGGCGCACAAACTCGTCAAAGATGCGCTCGTGGTCTTCTGGCGCGATGCCGGGGCCTTCGTCCTCCACAATGATGTCGGCGCTCTCGTCGCGCTCAATGACGCGGATCCGCACCTTTCCGCCGCCGTGTTTCAGCGCGTTAGAAACTAGATTCTGGAGGATGCGATCGAGCAGGGTCGGATCGGTTTGAACGCCGACCGGCGTCGGCGCCGCTTCCACCGTGCTTTCAGGATATTGAGCGACCACGCGATCGAATGTTTCCTGCAGCGGCACGACGGTGATTTCCGGTTCAACGACGCCAGCCTGGATGCGCGCCAGATCAAGCAGCGTCGAGAACATGCCCACCATGGATTGGGTGGCGCGGTCCATCTTGGCGACAATATCGCGCGCCTCTTCGGTTTCGACGCGCCGCTCCAGGGCGCTCAGATAAAGTGTCAGCGCGTGCAGCGGTTGGCGCATGTCGTGGCTGGCGACGGCGAGAAAGCGCGTCTTGGCGAGATCGGACGCCGCCGCCTTGGCGCGCGCGTCTTCCGCCGCTTCGGTCGCCAGGCGCCACTGCGCGCGTTCGCGGCTCAGTGCCAAGGCGGACAGAGCCGCGACGATGAGCGACAGAAGCGCCAGCGCGCTTGCAAGGGTGTCCGTGCGTCTGCGCGCAGCCGCCTCGTTTTCGTCGACGGCCTCGCTGCGGAGCAAAATGCCTTCGTGCAGCGCGGCCGTGTCTTGCTCCAGCGCCTGTCCCAAGGTGGCGGACAGGAGGTCCTGTTGTTGGCGGCGCGCGTTGGGGCTCATCCTCCGTTCTAGGTGCGAGAGCAAAGTCTCAGTGGTCGCAGAGAGGCGTCCGGCCGCAATAGCGTCGCGTTCTTCAAGCGCGCTGAGGCTGACAATGTCGGCCGCGCTTGTGCGCGCGGCGGCGCTGGCGGCGTTGAGGCGGTCAGGCTGCCCTCATTGTCTTCGTTGACATAAGCGCGCGCCGCTTCTCTGGCGCCGTGTTGTGCGCGCGCGAAATTGATCAGGGCGATGCGGAGATCGCGCATCTCGATGCGGGCGACGCGGGCTTGCTCGTAGCTCTCGCGGCCGGAGGTGATAACAAGCAGCAGCGCTAGAACGAGAAGAGCGACCAGTGCGATAGCTGCGGTGAGAAAGTAATCAGCGCGGGCTTGCCGAGTTTGGGTCACGCGCTGTCCGTTCAAGCGCGCTCAAGCCATGCGACAATGGCCTCCGCGCGCGCGGGCTTTTGCATGACCTCGTAGCCGGCGAGATCGGCGGCCGTTGTCGCCCGCCCGTGGAACGAGCCTGACAACACCAGCACGCGCGCCTGTGGCGCAGCCCGAGAGAGTCGCTTCACGACGCTAATCCCGTCCGCGCCGTCGCCCAAATGGAAATCGGTGATGATCCAATTGAGATCGTCGAGGCGTGGGGCAATCACGGCCTTTGCTTCTGCACCGTCTTGCGCGTGAACGACGTCGGCGCCCCAATCACTTAGAATGAACGCCAGCGCCTCCGCGGATGCGGGGTTATCCTCGATAATGAGGGCGAGGGGGCGCGCGTTCGCCATGCCCACAAACAGAACACTGCCGTGCGCCAGCGTCGAAAGCCTGACACAAGGCATAGGCCGAAGGGAGTAGTCTTGAAGTCTAACTCTAGGTTCGGGTTGGACGGACCTCCGGCCTAGGTCTTCGGGCAAGACTTATGTGCAATATTCATGAGGGAATATTTTTGTCATCTTTATCCTGACTGGGGAATTCTTCTTGGCGGGAGAAAAATGGCAATGAAACCCTTTGCGTTGCAGAAGGCAGACGATGACCACGAGTTTCAGGCGTGGTCGACGCCCGGCGGAAGCCGCGAACCTGCGGATCGTTGCTCGCGCGACGGCGCGCTGGCTGAAGGAAAAGATCGAGGCCTATTGGCGCGAGCGTGGCTGCGACGTGATGATCGTCCTCCACAATGTCGGGTTTCACCCCGCCATCCGCGCGGCCCGTTTCGACGTCCGCGGCGACATGATCAACGGCATGCCGCGCCCCGGCAAGACGGCGGCGGCCGCGCCGGCTGAGGTCTTCGTCGAAGACTTCGACTTGGAAGACGACGACCTCGCATTCGCCTAAGGGCCTCAATTGCTCGCATGCGGCGGTCGCGCTCTTTGCTTTTGCGCGCGCGCGGCTAGGGTCGCGCACCATGTCCGACGATATCGCCGCGCCTGCCCAGTTTGAAATTCCCGAAGGCTATGTCGCCCTTGATTGGCGCCGCGGTTTCGTGCGCCAGATCGGGCCGCTCTACCGGCGCGCGACCGGCGACGCTTATGCAATGGGCTTCCGCGTCGAGGACCACCACACCAATGGCATGAAGAACGCCCATGGCGGCATGTTGATGTCGTTTGCGGACATGGCTTGGGGGCATGTCGTCTCGGTGGAACGCTCCTCTTACTGGGTGACGGTGCGGCTGACGCTCGACTTCCTCTCCAGCGCTCATTTGGGCGACTGGGTCGAGGGGGCGAGCGAGGTGCTGTCGCGGGAGGACGATCTCTTCGTCGTGCGCGGCCGGATCTGGACCGGGGATCGGTTGCTGATCACTGGCACCGGCGTCTTCAAGCCGATCCAAAAGCGCGATCCGCGCCCAGGTGAACGCGCCTACGCCGCCGGCTAGCCTGTCGCGGTTCTGCGATGGACGGGGCGATGCAGACAGGGCCACACTCCGCGCATGCGCTTGACCCGCCGTTCCCTGATCGCCGCCATGCCGCTTGCCGCGGCCTGCTCGGGTGCAGCGCGTGCGCAAGTGCTGCACGTCGCGCCGGGCGGTGAGGGCGATGGCGGCTCATGGGAGAATGCCGCCAGTTTGCGCGATCTTGATGATCTGATTGGGCGCGTCGCGCCGGGTGGCGAAATCCTGCTCGCGGCTAATCGCGGCGTTTACGAACTTGAGGGCGCGATACAAGTCGCTTCCGGCGGGCGCGCTGGGCGGCGTGTGCGGGTGCGCGGCGTCAACACCTTGTCCGGCGAGACGCAATGGGCGGTCCTGCGCGGCGTTCGCGGCGGTGGGGAGGAAGGCGCGGATGGATTTCGCCTGCTGCGCGGCGCAAACCATTTGCACTTCTCGCATCTCTCGTTCGAACGCTTCGGCAATGGTTGCTTTCGCGCTGGCGGCCCGATCAGCGATCTGACGATCGAGGATTGCACCTTCGACACTGTCTATCGCTTCTTCGAGAATACCGCGTCTGACGGGGAGCGCCAAGCGAGTGTGCGATCGTTGGTTCTGCGTCGATGTTTCGGAGAAAACGCCGAGCGCGGATTTGCGCGTATCCGCTATGCTTCTAGCAATGGTCTGATTGAGGATTGCCGCGCGCGCGGGCTGCCCAATGAGGAAGGCTATATTCCTGCCGGCTGCGCTCTCGACGATGAAGCACACACGATCACGCTCCGGCGCTGTGTGATGGAAAACTTCCAGCAATGGCGCGCCGGCGACTATTGGAACGGCGACGGATTTTCCGACGAATTCGACAATCACGGCATTGTCTATGAAGCCTGCGAAGCGCGCGGCTCGACCGATGGCGGCTTCGATTGCAAGAGTGAGGGCGTGGTGCTGCGCGACTGTGTGGCGGAGGATAATAAGCGCAACTTCCGCATCTGGAGCGCCGAGGCGACGCTGGAGCGCTGCACCAGCCGCAATCCCAACTTTCGTGGTGAAGCCGAAGAGAGCGCCAGCGCCTGCCACGTTTGGATTGGGCACGAAGAGGCGAACGTGCGCATCGACGATCTCACCGTCGTGGACGCCGCCGCTGAGCCGATCGTGGAGTTCGAGCACGATGACGCCCGCGTCGAGATCCGTGGCTTTACGTTGGATGCGCCGCGCGAAAACTGGGGCGAGGGGCAAGATCAGGTCGAGATCGTCTCGCGTTAAGCATGTGCCAATTCGGAGCGCTTTCCGTGTGCTGCATGACGCGGCCGCGGGGGGCGTAGCGCAGCGGGCGAGGCGTGTTGCGTGGGGCGAGCGATTTGGCATAACCCAGCCTGGGCGGAGAAGCCGTCCGCTAGGCAGCGCGCATCCCTCCCATGTCGGCTCCGAACACCACTGAAGCTCAGCAGGCGCCGTCGATCTTTGTTGTCGGCGCGCGCGGCGTGCCGGACGTTGAGGGCGGAGCTGAGAAGAACGCTGAGATGCTGTTCCCACTGGTGGCGGCGAGCGGCTATCGCGTCACGCTTGTCGGCCTCGCGGACAATATCAAGAGCGACAGCTTCAAGGGCGTCGCGCTGCTGAAGGCGCCGCGCTCGCAAATCATGAAGACCGATAAGGTGCTCTATTACATCGCCGCGCTCTTCATGGCCGCGCGCCGTAAGCCTGATATCGTCCACTTCCAAGGGCTGGGCTCTGCGATCTTCCTTTGGGTCTACAAGCTGATGGGCGCGAAGACCGTCGTCCGCTACGGCTCCGCCGACTATCTGGTGGGCAAGTGGGGCATGATCGGCAAACTCGGCTTTTTGTTGAGTGAGTTTCAATTGCGCTTCGCCGATGCGGTGATCGCGGTGACGCCGGCGCTGGCTGAGCGGCTGCAGCGACGGGGCATCGCGCGCAACGTGCACGTGATCGCCAACGCCGTCGACGTGCTGCCGGCGGACGGCATGGGCGCGCCGGTTGATGCTTACGTGCTAAGTGTTGGCCGCGTCACCGCGCAAAAAAACGTCGCCAATTTGATGCGTGGCTTTGCGTTGTTGGCGAAGCGTACGCCGAACGCGCCGCGCCTGCTGGTCGCAGGCGGTTTGGATGAAACCGACTATGTCGCGAGCTTGGAGCCGCTGAAGACGGAGCGGATCACTTTGGCCGGCCGGTATGCGCGCAGCGCGATGGCGCCGCTCTATCGCGGCGCGGCGGTCTACATCAATGCGTCGTTGCACGAAGGCAGTTCGAACGCGGTGCTGGAAGCCATTTCCGCCGGCTGCCCGATCCTGCTGAGCGATATCCCCGAGAACCGCGATTTCGGTCTGCCGGATCGCTGCTATTTCAATCCCAATGCGCCCGAAGCGATCGCTGACGCGATCGGCGCCGCGCTGCAAAACCCGCAGGCTTATGTGGCGGACGCGAAAGCGTTTCTGACATGGAGCCAGGTGGCGGAGCGCACATTGGCGATTTACCGCAGCGTTGCGCCATCGCCGCCTCTTGCTGCCGCCGCGCTGGCGACCAGCCACTAATCACATGCGCGGATTGGCCCCGATGCGCTTGCGCGCCGTGCGCATGGCGCCATTGGCGAGCGCGTGCAGCGTGGGAACGACGCCGGCTTTGTTTATGGCGTGGCGGATGAACTTCATGCGCTGACGTCGGCCGCTGATGAAAGCCAGCGTGCTGGTGGCGATGCGCAGATTGTAGTGATACTCGCCGAGGAAGGCGCGGTGCTTGTCGGTGGCGTCGTAGCGCACCTGCAATTGCGTCGGCTCGAGCTGCTTGATCTCGTTCACCATCGACGTGCCCGACTGCGATGGCATCTGATAATTGAACAACGGCTCTGCGATGTAGGGGATGGGGCCCAGGCCCGCGGCGCGGATCAGAAAATCCCAATCTTCGCCGTAGCGCAGCGTTTCGTCGAACTGCACGGTGTCGAACAGGGAGCGGCGGCAGATGAAGCCGCTTGGCGGGCAATAAGGATTGCCGCACTTCAGCATGCCGAGATGGACATGATTGATGTCCCAGACCTTGAAGGTAGCGTCCGGTATGCGCTCCAGGCCGCAGAGCGACATATGGGCGTCACCCATGCCGGCGATTTGGCGTTCGAGCTTGTTTGGCTTCCAAGTGTCGTCATCGTCGAGAAAGGCGACGTAGTCGCCAATGGCGTGACGGACGGCGTGATTGCGCGAATGGCCGACGGCTGAGTTCTTCTCGTTACGCAACACCCGCACGCGGCCTTCCAGCGGCCGCATGATCTCGAAAATGTCGAATTTGGGCGAGCAATCGTCGACGACGAAGACTTCGACGGGCTTCAGTGTCTGCGCGAACACGCTTTCGAGCGCCGCCATGAGCGACTCGGCGCGATTATAGGACGCGACGATAGCCGAGACTTTCGGCGTCGGGGGTGGGGCGGCGGTCACGGGATGGGTTGGTAAACTGCTTTGGCCTTGCGATGCACCATTTTTGCCGCGCCCACTGTTTTACGTCCAGAGATAACGCGCTTACGGCATCGCGTCCGGCGTGGGTTCGGCACTCGGCCGCTTCATTAACGACCGCACGCTCTCCAGCTGGCGCTCGATGCTTTTACGCCCGAAGAAGAGGAGCAGGCCGTAAGCGGTCAGCGTCTCCAGGGTGATGAGGCCAAGCTGATGCCAGTTGCTGGGGTGGTGGAAGATAACGCGCGTCAGCAGCAAATGCACCGCGACGATCCCCGCGGCGGCGACAATCGGCCAGAATAGCGCTTTCGCGTACTCAAGCTGCGAGCACTGGATGCGCTTGAGCAAGACGCTGAGTGAACGCGGTAGATAGAGCAAGCTCACGGCGCTGAACGTCGCGGCGATAGCGACAATGCCATACTGCGCCGAGACGATGGCGGCGACGGTCCAGAGCAGGGTAAATTCAGCCGTGAGCTGCAGGCGGGTGCCGGTTCGCCCCATCGCTTGCAGCAGCGAGCTGTTGAAGTTGGAGATCGTCTGCACCATGCCGGCGATCGCCAGCGCCGAGAAGATAGCGCCGGCGGCGGTCCAACGTTCCGAGAGCAGCGTCGCAAAAACAGGCCCGCTCGCGGCGGCTGCGGCGGCCATGGCCGGGAACACGAGCGCGGCTTGGCCGATCGTGGCTGCGAGCACGAGTGCGCGCAATTCGTCCGGCTTGTCGCGCAATTGTGAGAGGCGCGGATAAAGCGCGGTCTGCACCGGCGTGGCGACGACGCCAGCGGGCAGGTTCATGATGCGGAATGCAACAGTGTAGAGGCCGAGCGGCGCGGTGCCGAGGGCTTTGCCGATGACGAACGGATCGATCTGCTTGCCGATCACTTGCATGATTGCATAGCCCAACGTGTCGCGGGCAAAGCGCAAATGTTCGCCAAGGGCAGTGAGGCTGAAGACGTAGCGCGGCTTGTACTTGGCGGCGATGAGGATGGTCGGCGCGCGCACGGCGACGTTGACGATGTTCTGCGCCACCAGCGCCCACGCGCCAAAACCGGCGAGGCCAAAGCCAATAGCCGCGACCGCACCCGCGATCGCCGCGGCGAAATCGGCGCCAGCCAGTGGCAGCAAGTTTTCCCGCTTGATCAAGGAAGCGATCGGCAGCTCGAGAAATCCCATCATGAGCGGGATGATCGCGAGCGCCAGCATCACCGGCAGCAGGGCCGGCGTTTCGAAGAAGATCGACGCTGGCCAGGCGAGGGCCGCAAGCAAGAGGGAAAGACAAGCCGTGGCGCCGACAATGAGCCAATGCGCGCTGGACCAGGCGTCACTATCGAGTTCGCTGGTGCGGATGAGTGAGCGGCTGAGCCCCGCATCGCTCACCGCCAATGTCAGCGACACCGCCGCCATGGCGAGTGCGACGAGGCCGAATTCGCTCGGCTCCAACAAGCGCGCCATAAACGGCACTGTGAGAAAGCTCGCGCCGAGCTGAAAGATGCGCGCCGCCGAGAGCGCGCCCGCGCCAAAAGCCAATCGCCTGAGCGCCACCTTAAGCGCCCCGCATGAAGGGTGGTCGCGCCGCCGCACGCGGCTTTTGCGGCGTTTGTGTTTGCGGCGTGCGGCCTTGTAGGGAGAGCAGGTAGAGCGTGTAGCCGCAAATGATGCCGTAGAGCATGTTGCCCTCGATCATCCACATCGGCATCGTCGACATGTTCAGCGTCAAGAACATGAAGTGCGCGCCGATCAGCACTGGGCGGTGGTGGTGGCGGACGCGGAACGCCGCGCCCAGCATGGAGAGCCATAGGAACAGCACGCCGACGACGCCGACAATGCCAAACTCGAACAAGTAGTTCACCAGCGTGTTGTGGGCGTAGAGCGGGAAGATCTGGCTCCACGATTCCGGACCAAAGCCGATCACGTGTTGTAGCGGTCCGCCCAGCGTCCAGCCGTAAATATACATGCTCCAAATGCGCGGACGCCCCGACAGCAACCGCGTTTCATCGACGCTGTACTCATGCGGCGGTTTGATCAGGTTGACGTCGCCAGAGAAGAGAACGGCGACATCTTGGAAGCGAGACGCAAAGAGGAAAGCGGTAACGGCGAGCGCGAGGACAACCAAGACAGCCGCTAAACTGACGATAAACGGGCGGTCGCGCGCTGGGAAGCGGTGGAGCGACGAGAAGCCGAAATAGACCAAGAGCAGCGGCGCGATAGCCACCAACGTCGTGCGATAGTTCGCGAGCACGATGCCGCCGACGCAAGCGATGACGAGGCCGAACTTGGTGAGGCGGTTGAGCCGGTCGTTGAAGACGACAATGGTAAGGCATGTCGCCAGGATGACGGAGAACACGGCCTCGTGGTTAAAGCCGCCAATATAGCTGGCGGCGTTGGCGTCGGTCTCGGTCGCTTTGGCCACGCCGAGCACGAGCGACATGAGTTGCAGCAGCAAGACCGGGGCGAACGACCAGAGCAGCGCCGTCATGAACGAGCCGCCCTTGGCGCTTTGCAGTGCGTTGTAGACGCTGAGCGTCACGACGATGAGGAAGCCGTATTTCGTCACGACCGTGATGAGGCCGTTCCAAGGGCCATTATTGGCCAAGGCGCTGACGCAAGCGATGATGATTAGCACGTAGAAGGGGAGCATGAAGCGGAGTGCGAGGTGGCGCCAGTTGATGGTCAGCAGGCCAACGAGAAAGAGGGCGATCGAGCCGACAGCGTTCGCCGACATGCCCGCAACCAGCGGCCTGTAGGTGATCGCGTGCATGGATTGCATGGCCAGCCGCAACCACGATGCGCCGATCATGAACGCGGCGGCGCGGTTACGCATGCGCATCATCGCCAGGACGACAAACACCAAGCTCAGCCCGAGGACGGGATAGAGCGCCCACGCCGGCATCGACGGTGCAAAGAGGGCAAGTTCGTTGGAATTCATGGGCGGCTACTTTGTGTACACCACAATTCTAACGATCTCGGCGCCTGATGGTCGCGAAGGGTTAACGGCTTGCGCCGACACTGACCTCGCGGCGTGCGGACTTCTACAGGCCGTGGCGGGTTTGTCATCCGATTGCGCCGACGAGTTGCGCAGTTGCGCGCGCCGGGTGCGAACATGCTAGGCGGCGCGAGATTTGCGGCGCGCCATTGCCGATAGAGTTGGCCGACAAGGTTAATGCAATGACAGCGCCGCGCCGCGCCATTTTCCTGATCAACTCGCTCGCCGGCGGCGGCGCCGAGCGGGTGATGTGCACGCTGCTGCGTTATTCCGAACCGATGCGGGCGGAGTTCCAGATCACGCTGGCGCTCTTGGATCAGGAACCAGCGGCCTACGCGCCGCCCGACTGGGTTGAACTGCGGCAGCTGGACGGCCGGCGCTCGCTGCCGCGCAGCATCGCGGCAGTGGGAAAGCTCTATGCGGATTTGAAGCCGGACGTAACGCTCAGCTTCCTGAGCCGCGCCAATATCGCCAATATCTGGAACGCCAAGGGCGGGTGCGTGATCAGCGAGCGCTCGAACACGTCGGCGCATCTGCCTGGGTTGCGCGCTGCGCCGGCGCGCGCGCTGGTGCGGCTTGCCTATCCGCGTGCTGATAAGGTGATCGCGGTGTCGCAAGGCGTCGCTGACGATTTGGTGCAGAATTTCGGCTTAGCGCGCGAGAAGCTCGCGACCATCGCCAACCCGATCGACGCCGCCGCCATTGCGCAACGCGCCGCTGAGGCGCCGACGATTGATACCGAGAATGATTATCTCCTCGCGGTTGGCCGGTTGGTGCGGTCGAAGAATTTTGAACTTCTGATCCGCGCCTATGCGGCGTCGGAGCTTGCGCAGCGTCTCGTGATTTTGGGTGAGGGCCCTGAGCGCGTGAATCTGGAAGGCTTGATTGCAGAGCTCGGTCTCGCAGACCGCGTCTCGATGCCCGGTTTTGCTGCTAATCCTTATCCCATCATGGCGCGCGCGGCGCTATTCGTGCTCTCGTCGAATGACGAGGGGTTTCCGAATGCGTTGGTGGAAGCGATGACGCTAGGCGTGCCGGTGGTCGCGACCAATTGCGCTTCGGGGCCATCCGAAATTTTGGCGGAGAGCGCGCGCGAGACTGTGAGCGGCCTTGCGCTGGCTCAACACGGCGTGCTGACGCCGACGGATGATGTGGCTTCCATGGCGGAAGCACTGCGTCTGATGTCCGATCTCGAACGCCGGCGCGACTACGGCGCTCGCGCGGAGGCGCGTGCGCGCACCTACAGCCCTGAAGCCGCGGCCGAGCGTTACTGGCGCGTCTTGCGCGAGGCGATGGCATGACGAGTCCGCTCCGCATCGCGCTGATTGGCGGCTTTGGCGGCGGCAATTTCGGCAACGACGCGTCGTTGAAAACGGCGCTCGGCCGCATCGCAGCGAAACTGCCGGACGCGCAAGTTGCCGTCATCGGCGTGAACGCGAAGGCGGTCACGGAACGGTTCGGCGTGCCTGCCTTTAGGATTACACGGCGCCCATTGGGCGCGATGCGCTTCTTCGATCAATTGTTGTTGCGCCTGCCGAGCAGCCTATTGAACTGGGCTTTAGCGGTCTGGTTCATTCGCTCGTTCGACGTTCTGTTGTTTCCCGGAACCGGCATCTTCGACGACTATCGCACCGGGCCGATGGGTTTTCCGGCGCAGGTGTTTCGCTGGTCGGTTGCAGCAAAGCTCTCCGGCGTGCGCGTGATTTTTCAAAGTGTGGGTGCAGGGCCGATCATCAATCCGCTGAGCCGCCTTTTATTGAAGACGGCGGCGCGGTGCGCGGTTGCACGCTCCTATCGTGACGCTGACTCGAAGGCGTTCATGCAGAGCATAGGCGTGGACGAGCGCAACAGCCCGGTGGCGCCAGATATCGTGTTTGCGTTACCGACACCAGCCCGGCGCCAACGCGCAGAGGGCGATCCAATCACAATTGGTGTCGGCGTCATGGCCTATCGTGGTTGGCGCATCGATGAGCGGCTGGGCGACGATTATCTTGAGAAGCTGGCGCGCTTCATACGTTACGTCGAAGGACGCGGTTGCCGAGTGCGGCTGATCGTTGGCGAGAGATCCGACAAACGTGCGGTCGTCCGCGTGAACGCCCTCTTGGCAGACGAGGTCGACCGTGGCGGGGCGCAGAACAACTTTACGGACGTCATGGATGAAGCGGCGGGCGCCGATGTCGTGCTCGCTTCCCGCTTTCACGTCCTTATCGCGGGGCTGAAGCTTGGCCGGCCGTGCATTTCGCTCAGTTATGGCCCCAAGCACGCGCAGTTGATGGCTGCGGCGGGCATTGGTGCGTTCGCCCAGGACGCTGACCGGTTCGATTATGATCTGCTCGTTCGCCACTTCGAAACCATCGCCGCTGACTTGTCGCGTTACGAAAGCATCGTGCGCGAACGCGTTGGGCTGATGCAGACGCGTCTCTCGGAGGTGGAAGGCGAGCTGTTCGCGCAGATTGCGACGACTAAACGCCGGGCCTGATGGCGTCGGCGGGCCAGGTCTTTGGCCGCTGCATGCCGCTGTAGCGCTTGATGTAAATGTGCTCGGGCCAAAACAGCAGGGCGCCAATATAGTCTGCAAAGCTTGGCGCGAGCCCGCGCGCGCGCAGGTTTTCGCGATCGCGCCTGGCCAAGTGAGGCTTGGTCACGCTCCAAAACAGCAGACGGCGATAGATCACGCGCAGATGGGTTTTGCGGACGCGTTCGCGTTCGCTGTTGGAAAGGGCCAGCGGGCCGTAAATCTCGGCGTAGTAGAGATGCTCCCAGATGATCGTCATGATCCGTGCGTCGAGCGTGGAGCGGCGGTTGCCGGGATGATTGGTGGTGTCGCCAATCACCTCGTGCAGATGAATGTAACGTCCGCCCTGGGCGAGGACACGTAGCATCATGTCAGTGTCGGCGCTGTTGACGGCGGTGTTGTAGTAGGGAACGCCGGGGCGGCGCGTGTCGGTGCGCGTGAGAATGTGCATCATCGGGATGCGCGCGTAGTCGGAAAACCAGCGGGCGATGGCGGCGTGCGCCTCGAAGACGGTGGCTTCCGGTGGAAATTGGTGCGGCTGCTTGATGCCGTTCACGCGCTCGATGCCGCCGACCATGATGACGTTCGGCGTTGCTTCGGCTGCGGCGACCATGTTCTCGATCGCGTCGGGCGGGATGCCGTCGTCGGCGCAGAGCAGGCGCATGTATTTCGCCTCCGCCGGCACGAGGTCAACGGCGAGGTTGAAGTTCTCGACTTGAGGCACGGTTTCAGCGTTGCGCTTAACGATGATGTTGGCGCCGTTGGCGATCGCCTTGGCGATGATGGCGTCGGTGCCGTCTGTGCTGGCGTTGTCGACGATCACGTGCAGGATCGGGCGGTAGGTCTGAGAGAGCACAGTCTGGATCGCGTTCTCGATGAATTGCGCGCCGTTATAAACGGGTGTGTAAATGGCAACGAGGGGCTTGTCGCTCATGGCAGCGCCCTCCGCGCTTTAAGCAGCAATGCATAGAGGATGAGACCCGCGACGCAGATGTGCGAGCCCAGCACATAGAAAGCGGGGCCGAATTGGCCTTCGCCCATGCGCACGCCGTAGAAGACAATAGGCGCCGCGAGCACGTAAGCGATGGCAAGCGCAACGCGCTCACGCTTGGCGCCGGTCTGCAACTCGCGCCATAGCCATGCCGCAGGCAGCAGCGCCAGCGCGAAATAGTGCGTCCATGCGAGCGTCGAGGCGAGAAGCGCGAGGATCAGCGCGAGCATGATTTCGCCTTCGAAGCGGGTGTTGTCGGCGCGGAGATTGGTCCAAGGTCGCGTCGACCACACGAATGCAGCGAGCAGCGCGGCGTAGATCGCATAGAGCGCGATTTTGAAACCAGCGCTGAGGGGTTGGACGTCGAAATCCCAATACGCGCCGGGGCCACGCTCGGCGCGGGCGAGGGAGGCGGCGATGGATTGGTTGTTGAACGCCGGCAGCGGTTGGCCGGAGTATGGCGCGATCACAGTCTGGTGCCAGTAAACGTGCGCATCCCAGCCGAAAATGGCCAGCGAGAGCAGCGCGGCGCTGAGAACGACGATGCCGCCGCCGATGGCGATGCGGAAACGTCCGCGGAGAAACGCGAACACACCGAGCAGCAGCAATGGCGGCTTGAGCAACGCTGCTGCGGCGAAGAGTGCGCCGGCGCGCAAGTCCTGGCCGTTGCGGATGGCGGCGATGCCGAGCACGAGCGGCAGGAGCAGCAAGTGCGTCGTGTTGCCTTCGCGGAACGAATAGATCAGCGGGCCGTATGCGGCGATCAGGAAGAGGCTGAATATCTTCGTGCGGAAGCTGAAGCCGTAGAGCTCGGCCGCTTTCCACCATGCGTACAACACCGCGGCGAGCCCGAGCGCGAAGAAAACGTAAGCCGCCACGTCCGCGTCGAGCAGGCCGAACGGCGCGAAAAGGTAGGCGATGATCGGCAGATTGACGAAGCCGAACACCTCGCGTCCGTAGTGCTGCGATAGACCTTCCCAGCCGGAGTGCACGCCGCGCCCCGCGCCCCAATAGGCGCGTGTGAAATCCTGGAACGGGTCCGGCGGCACGCTGAACATGAAAACGAACGCGGCGATCAGAACGGAAAGGCCGATCGCGGCAGCCCAGATCACTCGCTCGCTCGCGCCGCGCTTGAACAGGAACCAGAGCACAGTGAGGCCGGCGATGACGCTGGCGTAGTAGACCGGGTTAGCGAGTAGGCCGCTGCCGCGTAGGGTTTGAAGCAGCTCGCTCATGGCGTCAGCACGAAATGCCGCCGTCCACCAGGATCACTTGTCCGGTGATGGAGGCGGCTTTGTCGCTCAAGAGAAAGCGCACGAGTTCGAACACGTCTTGCTCCGTCGCAAGGCGGCCTAGCGGCGTGCGGTTGACGATTTGCATCATTTGCGGCGGCGTCAGCGTCGAAGACATTTCGGTCGCGACGTAGCCGGGCGACACGCTGTTCACGGTGATCTGACGGCGGCCGAGTTCGCGGGCGAGTGCGCGCGTCAAACCATCCATGCCGGCTTTCGATGCGGAGTAGGCGGACATGCCGTTATAGCCGCGGGCGCCGATGATCGAGCTGATATTGATGATGCGGCCGCCGTCTTCGCGCTTCAGCAGATAGGGCGAGCAGGCACGGGCCATCTGGATGGCGCCAATCAAATTGATCTGGATCAGCTTTTCGCTCTCGATGTTCGGAAACGAGGCGAGGATGCCGGTGCGCGCGACGCCGGCATTGTTGACGAGACCATAAATGCCATCCTCGCCGGCCCATTCGCCGGCCGCTTTGACGAAGGCGTCGACCTGGTCGGCCTCTCCCACTTGCGCCGATTGCCAGAAGAAGTCGTCGCCGCCGAGGTCGGAGAGCTTGTCGATCGCGGCGGACTTGGAGCGGCTGCAGGTGGAGACACGATAACCGTCGGCCAACAGGCCCTCGATCATCGCGGCGCCGAGGCCGCGGCTGCCGCCAGTGACGATGACGTGCCGACGTCCGCTCATGACGTACCCTTTTTGCCGGACTCGCGTATGCTGATCTGATCGACGATCTTGACCACGCGCGGCACTTGATAAGACGCTAACCCTTCGCGGCATGCGGCGAGAACCCGCGCACGCGCTTCGGCGTGATCCTGATCCGGCGCAAACACGATTTCTGCGCCGACGAGCGCGCCCGCGACCGGGTTCGGCACGCCGAACACCCGCGCTTCCAGCACGCCGTGTTGTTTCAGCAGGAACGTCTCCACCATAAGCGGATAAACCTTAGAACCGCCGACATTGATGGTGCTGTCCTGGCGCCCGAGGATGCGCACGCGGTCGTCCACGATCTCGCAACGATCCGCGGTGGAGAGCCAGCCGTCATTGAGCAGAGGCTGCGCTTCTTGATCCAGATAGCCGCCCATCAGATTGGCGGACTTAATCTGAAGCAGGTCGTCCACGATGCGTAGCGCCACGCCTTGCGGCGGCGTGTCGAGCCAGGCTTTCGGGAAGCCTTCGCGTCCGTCATGCACCGCGAACACCACGCCGGCCTCGGTGGAGGCGTACATGTGCGTGATGCGCGCGGTGGGGAAGGCGGCTTTGAGGCGATCCAGTGTCGCCTGATCGGCCGCTTCGCCACCCAAGGTGATTTGCTTCAGCGCCAACTCTGCCGGGCGCGCGACCATCATGAAGGAGCGCCAGAAGGTCGGCGTGCCGCTGATCTGGGTGACGGCGTTGTCGCGCGCGGCTGCGTAGAAGCCGCCTGGCGTACGCTGCTCGGGCGCCACGATCAGGCCATGCGTGGCGACGGCGGTTAGCTGCACTTGCAGGCCAGCGAAGCCGGTGGGCTGATAAGTCAGCAGCCACTTGCTCTCGGTCTGCGAGAACTTAGCGCTCGTACGCGCGCGGCTCATCAAGGCGTCCAGCGTGTGGGCGGCGATTTTTGGTTTGCCGGTGGTTCCGGAGGTCATCATGTAAATGCGCCGCGAGGGGGCGGGCGCTTCAACGGCAATAAATGTATCGGTTTCGCCGATGCGCGCTTGCACGTCATACTGCGCCGCGATCTCGTCGATCGTCGTCGCCGGCAAATTGGTGTGGGCAATGAAGAGATCGGCGCCCGTCGCATCCGCCGCGCCTATGGCGCGCAGGATATCGATTGGATCGTCGCTCACCACCATCGCCCGCGTCACGCCGCGTGCATTGAAGGTGGCGGCGAGCTCGTTGACGCGCGCATGCACGTCGCTGCGGCTCAAGCAATTGGCCCCGCGCGCAACCAGGGCTGCGCCGGCATTCACATGGAGGGCCAGACCGCGTTCGTTCATTTGACGTAGAGCTTCGCCATTTCACCGGCGGTGCGGAAGTCGATGAAGCCGTCTTGGAACGGGTCGAAGCCAACGCGCTCTTCCATCTCGCGCACTAACATGGCGAGATCGAGCGAGTCGATCGGAAGTTCGCCGCCGAGCAATTCGGTGTCAGCGGTCACAGTCGGCGCTGGCAAGCCCTTATCGCTCATGATTTGTGTGATCGCTTTGCTGATCTCCGCTAGGATTTGGTCTTCAGTCATTGCGCGTGCGCTCCAGTCTCAGTCGGTTGCGCGGCTGGTTCGCATTGAGCGCCTGGGCCGCGAAAAGCGTTAATGTCTGCCGCGAGTCGTTCCGAACGAAGCCTGCGGCCCTCAGCGTTTACGTGAAAGACGGTGTCGAAGAAAAAGGATTCGTCGTAAACGTAGTCGGCAGGTGCAGCGGGCACGGTGAGCCCGGCTTCGGTCAGCAGTCGGTGCACATTGTCGATGCCGGGCCGGTGCTGATCGTAGAAGGTGCGGAGAAGTGGCGTGTAGGACACCATCACCCGCACGCCGCGTGTCTCCATGCTGGCGCTGAAGTCGCGCAACAGGCTGACAATGTCGGGATCGACCGGCGTGGCCGGATCGATGCCTTGCTCGCGTCCATACGGCCAGTCGACGCCGAGATGGCTGACGAGGTCGCCTTCGGCGTTGAAGCCGCTCAGCGTTTCGATCTCCATCGTCAGTTCTTCGAGCGTCGCCGGCTCATCTTCATCGCTCGACACTGCGTCGCGCAGACCGAAGGCGACGCCGCGGATGAGGCGCAGCAGCTTTTCCTGGGCGACGTAGGGCATCGCGCCCAAAACAGCGAGCTGTTGGCGCATGCTCAGGTACGCGAACGCTTGCGGATTGGCTTTGACGATCAACAGCAGGTTAGAGGCTGTGCCATCCACTGGCTTAAAGAAGCTGTCATACTCAAGCGCGATGACGACCGTATCGCCGCGTCGCAGTGAAGGGCGCACTTCTTCGAGCATGTAACGCACGCCAAAATAGCCGTTCATGCCCATGTTCACGACCGGGCAGCCGGTCTCGGCTTGCATCTGCAATGTATCGATGCCGAAGGCGAGATTGGAGCCGCCGACGAGCACGATCTTAGGGCCGTCGAAAGAATCCAAGCGTTCGTGTTTCAGGAGCGTGGCTTCAGCGTAGTCGTTGCCCTCCGGAATGAACGCGACGATGGCGAAAACCACAGCAGCGCAGAGTACGACGACGGCGAGCGCTTTGGCGCCCAGGCGTAGCGCGTTGAGGAGCCGGCGGCTCGGTTCGGTGGGCGGGGATGCAGGGGCGCTCATATCAGAACCGGAAATAGATGAATTGCTGGCCCGCGCCGTAGAAGGCGCCGAGCAGGACAACGGCGAGCGCGCACGCATTGATCATCGCCCAGCGCACAGGGCCGGATGGGACGACTGCCGGCCGCTTTGCTGTCGCCGCGCGGCCTTGCATCAAATCGGCCGTCATCACCACCGCGATGCCAAGCGCTGAGAGAACAAGGCCGTCGGCGCCACGCGCGACGAAGGCGCGGACTGCATCGACAGCATCGCCCCAACCGGTGTGCAGGTGCGTGTATATGTAAGCCGCATCACCAATGCTTTCGGCGCGGAAGAGCACGTAGGCCAAGCAGACCAGCAGGAATGTCACTCCGATCTTGAGGCCCCGATAGAAGGTGGGCGCCTTGTCGAGTTTGATCTGGCGCGCGAATTGGTTCCAAGGCTTCTGCAAGAGCAGCGAGACGACGATATAGAGGCCGTGCAGCGCGCCCCACGCGACGAACGTCCAGGCCGCGCCATGCCACAGGCCGCTCACCAGAAAGGTGAGAAAGAGGCCGAGCAGCGTCATCGTGAAGAATTTGAGCTTCAGGAATTTCTGGCGCGTCAGTGGCGTGTAGACGTAGTCCGTCAGCCACGTCGTCAGCGATATATGCCAGCGGCGCCAGAAATCTTGGATCGAGACGGCGAAGTAGGGGCGGTTGAAGTTCGGCAGCAATTTGTAGCCGAGGATCAGCGCGCAGCCGAGGGCGATGTCGGTGTAGCCTGAAAAGTCGCAATAGATCTGGAAGGCATAGAGGACCGTGGCGATCGAGAGCGTTATGCCATCGACCGCTTGCGGATTGGCGTAGATGTCATTGACGAATGGCGCGATGCGGTCGGCAACGACGGCCTTCTTGAATACGCCCCACAGGATGAGTTGCGCGCCAGCGGCAATGCGTGCGGCATCAAAGGCGTGCTCGACATGCAATTGAGGCAGCAGGTTCTTGCTGCGCTCGATCGGGCCGGAGACGAATTTTGGGAAGAAGGTGACGAAGAGCGCAAATGCCCCGACATCGCGCTCGGCCTTTCCGCCGCGCATGACGTCGATCAGATAGCCGATTAGCAGGAAGGTGTAGAACGAGACGCCGAGCGGCAGCAGCAGGTTCACTTCCGGCACAGCGTAAGGAAGTCCTAGCGAGCCGGCGATAGCGCGTGCGCTTTCGTTGAAGAAGTCAGCGTATTTGAAGGTGAAGAGGTTGGCGACGAGCAGAACAATGCCGAACGCCATCACGCGCTGCTTGGCCGGCTTTTCCGTCTCGCGGTCGATGCCGATGCCCGCGACGTAGGCAACCGCTGCTGCCGCGAGCACCTGGACAAGGTAAACGATGCCGCCCGCGGCGCAGAAATAGGCGCTCGCCGCCAACAGCCAGTGCTGGCGAAAGCGGCCCGGAATGAGAAAGTAAACCACCGCGACGATCGCGAAGAACGCGGCGAAGTGGGTCGAAATGAACGGCATCACTCTCCCCGCACTTATCTCTAAGCGTGTCACACCCGCGCTGCGCGCAAAATTCTAGCGCTCGGCGAAGGTCCCAAACTATTGAGAACGACGCTGCAACACTCACGCCTCGCGGCCATGACGTATGCAAGCCGTAGTGCAATCTTAAAGCGCTCGCACACTGGCTGGCAATGCGACGCATCGCTATGGTGCGCGCTACTCGAGGAGGGCGTTTGGTGAATCGCGGCTGGCGACATGGGTTCGCGCGCATCGGCGCGCCTGCGCCGCTTGCGGCGCTGCTTGTGTTGCTGTTTGCGCTGTTCGGCGCGAGCTACGGCTATTTCCTGCAGAATGAGTATAGCTACAACGTCGTCTGTCGCGCCGGGCTCGCGGCCAACATCGTTCAGCGTGGCCGTGTGGATATCGATGCGTTCGAACACCTGACCGAAGACAAAGCTGTGCGCGACGGCGTTTACTATTGCGACAAGGCGCCGGGCATGAGCTTCCTCGCCTTGCCGGCCGCGTTCGTGTTCACACAATTCATCCCCATCGATCGCGAGGCGGCGGACGCGGACGGGCGGACCTGGCCGCTCTTTCTTTATCTGCTGACGCTGACGACGTCGGTGTTCTGGACGGCTCTGGCCGCCGTTGTACTCTTCGCTTACCTCAACGCCCGCACCGGCAGCCCGCGTGCGGCTTTGATCGGCGCGCTCGCCTTCGGGCTCGGGACGCCGATCTGGGGCTGGGCGACGTCGTATTTCAGTCATGCGGCGGCGGGCGCGTTTTTGCTGATGGCGTTCGTGGCGCTCGACACCGCCGCGCGGCGGATCGGAACGGAAAAGCCGCGTCTGTGGCTGGCGATCGCGGGTGGCCTGGCGCTGGGGACCGCCGTGTCGGTCGAATATACTTCGGCCATTCCCGCAGCAATCATTGGCGCGGTGGTTGGCTTCAGCCATCTTTCGCGCGAGCGCTTGGTCGCGCTGGTTCAGCTCTTTGCGGTGGCGTTGGCGGCGGCGGTAGTTGCGATCCTGCCCACGCTCGCTTACCACAACGCCGCCTTCGGCTCGCCCTTCACCACCGGCTATGGGTTCGCCGCTGTCTATGAAGAGACGCGTGCGGGGTTCTTTGGCGTGCGCCTGCCCGATGTGAGCCTGGTTGGCGAACTGTTGTTCGGCACGCGGCGCGGGCTCTTTTGGTGCGCGCCCGTCGTGGCGGCGGCGATCTATGGAGCGTTCATCGCGTGGCGTAAGCCGGATGCGCGACCGGCCTTGTTGGTCTCGGGCCTCATCCTTGTGGCGTTTCTATTCATCAATGCCGGCTTTGCCTATTGGCTCGGCGGTGCTTCGACAGGACCGCGCTATCTGACGCCCGCGCTGGGCTTTGCCGGCTTGGCGTTGGGCGTGAGCTGGCCGTCGCTCGGACCGGGGGCGCGGCGCATAGTGCTCGGCCTGTTGGTCCTCAGCGTCTTCATTAACCTCGCGGCCGTCGCGGTGAACATGACAGTCGACGAGACTATCGCGCACCCATTGCTCGATAGTGTGCTGCCGAGTTTCTTTGCCGGCGAACTGCACCAGACCATGCTCTACAAAGCGCTGAAGCTGGACGGGCTCGTGACGCTGCTGCCCTTGTTGCTGATCTGGGCAGGCTTGGGCTGGCTGATTTGGCGCGGGATCCGTCGACTGGAAGCGGGCGGACCTGTATCGGCATAATAAATGCGTCCATGATGCGACTCGGACCCAAGGCCTGACTGCGAATGGCGTGTTACCCGGTAATCATGTGCGGCGGCTTGGGCGTGCGCCTGTGGCCCGCATCGCGCCCGGCGCGCCCGAAGCAGTTCATTCCGCTGATCGGTGAGCGATCGCTGTTTCAGGAGACGGCGCTGCGTGTCGCCGGCATCGCTGGCGCCCGCGAGTTGGTGATTGTCGCCGGCGCTGCGCATGCGGATATCATTCGCGCGCAACTCGCCGACATTGGCGTTAACGCAACCATTCTTCTCGAACCCGAAGCGCGCGACTCCGGCGCTGCGATCGCCGCAGCAAGTGCGTGGATCGTCGCGCGCGATGCGGAGGGCGTCGCGCTCATCGTCGCCTCCGACCATCACGTGCCAGACGCCGCCGCCTTCCGCACCGCCGCTGCGACCGCGGTGGAAGCCTCGCAAGCCGGCTACATCGTCACTATGGGCGTCACGCCGAGTGGGCCGAACACTGCTTACGGTTATATCGCGCCGGGCGATGCAGTCGGCGGCGCGCGCAAGGTAGCCGCTTTCGTGGAGAAACCGGACGCTGCGACGGCCGAGACCTACATCGCTAAAGGCTATCTTTGGAACAGCGGCAATTTCGTCGCCCGCGCCTCGGTCTTGCTCGATGAATTGGATCGCCATGCGCCGGAGATCGCCGCCGCTGCGCGGCGCGCAGTTGCTGAGGCGAACGAGAATGACGGCGTTGTGCTGCTGACCGGCGCTTTTCGCTCTGCGCCGAAAATCTCGATTGATTATGCGGTGATGGAAAAAACTGAGCACGCTGCCGTTCTGCCGGTCAGCTTTGCCTGGACTGATCTCGGCGCTTGGGATGCGGTGTGGAGTGCGCGCGAGAAGGATGGGCGGGGCAACGCCGAGCGCGGCGAAGTTACGTTGCAGGATGCGGAGAATGTTCTGGTCAGCGCGGCGCCGGGGGTGCGCGTTGTGGCGATTGGCGTGAGCGATGTGGCGATCGTCGCCGAAGCTGGCCAAGTGTTGGTTTGCGACCTCGCATCTAGCCAAAGCGTAAAAACCGTCGTCGATGCACTGAAAGCAAAAGGCGAGGACGTCGCGCCGGCGCCGTTTGAGGATTTGGCTGGCGCCGCGCGGTGGTTTGATCGCTGGCTTAGGCTCAGTGCGCTGCCGTTCTGGTGCAGCGTCGGGCTCGATCACGCGCGTGGCGGCTTCCATGAAGCGGTTTCGCTCGATGGCGCGCCGCTCGATTTGCCGCGCCGCATGCGCGTGCAGGCAAGGCAAGCGTATGTGTATGCGCAGGCGGGGCAAATGAACTGGCCGGGGCCGTGGCGGCAAGCGGCGCAGCATGGGCTCGATTATTTGGAGGCAGCGTACAAGCGTCCGGACGGGCTTTATCGCACGCTGGTCGCCGCCGACGGCGCCACGATCGATGAAACCGCGATGCTCTACGATCAGGCGTTCGTGCTGCTCGCGTTGGCGGCGCTGAAGCAAGCTGGCGCGAGCGGCCCTTGGGGGGCGCACGCGGAAACACTGCGCGGCGCGATCGAGCGTCATCGCCACGCGGATGGCGGCTTCCGTGAATCGCCGCCGCACCCGTTCCAAGCCAACGCGCACATGCATTTGTTCGAGGCGGCGCAAGCGTGGAGCGAAGCAGCTGGCGGCCCTGCATGGGGCGCGCTCGCGGATGAGATCGCGCAGCTGGCGCTGACCTGCTTTGTCGACGCTGAAGGCGGTTTTGTGCGTGAGTTCTTCGATGCGTCCTGGGCGCGCGCTACTGGCGACGAAGGACGCCATCTTGAGCCCGGTCATCAATTTGAGTGGGCCTGGCTGTTTGCGCGTGCGGGTCACGAGGCGGCGGCGCGGAAGCTGTTTGCGGCGGGCGTGCGCGGCATCGATCCCCGCCGAAACGCTGCCGTCGATGCGGTCTGGGACGATTTCTCTACGAAGGCGCCAACGGCGCGGCTTTGGGTTCAGACCGAGTATCTGAAGGCCGCTTTGATCCTGGGCCAGGAACAGCACGCGCTGGCCGCCGCCAAGACGTTTTGGCGCTATCTGCAAACGCCCGCGCCAGGGCTTTGGTACGACACGCTCAAGCCTGACAACACATTTGTGGATGAGCCTGCGAGCGCCAGTTCGTTCTATCACATCATTACGGCGATCAGGGCGCTCGGCGCTATTTACAATTAACGCGCCGCTCGCCAACAAGGCGCCGCGCGCGTTTCTCTCCGCCCGCGCGTAAGGGCTCGCGTTTCGCCAGCTTGGCGTGACATAGACGGCGTTTGATCAAGGCGGCGGGCGATGCTGAACGAGGACGTGATGAGCGATGTGCCGATTGCCGCGCCTGCCGCTTTGCGGCCAGACGTTACGCACGGCTACGAGCTCACGCTCGTGATCCCGACGTTCAAGGAAGAGCCCAACATCCGCCCGCTGGTGGCGAAGCTCGACGCGGCGCTGAAGGGCGTGCGTTGGGAAGTGATCTTCGTTGACGACGATAGCAGCGACGGCACCGCCGATACGATCCGCGCTGTGGCGCAGGACGATCCGCGCGTGCGAGTGCTGCAACGTATCGGACGGCGCGGGCTTTCGAGCGCGTGTATCGAGGGCGTGCTGGCGTCGTCATCTGAATTCGTCGCTGTTATGGACGCGGACCTGCAACATGACGAAGCGATCCTGCCGGCCATGCTCGAGCAAGTGCGCTCTGGCGCGGCCGACATTTCGGTGGGCACCCGTTACGCGGGCGGCGGCTCGGTGGGCGAGTGGGATGAATCCCGCGCCAAAATGAGCCGGCTCGCGACTTGGCTCAGCCACAAGGTGACGGGCGTCGAACTCTCCGACCCGATGAGCGGCTTTTTCCTCCTGCGCCGGGACGCGTTTAACGCAGTGGTGCGCGATCTCTCCGGGCTCGGCTTCAAAATCTTGCTCGACATTCTGGCCAGCAACAAAGGCACGATGCGCGTTGGCGAGCAGCCCTACCAGTTCCGCTTCCGCGTCGCTGGCGAGAGCAAGCTCGACACACAGGCGCTTTGGGACTTCTTCCTGCTCTTGGTGGATAAGCGCTTCGGCAAGTATGTGCCGGCGCGGTTCGTCTCGTTCGCCATGATCGGCGGGGCAGGCGTTGTCGTGCACTTTGCGGTGGTGACGGCGTTGTTCCAGGGCATGGGCCAGAACTTCGCGCTGAGCCAAGCGATCGCCACCACGGTCGCGATGGTGTTCAACTACACGCTCAACAACGTGCTCACTTATCGCGACCGCCGCCGCAAGGGTTGGGGCTGGCTGGTCGGCCTGTTCACGTTCGTTGCGATCTGCTCGATCGGCGGCGCGGCGAACGTCGGTGTCGCCAATTATCTCTTCGTGCAGGAAACGAACTGGGTGCTCTCGGCGCTCGCCGGCATCTTGCTGGGCGCCGTTTGGAACTACGCAGTCAGCTCCGTTTACACGTGGCGCAAATAGGCGCCGCGATGAGCACCCGCGTATCCGCGTTCGTTGATCAACGGCCCTGGTACGCGGTCCTCGCGATCATCGTCGTCGCGGCGGCGCTGCGGCTCTGGAATCTCGATGGCCCGTCGCTGTGGACGGACGAGCTTGCCTCGGTCGCGTTCGCGCGCGCGCCGTTCCACCTCTTGTGGAGCGACTGGATGGTCTACGAGACCAATCCGCCGCTTTATTATTCGCTGCTCGGCGGCTGGATCAGCGTGTTCGGCGAGAGCGAGTTTGCGGTGCGCGGCATGTCCGTCGTGCTGGGGCTCGCCGCAATCGCCGCGATATTTCTGTTCGCCCGCGCTTTGCATTCGACGCAAGCGGGCGTGCTGGCGGCGCTGTTTTGCGCGCTTTCGGCGGAACAGCTTGGTTACAGCCAGGAGACGCGCGGTTACATGCTGGGCTTTCTGGCCGCGACATTGGCGGCGCTGTCACTTCTACGCATCGCGCATGCTTGGCGAGAAGGGGCGGCGCCCGCGCGGCAGCTTTTGCCCTGGTATGCGCTTTATGCCGGTACGAGCGCGGTCGCGGTTTACACGCACACGACGTTTTTCATTCTGCCAGTGCTGTCTAACGTCTTCATCGCGTGGCTCTGGATTTTCCGCACACCGCGTCGTTTGAACGACGCGCTCGGCTGGGTCGGCGCGAACCTCGTGTTTGCGGCGCTCTATGCGTGGTGGATCACCATCACGCTTCGCCAAATACAAACCGGCGCCGAGACCGCAGCGTGGATACCTACGCCGACCTTGCGAGACACGGTCGCGATTGTGTCGCACGTCGTCGCCACGCGCAGCTTTGAGATTTTCAATCTGCCGTTCGCAGCCGCGTTCGGTGCGGTGATGGCATGGGGCTGGTGGAAGTTGCCGCTTGAGCGGCGCGTTCTTGCTTTGGTGTTTGCGGTCGGCGTTCCGTTTATCTTGCTCGCGCTTAGTTTTGTTCGCTCGATCTTTCTCGAGCGGACGCTGTTTTGGGTTCAGTTCATCTATCTTGCCTGCCTTGCGGTCGGGGTCGCGACGTTGCCATGGGCGCGCTGGCGACCGGTATTGGTTGCGGCGATCGCGCTGGTGCTTATTGCGGATTCAATGAACTGGTCGCGCGTGGCGCACCGCGAGCAATGGCGCGAAATCGCGACCATCCTTCACGATAACGCGCAGCCCGGCGATGCAGTGCTTATTTCCAGCGCCACCGGCGCGGTGGTCTTCAGCTATTATTGCCGTCACCTCGGCTGCGAGGACGTGCCGGTGCTGGCGCAGGCGACCGAGCGCGGTAAGCGCGGCTTGGGGGAGTTCTTCGCTGGGCCCGAGCTCTCTGTGGGTAACGTGGCTGAGGGCGTCGGCGGCTATCGACGCATCTGGACAGTGGCGCGGACGGAGGATGATCCGGCGCCGTTGCTTGAAGCCGTGGCGACCCCGGAAAGAGAGTGGCTCAACGACGAAACGGGTCGCATGCGTTTCACGCTCTGGCGTGTCGGCGCCGAATGATCGGATTCCCCTTTTGGGAGAAATCCAAATTCGATTTTCGCGTTTGCGTTTAGCTCAGCGCGTCGATGGCCGCGCCGATGATGCCGAAGATGCCGGCCCATAAAAATAAGCTCGCGGCGATCGCTAGGATCAAAGTCCAGATAAAGGGCCAGCGGCGTACGCGCTGCCGCGCGCGACCGCGCGGTCTGATGACCTTCGTCTCAGGCGGTACGACCTGCGGCTTGGGCGCCATAAGGTTCAAAATAGCCCTCAGAACGCGTCTTGATAATGACGCGGCTCAGTTGCGACTGTGATCCGAAACTCACTGCTAAAGCATTGATCGGCCGAGCTAATCGGTTTCGACTAGTTAACTTTCCGACAATCGATCATGTGGTTAATGCACCCGATACCACATGAGTTCCGTTCCGCGGCGTCATCACAAGTCGATTTTTCGGACGCTAGCGCGAGCGGCGAAAACCTCGCTTCGTCGATGAGATCGCAGGCTGACTACGCGCCGTTGAGCTACCGACCGCGAGCATGAATGCGGGCGCCAGTGCGCGGTGCTGAGGCTCGTCGTGCATTATTGCGCATGTGCAGCAATCAGCGCCTGTGCGCCGAAACGAGACATGCTATGGAATACGCGATTGGCCGTGGAATTGCTTAGTTTTTTGGCCGCCAGCAGCTGGATCTCGCGGTTTAGGATAACGCAATGAACGTCATCGCTATCCGCCAGCGGACGGAAGAGGCCTTCCAGCCGCCGGAAGACAACGGCGAATTGGGGCTGATCAGCCTCAAGTGGATTTTTTCGTTCCTGCTTCGGCGCTGGATGCTGATCGGGGCGGTGGCCTTTGTCGTGGCCGTCATTTGCTTCGCCAATTTTGCGTTCCAGCCCTCACGCTACACCGCTACTGCGCTCATCATGCTGACGAGCGGGCAGGACGGCGTGCTGACGCCAGACCAGACCTTTGTCGGCGAAGGGCCCGCAAACCAGAGTCTGGACAACCAACTCGAAATTCTCCGCTCGCCCCTGCTGGCGGGACGTCTCGTCGATGACCTTCGGCTCATGGAAGACCCGGAGTGGAATGGCTCGCTGCCTCGTGGCGATGGCGAAATGACACGCCAAGCCGAAGTGCCCCAAACCGAAGCGCAACGCTTGGCGGTACGCCAAGGCGTGGTGAATGGAGTGGTCGGATCTTTGGATGTGCGCCGCCGCGGTTTGACTTACGCCGCTGAAGTGCGTGTCACGTCGCAAAGCCCAGAGCGCGCCGCGCAGATGGCTAATCGCCTGGTCGAGCTCTTCCAGATCTACCAGGTCGAAGCGCGCCTGCGCAGCGCCGAGCGCGCCAACGATTGGCTCTCGCAGCGCGTTAACGAACTCCGCGCCGACGTACAGCGTAAGGAAGAAATCGCTGAGCGTTACCGCGTTGAGACGGGCCTTATTTCGTCGCAAGGTACGTTGCTGACTGAACAGCAAACCACCGACCTGCAAGGGCAAGTGCTTAACGCGCGCGCCGATCTGGCTGAAAAAGAAGCTCGCCATCTGCAAGTGCAGTCGATGCTCGGCGGCGGCCAGTCTATCGACGCGATCGCGGCCGTGCTGAACTCCACAGTGCTGAACCAATTGCGCGCACAGGAATCTGAAATCGCGCGCCGTCAGGCCGATTATGAGAGCCGTTACGGCGATCAGCATCCGCTCGTCATCAACGTGCGCGCAGAGCGCGCGGACAACCGGGTTCAAGTTAACGCGGAAATCCGGCGCGGCATCAGCGCGTTGGGTACGGAAGTGCAGGTTGCACGCGCGCGCCTCGCGATGATCGAGACCAACATGTCGGCGGTACGCGGCGAACTCGCTGGCAACAATGAAGAGATGGTCCAGCTGCGTGAGTATGAGCGCGAGGCCGCAGCGGCGCGCGCCGTGTATGAAGCGTTCCTGCAGCGCTTCCACGAAATCGCCGACCAAGGCACGATGCGCACGGCGCCGGCTGAGGTGATCTCGGCGGCCGGAGTGCCCACAAACCGCTCTTCTCCAAGGCTTTCCATCGCTTTCGTGCTTTCTGTTGCGCTGGGCTTTGGTGTTGGTCTGGCGGCAGGTTTCCTGGCTGAAGCGCTCGACGAAGGCTTCGGCGATGGCGATGAAGTTGAGCGGAAGATTGGCGTCCCGGCGCTCGCCATGGTGCCGAAGCTGCGCCGCAGCGAGCTGCGTCAGCTTCCCGTAGCATCGCAGCATCCGGCGGCTTACCTACTCGAGCGGCAGGTCTCGGCGTTTACCGAAGCGTGCCGCGTTCTGCGCACAGCGATCCTATTCGCGGCTGGCCAGCCCAAGACGCAAGTCGTCGCCATCACATCAGCGTTGCCGAACGAGGGCAAGACGACGATGTCGCTCTGTCTCGCGCGCGTTGCGGCGCTCTCCGGGCAGCGCGTCTTGTTGGTCGATTGCGACCTGCGTCGCCGCTCGGTGAAGGACGTGCTCGATTTCGAACCGCCCGTCGGCTTGTTGCAGGTGTTGGCCGGCGAAGTGAACTGGCGCCAAGCGACGTATCTCGATGACGCAAGCGGCATGCACGTGCTGCCGCTCAGCGATTCTGGCTTCACCCCCAAGGATGTCTTCGGTGGCGAAGACATGGATCGTTTGCTGGGCGAGCTGCGCAACGCCTTCGATCTGGTGATCCTCGATTGCGCGCCAGTGCTCGCTGTCGCCGATACGCGCGTTGTCGTGTCAAAAGCCGATTGTGCGGTGATGATCACGCGCTGGCAGAAGACGCCGATCCGCGCCGTGCGGGCGGCGATGCAACAGCTGCAAAGCTCCGGCGCAAATGTACGCGGCATTACGCTGAACAGCGTCGATCGCCGTATGCCCGGCTACTATTCCTATCCAATGTACGAGTTCCGCGAGAACTGAGCGCGTTCAAAACCGTGCACCATTCGCGCGTTCACATGAGTGCGTGATGAACGCGCTCGATCGGGCGCAATTTGTGTTGCGCCACGGACACCGCTTCGCCTTTCGCGCGAACCTCACAAGAGATCGGCGCCGCAAGGTCAGAGTGTGCTTGCATCATGTTGCAGCGCACGCTTTAACTGCCGCCTCTGCTCGAACGCCACAGAAGGTGGGCGCGGAAGCAGTGGGGACCGTCCATGAAAGAGAACGCAAAGCCGGACGGCGCCCGCGCGACCAGCGCTGAGGCGCACGCGCAGAGTTCTGCGCCGCCGGTGCGTGCTACTGGCGCGCGTTTTGCGACGACCGCCCCAGCGAAGGGCGACATGAACGGTCGGGTCGAAATCATCCGCTATTGGGCGCCGTCGCGTTCCGATCAGAAGCCGCCTATGGGCGGCTGGTCCAAGCGCGCCTTCGACGTAGTCGTTTCGGCTGGCGCGCTAATCCTGTTTGCGCCGCTGCTGCTGCTCATCGCCCTGATCATTCGCCTCGACAGCCGTGGTCCGGCGATCTTCCGGCAAGAGCGCGGCGGCTTTAACGGAAAACCGTTCCTTATCTGGAAGTTCCGCACCATGACGGTGATGGAAAACCGCGGCATCGTGCAAGCCCGTCCGGGCGATGTGCGCTTCACCCGCCTCGGCGCTTTCCTGCGCGGCTCCAGCCTCGACGAACTGCCGCAGCTGGTGAACGTTCTGCGCGGCGACATGTCGATCATCGGTCCGCGCCCGCACGCGCTGGAGCACGACGCCAAATTCGAGAAGGTCGATCCTCGCTATCCGATGCGCTTCGACGCGCGGCCGGGTTTGACTGGCCTTGCCCAGGTTAGCGGCAGCCGTGGGCCTACCCCGACCGACGAGAAGATCGTCCTCCGCACCGGCCACGACATCGAATACGTCCAGGCTTGGTCCTGGCGGCGCGACCTCAAAATCTTGTGGCGGACGATTGTGGTCCTGGTTCGCGGCGCCCCGGACGCGCTCTAAGCCCGTTTTTTCTGGCGGCGTTTCTTGCATAAAAATGTGTAGAAGAGGGCGTGCTTGGCTTCGGTGCCGGGCGCGGGCGAAAGGGCGAGAGCGATGAAGGTCCTGCTGAGCGGACACCTGGGCTATATCGGCACAGTCATGGCGCCGATGCTGCTGAAGGCGGGACACGAGGTGGTCGGCATTGACGCCAATCTCTATCGCCGGTGCACTTTCGCCGAGGGCGGCGAGATCGCCGACATTCCCGAGATCATCAAGGACCTGCGCGATCTTGAAGCTAGCGACGTCGAAGGTTTCGACGCCGTGATCCATCTGGCGGCGCTTTCGAACGATCCGCTGAGCGATCTCAATCCCGACCTCACCTACGCGATCAACCACCGCGCCAGCGTGAAACTCGCCGAATTGGCGAAGGCTGCCGGCGTGCCGCGTTTCCTGTTCGCCTCGTCGTGCTCGAACTACGGCAAGTCCGGCGACACCATGATCGACGAGACGGGTGAGCTGAATCCGGTTACTGCCTACGGCCAATCGAAGGTCTGGGTCGAGCGCGACGTGAGCGCCATGGCGAGCGATGATTTCTCGCCGACCTTCCTGCGCCCCGCCACCGCCTATGGCGTCAGCCCGCGCTTGCGCTTCGATATAGTGCTGAACAACCTCGTCGCCTGGGGCATGACCAAGGGCGTCATTCTGTTGAAGTCCGACGGCACGCCGCTGCGGCCTATCGTGCACATCGAGGACATTTCGCGTGCCTTCATCGCCGCGATGGAGGCGCCGCGCGAGGTCATCCACAACCAAGCATTCAATGTCGGCCAAACGGCCCACAATTATCGCATCCGCGACATCGCCGAGATTGTCGGCGAGGTGGTGCCAAACACGAAGATCGAACTGGCGTCCGACGCTGGCCCCGATACGCGTTCCTACAAGGTGAGCTTTGAAAAGATCGCCAAGGCGCTGCCGGCGTTTAAACCGCAATGGGATGCGCGCAAGGGCGCAGAGCAATTGTACGCGGCTTACGGGGAATCAGGCGTCACGCTCGAAGAGTTCGAAGGTGCGCGCTACAACCGTATCGCCCACATCCGCAAGCTCATTGCAGACCAATCGCTCGACGGAGATCTGCGCGTACGCTCGATGGAGACTGCGTGAGCGGCGATAGCGCTGCGCATTCAGTACCGGGCGCGAGCCTCGCTGCTTCGCTCGATAGCGATGGCATTGGCGGCGCGATTTACGCTCTCGCGGCCGAACTCTATCCGATCTGCCGCAGCATAACCGGCGGCGGCGTGCGTGAGACGTTGCGCATTCTTTCCCAGCACGCGCCCATCGTTCAGCACGAAGTCCCGACCGGTACGCCGGTTCTGGATTGGACCGTGCCGAAGGAGTGGGTGATCCGCGATGCGTGGATCAAGAACGCCGCCGGCGAGCGCGTCGTCGATTTTCAGAAGCACAATCTCCATGTGCTCAATTATTCAACGCCGATCCGCGCGACGCTGCCGCTTGCGGAGCTGAAGAAGAATATCTTCACGCTGCCGGAGCAGCCCGATCTCATCCCGTACCGCACCTCGTACTACAACGAGCGCTGGGGCTTCTGCATGGCACAGCGCTCGCTCGATGCGTTGCCGGACGGCGAGTACGAGGTTTGCGTCGATTCAGATTTGAAGGATGGTTCGCTGACCTATGGCGAGTTCGTTCATCGCGGCGCCTCGGAGGAGGAGGTGCTGTTGTCCGTGCACACCTGCCACCCGTCGCTCGCCAACGACAATTGCTCCGGCATGGCCTTGTTGGCGTTGCTGGCTGGCCGCATGGCCGGCCTCAAGACGCGCTACACCTACCGCTTCCTGTTTGCGCCCGGCACGATCGGCGCGATCACTTGGCTCGCGCTGAGCGGCGACGCTGCCAAGCGCATCAAACATGGGCTGGTCATGTCCTGCGTCGGCGATCGCGGCGGCTTTACCTACAAGCGCACGAAGCGCGGCAACGCGCGCATCGATCGCGTGATGTCGCGCGTGCTCCGGGGGCGAGACGCGAACGTCATCGATTTTTTCCCGTACGGCTACGACGAGCGGCAATACAATTCGCCAGGCTTCGATCTGGATGTCGGGCTATTTCAACGCACGCAGTTCGCGACGTTTCCCGAGTATCACACGAGCGGCGACAATCTGGATTTCATCGACGCTGCATCATTGGCGGAAAGCTATCGCGTCGTCGTCGCCGTGATTGAAGCGCTGGAGACCGAGCGCCGCTATCTCAACACTTCCCCCCACGGCGAGCCGCAGCTCGGCCGGCGCGGGCTCTATGCGGCGATCGGCGGGGATAAGGATAGTTACGCCAAGAGCATGGCAATGCTCTGGGTGCTGAACCTGTCCGATGGCGATCACTCGCTTCAAGATATTGCTGACCGCGCCGGGGCAGAGTTGGCGGTGATCGAAGAGACGGCGCTCTTGCTGGAGCGAGCCGGGCTGCTGAAAGCGCTCCATAAGATTACCCAGCGAAATCCGGCCAAGCTCTATCTTTGTCGCTTATCTCGCTAACCGGCAGCGGCCACTCGATCGCGAACGCCGAATCGTCCCAGCGCACGCCGGCAGCGGCGTCCGGGGCATAAAATTCCGAGATCAGATAGCCGATCTGGCAATCGTCTTTGAGGGTTTGGAAACCGTGGGCGAAGCCCTTGGGGATGTAGAGCTGGCGCATGTTTTCAGCGCTGAGTTCGAAGCCTTGCCAGCGGCGGTAAGTCGGCGAGTCCGGATTCAGATCGATGATCACGTCCCAAATCGCGCCCTTCAGGCAGCGCACCAGCTTCACCTCGGCGTGCGGCGCGCGCTGAAAATGCATGCCGCGCAGTGTGCCGCGCTGGACGTTTTGGGACGTCGAGTGCTGCGGAAAGCGCGTCTCGAGACCATGCGCGCCGAACTCGCGTTCGCAGAAAGTCCGCGCGAACCAGCCGCGCGTATCACGCGCGGGTTCAGGTTCGACCAGCCAGGCCCCTGCGAGGTCGGTTTTGGTAAAAATCATCGCTAGTTAGACGCTCTGCAAAGCCCGCGCCCGTCGCGCGCGAATTCGCTTATAACGTCCGTATAGCGAACCTAGAATACGCTGGCTGGGACCCGAGGCCGCCAACTCCGATGACCAACGTCTATATCGACGCCGACCTGACCGACGAGGAGCGCCGAGCGCGCCTCTATGCGGGGGACATCTTCCTGTTCAGCCCGACGCCCGCCTCGCTTGAGCTGGTGGCGCTTGGGCGGCGCATGATCGAGGAGGCGTTTGCACCTCACGATCCGCGAACCATTCATCGGCACAAGTCGCCGGCCGAGGTCGCCGAGATCCTGGCGGTGGTGAAGCCCGCCTTTATCCACCACCCCGAGGCCAAGCGGATTTTGCCAATGATTATGGCTGAACGCGGGGTCGATCTCGACAAGCTTTATTTTGACGTGCCGCGGTTGCGTTCGGCTTACCCCTCGCATTTCCTGTCTTCGGGCATCGCCTACGCCTTTCACCCGCACCGCGACACATGGTATTCGGCGCCGCAATGCCAGTTGAACTGGTGGCTGCCGATCTATCCGGTCGATCCCAATAACGGCATGGGCTTTTACCCCCGCTATTTCGACGCGCCGATCGCCAACAATTCCGAGATTTATAATTACTACGAGTGGAACACGAAAAGCCGCGCCAGCGCTGCCGCGCACGTGGCCAACGACACCCGCCAGCAGCCTAAACCGCAAGCGCCGGTAGAAGGCGTCAGCCAGCGGTATATTGCGCCGCCGGGCGGTATAATCTTGTTCTCCGGCGCCCAGCTGCACGAAACCGTGCCGAACACGACCGACGTGGCCCGCTACTCGATCGATTTCCGCACCGTGCATCTGGACGATGTCAGCGCCAAACGCGGCGCGCCGAACGTGGACGCCAAGTCGACGGGCACGACCATGCGCGACTATCTGCGCGCGAGCGATCTGAGCAAACTTCCCGAAGAGCTGGTCGCTCTTTACGATGACGGGAGCGCGACGCCCGATAAGGTGCTTTACTTCGGAGACCGGTTGGCGGCGGGCGGCGATCAGGGCATGTAGGCCTTGTGCGGCGGCTTGGGTTTTGCTTACCCGGCACCGAGGGGCGCGCCTAGAAATGACTGCTCAAACCAGCACCGAATTCAACGCCGCGAAAGCGACGTCGGGCGCCTGCCGGCTGTGCGGCGCGGGCCTGAAGCACAGCCTGGTCGATCTTGGTAAATCGCCGCTGTGCGAGACGTTCCTCGACGCGCGTCAGATCGATATGATGGAGCCGTTCTTTCCGCTCCATGTTTTGGTGTGCGATAGCTGCTGGCTGGTGCAGCTAAAGGAATACGTCGCCGCTGACGGCATTTTCAACGAGCACTATCCGTATTTCTCGTCCTACTCGACCTCGTGGGTCGAGCATGCGCGCCGCTATTGCGAGATGATCACCAAGCGCCGCGGGCTGACGGCGGAGAGCTTCGTCGTCGAGATCGCGTGCAATGATGGCTATCTGCTCCAACATTTCCCGCCGCTGGGCGTGACCAACATCCTCGGCGTCGAGCCGACCGCGAACACCGCCGAGGTGGCCAAGGGCAAGGGCATTCCGGTTACGGTTGATTTCTTCGCCATCGCGCTGGCGCAGAAGATTGAGGCGGAGAAGGGCAAAGCCGATCTCATCCTCGGCAACAACGTGCTGGCGCACGTGCCGGACCTCAACGATTTCGTCGGCGGCGCCAAGGCGCTGCTGAAGCGGGGCGGGGTCATCACGTTCGAATTCCCGCACCTGCAAAACTTGATCGAGCAAAACCAGTTCGACACCATCTATCACGAGCACTTCTGCTACTTCTCAGCTATCGCAATTGACGCGATCGCCAAGAAGCACGGGCTGGTTTTCTTTGATGTCGAAGAGATCCCGACCCACGGCGGCAGTCTGCGTGTCTTCCTTGCGCACGAAGGCGAGGAAGAAGTCAGTCAAGCTGTCCGCGATCTAGTCGCGCGCGAAGAGCGGCTCGGCTACAAGACGCTGGAGCTTTACGCCGCCTACGAAGAGCAAGTGAAAGCCACTAAGCGTAAGCTGCTCTCGTTCCTCATTGAAGCCAAGAACGCGGGCAAGCGCGTTGTCGGCTACGGCGCGCCGGGCAAAGGCAATACGCTATTGAACTATTGCGGCATTGGCCCGGACTTCATCGACTTCACCGTCGATCGCAACCCGCACAAGCACGGCCGCTTCACGCCTGGCACGCATATTCCGGTGCTGCCGGTCGAAGCGCTCGATGCGGCGCGGCCGGATTATGTGCTGATCCTGCCTTGGAATTTGCGCAAGGAAATCGTCGCGCAGATGCGCCATATCGGCCAATGGGGCGGGAAATTCGTGGTGCCGATTCCTGAGGCCACTGTGATCGATCCGGAGACCGCGCAATGAAGGTCGTTCTCTTCTGCGGCGGCTTGGGTACGCGCATTCGCGAATATTCCGAAGCGGTGCCGAAGCCGATGATCCCGATCGGCCAACAGCCGATCCTTTGGCATGTGATGAACTATTACAGCCAATACGGGCACAAGGATTTCGTGCTTTGCCTCGGCTACAAGGCCAATACGGTCAAAGACTTCTTCCTCAACAACAAGCAGCAATCCTACGCTGACGTCGTCGTCGAAGGCTCTAAGGTTCAGACACTTGGGCCGCGCGAAGAAGACTGGCGTGTGGCGATGATCGACACTGGCGTGTGGCGCAATATCGGCAGCCGGATGTGGGCGGTGAAAGAGCATGTTCAGAACGAAGAGATGTTTCTCGCCAATTACAGCGATGGCCTCTCCGACGTGAACCTGGACGACATGATCGCGAAGTTTAAGGCGAGCAACGCGGTTGCGTGTTTCCTCGCCGTGCACCCGCCGGTCACTTATCACATCGCCGACATCGCCGCCGACGGACGCGTGCGCGAGTTCCTGACTTCGGACAATTCCACCATCTGGATCAATGGCGGCTTCTTCCTGCTGAAACCCGCGATCTTTGACTATATGAGCGACGGCGAGGAGCTGGTTGAGGCGCCGTTCGCTCGGCTCATCAAGGAAAACAAGCTCCTGGCCTATAAGCACGAAGGCTTCTGGCGTTCGATGGATACGCTGCGCGATCGCCAAGTACTCGAAGACATGATCGAGAAGGGCGACACGCCTTGGCGCGTCAACGGCGATAACTGCAAGAAGCCGGGCTGACATGCTTCCGCTCGCTCTCGCGCAGCCGGGCAAGACGCTGTCGGTTCTGGCGATCGGCGCGCATGCGGATGATATCGAAATCGGCGCCGGCGGAACGATCCTCTCTTGGATTGCGTCCGGCGCGCGCGTCGAGGTCGATTGGTGCGTGGCGAGCGCGCCGGGCGAACGCGCAGACGAAGCGCGCGCGAGCGCGGGTGATTTTTTAGCCGGCGCGACCCGCACCGATGTGCATCTGGCAAATTTTCGCGACGGCTACATGCCGGCGGAGCGAAGCGTGGTGAAAGACTGGGTCGAGGGGCTAAAGCGCCTGGCGCCTGATGTTATTCTCACGCATCAACGCAACGATGCGCACCAGGACCACAGGCTGATCAATGAGCTGACCTGGAATACGTTTCGAGATCATCTGATCTTCGAATACGAAATCCCTAAGTGGGATGGCGATCTGGGCCAGCCCAATGCGTACATCGAACTCAGCGAAGCCATGCTGGCGCGCAAGATCGCGCTGTTGATGAAGCACTTCGGTTCTCAGCGCTCGAAAGCGTGGTTCGATGAGGAGACGTTTCGCGGACTCGCGCGGCTGCGCGGCGTAGAGTGCCGGGCCCGCTACGCGGAAGCCTTCTTCGCCGGCAAACTGATGATGAAGTAGGGTGCGGCGATGATCGACAAATTCGCCGAGTCTGAGCGCCTCCGTGTGAAAGCGCACGCCATGATCCCCGGTGGCTCGCACACCTATGCCAAGGGCGACGACCAATATCCGATCCTGTCTCCGAGCCACATCGTGCGCGGGCAGGGCGCGCATGTGTGGGACGCGGACGGCAACGAATACATCGAGTACGGCAACGGCAATCGCGCCGTGTCGCTCGGCCATGCATTTCCCGCTGTCGTCGAAGCAGTAAAGCGCGAGTTGGACAATGGCGTCAGCTTCACCCGCCCGGGCGCGATCGAAGTGGCGGCCGCTGAACACTTCCTCTCCATCGTCGGCAATGCCGAGATGGTGAAGTTCTCTAAGGATGGCTCGGACGCCACTTCAGGCGCAGTGAAACTCGCGCGCGCCTATACGGGCCGCGATCTCATCGCCATCTGCGCCGATCATCCGTTTTTCTCGGTCGATGATTGGTTCATCGGCTCGACCCCCATGCACGGCGGCATTCCGGACGCGGTGCGGGATCTCACGGTCAAGTTTCGCTACAACGACATCGAGAGTGTCAAAGCGCTGATCGCCCAATTTCCTGGCCAGATCGCGGGCTTCATTCTCGAGCCCGAGCGCCTCGATCCGCCAAAGGAAAATTTCCTGCACGAACTGAAGCGCCTCGCGCATGAAGCCGGCGCGCTCTTCATTCTCGATGAAATGATCACCGGCTTCCGCTGGCATCAGAAGGGGGCCCAGCACGTCTACGGACTTGATCCGGACCTCTCCACGTGGGGCAAGGCGTTGGCCAACGGGTTTTCAGTCTCGGCGCTTGCGGGCAAATGCGAGTTCATGCGCCTGGGCGATCTTACTCAGACGGACCACAAGCGCGTCTTCCTGCTCTCAACCACGCACGGCGGCGAAACGCATGGCCTTGCTGCAGCGATAGCGACGATGCAGGTCTATCAGCGCGAGCCTGTGATTGAGCACATGCATGGCGTTGGCGAGCGGCTGCGTCAGGGCTTCACGCAGGCGGCTCAGGTGCATGGCCTGCAAGGCCACGTCACGGCCATGGGCCGCGCCTCCAACTTGCTGTTCGGTACGCTCGACGCGGAGGGCAAGCCCAGCCAGGCGTTCCGGACGCTCTTCTTGCAGGAGACGATCAAGCGCGGGGTGATCATGCCGTCGCTGGTCGTCTGCTATTCCCACAGCGATGAGGACGTGGATCGGACCATCGATGCGGTTAGCGGCGCTATGGCCGTCTATAAACAGGCGCTGGAAAGCGGCGTCGAGCGCTTCCTTGTCGGGCGCGCGTCAATCCCGGTTTACCGCACCTACAACGCCCCGGCTGAATAGCCAGCGTCGCCGGCTTAGATGCACGTGGCGGTTTCAAACGATTAACCATGATCAGGCATTTTCAGCACTTCAGGCTTCAAACACCGCCCGGAGAGCGCCCAAATGTCCCCTTCGCGTCACGCCGCCCGAAATAGCGACCCAGCATTTCCCGCCGCGCGCGCATCCTGTTGCGTTACGGGTCAATCAGGCGGGATTTTAGCGCTCCATTCCCAGGCGCCCCACCGGGCGCCTTTTGGCGGGGGCGTTGACGTGCGTATCAATCCATTCGTGTCGCTGTTCGCGGCGTCGCTGATTTCATTCCTGCCAGTCCATGCGATGGCGCAGACCACAGATAGCAGCGCTGTCTCGGTGCGTGAGCGCGAGCGCCCTGAACTCGACCCCATGGGCACACGCCTTGGCGCCTTCACGCTGAACGCGACGCTCGACCTTGACGTTACCAGCACGGACAACCTTTTCGCGACCTCGACCGGCGAAGTTGACGACATCATCTACACGGTCGCGCCGAGCGCGCGTCTGGCCTCGGGCTGGTCGCGTCACTCGCTCGCGCTGGAAGCCGGCGCGGCGTTCCGCAGCCACGAAGACTTCTCGAGCGAAGATGTCGATACGCATTACCTGCGTGGCGTCGGCCGCCTCGATATCGGCTCCAACACCGCGCTGCACGGCTCGGCCCGCTACGCCCACGACTTCACACCGCGATACGATCCGGACTCGCTTGTCGGCGCGCCGACTGAATTCGATCGCACCGATGCGTCGATCGGCGTCTCGCACCGCTTCGCCCGCATGGGCATTCGCGCCGATGCCTTCACCAGCGAGCGTGAGTATGATGGCGCGGCGGCGTCGCGTGACTTCACCCAAAACGGTCTACGCGGACGTCTCGATGTCGAGCTTTCACCGCGCATCACCGCCTTCGCGTCTGGCTCGATCGATGAGCGCGACTACGACAACTCCCCGGCCTCGAACTCCGAGGGGCGCTCGCTCCTGGTCGGCGCAGCATTTCAGGGAAACCTGCTGCGCGGCGAGATCTCTGCGGGCCAGTTCGAACGCGACTATGACGGCTTCGACTCCATCGATGGTTTGGCTGTGGCCGGCCGCGTCGAATGGTCGGTGACGCCGCTGACGACCGTTACGGTCGATGCAGTGCGTAGCGCCGACGACAATGTCGGCATCGCGTCGGGCTTCCCGTACGTTTCCATGGAGTACGGCGCGCGTGTCGATCACGAATTGCTCCGCAACGTCATTCTGACGGCGGCGGTGCGTTCGGGTGAACGCGACTATGAAGGCGCGGACCGCGATGACGAGTACATGCGCTACGAAGTGGGGGCCGATTACATCCTCAATCGGCGCGTGGCCTTGCGTGCGCGTTATTCGCGCGACGACGTTGACTCTTCGGTGCCGTCCCGCAATTTCGATCTCGAAGCCGTGACGGTTGGCTTGAGCCTGCGCCTGTAGGCTAAAGCGCCGCGGGCGAGCCCTGAGCTGTTAAGGACCATGCCCGCCAAGAAAAAAGCGACGAAGCGCCAGCCCAAGCCGGCGCCTAAGAAGAAAAAGGGCGCCGCGCGGAAACGTGCGGCGCCGTCGCTTGCGGGCGCGCTCGCCGAAGCCGCCTGGGCGGAAGCAGATCAGGCGCTGGCTGAGGCGTTGGTGGAATCCGACGAAGTGGAAAGCGCAACCAGTGCTGCGCAGCGCGAGGCCGCCGTTGCACTGATGATCCAGGCGCTGTCACGCGCAGGGCGCAAGCGCGGCCTAACGCGGATCGGCGTGTTGGGCGCGCGCGAGCCTTACGATCCGGCCAAGCACCAGCTCATGGCTGCTGTCGCGAAAAAGCCAAGGACGGTACGTATTGCTGCGCGGGGCGTGGCGCGAGGCGAAAGCATTCTGGTGTTGCCGCGTGCGGGCCCCGTTGTGCGAGGGCGGCGAAAGAGCGGGCAATGAGCGATTGGACGCTCTGCATCGATTTTGGAACGGCCTTCTCGAAAGCCGCGGCCGCGCCGACTGGCGCGTGGTCACGTTTCGAGCCGGCGTCCGTGCGCCCGTTGCGGCTTAGCCAGCATGATGCGCGCGGTAATGCCTTTCTGCTCGATAGCGCCGTCTTCGTTGATGACGGGCGTATTTTGTTTGGCCGTTCGGCCATCGCCCGCGCTGATGCGCTCGGCGGCAAGAAGCGCAGTGCGCTCAAATCGTTCAAGACGCTTTTGAGCGTCAGCGATCTCGATCGCGCGCTGAACACAAACGCGCCGCTCAGCATCGATCCGCACCGGCTCTTCCAGATGCGCGACCTGATCGTGCTTTATCTGGCGTATCTATTAGCGGCGATTGAGAAGGCGCGGGCGCTGGATCCGATGATCAGGGGTCGGATCACGCGCCGTTACGCCGCGCCGGCTTGGCGCGGGGCAGACAGCGCAGGCCTGCACGGCACGGTGGTCAAGCTCTTCGGCGAAGCCGAGGCCTTTCGCAGCCAAGCCGGCGAGGCGCTGCTTTCGGACGCTGGGCTCGATATCGACGCGGTGGTGAAAGCGCTGCCTGTAGCGATGGAAAACGCGCAGCCGCTGGACATGGGGCTCATCTATGAAGCCACCGCCGCCGCTGCCTATACATCGATCGGCTTGGACGACAGCGCTTCACATCTGCTCGTCGTCGATATGGGCGCCGGCACGACTGACATTGCGGCGCTCGCACGTATCGGCAACCGCATGTTTGAATTGCCGGAAGCGCGCGCAACATTAAAGCAAGCAGGCGACTTCATCGATCGCGTCATCGCCAACCGCGCCCTCGACGCGGCGAAATGGGCTAAGACCACAGACCAAAAGGCGGGCCTCTGGGCCGAGCTGATGCGCGGCATGCGCGACACCAAGGAGACGTTGTTCGCCGAAGGCCGCGCCAGCGTGCGCTACCGCGATCATATCTTCACGATGGGCCTTCGCGACGTTGAGCGCGACAAGGACTATCAAGCGTTCGCCAAAGAGCTGAAGGGGTCTTACGAGCACTGCGTTGCGGTCGTGCGCGATGATGCGTCCGCGCGGGGTCGCAGCGCGATCGAAGCTGTGGCGGTCGGCGGCGGGGCAGCTGCGCCTTTCATTCAAGCGCTGATCGCCAGCAAGAACACGCGTGGGGCGCGCCCGCGTGTGACGCCCCGTCCGGCGACGCCGGATTGGGCGCACGCGGCTGAGTTCGGCGGCAATCTCGCGCCGGTGTTTCCGCAACTGGCGATCGCGATTGGTGGGGCGTTGGCGCCCGACGGCATGCTGGCGGCGCGTGGGACGACTAGTCCGGCCGCAAGCGCCCGAACCGGTAGCCCGGCAACACGCGATTGACGAACACGGCGGTCTTTACCGCTGCGCGTTGCTGCAGGGTGCGCACGGTCTGACGGATGGCGGTGATTGGTGTTTGATCCCAAGCGGTGACGGCGATGCACTTTTCCGCCTGGCTCGCCAGCAAGACGCCCTCGCCGCTGCGGAGCGCCGGCGGGCAATCGAGCACCACCAGATCGTAGTTCTCACCGAGCAGGGTGAGCAGGACAGGCAGGCCTTGCGCGCCGACCAGCGTGCGCCACGGATTGATCATGCGCGCGGCCGGCATAAGGTGGAGCCCGGTTTCGGGCTCTTCCTCGATATAGTCGCGCCAGTTCTGTGGCTCGTCGCAACATTCGAGCACGCCGCGATCTGGGTTGCTGCCGAGTTCCTTGGTCAGCGAGCGGCGGCGCGTGTCGCAGTCGACTACGATCACACGCCGGCCCTGCTGAGCCGCGCTCACCGCCGCGCACAGTGCTGTTGTCGTGGCGCCTTCGCCGGGCAGCGAGCCGATGAAGGCGACCAGCCGATCCTCGCGCATGGCGCCTTGGAGGTCGCGGAACGCGGTCGAGAAGGGCGAGGCGGGTTGGAAGGTGACGCAGCCGAGCGGTGAGCGTTTGTCGGGCGCCAGTTCGCGCAGGGCTTGCGGCGTGAGTTCGGGGGCCGCGCCCAGCACCGTGTAGCCGCGATGCTTGCCGAGATTGGAAAGCACAGTGACGGTGTTTCGATTGAGTTCGCGCAGCAGCGCCACCAAGAGCCCGGCGCCCGCGCCGATTGGCGCCCAAAACAGCGCCGAGGTGAACGGCCGCACGCCGCCGGCCAGATCGTAAGCGATGCCGCCGCCGGCCACGATCAGCGCCACCACGACGAAAAGCCAAGCTTGGCGGCCAACGGCGCGCTGGGCGCGTCCCAGAGCCAGCGACTTCGAACCGGGGCGGCGTGAACGCAGGGTTGCAGCGCCAAGCGTCCCGGGCTCAAATCGGCTCCGGTCGCTTGTGATCGGTGACGTCAAGTTCGCCCTCTTCGCTGCCCAGTCCGGGCGTCGCTAATCTGTGCTCTGCTCACGCGAGCTGCGCAATCCTAAAGGTGCAACGCGTCCCTGGGTGGCTGGCTTCCAGTTTATCCACAGACTTGGCGTGTTCTTGGGCAGAATTTCCCGCGCAGAGGGCGGCTTGTGGCGTCTCCGGCCCAGTAAGCAAAATATCGTTAAATCCGCAGCGCCGAACGTGTTGCGCTTTTCGGCAGGAATTCTAATTCTGGGCGAACAGGCACAGGGTCGATTCAATGCTCATCCAAATGCCTCGCGGGTCATCCGATCAGCCAGGTTCAAATAGCGCAGAAGCGCGCAACACGTTCGAGGCAGCACTGCGCCGCGATCTCGCCAGTGCGCCGGTCGTTTCTTACGACGCCGTAGTAGGCGGCATCGCCAAGCGGATTGCCGACATCGCCATCGTCGTGTTGAGCGCGCCTTTGTGGGCGCCGGTCATGGGCATCGCCGCCGGTGTCGGAAAGCTGCGCCATGGCGCGCCGGTCTTCTACGCTGATGAGCGCGTCGGCTACGGCGGCCGGATTTTCCTGCGATACAATTTGCGCATGTCGGCCCCGAAGGCGACGGTCGAGCAAGTGTTCACCGGCGACGAGACCGATCAGAGCAAAGCGTGGCGCGTGATTGAAGTGCAAGCCGAGGATCGCCGCGCCAAGTGGGTGCATGCGCTGGAGCGGTTGCCGCAATTGCTGAATGTGCTGCGCGGCGAGATGTCGATCGTCGGCCCGCGTCCGTTGTCGCGCGAGCAGCTTGACGTGCTGAAGTCGGCCAAGCGGCATTATCTGAGCGCGCGGCCAGGTATTGTCGGCGTCAGCGCTATTCTCGATGGCCACGAAGACAAGTCGGCGCAGTATAAGGCCTATGCGATCTCGTGGTCGTTCATGACAGACGCGGTGGTGTTCTGGGACGCGCTTCGCTCGCTGCGCAATCGCGGTGAGCTGTGGCAGCCCGGCATGGCGCGTCCGAAGGCCGAGGGCCAACGCGCCGTCGTCGTCCGCCGTCGCTCCGCTTCTTAAGAGACGCTGTAGTAGGACTTGCTCTGATCGAAATAGAGCGAGTCCGTGTAGGTCTGCCAATGCGGCAGCACGCAATTAAGCGCGATTCCCAGCACAGAGCCGCCAGCGCCTTCGGTTTGCAGCACAGCGGCGCGCAACGCGCCGGCGGGCGTCTTGCCCGAACGCGCAACCAGCACCGTCGTATCGGCTTGCGCCACCAGGATGCGCGTTTCCGCGACCGCCAGGATTGGCGCGCAATCGAGAACGACGAGGTCATAGTGATTGCGCAGATCTGCAATTAGCGTCGACATCGCTTCGGAGCCAAACACGTCGCGCGGCGTGAAGCCGGCAGTGGCGACGGGCAGCACGTGCGCGTCTGAATTGGGGTCGCGCACGATGGCCGAACGCCACGGCGCTTCGCCGGCTAGCACTTGCAGAATGCCGACATCGGTTTCGATGTCGATCACGTCATTGATTGATTGCATGCGTAGGTCGCAATCGACGACGCACACCTTTTGCCCCGACATCGCGGCGACACGCGCCAAGCACATGGAAATAGTCGTCTTGCCTTCATTCGGCAGCGCCGAAGTGACGGCGACGACTTTCACCGAGAAATCCAATTTGGAATAGACGATCACCGTGCGCAGTACGCGCAGCGCTTCCGTGAACGCCGACATCGGCCGGCCCACGAGATAGCCCGAAGGATGCCGCTCCGCCGGCGGCATTTGGCGCATCATGCGTTTGGAAATGGTGGGGATCGAGGCGATCGCCTTGTGCCCGACCTTGGCTTCAAGATCGTCGGCGTTCTTCACCGATTGGTCGAACATATCGATCAATGCGCCTGCGCCGAGGCCGAGCAGCAAGCCGGCCGCGATCGCCAGCGCGAGCGCGAGGCGCAATTGCGGTGACGACGGCGCGGCAGGCAAGGAGGCGTAAGAGAGCAGGCGCGCATCGGCGGCGCTGGCGCCTTGGCCGATAATCGCCTGTTGGCGTTGCAAGAAGCCCTCATAGACTTGGCGGCTTTCCAGCGCTTCTTGTTCGAGTTCACGCAAACGGTCGCTCGCGCCAGTCGTTCCGCGCAGATCGCCGCTGGTTGAGCGGAGCGATTGCTGCAGCGATTCAAGCCGGACGCGGGCCGCCGAAGCTTGGTCGGTCAGCTCGACCGAGGCGCGCTGGATTTCGCGCTGAATGCGGGTGTCGAGATCGGTGCGCTCAGCATTGGCGGCGACCACATCTGGGTGGTTAGGCAAATAGCGCTGATTCAGATCCTCAAGCCGGCGGTCGAGTTCGGTGGAGCGTTGCAGCAATGGTCCGAGCGTGGATGAGTTGAGCGCGCCGGCGACAGCGTCGAGCGAAGCGCCTGAATTGCGCAGCTCCTGCACGCGGCGATAGCGCGACTGGCGGTCATTGAGTTCGTTTTGTGCTTGTTGAACCTGGGCTTGCAGATCGCCGAGCGCCGCTTCGACGCCGCTGCCTTCGTTCAGGCCCGCTTCGGCGCGGAAGGCGTCCGCCGCACTTTGCTTTTCCTGCGCATCTTCGCGCAATTGCGCGAGGCGCTCGGAAGCGATGGTGCTCGACTGGACGTCGCCGCCGACTTGGGCGTTGAGCTGGCCGGTCAGATAAATGTCGGCGTATGTGTTGGCGATCAAGCGTGCGCGCTCGGCGCTGCCGGAGCGGGCGCGAATTTCGATAACGCCTGTGTTGCCGCGTCGTTCGATGTCGATGACGCTGGCGAGATCCATCTCGACCGCGTCGGTGGCGTCGCCGCCGCGCATGCCGAGCGCCTCGGCGAGATCGTCCATCAGCGCTGGCGAGCGGAGCAATTCGATTTCGGATTCGAGCGCCGAAGGCGGCGGCGCCGCGCCGATTGCGGTTGGCGCCGTCTGGCTTTGCTCACGCGGCGTGATCATGAGCAGCGACGAGGCGGTGTAGGTCGCCGGCTGTAGCATCATGATGGTGAACGTGATCACGGCGGCCGCAACGCCGACGCCCAAAATCAAGGAGAGCCGGCGGCGGATCATCTGCATGGCCGTGGTGACGCCGAGCACGTCAGCCAGCCCGCGTGGGGCGCTGGGCGTCATTTCTGGCGGCGTGTTCATCACGTTCATCGGTTCAAGCCTGCTGCCGGCGCCGTATGGCGGCGACGGGAACGGTTCAACCTAGCACCGTGGCTTGGTTGATGTCGTCTCCGCGTGCACAGACATGCATGGTCCGCGCCGCGCGCGAAACATGGCTAATGCAGGCTTTAGCCTAGAAAATGCGCTCGCCGATGCGGATCGTGTCGCCCGGCATAACCGGCGTCGTGACGCCCAAATCATACGACCGCTCAACCGACTCGTTGGCGTGACGAATGAAGACGCGGCCACGATTCGCGCGATAGGTGAATCCGCCCGCGGTTGCGACGGCGTTCATCACGGTGAGGTCGACGACGTACGGATACGAACCCGGACGCTGCACTTCGCCCAGGATGAAGAACGGGCGGTAATTGGTCACTTCTACGCTGACGCTGGGATTGCGCACATATTGGCTGAGCGCTTCGCGCAGGGCGTCAGTGAACTGGGGCACGGTCAGGCCAGCGGCGCGGACGTCGCCGACCAGCGGGTAGGCGATGTTGCCCTGGGCGCCGACCACGTAGGGGCCGGTGAGGCCCGGCTCGTTGAACACGGTGATGCGGATTTGATCGGACGGGCCGAGGCGATACTCGACCGGTTGCCAGGTCGTGGTTGCCGGCGCGGCGGGCGCGCCCGCGCAGGCGCCAAGCGCGCTCGCGCCGACGCCGAAAGCCAAGCCGCGCAGAAGAGTGCGCCGTGTGTGCCAAATTGGCGAAGTCATGCGGGAGCCGTCCTTTGACGCGAACTTACGCGAACACTCCCGGGAAGCAAAGACGAGGCCAGCCCGCGGGCCGCTCCGCGGGCGCGGCAAATATGCGCGTTACAACGGTATTATGTTTAACCCGGCGCTGTGCAGTCCGTTGCGGGAACCACGTTGCAGTTGGCATCGGTCGAGCTAAATCAAAGCCATGAACTTGCTGCGGATGTTCGAGCGCCCTCCGCCGCGCGCCGCCAAGTTCGCGGAGGGGCGCGTCGGCTACGCCGTGGGCGATATCCACGGGCGCGCGGATTTGCTCGCCCTCCTGCTCGACCGTCTTGAAGGCTGCGCCGAAGTCGATCAGCGGCCGGCGGGCGCGCCGTTCCTCATCTTCCTGGGCGACTACGTCGACCGTGGCCCCGAGAGCCACACCGTGATCGAGCTGCTGCTGTCTGGGCGTCCCGCTGGCTACGAGCGCCGTTATCTGCGTGGCAACCACGAACAGATCATGCAGGCGTTCATGGACGACCCCGTCGCCACCCGCGCGTGGGTGCTGCAGGGCGGGGCGGAGACGATGCTTGCCTACGGCGTCACGCCGCCGTCGCCGATGACGGCGACCGAAGAGGATTGGCATGCGGCGGCCACGGCATTGCGCGCCGCCGTGCCGCAGACGCACATCGATTTCCTGAACGGTTTGGAGCGCTACGTTGCGCTCGGCGACTATGCCTTCGTACATGCCGGGGTCGATCCGGCGCGCTCGTTGGAACAGCAGGCGGACGAGGATCTCTATTGGGCCCGCGAACGCTTCATCGCCAGCCGCCGGCCGTTCTCGCATCGCGTCGTCCATGGCCACACGCCGGTGGACAAGCCTTATGTCGATGAGCGCCGCATCGCGGTGGACACCGGCGCCTATGCCTCCGGCACGCTCACCGCCGCCCGCTTCGAGGATGAGGACGTAAGTTTCGTCTCAGTATCGAGCCGCCCGGTGTTCAGAGCCCCCTGATCGCGGGAATTGGCCGCGCCCCCTTCAGACCAGGGGCCCGCTTGTTCGCTCGCGCGGCGCGGTTTACACCCCGCCCAACAGGGTTTTCCAGGAGACAGGTGATGGCGTCGCACAGCGACACGCGCGGACATATGGACATCCACGACCAGAAGGAGACCTTCCACGGCTTCCTGATGGCTTCGGTTTGGACCTGCGGGCTGATCGCGCAGACCGTCGCGCTGCTGACTTTGGCGTTCGCCATTGGCGCCGGTTGGTGGGCGGGCTTCGGCGCGTTCGTTGTCATTGGCGTGGCGCTCGGCTTCGCCTTCCGGCTCTCCGGCGTCTATTGGGCCACGCAAGTTGCGCTCTGGGTGCTCTTGGGTCTCGGCGGCATGATCGTGCCGGCGCTCAGCGGCATGGTAGGCTGAGCGCGTGCGCATCGCCGTCCTGAAAGAAAGCGCCCCGGGCGAGACCCGCGTCGCGGCCACGCCGGAGACGGTGAAAAAGATCACCGCGGCTGGCCATAGCGTGACCGTGCAAGCGGACGCGGGCGCGAGCGCGAGCTACCCGGACGCGTTGTTCCAGACGGCTGGCGCCGAGATTGCCGCCGATGGCGGCATTGGCGGCGCTGACCTCGTTCTCAAAGTCCGCCGCCCGTCCGAAGCCGAGATCGGCGCGATGAGGGCAGGCGCCGGTTTCGCTTCATTGCTTGAGCCGTATGGCGATCGGACTGCCGTCGATGCGCTGGCGAAAGCGAAGATCGATGCGGTGGCGATGGAATTCATTCCGCGCATCAGCCGCGCGCAATCGATGGATGCTCTGAGCTCGCAAGCCAACCTCGCCGGCTATCGCGCAGTCATCGAAGCGGCCGAACTTTATGGCCGCGCTTTTCCAATGATGATGACGGCCGCCGGCACGATCGCGGCCGCGAAGGTTTTCATCATGGGCGTCGGCGTCGCCGGTTTGCAGGCGATCGCCACGGCACGCCGTTTAGGCGCGATCGTGAGCGCCACTGACGTGCGGCCCGCCACGAAGGAGCAAGTCGCTTCGCTCGGCGGCAAGTTCGTCGCGGTGGAAGACGAAGAATTCAAACAGGCCGAAACCACAGCTGGCTACGCCAAGCCGATGAGCGCCGAGTATCAAGCTAAGCAAGCGGCACTCGTGACCGATCATATCGCCAAGCAGGATATCGTTATCACAACGGCGCTGATCCCAGGCCGCGCAGCGCCGGTGCTGGTGACGGAAGCGCAAGCCAAATCAATGCGGCCGGGCTCAGTGATCATCGATCTCGCGGTCGCGCAGGGCGGTAATTGCCCGCTGTCGAAGCCGGACGAACTGGTCGAGGTCGGCGGCGTCAAGATCATGGGTTTCACCAACTTGCCGGCGCGCTTGGCGTCGGATGCGTCATCGCTCTACGCCAAGAACCTGCTCGCGCTATTGCCGTTGCTCACTGACAAGGCGAGCAAGGCATTTGCACCTGCCTGGGACGACGAAATCATCAAGGGCGCGATGCTGACCAAGGGCGGCGCGCTCATCCATCCGCATTTTGCCCCAAAGAGCGCGGCATGAACGACGACGAATTCGCGGAGCGCTATTACGCCGCCTGGAACGCGCGCAACATCGACGCGATTATGGCGCTCTATCACGAGGACATCGAGTTCTCGTCGCCCTACATCGCCGCGCTTGGCTTTTCCGGCGATGGCGTGATCCATGGCAAGGATCTGCTGAAGCTCTACTTCCAGCGCGCGCTCGATCGCGCGCCGCAGCTGACCTTCACGCCGGAAGCGCTTCTCGTTGGCGCACGCGGCCACACGCTCGTCTATCGCAATCATCGCGGCGAGCAGGCGGCGGAGTGCCATGAGATGGACGGTGGCCTCGTCGTCCGCGCAGACGCAACCTACGCAACCACCTAGTCCGGAGAGCCCGATGCGCAGCCTTCGTACATTGACGCTGGCGGCGCTGCTTGCAGGCGCGCTCACTGTCCCAGCGAATGCGCAATCGCCGGAAGCAAGCTTGGCGCAGGATTTATCGAATTGCGCCGGCGCGGTTTCCGCGCACGCCAATCTCGATGTGCTCGCTTATCCTCGTGGCGCCGCGGGTCAGTGGGCGCCGGTGCTGGGCGCCATCCTGGATGCGATGAACCGCGAAGAGGGCGTCGAAGGCATGACAGGCCGGTATGCTGCGAGCGCAGCGGCGGAATATTGGCGCCAACAAATAGCTTCGGCGCGTGAAGCCGAAGCCAATGCGTGCCGCGCGCGCTTTGGGAGAGAATGATGGTCGATCCTTTCGTCTTCTATCTGGCCATTTTCGTGCTGGCGATTTTCGTCGGCTATTACGTCGTCTGGTCGGTGACGCCGGCGCTGCACACGCCGCTTATGGCCGTCACCAACGCGATCTCGTCGGTGATCATCGTCGGTGCGTTGATTGCGGCGGCGGCTGGCGGTCAATCCGATGCGGGCTGGATCGCCAAGGGCGCGGGCGGCTTGGCGGTTGCGCTCGCGGCGGTCAACATTTTCGGCGGCTTCCTCGTCACCCAGCGCATGTTGGCGATGTATAAGAAAAAAGAGAAGAAGTGACGTGACGCCCGCGGACTGGCGCGCACTGATCGAGGCTTATCTCGACGGCCGGCTTTCGGCCGAAGCCTTCATGCGCCGGTTCGTCGAAGCTTGGCGCGCAGCGGATGGCCGCGTGCCGCCGGCTATCGCTTCGCTGCAATCGACCGTCGAAGCGTTCGAGGCTGATGTTCTCGATGCTCGGGAGGACGGTGTCGTCAACGATGACGAACTGCGCCAGGCCGCTCAGCGCGCAATCTCAAATCTGAGCGAAGACGGCCCAGCGGTCGCGCCGCAAACGTTTGATCGCACCCGCGCGCGCGCTGAGTTTCGCCGCTTTCAGGTGCAAGCAACGGGCTGCGCCGGCATTGGCTGCGTGATTGCGCTGATCTGGGTCGCGCTGTGCGTGCTGCAGATCTATTTCGTCAGCGAGTGGATACAGGAAGCGTTCGACTGGGGCGCATGGCCCTCCGCGGTGGCCGGCTTCCTGCTCGCCTTCGTGCCGATCGTCGGCAACATCCTCGCTTATCTTGGCGCGACGCAAGAGGGCTGGCCCTCTTTGGTTGCCGCTATCGTCTTCTTCGCCGCACCGGCGGCGACAATAATCTCCGGCTGGACGCGCTGGCGTCAGCAGGGACCTAGGGGCTGACATGAACGCTGATCTCGCTGCGCTGCTCTATCTCGTATCCGGGGTGCTCTTCATCCTGGCGCTGCGCGGGCTGTCGAGTCCGGAGACCAGCCGCCAAGGCAACAATTTCGGCATGATCGGCATGGCCATCGCCGTCGGCACGACGCTGTGGCTCGTCTCGCCCGATACGACGACGTGGACGATCATCGTTGCAGCGCTCGTGATCGGCGGCGGCGCCGGCGCTTTCATCGCGCGCTCGATCAAAATGACGGACATGCCGCAACTGGTTGCGGCGTTTCACTCGCTCGTCGGTTTGGCGGCGGTCGCCGTCGCGGCGGCCGCGTTTTATGCGCCGGAGAGCTTCGGCATCTCCGAAGCGGGCGGCGGCATTCACATGGCGTCGCTGATCGAGCTTTCGCTCGGCACCGCCATCGGCGCAGTGACGTTCACCGGCTCCGTGATCGCGTTCGCCAAGCTCAACGGCAATATGAGCGGCGCGCCGATCATGTTGCCGGGGCGCCACCTCATCAACATCGCCATCGCGCTCGCGATCGTCGCGCTCATCGTGATGATGGTGCAGACGCACGGCACGGTGACGTGGCATTTCTGGGCGATCGCGGGGCTCTCGCTGCTGATCGGCGTGCTGCTGATCGTGCCGATCGGCGGCGCCGACATGCCGGTCGTCGTGTCGATGCTGAACTCGTACTCCGGCTGGGCCGCTGCGGCGCTTGGCTTCACGCTGGAGAACGTGGCGCTGATCATCACCGGCGCGCTGGTCGGCTCGTCTGGCGCGATCCTCAGCTACATCATGTGCAAAGGCATGAACCGCAGCTTCATCAGCGTCATCCTCGGCGGTTTCGGCACAGCTGACGGCGGCGCCGCAGGTGGACACGTTGAGACGCGGCCGGTGAAGCAGGGCAGCGCCGACGATGCGGCTTTCATCATGAAGAACGCCAGCAAGGTGATCATCGTGCCGGGTTACGGCATGGCGGTCGCGCAAGCGCAGCACAGCGTGCGCGAAATGGCCGACATGCTGAAGAAGGAGGGCGTCGAAGTGAAGTACGCCATCCACCCAGTCGCCGGCCGCATGCCCGGCCACATGAACGTGCTGCTGGCCGAAGCCAACGTGCCGTACGATGAAGTGTTCGAACTCGAAGACATTAACAACGAATTCAGCCAGTGCGACGTCGCTTACGTCATCGGCGCCAACGATGTCACCAACCCGATCGCCAAAACCGATCCGCAATCGCCGATCTACGGCATGCCGATCTTGGACGTCGAAAAAGCGAAGACGGTTCTCTTCGTCAAACGCGGCTTGGGCTCGGGCTATGCCGGCGTCGAAAACGAACTCTTCTTCCGCGACAACACCATGATGCTGTTCGGCGACGCGAAGAAGATGACGGACGAGATTGTGAAGGGGCTCTAGATGGCCGAAGCAAAAACTCAGCGCACTAAAGCCTCCGTCACCCAATTCATCGCCTCCGTGGAGGACGACACGCGTCGCGCAGACGCCAAGGCCGTCGACAAGATGATGCGCGACATCACTGGCGAGAAGCCCGCCATGTGGGGGCCGACGATCATTGGGTATGGCGAGTATGAGGGGCCCACCGGCAAATGGCCGCGCATCGGCTTCAGCCCGCGCAAAGCCAATCTCGTTCTCTACATGATGGACGGCTACGAGAACGAGCCGCTGATGAAGAAGCTCGGCAAACACAAGACGGGGCGCAGCTGCCTCTACATCAACAAGCTCGCCGACGTTGATGAAGGTGTTCTGCACCAGCTCGCCGTGAAGAGCTGGAAGGCGATGGCGAAGAAGTATCCAGAATAAAAAAGGGGAGCGCCTTGCAGCGCTCCCCTCAATCTTTCACGGTTTCGCGCTTACCAGATCGTGACGCGCTGATCCGGCGGCAGATAGAGATCGTCCTCAGCCGTGACGTCGAACGCGGCGTACCAAGCATCCATGTTCCGCACCGGGCCGTTGGCGCGGTACATGCCCGGCGAGTGCGGGCCGTTGAGCACTTGGTTGCGCAGCGCTTCCTCGCGGAAGAGCGTGCGCCAAACTTGAGCCCAGCCAAGGAAGAAGCGCTGATCGCCGGTGACGCCGTCGATCACTTGCGCCTCGCGGCCGCCACGCGAGATCGTGTAGGCGTGATAGGCCACTTGAAGCCCGCCATTGTCGCCGATGTTTTCGCCGAGTGTCAGGCGGCCGTTGATCGGCAAACCGGGCAGCGGTTCGAACGCCGAATACTGATCAGCCAAGCGGCCGGTTACTTCCTCGAAGCGGCGGACGTCCTCAGCGTTCCACCAATCGCGCAACACGCCTTGTGCGTCTGACTTGGCGCCTTGGTCGTCGAAGCCGTGGCCCATTTCGTGGCCGATAACGCCGCCGATGCCGCCATAGTTCACGGCTGGGTCAGCGTTCGGGTCAAAGAAGGGCGGCTGCAGGATGGCGGCCGGGAAGACGATCTCGTTGAACACCGGGTTGTAATAGGCGTTCACCGTTTGCGGCGTCATGAACCACTCGTCCTTGTCGGTCGGTCGGTCGAGACGCGAGACGCTTTCTTCCCAATCGAAGATCTGCGCGCGCTTGGAATTGCCGAACGCGTCGCCGGCGCGGACTTCCAGCGCGGAGTAATCGCGCCAGCGGTCCGGATAGCCGATCTTCGGGCGGAAGGTGGCGAGCTTTTCGCGCGCCGCGACCTTGGTTTCCGCCGACATCCAGGAGAGAGCGTCAATGCGCTGGCCGTACGCCGTGCGCATGTTCTCGACCAGCTCAAGCATTTGCGCCTTCGCCGCGGGCGGGAAGTGACGCTGCACGTAGACTTGGCCGACCGCTTCGCCGAGCGACCCGTTGACTGCGGCGACAGCGCGCTTCCAACGTTCGCGTTGCTGCGGCTGACCGTTCAGCACGCGGCCGTGGAAATCGAAGATCTCCGCATCGATGTTGCTCGGCAGGACCGAAGCGTTGTTCCGCACCAGATGATACGAGAGGTAGGCTTTGATCGTGTCGATCGGCGTGGCCATGAAGAGTTCGGCCAGCGGACCCATCGCCGAGAGTTCGGCGATGACGACTTCTTGGGCGCCGCCGAGACCGGACGCTTCAAACGCCGCATCCCATGGGAAGCTCGGCGCCAGCGCGCGGATTTCGGCGCGGGTCTTTAGATTGTACGTGCGTGAACGATCGCGACGATCGGCGCGGAGCCAATGGCGCTCGGCGATTTGCGTCTCGAACGCCATGACAGAAGCTGCTTTCGCAGCGCCGTTGGTTTGGCCCACAAGCTCCAGCGTGCGGCCCATGTGCGCCACGTATTGCTCGCGCAGGCCCGGGAAGACGCCATCGGTGCGGCGATAATATTCGCGCTCCGGCAGGCCGAGGCCGCTGTGCGACATGTTGGTGATGTAGCGGTTCGGATTGCGCTCATCGAGGCCGACATACATGGCGATCGGCGATGTCACCGCGATGCCGGGAGAGGCGATGACGCGGATCGCTTGCTCGTGGTTTTGCACGGCGGCGATCTGGGCCAGCTCTTCTTGCAAGGGCGCGAGGCCGCGCGCGTCAATGGCGGCTTGGTCGAGATAAGAATTGTAGTAGTCGGCGATCTTCTGCTGGTTGGTGCCGGGGCGGCCGCCTGCGAGCGCCACTTCTTCGATGATGACACGCTGATCGTTGTCAGCTTTCTCGCGCAGGATGTCGAACGTGCCCCAGCGTGTGCGGTCCGATGGGATTGGCGTGTTCGCAGCCCATGTGCCGTTGGCGTATTGGAAGAAATCGTCGCCAGGGCGAACGCTCAGATCGCGGCCGGCGAGATCGACGCCGAACGAGCCGATGGCCGGCGCGCCGCCGCTGCCAGTCGTGCCGCCGCTCGTGCCCGTTGCGCAGCCCGCCAATAGGGCCAGCGACGACGCGCCCATGGCGCGACGTGAAAGCATAATCATTGTGTTCCTCCGAATACCTTGGATTTTATTCCGCCGCGGCGAGTTTGCGGCGGCCCCCGTAAAGTCTGCCATAGAAGCCAAACAGGCCGGTGGTGACCCGCTTGATGTCGACCCCGATCATGTAGAAGGCGGGGGTCAGGATCAAGGTCGCCGGCATGCACAGGAGCACGCCAAACGCGAGGCTGAGCACCATGGGCTTCAGGAACTGCACGATGGCGGCGTTCTCAAGGATCATGGGCGAGGTGCCGACGAATTCCGTGACCGACGTCAGGAAGATCTGACGGAACCGAGAAATTGAGGCTTCCGTGATCCCAACTTCGGCCTTCACCCGCATGATCTGGAAGCCGAGCGCCTCCAACTCAGCTGCCTGCTCGCGATACTCTGACGCGTCGTGACGCATTTGGTCTGAGGTCTTGAGGTCGATTGGACCGCGCTGGAACCCGGACTCCGCGCCTTGGATGATGAAGTCCTCGTGCGGCTCAAGGTCGGGGGCGATGCCGATGTACTCGACCACTTGCCCATTGGGCAGCGTGATGTCGTGCGTCTCCCAGGTGCTTTCTTCCGGCAGTGCGCCGCCCGTGCCTTTGCGGCGGAGTGCGAAGTAGCCGCGGATCTGGTTGCAGCGATCCACCAGCACGACGTTGTCGTTCACGACGACGCCCACTGCGGCGATCACGCCGAGCCAGGAAAAGAGCGCAAAGCTCACCCCGAAGAGCATGTGGCCAACCAGCGCGCCGACGATCGCAAACGGGATGACGCACAGGATCATCGCCGGCTGTGCGTAGGAGCGGAAGGTGACTGCGAGCAGGAAGTAGATGCCGAGGAAGGCGAGACCCATCAGCATCAGGAATTCGTTCATGAACTCCTGTTGCCCTTCGGCTTCGCCGATCGAGCGGCGCGACACTGTGTTGTAGCGCGCCTCGAACTGCGGCCAGAACTCCGCATCGAGCGTGCGCATGATGTCGGCGCGCGCTTCCGCGTTGACGAGGTCGGCCGTCACCAGGATCGAGCTCTGCCGTTGCCGGCGATCGAGACCCGTTACACCGGGCGCGAACTCCCACGTGGCGACGGAAGCGAGTGGCACTTCGCGGCCATCGCTTGTGCGAATGCGGAAGGAGCCGAGGCTTTCGAGCGTGCGCCGATCATCGCGCGGATAACGGACGTACACGCGGACATCGTCGCCGCCGCGCGGCAAACGCTGCGCTTCTTCGCCGAAATAGGCTTGCCGGACTTGCCGCGTGATGTCGGCCAGCGTGATGCCAAGCTGTTCGGCGCCGGGCAGGAGCGCAAAGCGCAGCTCTTCGTTGGCGGCGTCCTGGCTGTCGCGGACGCTGGTGACGCCCTCGAACTGCAGCAGGCGCGCTTTCAACTCTTCAACCGCGACTTCGAGGTCTTCGGTGCTGTCGCTGATCAGAGCCAGATCGATACTGGGCGAGCCTGAGCCGGAGAGCGAGAAGCTCACTTGATCGGCGTCCGGCACTTCGCCGAGCAATTCTTCGAGCCGCTCGGTGATGTGGCGCGAGCGCAAGCCGGGGCGTGTTTCCGGCGGCGTTAGACCCACGAACGCTTGGATCGTGTTTTCGTCGATGAACTGGCTCCACGAGCGCACGGCGCCGCGAGACATTTGCCCGGTGTTGGGGTCTTCAGTCGCGAACTCGGCGGTCTCTTCCTCAAGCGCGCGGCGGGCGGCGTCGAGCTGTGCGCCGACTTGCTCCATGCGTGAGAAGGGAGTCGTTTGCGGCAGCGTGATATTCGCCATCATGAAGTCGCCTTCGACTTCGGGCATGAAGGTCTGCTTCACGCGGCCGGACACCATGAGGCCGATCGCCAGGACCATGACGACCAGGAAGACCGACCAAGTCAGGTAACGCGCCTTCACCGCAACGCGCACCAATGGCGCGTGCAGGTTTTGCGCGACCCAGATCACCGAATGCGCGCACTTTTGTTGGATGCGCATCAACCGTGCGCCAAGGCCGTTGCCCTGCGGATCGGGCTTGGTCACATGCGACAAGTGCGCTGGCAGGATGATCAAGCTCTCGATCAGCGAGAACACCAAGGTCGAGATCACGACAATGGAAATCGCCGACGTGAACTGCCGCACCTCGCCCGAGAACATCATCATCGGGCTGAACGCGATCATCGTCACGAAGACCGACGCGACCAGCGGTTTCAGCACGATCTGTGTCGCCATGATCGATGCGTCGACGCCGGTATGCCCTCGCTCCGCCCTCTCATAAATGGCTTCGCCGACAATAATGGCGTCATCGACCATGATGCCGAGCACGAGCAGAAAGCCGAACACGCTCATGAAATTGAGCGATACGTTGAGATAGGGCAGGATGAAGAACGAGCCCGCGAACGCGGTCATGACGCCCAGCGTCGCCCAGAAAGCGACCTTCGGGTGCAGCGTCAGCAGCAGAAGGACGAAGATCAGGATGAAGCCCTGCAGCGCATTCTGGAAGAGAAGGCCCAGCAGGGCGTTATAATCCTGCGACTCGTCTTGGATGATTGTCAGCGCGACGCCTGATGGCAGCGTCGCACGAAACGCCTCCAGCGTTTCATCCATGGCTTTGGCGGTGTTCCAGATATTGAACTGATCCGCCGTTTGCAGCGCGACCAGGATCGCCGGTTCGCCGTTCATGCGCGAATAGAGATTGCTGTCCACAAAGCCGTCGATGACGGTCGCGACATCGGCGACGCGCACCGTGCCGCCATCCGGCGTTTGCCGGATGATGATGTTCTCGAAATCGAGTTCGCTATCGGCGAGATTGCGCGCCTGCAGCTGGAAATTGCCATCGTCGGTGCGAACAGCGCCTGCGCCGGCGTTCAGGGAGCTTGCACGCACCGCGCGCGCGACATCGTCGAACGTGAGCCCGAACGCTTGCAGCGAAGCTTCCGACACTTCGATCGAAACTTCGGGCGGGCGCGAGCCCCAGACTTCGGTGTTGGCGCCGCCTTCGATCAGCGAAATGTTATCGCGTAGGCGTTCTGCGGTGTCGCGAAGCGTGCGCTCGCTGACGTCGCCATGAATGCCGATGATGAAGGAGGCGTTGCGGCCGACTTGCCGCGATACGCGGATCGGGTCCATCGCGGCCGGCAAGCCGCTGATCGAGTCGATGCGTGAGCGCACTTCCGCGGTCATCGCGTCGATATCGGCGCCTGACTCCGATTGAATGCTGACCCAGCCAAAGCCTTCGCCCGAACGAGAGCGCACCCAGTCGACGCCATCGAGGTCGGCGGTGGCCTCCTCGATGCGGATGATGACCTGGCTTTCCATGTCTTCAGGGCTGGCGCCGGCCCAGCTCGCCTGCACATAGACGGAGTTGTCACGCCCCGGCGGCCAGAACTCCTTCTCCATCTTGTTAAAAGAGAAGATGCCCGCGATGACGCAGATCAGCATCAACAGGTTGCCGGCGACCGGATTGCGGCCCCACCACGCGACTAGTCCCTTCAGCATCGTCGTACGTCTCCGGGGCGGACAGCGGTCCGCCCCACAAGGATTATCTGCGGATTTCGAGTTCTTCTTGCGGCTGCGCCGGCGCTGGTGCGGGCGTCGCCTCGGTGCCGCCTTCGCGGTCGATCGGGGTCACCGCCATGCCGGCGCGTGGCGACGTCAGCACCGACACCACGACACGTTCGCCATCAGCGACGCCTTCGCGGAACAGCACTTCGTCATTGGTCGTTTGAGCTGGGCGCACTTGACGGACGTCAATCGTGTTGTCGGGCAGGACGACGTACACGAACTCGTTGCGCTTCAGCGCGCTGCGCGGCGCGGCCACCAGCGTCTCGCTGGCTGAACCTTCAAGACGCACCGACACGAACATGCCCGGTGCAAGCGGCGCGGGCTGTTGGGCGCCGAACGGATCGCGCACTTCGACAACGGCGTAAACAAGCCGCGTGCGTGCATCGACGGACGCTTCCGTACGCACCAAGCGGCCTTCCCAGGTCTGAATGCGACCGCCCGTTACTGTCGAGACGTGCGCGAGCGGACCGGCATTGGCGGCCGACGCCGTGAAGCCGACCGGCAGGCGCATCGAAGCGAGGTCGGCGTCAGTCAGCGGCAAACGGATTTCCATCGTGTCGGTTGCGAACATTACAGCGACCGGGGAGGAAGGGCCCACATAGTCGCCGACGCTGGCGCGGCGTTCGCGGACGCGGCCGGTGAACGGCGCGCGGATGGTGGCGCGTCCGAGATCGAGTTCAGCCGAACGCAACGCAGCTTGTGCAGCAGCGAGCTGGGCGCGCGCTTGCGCCAATTGCGGCTCGCGCACCGCCAGCGGCGGCGCTTCGCCGCGACCCAGGGCTTGCCAATCTTGGCGAGCCAATTCGCCTTCGGCTTCTTCGCGCACCAGTGCTTCTTCGGCCTGCGCGACCTGCGCGCGGGCGCGCACGACGGCGAGTTGATAGTCAGCCGCGTCGATACGGGCCATCACTTCACCTTCGGTGAAGGCGCCGCCATTGACGAATTTCGGGCTCGCCCAAACGATGCGGCCCGCGACTTGCGCCGCCAAAGTGGCTTCGACGCGCGGGCGGGTTTCGCCTTGTACGTCGATAGAGATCGTCGTCGGGCGCGCATGCGCGACCGCGAACTGCACCGCTGGCGGGTGCGGCGCGTCGGTCTTTTCTTCCGGCCGCGGGCCCGTTGCGATCATCAGCATGAGCAGCGCGATGCCGCCCACGATCACGACCACGGGTGCGGCGAAAATCAGGATGCGCTTCACCGCAGGCCAGAGGCCTCTCTTCGGTGCTTCATCTTCGGCGGCGGATTGCGACATCATGTTGAGGTCCATCTTGTTCATTGGACGACTTCCCTGTCTTCGTCGATGCCGCCTGTCCGCGCGCCGCCGCCGAGGGCGACGTGGTAGGAGATGCGGTTGGTTACGCGTTGCGCGCGCGCGGCGATCAGTCCGCGTTCGGCGTCGATGCGGCGCGTGTAGGCGTCGATCAGTTCGAACAATGTCGCGACGCCGCGGGCGTATTCACGCTCGGCCAGTTCTTGCGCCGCGCGCGCTTCTTCGGCGGCGCGGGCGAACTCGGTTTCGCGGATTTCGAGGCTCTGGTCGGCGCTGATCGCGCCTTCGACTTCGCGCCATGCGGCGATTGACGTGCGCACATAGTCAGAAGCTGCGGCGCGGCGATCGTTCACGCTAGCGCGCGATTCCGCGATCAGCGCGCCGCCATTGAAGATCGGCATGGTAATGCCGGCGATTAGGTTGGAGATCAGATCGGCGCTGTTGGATATGTCTTCGATGCCTTGGCCACTGGCGCCGGCAGTGCCGGTTAGGGTCAGCCGTGGCAACAGCGCGGCGCGCGCCTCGTGAATGCGAAAACCGGCGGCTCGCATGCGGTTTTCGGATGCAAGAACATCCGGGCGGCGTTCAAGCAGATCAGCCGGCGCGCCTGCGGCGGCGATCGGTTGCAGGCTCGGGAGATCGCCCACAGCGCGCAACGTGCCGTCAGGATAGCGGCCCATCAATTCTTGCAGGCGGCGCGCACTGATCAAAACTGTGTCCTGCGCCTGCGCGCGGAAGGCGCGCGCGGAGGCGACTTGGCTGCGCGCCGTGCGTAAAGCGAGCGAGGTGGTGATGCCGGCGTCGTAGCGGCGTTGGGTCAGATCAAGCGCGCGTTCGCGCGTCTGCAAATCTTCTTCAGCCAGCGCGAAGAGCTGTTGCGCTTCAATGAGATCCACCCACGCTCGCGACGTTTGCCCGGCGACAGAAAGGCGGGCGCCGTTCAAATCTTCTTCGGCTGCGTCGGCGGTTAAATCGGAGGCCAGTGTGCGCGCGGTGAGGCGGCCCCAGAGATCGATTTCCCAGCTGGCGACGACACTTGAGGTCATGATCTCGCTGCGAATGCGTTCGTCGGAGCCGGAGACCGGTGTTTCAGTGCGGATGCCGTCGACGCCGACGCTCAAGCTTGGCAGCAGATTGCCGCCGAAGGCGCCGCGCGCGCGCCAGCGGGCTGCGCGGTAGCGCGCCTCGACGATCTGCAGATCAGGGCTGCCCGCCAGCGCTTCGCGCGCCAGCGTCGACATTTCAGCGGAGTTCAGATCGTCGAGCCAGGTTGACGCCGGTGACGCTGCGAGTTCTGCGGCGCGTTCGGGTCCAATCTCATCGGCGGCGACATAGGAATCCGGCTCGGGCGGCAGGTTGCGGCCCGCGCACGACCCGGCCGCCGCCAGCAGGCCTAAACCGACCCAGAAACGCACCCCGTAATTCATGTTCCCTCGCAACGGCGGCTTACCAAAGCACTCTCGAAAGTCAATAAAAGAATATTGATTTTCGATAATACAGCAGTCGCACCTCGGCAGCCGTTTTGTCCCCGGTTCGTCCCTAGGATGCCGGCCAACTTGGTTTTGGATGCGCCCCCAACGTCCGGCTCAAGGGGAAGCGGCGAAATTTCCTCTTCCACGCACAAGGACGCGCTTGGGTGCAGCCAGCCGACATCTGTTGCCGGGGGCGGCGGGTGTGCCTAAGCCCGGCTCAATGGCCACGAACCGATTTCCGGAGATCCGCTGGCGCCTCGACCGCATTCCGGCCCTGGCGTGGGCCACCGGCGCGCTGGCGGTGCTGGCGGTTGTCTTGGCGTTCGTCACCAGTGCGCCGGCGGTTGTGCTGATGGTGCTGGCGGGCGCTGCGACGTATTGGACGGCAAAGGAGGCGCGCCGTTTCGTCATCGCCTCCAGTAGCGGCGACGATCAGATTGAACTCGTTGGCCTAGCCGAGCTTGCGCCGCTTCTGGAAGCGCTGCCCGATCCCGCTTTGCTGATTGACGATCAGGGCCGCATCGTAAGCTCCAATGACGCCGCGCGCGGGCAGTTGCAATTCGAAGCGCGGGGCCAATTCTTGACGTCGATCCTGCGCCATCCGGACGTGCTCGAAGCGGTGCAGGCCGCAGTGCGCGACGGCGAAACGCGCGCTGTGGAGTATGAGACGACGACGCAAGTCGATCGCCACACACGTTGCTACGTGGCGCCGGTTACGTGGGGCGCCGAGCGGGCGGCAATGCTGGTTTTTCATGATCAAACCGCCAAAATCAGCACTGAGCGTATGCGTGCGGATTTTCTGGCGAACGCCAGCCACGAGTTGCGCACGCCGCTCTCTTCGCTGACGCTTTTAATTGAAACCATTGCTGGCCCGGCGCGCGATAACGCCGAAGAGCGCGATCGCTTTCTTGGCATGATGCAAGTGCAGGCCGAGCGTATGCGCCGGCTAATCGCCGACCTGCTCTCGCTCTCTCGCATCGAACTCGATGAACATGTGCCGCCCTCTGATCGCGCCGATCTCGTCGATGTCGCGCGTGAGGTGATCGACGCGCTCAATGGCGCCGCAGCGGCGCGCGGCGTGCGCATCGAACTGGACGCGCCTGACCAGACGGTGAAGGTGGTGGGCGAGCGTTTCCAGCTGGCGCAAGTCGTTCAAAACCTGATCGACAACGCCATCAAATACACGCCGAAAGACGGGGTCGTTCGCGTGCAAGTCGCCCGGGGTGGCGACGCAGAAGAGACCGCCGCGCGCGCCGGGCGCCAATGGGAGGAGGCGGGGCGAGCAGTCCTGCTCCCCGCGGCGGCTGCGGCAAACCGCTCCTACGCCTATGTCCGCGTCGAGGACGCGGGGCCTGGCGTGGCGCGCCGGTTCTTGCCGCGCCTGGGCGAGCGCTTTTTCCGGGTTGAGCGCGAAATGGGGGACGAGCGCGGCGGTACGGGCCTGGGGCTGGCCATCGTTAAGCACATCGTCAACCGCCACCGGGGCGGGCTTTTGGTCGAAAGTCTGCCCGGCCGGGGCTCGGCCTTCGCCGCCTATGTCGAATCGGCGGAGGAGGATTGAGCAGGCGCATGGTGTTTTTCACATCAGTGTCATCAAATCCGCCTATGAGCGAGCCCGCTGGGATCGGGCTCGTGTCGTTCGCCCGGCGAGACGGGCGAAGGGATCGAAAATGGAAGAGTTTTCAGCGGCTGGCGCTGACCGCGGAGCCCCGCCTGTGTCGATGATGACCACGCCTACCGTCCGCAATAATGGCGGCACCCTGGTCGGCGCGGCCGTCAAGGTCGCGGCGCGCGACGTCAACGTTTTCTACGGCGACAAGCAGGCGCTGTTCGACGTTTCGCTCGACATCCCCGATCGCGCCGTCACCGCCTTCATCGGCCCGTCTGGCTGCGGCAAGACCACGTTCCTGCGCTGCATCAACCGCATGAACGACACGATCGATGGCTGCAAGGTCACCGGCTCGCTGCAGATCGAAGGCAAGGACGCCTACGGCAAGAACGTCGATCCGGTGGTGCTGCGCACCCGCGTCGGCATGGTGTTCCAAAAACCGAACCCGTTTCCGAAGTCGATCTACGAAAACGTGGCCTACGGCCCGCGCATTCACGGCATGGCCAAGAACAAGGCCGAGATGGACGTTATCGTTGAGAAGTCGCTGAAGCGCGCCGGCCTCTGGGAAGAGGTCAAGGATCGCTTGGCTCAGCCTGGCACCGGCCTCTCCGGCGGTCAGCAGCAGCGCCTCGTCATCGCCCGTACGGTGGCGGTGAATCCAGACATCATCTTGATGGATGAGCCGTGCTCAGCGCTCGACCCGATCGCCACCGCCAAGATCGAAGAACTGATCGACGAACTGCGCGACAAGTACACGATCATCATCGTTACCCACTCGATGGCGCAGGCCGCCCGCGTCTCGCAGAAGACGGCGTTCTTCCACTTGGGTAAGCTGGTGGAGACCGGTGCGACCGAGGAAATCTTCACCAATCCTCGCGACTCTCGCACGCAAGACTATATTACGGGCCGGTTCGGCTAATTCCGATGGCCGCGCCGAAACGATCGCGCAGCGTTCCTGCGCTCGCCCGCCGGGTAAAGACAAGCATGGCCGAACACACAGTCAAAGCGTTCACCGAAGAACTCGACGCGATCACTCAGGAAGTGGCGCGCATGGGTGGTTTGGCGGAAGCCGCCATCAATGACAGCCTGTCAGCTGTCGGTCGCCGCGATACCGAACTGGCGCAATTGGTCATCCAGCGCGACGCTAAGATCGATGCGGCTCAGCGCGAGATCGAAAAGCGCGCCATCAAGCTGTTCGCGTTACGCCAACCGATGGCGAGCGATCTGCGCGTTGTGCTGACCGCATGGCGCATCGCGGGCGAGCTGGAGCGCGTCGGCGATCTGGCCAAGAACATTGCCAAGCGCACGCTGATCCTGAATCAGGCAGAGCCGATCCAGCTCACCCGCTCGGTCGAGCGCATGGGCAAGATCGCCGCCGCGCATTTGAAGCAGGTGATCGACGCCTACGCCAACAAAGATTTGCAGGCCGCGATCACTGTCTGGCACGCCGACGACAATATCGATGCGCACTACAATTCGCTGTTTCGCGAATTGCTGACCTATATGATCGAAGACCCGCGCATGATCAGCTCGTGCGCGCACTTGCTCTTCATCGCCAAGAACCTCGAACGCGTCGGCGACCACGGCACCAACATCGCCGAGTACATCCATTTCCTTGTCACTGGCGAAGAAATCGCCACGCAGCGGCCGCGCGGTGACGCGGACGTCGCGGATTAGAGGCTCAGCCCATGGCCAAGGCCCCGCACGTCCTGGTCGTCGAGGATGAAGAAGCGCTATCGCAGCTTCTGAAATACAATCTCGACAAAGAAGGCTATCGCGTCAGCGTCGCCACCGATGGCGAGGAAGCTTTGGTGATGGCGCAGGAAAGCGCGCCAGACCTCATCATTCTTGATTGGATGCTGCCGAAAGCGCCGGGCATTGAAGTGTGCCGCCGTTTGCGCGCGCGCCAGGAAACGCGCAACACGCCGATCGTCATGCTGACTGCCCGCAGTGAAGAGACCGACCGCGTGCGCGGGCTCGACATCGGGGCCGACGATTACATCACCAAGCCCTTCACGATGAACGAGCTGCTGGCCCGCTTGCGCGCCGTCATGCGCCGTATCCGGCCGGGTCTGGCCGAAGATAAGATTGTGTGCGGCGACATCGTCATGGACCGTGTCTCGCACCGCGTGAAGCGCGGCGCCCGCGATGTGCATCTCGGCCCCACCGAGTTTCGCATCCTCGATCACCTAATGCAGCATCCGGGGCGCGTCTTTAGCCGCGAGCAATTGCTCGATGCGGTCTGGGGCTCGGATGTCTATGTCGAAGCGCGCACGGTTGACGTGCACATCGGGCGTTTACGCAAAGCGCTGATGGTGGGCGAAGAAGCCGACCCGATCCGAACGGTCCGCAGCGCCGGCTACGCGTTGGACGCCGAAGCGGCTTAGGCGAACGCGACGCCGAGCGGGATCGGCGCCGCGCTGCTTTGCAATCTAGTGCCGGCGGTCCCAGCGGTTCTCGCGGCGGTCCCAGCGATTTTCACGCCGGTCCAGCACGTCCTCACGGGCATCGCGCACATCTTCGCGCGCATCGAAGACGTCTTCACGCTGATCGCGCCAGCCGCCTTGGTACTGCGCATCGCGAACGTCCTCGCGCACATCGCGCACATCTTCACGCCGGTCGAAGCGGTTCTCACGGCGATCAAGCCGGTTTTCGGCGCGGTCAAAGCGATTTTCGATCCGATCCCAATTCTGCGCGTACGCCGACGGCGCGGCAAACGCGGTAAACGCCACGACGGCGCACAAGGCTAAAGTCCGTTTCATGGAAGAGCTCCTCTTTGTCCCTCGGAGCTTCAAACGAGGCGGGCGCGGGATTCCGTCGGCATGGACGCCATAGACGAGCGTCGCTATATCCGCGCTTCGATTTTCCCTCAGAACGGACCGATCCCATGGCGGCGCAGCCGGCACAGTACATTTTCACGATGCAGGGCCTCACCAAGGCTTATCCGGGCGGCAAGAAGGTGTTCGAGAACATCTGGCTGTCGTTCTTCCCGGACGCCAAGATTGGCGTCGTCGGCGTCAACGGCTCTGGTAAGTCGACGCTGCTGAAGATCATGGCCGGCCTCGACAAGGATTTCACCGGCGAAGCCTTCGCCATGGCCAACACCAAGATGGGCTACCTGGAGCAGGAGCCGAAGCTCAACGACGCGATGACGGTGCGCGAAAACGTCGAGAGCTGGTGCCGCGAAAAGCAGCTGGTCAATCGCTTCAACGAAGTCAGCATGGAAGTGGGCGAGAACTACACTGAAGAGCTGATGGAGGAGATGACCAAGCTTCAGGAGCAGATCGATGCGTCTGACGCGTGGGACATCGATTCCAAGATCGACATGGCGATGGATGCGCTGCGTTGCCCGCCGGACGATAGCGGCGTGGAGAAACTCTCAGGCGGCGAACGCCGCCGTGTCGCGCTCTGCCGCTTGCTTCTGTCGAAGCCCGACATGCTGCTGCTGGACGAACCGACCAACCACCTCGACGCCGAGAGCGTCGCCTGGCTGCAGCATCACCTGGAAGCGTTTCCCGGCTGCGTCATCCTCGTCACCCACGATCGCTACTTCCTCGATCAAGTGACGAAGTGGACGCTCGAACTCGATCGCGGCCGCGGCCATCCGCACGAGGGCAATTACTCGGCCTGGCTCGAGATCAAGGCCAAGCGCTCGGAGCAGGAATCGTCCGAGAGCGATAGCCGCAAGAAGGCGCTCAACCGCGAACTCGAATGGGTGCGCCAGTCTCCCAAGGCGCGCCAAGCTAAATCGAAAGCGCGCCTCACGCGTTATGATGAAATGGCGGCGGAGGCCGAGCGCGAGAAGCAAACCTTCGCGCAAATCCAAATCCCGCCAGGCCCGCGCCTCGGTCAGAACGTCATCGAGTTCGAGAATCTCAAGAAGGGCTTTGGCGACAAGCTTTTGATCGATGGCTTGAGCTTCAAACTGCCGCCGGGCGGCATTGTCGGCATTATCGGCCCGAACGGCGCGGGCAAGTCGACATTGTTCAAGATGATCACTGGCCAAGAAAAGCCGGACGAGGGGAGCATCGCGATCGGCGAAAGCGTGAAGCTCGGCTTCGTCGATCAATCGCGCGATGCGCTCGATAATGCCAAGAACATCTGGGAAGAGATTTCCGGCGGCCTTGACGTGCTCACTGTCGGCAACCGCGAAATTCCTTCGCGCGCCTATGTGTCGAGCTTTAACTTCAAGGGCGCCGATCAACAGAAGAAGGTCGGCCAGCTCTCAGGCGGTGAACGCAATCGCGTCCATCTGGCGAAGACCTTGCTCACCGGCGCCAACGTGCTGCTGCTCGACGAACCAACCAACGATCTCGACGTCGAAACGCTACAAAGCTTGGAGGCGGCACTCGAAGATTTCGCCGGCTGCGCCGTCGTCATCAGCCACGATCGCTGGTTCCTGAACCGCTTGGCCACGCACATTCTCGCGTTCGAAGGCGACAGCCACGTCGAGTGGTTCGAAGGCGATTTCGACAGCTACGAAGCGGATAAGATGAGGCGCCTAGGCGTGACGGAAATCATCCCAAGCCGGATCAAGTTTCAGAAGTTTGGGCGGTAGGAAGCTGCGCCCCCCTCTCCAAGGAGCGGGGCGCGGCTTCCGTTGATTGCTTACCCGCGTCCGCGGCGATCTTCATCTTCCAGGCGGGACACCACGCGCAGGTTCACTGGCGTACCTGTCGCATCGCGGCCATCGGCCAGCGTGGGTGAGTGGCGGAAGGTGCGCGCTACTCGGAGCGCCGCCGTTCCGAAGCCCCCCGGCGTTTCTTCGATGCGCACGCAATCGAGCGCGCCGCGCTCCTGCACCGTGCAGCTCAGCCGCGCTTCGCCTTCGCGTCCCCGTTCCAGCGCACGCGACGGGTAGAGCGGGTTGAGGCGCCGCGCAGTCGGCGTGCTCGCCCAGATCGGGCGGCGCGCGCCGGTGACGACGATTTCGCCGTTGTCATCGACCGTCGCGCTCGCCGGCGTGATGCCGATGGTTTCTTCGGGCACGGGCTCGGCGCTGGCGGTCACGGTGCGCTGGGCCGGTGCGGGGGGGCGCTCGGCGGTGGAAGCGGGAGCGGCGATCGGTTCGTCTGATGTGGCGTCTGCCGGGAGCGTGTCGGCGTCTGTGTCCAGCGGGCCGGCGCGAAGGTCGTCGTCGTAAGCGTTGTTGATGGCGTAATCGGCTTCGCGATTTTCGTTCGGCGACAGCGTGTTCCAGGCTGCGTAGGCGCCGCCTGCAATCACGACCGCGGCCACTGCGCCAAGCAGCCACTTGCCGCCACCGCCGCCTTTAGAGGCGCGGATGGTTGTGGCGCCATGTTTGGGATCTTCGCTCACGTTTCGTCTCCTCGCAGATGTCACCAGGAACCCGCACCCGCGCAACGTTCGCACTCAGCCTATGTTCCGATTGTCATCGCGACCGTGCGAGGCATTTCGACGCGCCGTTTGAAGCGTCGAAAATGCGCGCTTGATGTGACCGAGGTCATGGCGTGAGTTGCGAGCTAGCGTTCCAGCAAAGCCGCCGTCGCAGCTCCTTCGTCAGAACCGTTCCGGACGAAGCACTTGGACATCGCTGAGGCAAACTAGGCCGCGATAGTCGGAGAAATAGTCCTTCAGCCAAGCCAGCGCCTTCTGAGCGGCGGGTTCGTTGGTGACCGCAATGATGAGGCGCATGTCGCCGCCGCCATCCACCGCGCTTTGGCGCCAAGCGCCGTGGGCGCCCGCGCCCTCCACGCCGTCGAAGACACTCCATCCCTTGACGCCTTCGTTAAGGAGCATCCGCTCAACGTGCGACAGCGCGTGCGCCTCGACAAAAATTTCCAGCTTCTTTCGGGTTACGAGGTTCATCACTCATCTCACCATGAAATCGGCCGCTGCCTGATAAAGGGGAATGCCGATCAGCAGATTGAACGGGAACGTGATGGCCAGCGATAGCGAAAGATACACGCCGGCATCAGCCCGCGGCAGCGCTATCCGCATCGCCGCCGGCGCAGCGATGTAGGATGCGGAGGCCGCCAATACGGCCATCAATGTGGTGTCGCCCGCGCTCAAGCCAATCTGCGCCGACGCTATCGTTGCGATTGCCGCCGCGAGCAATGGCCACGTCAGCGCGTATGCCAAAAGATTGAACTGAAGATTTGGCGACATGGCGAGTTGTCGTGACGCGACGAGGCCCATGTCCAGCAAGAAGAGGCAAAGCACCCCTTGGAAAAGGGGATTTACGAACATTTCGAGCCGATCATAGCCCCGCTCGCCCGTGATAGCGCCGATGACGAAACTGCCAACCAGCAAGACGGCCGCGCCGTTCAGCAAGACCTCGCGCAGCAGTGCGCCGCGACGCGGATTGTGTGCGCCCTGCGAAGCGTTGCCGCCGACGATGAGAAGCGCAGCCAGGATGGCCGGTGTTTCCATTAGCGCCAAAACCGCCGCCATGTGGCCACTGAACTCGACGCCGATGCCGCGCAGGTATTCGGACGCTGCAGCGAAGGTGACGACGGAGACGCTGCCATAGTGCGCAGCGACGGCGGCGGCAGTTGTCCGGTCCAGTTTGGATATGACCCGCAACAAGGCGAAAGCGGCAAACGGCGTCAGAAAGCTCAGCGCTAGCCCGAGCGCCCCGGATGCGAGTAGCTCGCTTGATAGGCCTGCCCTGTGCGCTTCCACCCCGCCTTTGAAGCCGATGCAGAGCATCAGGTAGAGCGCCAGCGTCTTTGCGACTTGCTCGGGAATGGCGAGGTCCGAGCGCAGGAGGCCCGCGACCATGCCGAGGACAAAGAACAAAATCGCTGGGGTAAGGAGGTTGGCGGCGGCCGCTGATCCGACAGAGCCGAAGATATCCATCCCGCTGCACCTCCCGTTGCCGGGGCGGACTTACGATGGCGCCGGGTAAGTGGATCAGTGCGTGTCGAAAAATGTTATCCTGGTGCGACCGAGACGGCGCACTGCATTGCTCGTTCCGGCGCCACTGTGCATAAGGCGCAAATCAGTTCATCATTCCTCTCCGTCACCGTTCCGGACCCGATCCGGACAACGCGAAACGGGAGCGCGTGCATGTCGTCGCTGCGAAAGTACAAGCCGCTACAGGCTCATCTCGAACGCCGTCGTGGCCGTCCGGAAATGCTCACTTTCGAAGACATCGAAGAAATCATCGGCAAGGAATTGCCCGAGAGCGCTCTGAAGCATCGCTCGTTCTGGGCTAATGACAATCAAGATAGCGGCGCCGCCCGGGCCTGGTCGCGCGCCGGATACCGGGTGGCCTATCTCGATCGCGACCAGAAAGTGGTGCGGTTCGAACGCACGCGCTAAACACCTCGCCATTGAGCGAGGAGCGATCCGATGCGGAAAGTGCTGATCCTGTTGACCGCAGCCATGATGCTGAGCGGGTGCATGTCCACACTGCAAGCCGCTTATGACGAGCGCCGCCAGCAAGAATGCGCGGAGGGCAGTCGCTCCGGCCGGCTGAATTGCTGATCTTTCGCATCCGGAAGCCCCAAGCCCTGCATCTCTCTCCCGAGACCATGCAAACCCGCGCCTTGCGGGCGGCGGCGTGCGCGCCGACAGTGGCCTCACAGAGGAGGATTTCATGCGTTGGTTGATGGCGGCTGCGGCGCTGGCCCTAGTGGCGGCGTGCGACGGCTCTAACGTATCGGTCGACGGCGTCGATGTCGGTGAGCCGGGCGGCTACACGATCGAAATCCGCGCCAGCGAAGCGGAGCAAACATATCTGATCACCACACCAGAGGGTCAAACCGTCGGCGCGCGCGCCGCTGAGGGCGCCTCCGCGCTCATGGATCAGCCGCGCGCCCAGGCGCTCGCCGCTGAACCGCCGCCGCGCAGCAGCGAGGAAGTACCTGAAGTTATGTCGCTGCGCGTCCCAGGTTTCGAAATGACCATTGGCGGCACGGGAGATGACGTCAATGGCGAGAACGGCCAAGTCGCGATGCGCATTGGCGGCGGGCGTCAGAACATCGTCGTCAATGCTGACGAAGGCGGTCCTGGCGAAGCCGACGATCGGGCGTACGTCCGCATCACCGGCGCCGACGCCGATGCTGTCCGCGAATTCATTGCGGAGGCGGATGAAATTTCACCGTCCGTGCAAGCGCAAATGCTGGCGGAACTCGGCTTGGAATAAAGCCGCAGCGGCGCGCGCTTGAATGCGCGCGCCGGCTCGCGCTTTCCTATCCTCTGACTGATTCGAGGATAGTCGATGCGCAGAATGCTGCACGCGGCCGCGGCCGCACTTCCCATGCTTGCTTTAGCCGCGTCACCTGTTGCCGCCGAAGAGGGCATGTGGACGTTCGACAATTTTCCAACCGAACGCATGACCGAGGACTTGGGCTGGTCGCCGGATCAGGCTTGGCTCAATCGTGTGATGGGCGCGACCGCGCGGATGCCGGGTTGCTCGGCGTCCAACGTGAGTGGCCAAGGCCTGATGCTCACCAACCATCACTGCGTCCTCGACTGCGTCACCGCGCTCTCGACGGCTGACGCCAACTATATTCGCGATGGCTTCACCGCGCGCCTGCGCGAAGAAGAGCTGCGCTGCCCCAGCATGACGATGGATGTGCTCGTCAGCGTCACAGACATTACCGATCAGATCGATCAGGCCACGAGTGCAGCGCCTCCCGAAGGCTTCGCCGCCGCGCGTGACGCCGAGTTTGCGCGCCAAGAACGCGCTTGCGCCGAAAGCGGCCAACGCTGCGAAGTGGTGACGCTCTATCGCGGCGGCCGCTACGCCTTGCATGCCTACCGCCGCTTCGGCGACGTGCGCCTCGTTTTTGCGCCCGAGCATCGTCTCGCTGCCTTTGGCGGCGACGCCGACAATTTCGAGTTTCCGCGCCACGGGCTCGATTTCGCGTTCTTGCGCCTCTACGAGAGCGGCGCAGCAGCACAGACGCCCAATCACTTGAGCCTCCAGTTCGAGCCGCCCGCGGAAGGCGACATCGTGCTCGTCGCCGGAAATCCGGGCAGCACGTCGCGGCTGCGCTCCGTCGCCGAACTTGAGTTCGAGCGCGATGTGAATTTGCCATGGCTGATCGCCTCGCTGACCGAGCAGCGCGAGCGCATCCGCGCTTATGCCGCCCGTGGACCCGATGAAGCGCGCATCGCGTCGAGCACGCTGCAAACGGTGGAGAATTCGCTGAAGGGGCTGACGGGGCGCCGCGATGCGTTGCGCAATCAGGAAGGCTTTGCGCAAGTTGTCGCGCGCGAGACGGATTTACAGACACGCGTCGGCCGCAACCGCGCCGCCACACGCGAAATGGGTGACGCGTGGGGCGAGGTGCAACGCGCGCAAGCGGCCTACCGTGATTTGTTCGCCGCGTACCAAAATCTGGAACTGCGCGCCGGCGAGCGATCGGCGCTGTTTTTCTGGGCGCGCGATCTCGTGCGCGGCGCCGCCGAACGGCCGCTGCCAAGCGCCGAGCGTTTGCCCCGCTACGCCGACGCGCGCCTGCCTGCGATCGCTGGCGCTTTGCGCTCGACCACGCCTGTGACGCCTGCATTCGAAGAGGTGCATCTGCAAGTCTGGCTCGAGCGGCTTGAGCGCGAACTTGCGGGCGACCCGGCGATGGCGCAGCGTGTGCTCGGCGGTGAGACGCCGTCGGCGCTGGCGCAACGTTTGGCGCAATCGCGTCTCGCCGATCCGCAATATCGCATGCAGCTTTGGGTCGGCGGCGCGACGGCTGTAGCAGCGTCAGACGATCCGATGATCGTGTTCGTGCGGGCCTGGGACGACGCGGCGCGGCAGGTGCGTGCGCGCTATGTGGCCGACGTCGAAGCGCCAGTGGCGCGCGCGCAAGAGCGCATTGCGCGCGCGCGCTTCCGCGCCTTTGGTACACGCCAATATCCAGACGCCACATTCAGCCCGCGCCTCTCCTACGGCACAGTGCAAGGCTGGACCGAGCCCGACGGCGAAGAGATCGGCGCCTTTACCAATGTCGACGGCCTGTTCGAGCGCGCCACCGGCGCATCGCCCTTCGAACTCAGTCAGCTCTGGCTCGACGCGCGCCCGCGTCTGGACGGCGATGTCGTGTTCAATCTCGCCAGCGCCAACGATGTCATTGGCGGCGCTTCGGGTAGTCCGCTGCTCAACCGCGATGGCGATATCGTTGGCGTCATCTTCGACAACAACATGCACGCGCTCGGCGGCGAGTATTTCTACGACGGACGCTACAATCGCAGCGTCAGCGTTTCCGCCTCAGTCATCCGACTTGCCTTGGCGGACGTCTACGCCATGCAGTCGCTGCTGCTGGAACTGCAAGCGGAGTAAGGGGCGAGAGCGTCTGCGGACGAGTACTCGGATCACGCCGCGACGCTCTCTGGCGCTCCTGCTGGCGAAGAAGCGTTGCTACATAAAAACAAGCGACGCGGCGCGTGCGTCAACGCAAACGAGACGGTGTGCGGAGTCACTGCGGCGCGTGGCGTTTGTCTGCGACGAATGGCGGGGGCTTATCCCAGCGCCTCGTTGAGGAACGCCATCTGGCGCTGCAAGGATGCAAACGTCTGCGGCGTCGGGAACGCGATGAAGCCGTGGCAGGCGCCGGGATAGATATCGAGCTCACTCTGATTGCCGGCGGCGGCCCAGCGCGCATGCATGAAGAGGCTGTCGTCCAACAATGCATCGCGCGTACCGATGGTGAAGAGCGCCGGGCAGAGGCCGCGGAGATCGGCGTAGAGCGGCGACAGCTCAGGCGAGCGCTTCTCCTCGCGCGAGACGCCCGGCAAGAAGGCGTCGCCGAACTTCAGAATGTCGATGGTGCGCAGGATAAGCCGTTCATCGCCGAAATTTCGCGCGCTTGGCGTCATGCCGAGGTCGAAGACGCCGAAGACGAGGTTCGCGGCATGGAACGGCATGCGGCCATGCTTGTCGCGCAAGCGCAGCATGGTCAGTGCAGCCAGATGCGCGCCAGCGCTCTCGCCGCCAATGGCAAGCTTCGCGCCGCCGAAATCCGAGAGGTGATCGCTCACCCAAAGCGCCGCCGCTTCGCAATCGTCTGGGCCCGCTGGGTACGGGTTTTCCGGCGCCAAGCGATACTCGACACTGACCGCTGTGAGGCCGGTCGTATCCGCGACGCGCTCCAGCAGACGGTCTTGCTGATCGGCGCCGCCAAGCACGTGGCCGCCGCCGTGCATGTGCAGATACACGCCGCGCGACTGCGCCGGCGCGAGTATGCGGAGCTTCAGTCTTCCCGCCGGCCCGTCGATCTCCACCCAGCGCGCGCGATCCGACTTGGCCGCGGGGGGGAACGCGCCTTCGCCACGTGCGCGCGCCTCGCGCACCTTCTGCGCGCCGACATCCCACCATTCCGCCATGCCCGTCATCGCCGCGACGATGGCTTCGTTGGCGCTGCGGGTTTCGGGCGGGATTGCGTCGTCGGAGAAGACGGCTGGATCGAGGTTTGTCATTTCAGCCCACCCATTTTCCGGATCGCTTTCCATTCGTCGGCCGTCACCGGCTGCACCGATAGACGCGAATTTTTCACCAGCACCATGTCGGCGAGCTTCTTATCGGCCTTGATCGTCGCCAACGTCACCGGCGTTTTCAGCGGCTCCACCGCTTTCAAGTCCACGCACACGAACGCGCCGGTCTTATCGTTCGGATCGGGGTAAGCCTCTTTTACCACTTCGCTGACGCCGACAATCTCTTTGCCCTCGTTGGAGTGGTAGTAGAACGCAAGATCGCCCTTCTTCATGGCGTTCAGATGCGCCTTGGCTTGGTGATTGCGCACGCCGGTCCAGGCGTCGACGCCTTTCTTGACGTGCTGCGACCAGGACCAAGTGTCCGGCTCGCTCTTGACCAGCCAGTACGCCATCAGTTCGCGGCTGCCGGAACTTGCGCCAGCGCTTCGATTTGAATGGTCACGGTGTTGCCGATCATGTTTGCCGCCGTGGCCAGACCCCAGACCGTGCGGTCGAGCGTGCCGGTGGCGGAGAAGCCGGCTGTGCGGCGGTTGTTGTTCGGCGCCTCGGCGATGCGGTTGAGGGTGACGTCGAGCGTCAGCGGGTGCGTCTGACCCATGAGCGTGAGATTGCCGATGACTTCGGCGCGCGTGTCGCTGATGAGGCGCACCGATGTGGATTCGAACGACATGGTCGCGAATTGTTCGGCGTTGAGCCAGCGGTTGCCGCGCAAATGTTCGTCGCGCGTTGCGTTGCCTGAGCTCACGCTGCCGATCTGGACCACGGCGCGCACGGACGAGTTGGCCGGGTTCGCTTCATCCAAGATGAGTTGACCTTCAACCGCGTCGAACTGACCGAGCACGCGGTTAAAGCCGAAGCGGTCGATCGAGAACGCGACTTGCGTGTGGGCGGGATCGAGCGCGTAGGTGACCGGCTCGGCGTGGGCGGCGCCGGCCGCGAACAGCGCGGCGGCGAAAAACAAAGCTCGCATTCAAATGTCCCCTGGCGTCAGGCCCGCGCCTCGAACACCAGATTGAACGGCGTCTCGGCGGCGCGTCTGAATTTACTGAAGCCTGCGTCCTTGACCACCTTTTTCAGCCGCGCCTCGCCAGCTTGCGCGCCGAGCCCCATGCCGACCTCCTGGCTGAGCGAGGCCGGGGTGCAGATCATGGTCGATGCTGCGTAATAGACGCGGCCAACCGGGTTCAAATTGTCCTTCAAATCGTCATGCGCGAACGGTTCCACCAGCATCCACGTGCCGTCTGGCGCCAACGCATTCTTGACGTGTTTGCCGGCGCCGATCGGATCGCCCATGTCGTGCAGGCAATCGAAGAAGGCGACCATGTCGTAGCCGAGCGCGGGATAGTCCTTGGCGCTGGCCTGCGCGAAGGTGATGCGCTTGGAGACGCCGGCGTCCTTGGCCAGTTGTTTGGCGCGCTCGATCGACGGCGCGTGATAATCGTAGCCGTAGAATTTCGACTTCGGATAAGCGAGCGCCATCAGGATCGTTGAAGCGCCGTGACCGCAGCCGACATCGGCGACTTTCGCGCCCTTCTCCAATTTTTCCTGCACGCCCCTCAGCGAAGGAATCCATTGCGAGACGAGGTTTGCGTTATAGCCGGGGCGAAAGAAGCGCTCAGTGCCGCGGAAGAGGCAGGCGGAATGTTCGTGCCAGCCCACGCCCTTGCCTGTCTTGAACGCCTCCGCGATCTTCGGCTCGTCGAGCCACATCGCCTGCAGCAATTCGAACGCGCCGGCAAAGAAAGCTGGCCCGCCTTCATCGGCGAAAGCGCACGCTTGTTCTGGATTGAGTTTGAACTTCTTGGTCTTCGGGCTGTAGTCGATGTAGCCCGCCGCAGCCTGGGCCGAGAGCCACTCGCGCAGATAGCGGGCGTTGAGCTTGGTTTTTTCGGCGAGGTCTTCCGGCGTTACGGCTTTGCCGTCAGCCATGGCTTTGTAGATGCCCAAGCGATCGCCGAGCAGCACCAATGCGGCGCCGGCGCTGGCGCCGACATCGCCGACTAATTTTCCAAGGAATGCGTTCAGTTTTTCTGGATCGGGCTTCATGGCCAATCCTCCGTTGCGGAAGATTGGAGCTAACGCCGCCATTTTCCGCTCGGCAAGGAGCCTGGGAAAATTTTAGGTTTGCGCAGACCCGCCGAGCCGCGCGCCAAACCAAGCAGCTGCCGGCACGGCTATGATCGCGGCGATCAGCATCCATAGTGGATGCGGGATCATCACCAGATTCAAGCCCGTCGCCGCAAACAAAACGCCGCCAGCGAACCATCCCGCCCACGTGCGCGCCGCGATCTTCGCAGCTGCGAAAGATGCAGCCAAGGCAGCGATCGTCCATGTGACCGGCAAGCCCAACAGCGAGAGAACGGGCGCCGTCTGCATGTAGTCCCGGATTGCTTCGGGATTGGTGACTTGAACATCCGGCGGCGGCGGGAAGAAACGATGGTTCAGGGCGTCGCCAACCATGACAACGCCAATGCCAACCGCCACGCCAATGACGATCCCCAACACGATGCGCAGAATGGACACGCGCCGCCTCCCCAGACTGACGGCCCTAAAGATGCTGCCTTTCCTATTCGCGCGTCAATCGCGCGCGCTTGATCTCCCGGCAAAGCCGCTTACAGACACGCCATGGACGCCGCGCTTGAAGCAGAAGGGCTGGTCAAGCGCTACGGCGCACGAACAGCGGTTCAGGATCTTAGTTTTCAGGTCCCGAGAGGGGCCATTTATGGCGTGCTCGGGCCGAACGGCGCCGGCAAGTCGACGACGCTGCGCATGCTCGTCGGCGTGATGCGCCCGACATCCGGCCGCATCACCGTTCTTGGTGGCCCTCCGACGCGCGAGACGATGAAGCGCGTCGGCTATCTACCGGAAGAGCGTGGGCTCTATCGCTCGATGACCACGCGCGGCGCCATTGCCTATCTCGCACGCTTGAAGGGCGTGTCGGCGGGCAAAGCGTTCAAGCGCGCTGATCAGCTGCTCGAAGCGCATGGGCTCGGCAAACACAGGCACAAGAGGATCAAAACGCTCTCCAAGGGCATGGCGCAGAAGGTTCAAGTTCTCGCCGCCATCGCGCATGAGCCTGACTTGATCATTTTCGACGAACCGTTCTCCGGTCTCGATCCGGTGAACCAACGCGTGCTCGAAGAGACCATTCGCACCGAAGCTGCGACCGGTCGCACAATTCTCTTCTCTACGCACGTCATGGAGCACGCCGAACGCTTGTGCGATCGCATCCTTCTGATCGCGCACGGCACGGCGGCGTTCGAAGGCACGGTGTCGCAAGCGTTGGCGCTGGCGCCGAGCTTGGCTCTGCTCGAGACAGAGGGCGATTTCGATCTCGCCGCGGTGCTGAGCACGCGCGGCTTTAACATCAGCTATGATGGCGAAGAGCACGGCAATAAACGCTGGCGTGCGCGGCTGGAAAATGGCCACGGTTCGCGTCAATTGTTGCAAGCGTGTGTCGAAGCCGGCGCGCCGCTTTCGCTGTTTGAACCGGCGCGCGCGAGCTTGCACGAAGCGTTTGTCGCGCTGGTTGGCGATAAGGCCATGCCGAACGCGGCGGAGGAGCGCTGATGTCGCCGGTGTTCCTCGTCGCACGTCGTGAATATCTGGCTTATGTCGGCGCCTGGGGCTTTTGGCTCTCGCTGCTGACGGCGCCGGTGATCATTGCGTTGCTGATTTTTGGCCCCGTGCTGCTCGCGCGCGCGGAGCCGCCGCGTGTGCTCGCCGTAGTCGCTGAGCAAGCGAGCGACGCTGCGTATGTCACCAACGCGTTTGCTGCGAACGCGCGGCGTGAGGCGCGCGGTGAAATCCGCGCTTATCTTGAAGCGGCTGCGCCAGCCGTCGTGCCCGAGGCAATCGCGGCGTTCGACGCCGCGCCCAATCGCGCCGCCGCCATTGAAGCGGCGCGCGCGGTGATCGTGCGACAGGCGCCGCGGGCGTTGGCGGCGTTTCCCAATCCAACCGAGCGCTACCAACTCGTCATCCCGCCGGAGCCCGACATTGCCGGCATGCGGCCTTATCTCGATGGCTCCCGTGCGCTGCCGGACGGGCGCGCGCTTTATGGTGCGCTCAATATCCGCCGCACCGATGGCGCGCCGGTGATCGAGTATTGGAGCGTCAATCTCAGCCACGAAGAGCCCAGCAACATCGCCCGCCGTGCGCTGCGTTTGGCGATGCAGCGCGAGGCGCTGTCGGCGCAGGGCTTGCCGCCTGAGGAGGCGGATCGCCTCGACGGCTTCGATCCGCAAGTGGCGCAGTTCGATCCGCGCCCGAGCGCCGGAGAGGGCGAAGTCACCTTGCGCCAACGGGCGCCGTTCTACGCTGCGTTGGCGCTTTCGTTTGTGCTTTGGAGCGTCGTTTTCTCCGTCGCCAACATGCTGCTCTCCGGCGTGATCGAGGAGAAATCCAACAAAATCCTCGACACGCTGCTGACCAGCGTTTCGCCGATGCAAATCCTGATCGGCAAGCTGCTCGGCGTCGCCATGGTCAGCCTCACTCTGTTTACATTCTGGGGCGCGCTTGGCGGCGGCTTGCTGACGCTGGCGGCTGAGCGGGCAGGCGAGAGCATGTTTGGGCAGATTGCCGCCGCCTTCCTCGAACCGCGCCTGCTGGCGGCGTTCATCGTCGGCTTTATCGCAGGTTATCTCATGTACGGCGCGATTTTCCTGGCGCTCGGCTCGCTCTGTGAGTCGTTGCAGGAAGCGCAGACGTTGCTAGGCCCAGTCGCACTCGTGCTTGCGATCCCGATGATGCTGATCACACCGGCGCTCGACAATCCAAACGCGCCTCTGGTTGAGACCGCGAGCTGGATCCCAATCTTCACGCCGTTCCTGCTGCTCGTGCGCGCGCCCTCTGGCTTAAGTTGGCTCGAAATCGCCGGCATGGCGACGCTCATGGGCGCGACGGTCGTCGTGATCCTCTTCCTCGCAGCGCGCGTTTTCCGCGCCGGGGTCGTCGATCAAGTCAGCATATCGAGCTGGCGCGGACGCAAGGCCAAGGGCTAAGGCGCCCGCAACGTCATCTTGACGCCGTCGCGCGACGCGGCACTCTCCGCGCCAACAAAGCGACACCGGGGAGAAATGTCATGGCGCGGCTTGGTTATGTTTGCATCGGCACCAATGATTTCGATCGCGCCACCGCGTTCTACGACGCGCTCTTGGCTGATCTTGACGGCAAGCGCCTGTTTCCGACGCCGCACGGTTTGCTCTATCGGCTTGGCAAGGGTGCGATGATCATGGTCACGCGCCCCTATGACGGCGAGACGGCGACGATCAGCAATGGCGGCATGATCGCGATCGAGGTCGACAATAAAGAGCAAGTCGCCAGTGTTCACGCTAAAGCGCTGAGCCTTGGCGCGACATCGGAAGGCGAGCCGGGTCCGCGTGGCGCGTTTGGCGAGTTCGGCTATTTTCGCGATCTCGACGGCAACAAGTTCGCAGTGTTCTACACCGGACGCGGCGGCTAAGCCGCGCGCCAGCCCATCAGATAGATCGGCCGTCCCTCTGGGTCCTTGAACGGGCGCAACATATGTTCGCGCGCGCCCTCGCGCTGAACTGCCATGGCCGGCCGATCGAAGACGACGCCTGAGGCCTCGAGCTTTGCCTCCGCTGCGTTCCAGTCCGCCGGTTCGAAATAGAGCATGACATCGCCGCTCGGCGCTTTCGCGTCTGGCACGGCGCCGATCATGAGCGAGGTCGCGCCCGCGCGCATGAACGTCATGCCGCCGGCTTCGAACAGGACCGGAAAGCCCAGCACGTCGCGGTAAAAGGCGACGAGTTTCTCTGGGGCCGCGCTGGCAATACCGATCTGGCACACGCCGCTGAGCAGCGATGGCGTCGTTCGGCCCGTTTCATCTTGAGACATCGCGCTTCTCCCGCTGGCGGCTTGATGTGACGCGTATATAATTAGTTTGACTAACTAACCAAGTCAATCCACCCTCTCTCTGTGTCCCGCACCGATTCCCTCCACGTCGCCGATCGTCTGCATAGCGCCGCGATCCGGCTGCTCCGCGCCGTGCGTGTCGCTGACGCCGAAGCTGGCGTGACCGCGCCGAAGCTGTCAGCGCTTTCAGTGCTCGTATTCGCGGGGCCGATGAGCCTGACTGCGCTTGCCCGCAATGAGCAGGTGACCGCGGCCACAATGTCCAAACTCGTCGCCGACCTCGAAGGCGAGGGGCTGGCCTCCAAGCGCGCCGATCCGGCGGACAAACGCGGCGTGCGGGTCGAAGCAACGGCGAAGGGCAGGGCTATCCTCGAAGCGGGCCGCAAGCGCCGCTTAGCGCTGTTGCAAGCCAAGCTCGCGAAGCTCCCGCGCGAACAACGCGCTTTGCTCGCTGAAGCCGCCGAACTCATGCTCGAGCTCGCCAAGAGCTAACCGAAAATAAAAGCGCCGCCCGGAAACCGAGCGGCGCTTTCAAAACTTTAGTGCTGTCGGCCTTACCGCGGACGTGGCGGCGGCTTCGGCAGGAGACCCTCGCGTTGGGCGCGCTTGCGGGCCAGCTTACGGGCGCGGCGCACGGCTTCGGCGCGTTCACGCGCACGCTTTTCCGACGGCTTCTCGTAATGGTTACGGCGCTTCATTTCGCGGAAAGTGCCTTCCCGCTGCATCTTCTTTTTGAGCGCCTTCAACGCCTGATCGACGTTGTTGTCGCGAACGAAAATCTGTACCAGGGGACGTCTCCCGTAACCCGAAACCAATACCAAGCCGGCCGCCAGCGCCGCTGCGCCGCGAGCCCCGTTCTGAAGCGAAGGCGGGGGATAGCAAAAGGCCGCGCCCCTGTCCATGCCGCAGCCGGTCGACGTCTCCTCAAGCCAAGCGTACCCTCCCACTATGACTGAAGCGCCCTCCGCCCGGTTCCGGATCCGGATTCTTGAGGCTTTTCCGGCCCATGCCGCCCGTTTGGGCTGGACGGATGCCGCCTTCAAGGACGCATACGAAGAGGTTCAGCTCTCCGAAGGCGAGGCGGCTTTGGCTTGTCCGCGAGGCGCGGAGGACCTGTTCGACGCTTTTGCCGACCGAGCCGACCAGGCCATGCTCGACGCCCTGGACGATCTTGACCTCCAGGCCATGCGCTACAGCCAGCGCGTAAAGGCTTGCGTCCAGGTCCGCCTTGAAGCGCAAGTGCCCTACAAGGAGGCCGCCCGCGCCATGACGCGGGCTCTGACCCGTCCTGATCGCGGCCCGCTCGCCGCACGCCTCGTTTGGCGCACCGCCGATCGCATTTGGCGCGCTCTGGGCGATACCAGCACAGACGGCAATTTCTACTCCAAACGCGCCATTCTCTCCGGCGTTCTCGCCAGCACGTACGCCCGCTGGTTTAGCGATGAGAGCGCCGACCACGAAGCCACCTGGGCGTTCCTCGATGCACGCATCGAAAACGTGATGCAGTTCGAAAAGTTCAAAGCGCGCATGAAGCCGCTCGGCGAGCACATGCAAACCGCTGTCGGCATCGCGGCGCGGTTTAGATATGGGCGCTAAAGTTTAGGGTTCGCCAGCGGCGGCCGGCTGCGTTTCGGGTGGTTGCCAGTCGCCGCTGGGCGGCGCACGCAGTCTCGCCGCATCGAATAGCCAGCGCGCATAAGCGCTTTGGTCTCCGCCATGCGGCGCATACAGAACTGGCCGTAACAAGGCCGCGGCGTTGTCATAGTCTTCTGATCGGATCAGTTCACGCGCGAGCAGCAAGCGAATGTGGTCTGCTTGCGGCGCGAGTTCGAGCGCCCGGCCTAGCACGTCAAGCTGCTCGTCACTCATTGGTTGCGGCTCGCCGGCGAAGGTCGACGCGTAGAGGTAGAGCGTCGGATAATAGGAAGGGTCCTGGAACGCACGAGATGCCGGCGAGCTTCGGCTAAATCGGCGCGCGCTTCTTCGCCTGACTTGGCGTTCATTTCTTCCAGGATCATGTCGGCCAGAAGGTAGCGGCCTTCTGCGTGATTTTCTTGTTGAGCGAAGAGGCCTCGTAAGTTGCGCACAAGAAACACTTCGAGCTTGTTCTGGTTCTCACGGCTCTCCAGCCGCGTAAGCGCCCGCAGCACGAGATCGAAATCCTCGAGCGATTGCGCGGCATTGCGGACTTGCTGTTCGTTCAGATCGCCATAGACGATGAAGTTGGCGCTTTCGGCGCGCCACCAGCGGCCGTCTTGTGCGGACGCCGCGCCCGTCAGCGCAGCCGTACTCAATAGTACGCTCGCAATCAGACGCGCCAGCATCCGCTCCTCCCTGAGTTGCAAAGGGAGCCTAATGCGCATTTGGGAATTGCCAAGACACCCGCATACCGGGGCGGTGCATCTGCGCGCAAAGCTAAAACTTCAGCTTCGTCACGTGGCCCATTTTGCGGCCGGCGCGGGCGTTGCGTTTGCCGTAGAGATGGAGGCGCGCGTTTGGATCGGCGGCGAGCGCTGACCAGTCTCCTGCTTCCTCGCCGATGAGGTTCAGCATTTCGATACCGGCGATGCGCGTTGTTGGGCCGGGCGGCCAGCCGGCGATGGCGCGGATGTGTTGTTCGAATTGCGAGGTGAGCGCGCCCTCGATCGTCCAGTGGCCGCTATTGTGAACGCGCGGCGCCATTTCGTTGGCGACGAGCGAACCATCCGGCATCACGAAAAACTCTATCGTCAGAACGCCAACATAGTCGAACGCCTGCAACACTTTTTGAGCGGCTTCGAGCGCCGTGCCGAGAATGGCGTCGCTGATCTGCGCCGGCAAAGTGGTGCGCGAAAGAATGCCGCCGGCATGCTCGTTCTCGCAGAGATCGTAGTGCACAATCGCGCCATCCCAGCCGCGTGCTGCGATTATGGAGACTTCGCGTTCGAACGGGCAGAATCCTTCGAGAATGCCCGGCGCGCCGAGCTTTTCGTAAGCGCCTGCGACGTCGGCTTCCGTTCTCAACCGCAACTGCCCGCGACCGTCATAGCCAAGCCGGCGCGTTTTCAGGATCGCGGGCAGGCCGATGCGGGCGACGGCGTGCTCTAGCTCCGCTTGAGAAGAAACAGCGGCAAACGGCGGCGTCGCAATGCCGATCGATTCCAAGAAGCTCTTCTCATCAAAGCGATCCTGCGCGACGGCGAGCGCTTGCGGCGATGGCGCGACGCGCGCGCCAGCGGCGATCAATGCTTCCGCGGTTTGTGCCGGGACGTTTTCGAACTCCGTCGTCACGACGCTGACGCGCCGCGCGAAATCCGCGAGAGCTGCGTCGTCGAGATAATTGCCGATGATGGTTTTGGCCGAAACGCGCGACGCTGGGCTGTCCGGTTCGTCGGTAAAAATGCACACGTCGAAGCCAAGTTGTGCGGCGGCGATCGAGAGCATGCGGCCCAATTGGCCGCCGCCGAGAATGCCGATCGTCGAACCCGGCTTGAGCGGCGTCATGTCGGGCTTTCGCTCACCGCTTCAGTTTGCGCCGCGCGATAGGCATCGAGCCGCAACGCCAGCGCTTCGTCGCTCAACGCCAAAATCGCCGTCGCCATCAAAGCGGCGTTCACCGCGCCCGCTTCGCCGATTGCGAGCGTCCCAACCGGCACGCCGCGCGGCATTTGTACGATCGAGAGCAAGCTATCCAAGCCTTTGAGTTCTCGGCTTTTTATTGGGACGCCCAAAACTGGGAGGGGCGTCATCGCGGCGGCCATGCCGGGGAGGTGGGCAGCACCCCCGGCGCCGGCGATGATGATCTTGAGGCCGCGCGCCTTGGCGGTGGCCGCGTACTCGTAGAGCCGCTGCGGCGTGCGATGGGCGGAGACGACCTTCGCCTCGAACGGCACGCCGAGCGCCTTTAGCGTTTCGGCGGCGAGGTTCAGGGTTTCCCAGTCGGACTTGGAGCCCATGATCAAACCGACCAACGGGGCGGGGGTAGCCATGTTTCGGCTGCTCCTAAAAAATGGGCCAGTAAAGGAAGCCGCCGCAGGCGTCCAGTCCGGAAGGCTAACGCGTCCTTTACCTCCATGGCGCATCCCTCGGGGTGAGAGGCGCACTGACATGGCCTTGGGCCCCGCCAGGACCGAAACCGAAACGAGCCAGCTGTTGCAACGGCTCGGCCTCGACGCGCGCGACGTTTCCGAGCCTGCGATCGAAGTTTTGGCGCGACTCACCCTCGAATTGGAGGCCATGCAGGCCCAGTTGGCCGACGCCGAGACGCTGGCCGACCGCGATACGCTGGCGCCCGTCTTCAACCGCCGCGCCTTTCTGCGCGGCCTGCACCGGACGATGTCCGAGGTCGAACGCTACCGCACGCCCGCCGCCGTGCTCTACATCGACCTCGATGGCTTCAAGGCGCTCAATGACAGTTTCGGTCATGGCGCCGGCGATGCGATTTTGCGTCATGTCGGGCGGCTCCTGGTGGACAACGTGCGCGAGTCCGATGTTGTCGGCCGGCTCGGCGGCGATGAGTTCGGCGTTATCCTCAATCGCGCCACCGCTGACGAAGCGCGCGCCAAATCGGCGATGCTGAGCGCGGCGATCAATTCGTCCGCTGTCGTGTATGCCGGTATGCATCATCGTGTGCGGGCAAGCGTTGGCGTGCATCCGATCGCGCTGGTCGAAGATCCCGAATACGCAATCGCGCGCGCCGACGAGGCAATGTACGCAGAGAAGTACGCCCGCCGTGCGCAACAAGCGCAGGCGTTTTCGGGTTTCTAGCTTCGCCAGTCCGCCTCCGCCAAGGCTTCGGCGGACGATTTCGCTTGCGCGAAATCGGAGGGCGGAGACGCGAGGGTTGCATCTCAAGGCAGTTACAGTGTGCGCTGCTTGCACAGCGCCAGACGCTTCGCTCGCGTCTCCGTGATCTGCTTCACCGGCGCCGTCGCGAGAGATGTTTCACTCTCGGAGGCGGCGCGGCCGGCGGCGTGACAGTCGTCGCTGCTCGCGACGATCCTGTGTACGTGCTCCAACGGTTGCGACCCCGCGGGCTTCTGCGTTCGATGCGGTACGCGACGGGAGGGCGTCCAAGGGGTCTGTCCGTCTCTTCGCGGCGCCTTCTCATGAAAGAGGAGCATCAATTGCATCACGCTCGATCACACCATCTCCGCGTTGGCTGAACAGGGATCCAACTGCCCTCCTGCGAAGATGATGGGGTGATCATACGCCGGGTTGGGATGCTGTCGGATAGATTGGATTCTATCCTCGTAATGTTGGTTGCTTTTCGCCCATAGCGGATATTGGTAGTGTAAGGCTGTGGCCTCGCTTGAGCGCTCCACAAGCCGCACTACCCAGCCGAAGGTTTTTATGACCGACGACGCCCAGGCCCGCAAACTCACCACTATCGTCGCGCTGGATGTCGCAGGCTATTCCGCGCGCACCGAAGCTGACGAGGCCAGGACAACCGCCGAGGTAGCGGCGCTGCGCAGGGTGATCGAAGCCATAGCCGCGCGTCACGGCGGCCGCTTATTCAGCACGGCCGGCGACGGCTTCATGCTGGACTTTGGTTCGAGCCTTGCTGCTGTCGAAGCTGCGTTTGAACTCGCCGCAACGTGCGAACCGAAAGTGCGCGTCGGCGTCCACCTGGGCGACGTTGTAGTGCAACCGAATGGCGACCTCCTGGGCCACGGCGTCAACGTCGCCGCGCGCCTCATGGCGCAATCGACGCCAGGCGCGGCTTTGGTATCAGCGACAGTTCGGCAAACGATCCGTGGCCCGATCGCAGATCGCCTGCAGTCGCGTGGGCTTCTCAAGCTCGACAAGATGGCCGAGACGATCGAGGCGTTTGCACTGACCGTTGCCGTCGTGGCGAATGCGGCGCCGGCGCCGGCGCCGACGGAAGCTGACCCCATCCTCGTCGTCCTACCGTTCGACAATTTGTCGACAGATCCCGAGATGCAATTCTTCTCCGACGGCGTCAGCGAGGAGATCATTCAGCGTCTGTCGCGCGGCGCGAAGCTTAAGGTCATCGGGCGAACGTCGAGCTTTCAGTTTCGGGGCGAGAAGAAGAGCGATGCGGCGCACATGCTAAAATGCAGTCACTTGCTCGACGGCTCAGTGCGCCGGGCGGGCGCACGCGTGCGCATCGCCGCGCATCTCGTCGAAACAGCCTCGCACACTACCCTGTGGTCCGAGCGTTACGACCGCAGCCTCGACGATACGTTCGCTGTACAGGACGAGATTTCCGAAGCCATCGCTGGCGCCTTGCAACAAACGTTCACCAGCTTCTCGACCAAGGCTATCGATCCGGTGGCCTATGATCTTTATCTGCGCGCCAGCATCAAGTCGT
>LNFM01000547.1_pt1 | contig 121367 bp, 100 predicted proteins | sample 596031 | NCBI WGS metagenome assembly LNFM01 (sample SAMN04254537, study PRJNA301005) | activated carbon metagenome | isolation source: dual media filters at the Ann Arbor, Michigan drinking water treatment plant | place: USA: Ann Arbor | reverse complement strand
CCCGTCGTTCACGGCAATCCCGGGCAGTCGACCGTCCGATCCCGCGACGCCGTGCACGCGGCGACCAGATCCGCCCCCGCGGGGATCGGGCCCGGCCAGTGCACGTCGATCTCGAGGTTCCACCCCGCGTCGCTGCACTCCGCCGACCTCGCCGCGCCCGCGCGCGGCAGCCAGCACGCGGATGCACCCTCCGGCACGATCGCGGCGTCGAGCGAACCATCGCACCGCGGTACCGCCTCGGTCACGAGCTCGTTGTCGACCGGCATCGTCAGGCTCACCGCGCAGTCGTGCTGCAGCCCGTCCGCTGCGTCGAGATCCGCCACGCACAGCGAAACGCACGACGGCTGGACCATCGAGCGGGCGCGCGCGGCGATGGCCCGCATCGCGGGCGCCCAGTCCTCGGCGCAGATCGACCACAGCGCGGCGTCGCCGTCGGACGCGACGGGATTCGCCTCGACGAACGCGCGCACGCGGACCGGCGGCAACCCGAACGATCCGTCCGCGGCGACGCAGCCGGGCCCGATCCCGTACTCGCGCTGGATCGCGGGATCCTCCGCGTCGGCGAACGGGATCGCGTCGCCGCGCTGCCAGCCCTCGGGCACGCCGACGATCCCGACGAACTCGACCGGTGCCGCGGCCGAGAGCACCGCCTCGGCGTGGGTGAGCACGCGCGCCATCCAGCCCGCCGGCTCGCCCGCGAAGTCCTTGTCCGCAGGCACGCACGCGTCGTAGCCGTCCGCCGGTCCCTCGCAGGTGACGCCCGCGTTCCAGCAGATCGCCGGCATGGGCGCGTCCGCGTCGGGGTCGGTCCAGAACGTCTGGTTGCTGTCGGGATCGAAGACGAGATCGCCGTCGTCGTCCATCAGCGTGCAATCGGCGGCGTCGCTGACGAGGACGGCCACCATCGGTCGGTACGGGGTCGAGAGCTGCTCGATCGCGCGGATGCTCGCGCCGATCGGCGCCGGGAACCCGCAGCCCGCGATGCCCTGCGGCGTCGCGCAGGCGAGCGCCGCCGCGACGTCGACCCCGCCGAGGTTGCTGCCGTGTCGATCCCACTCGATCCACGGGCCGTCGCCGTCCGGCCGCCCGTGGGGCACGGTCGCGATCGCCTCGAGCGCGCAGACGTCGGTGCACGCGGTGGCCGACGCGTCGTCCCCGTCGACGATCGAGAAGTCCTGGAGGTGCTCGCGGCAGCTCACGAGCAACAGCTCGGCCGGCCCGACCTCGGGGCACGGCGGCACCGGATCCTCCGCGGCCGTGAAAGCGACGCGCACGCCGACGTCCTCGGGCAGTGCACCGAGCGCCTCGACGAGCGCCGGCATCGCCCGGGCGAGCTTCGCCTGCGCCGGGCCCATGCGCGCCGATCGATCGATGACGAACAGAAGGTCGACGCCGCGCGCCGGCAAGATCGACACGCACGCGATGCCCTCGTCGTAGTCGTCGGCTCCACACGGTCCACGGTCGCCGGTCGCGTCCGTGCCGGGGATCGCTGCGTCATCGCCGTGGCCGCACGCGATGGCGAGCGCGAAGACGACGACGTCGCAGCGGTGGCTTCGCACGGCGTCATCTCACCGCACGCGACGAGCGCGGTCCAGCGAAAGCCACCGCCAACCGAGTTGGCGCGTGATCACGGGTCCCCACGCCCGAGCACACGCAGCCCCGCGAGGTGGTCGATCCCCACGAAGCGCACCGACAGGCCGCCGAAGCGTCGAACGTGCGCACGGCCGACGTCGTGGGCGACGACGAGGTTGTCGCCCTCGGGATAGAGCGCGCGGAAGGCCACGAGCGCCTTCGGGTCGAAGGCCTCCTCCGACCACTTCGCTTCGATCGCGATCGGGCGCTCGGGATCCCGGGCCACCACGAAGTCGAGCTCGTGGCGAGCCTTGTCGCGCCAGTAGTGGATCTCGCGCCCCTGCAGCACCGAGCGCAGCTCGTTCAGCACATAGTGCTCCCAGAGCAGACCGACGTCATCGTCTCGCAGCCGAAGCCACCCGCGGTGAAAGCACACGAAGCCTGTGTCGAAGCCGTACACCTTGGGCGCGCGCACGAGTTCCTGGCTGCGGCCGCTGTGAAAGGGTCGCAGCACCTCGACGATCAGGGTCTGCTCCATCGCAGCGAGGTAGGTCTGGACCGTGGGACGCGAGATGCCCGCGGGTGCGGCGAGCTGAGCGGCCTCGAAGATCCCGCCGCTCTGGCGAAACGTGAGCTCGAGCAGCTTCTGGAAGCTCGCGCGGCGCTCGAGCCGGAAGAGCTCCTGCAGGTCCTTCGCCCAGTAGCTGTCGAACCACTCCTCGAAGTCGGCCTCGGGGAAACGCGCCGCGAGGAACATCGGCGGCAATCCACCACGATGGAGTCGACGGCGGACGTCGGTGCTCTCGAAGGCCGCGAGGTCGCGATGATCCATCGGGGTCAGTCGCACGGTCCGCTTGCGACCCGTCAGCGTGTCGCGGAACTTGTCGGAGGCCAACAGCGTGCTCGACCCGGTCGCGAGCACGCGCACCCCCGGGAAGTGATCGGCGGCGAGCTTGAGGAGCTCGGCGGGCGCGTCGAGGCGATGGACCTCGTCGAGCACGATGCGTCCGCGCCCGACCTCGCGCAGGAACGACTCGGGGTCCGCCACCGCCCGCCGCACACTCGGCAGTTCGCAGTCGAGGACCTCGGCGTCCGGCAGCGCCCGCGCCAGGGTGGACTTGCCGGTGCGGCGCACGCCGGCGAGCCACACGATCGGCCGTTCGCGCCAGGCCTCCTCGATCCGAGCGAGCCAGTGTGACCTCGGGAACACCTCACGGAGCGTCGCACGAGCGGCAACCAAACGAAAACAGATTTTCGTTTGGCGACGACAGACGAAAATCTGTTTTCCGTTGGCGACTCCGGGCGCGGACGGCCGCGGCGTCCGCGACCTCCGCGCCGCGCGATGACGCCGTCACTTCGCCGGGATCACCAGCACCGGGCACGTCGACTGCCGGATGATCCGATCCGCCGTGCTGCCCACGAAGAACCGCGCGACCCGGCTGCGGCCGCTCGCGGCCATCACGATCAGATCCGCGCCGACGCGGGCCGCCTCCTGCAGGACCGAGTCCGCGGGCTGACCGGGGCCGACCGCGTGCTCGACCTCGAGGCCGCTGCACACCGTCGACGTGACGTGCTGCAGCGCCGACAACGAGGTGCTGCGGGCCTTGCTCTCGATCTCCTCGATGATGCCGGCGGGCAGCGACACCGGGCCCGTGTACATCGCGGTCGAGTGCATCGGCGGGGTCACGTGCACGAGCACGAGCTTGCCGCCCGAGCCCCGCGCGATGGCGGCCGCGTGCGACAGGGCGCGCATGGACGCCGGCGAGAACTCGACGAAGTGCTCGCCCGCCTTCACCGCACGCCCCTGCTCGATCGCCTCGTCGTCGGCGGGCTCGAAGTCGATGGGCACGAGGATCGTCTGGAAGGTTTCCATGCGCGCCAAGCCTACCAGGCCCGGCGCGGCCACGGAACCAAGACCCCCCCGCCGGCGACCTCAGCTCACCTCGTCGCGGCCCATGCTCTGGTAGACGTCCTCGAGGTCGCTGCGGACCTTGGCCAGCGCGATGACCTCGACGTCGGCGAGCACGAGCTGCTTGAGCAGGTGGGCCGCACGCTCCTCGGTGCCGTGGATCCGGACCTTGAGCAGCCCGCGGTCGGCGGTCGCCGGATCGGGCAGGGGCTCGCCCTTGTGCAGCGGTTCGACGCGTTCGACGAGGCCCTCGTGCTGACGCAGGATCTCGATCGCGCGCTGCAGCCCGCGGGTGATGTGGACCTCGTGCAGGCGCCGCCCGACCTCGTACTTGGCGATGACCTCCTCGACGTTGCCGTGGACCTCGAGCTTGCCCTTCTGGATGAGCGCAACCGTGTCCACGAAGCCGTCGAGCTCGCGCAGGATGTGCGAGCTGACGACGATGCCGACGCCGCGCTCGGCGACGCTCCGCAGGATGTCGCGCAGCTGGCGACGCGCGAGCGGATCCAACCCGTCCGCGGGCTCGTCGAGCAGCAGCAGCTCGGGGTCGTGGATCATCGCGCGGGCGATCGCGAGGCGCTGACGCATGCCCTTGCTCATCTCGCCGATGAACGCCGAGGCCTTGCTCGACAGGTCGAACATCGACAGCAGCTCGTCGACGCGCTTGCGCGCGGTGGCGTCGTCCTGGCCGTAGCACTCGGCGAAGAACCGCAGGTAGCCCGCGGCGGTCATCGTCGGATACAGCGCGGTGCCGTCACCGAGGAAGCCGATGCGGCGCCGGATCTCGAACCGATCCTCCCACGCGTCCTTGCCGTCCCACGCGACGTTGCCCGCGTCGGGCCGCTGCAGCGTGGCGAGGATCCGCAGCGTCGTGCTCTTGCCCGCGCCGTTGGGGCCGATGAGCGCGAGGACCTCGCCGCGGCGGATGGTGAGGTTCAGCTCGGTGACGGCGTCGCGAACGCCGTCGTACGAGTGGCGGATCTGTCGGCATTCGACCTGTTGCATGGCGGCTTGGAACCGGAGGGGGCGACGGCAAGGGCGCCCGCGGCGTGGGGGTGGTGACGCACGGACCCCCCGGAAGGTTCCACGCGCGCGGGAGACGGGCACCCCTTCGGGGCGGGACGGGGCCGCCGTCGGCTAGCGGAGCGCCCCCGCCCAGCGTACAACGACCCCGATGCCCGCGTCGTTCGCCCGAGGCCTCCATACCCCCGCGCTGGCGGCCCTGCTCTCGATCCCCGTGGGCGCGCCGCTCGGCTGCCACGGCCCCGGCCGCGCCGGCCTGCAGGCGCCCGACGCCGCCGCGCCCGAGGGCGCCCGCGGCGAGGATGCGGCCGGCCTGCCGCGCTTCGCCTCCGGCGGCGCCGAGGCCTCGACCGAGATCGAGCGTTACAAGGTCGAGCTCGGCGACGCGCCGGTCCGCGGCAACGCGAACGCCCCCGTGACGGTGGTGATGTTCAGCGACTTCGAGTGCCCGTACTGCCGCGAGGGCTACCTCAACCTCCGCGAGCTCGAGCGCCGCTACGAGGGCCGCGTCCGCATCGCGTACAAGGCGTTCCCGCTCGACTTCCACTCCGGCGCGCTGCCGGCCGCGATCGCGGCCCGCACCGCCCAGGCCGCGGGGCGGTTCTGGGAATTCCACGACCGCGTGTACGCGCAGCGCGAGGTCGATCTCGATCGCCTCTTCGACTACGCCGCCGACGCGGGCATCGATCCCAAGCTGCTCGCGCGCGACCTCGACTCCCTCGACTTCGGGCCCGAGGTCCGTCGCGACATGCGACAGGCGCGGCGGCTCGGCGTGAGCAGCACGCCGACGTTCTTCATCAACGGCCGGCAGCTCTCGGGCGCCCAACCGGTGGACGAGATGTCCGCGGTCGTCGAGGAGGAGCTCGCGCTGGCCAAGGGCTGGGCGGCCGACGGCGTCGCCCCGGCAGACATCTACGCCCACGCGATCAAGGACGGCTTCTCGGCGATCGAGTACAGCGGCCGCCGTCGCGGGCTCGATCCCGACTCCGTCACCGTGGTGCCGATCGGCAAGTCGCCCGTGCTCGGGCCCGCCGACGCGCCGGTCACCATCGTCGCGTTCAACGACTTCGAGTGCCCGTTCTGCGCCCGCGGCAACGCGGTCGTCTCGCGCCTGCGCGCCCGCTACGGCGACAAGATCCGGCTGGTCTACAAGAGCAACCCGCTGCCCTTCCACAGCCACGCCTTCATCGCCGCACGGGCGGCCATGTCGGCGGCGGCCCAGGGCAAGTTCTGGCCGTACCACGACGCCCTGTACGCCACCGGGGCGAAGTTCGACGAGGACAAGCTCATCGCGATCGCCAAGCAGGTCGGCCTCGACGTCAAGCGCTTCAAGGACGACATCCAGGGCGGGACGTTCGACGCCGCGATCGACGACGACCTCGCGCTGGGCGCGATGCTCGGGGTCTCGGGCACGCCGGCGTACTTCGTGAATGGTCGCCCCGTCGAGGGCGCCCTGCCCGATCTGCACTTCCGGCTGATCATCGAAGAGGAGCTCGAGCGGGCCGCCGCGGCGGTGGCCCGCGGCGTGGCCAAGGCCGAGGTCTACGACGCGCTCATGCGCACGCCTCTCGAGTGAGCGCGCCCCGATCGACGCGGGAGCGAGCGGGGAGCGAGATCAGTGCGGGCGGTTACACCCGGGGCCGCACGCTCGCCCGCGGACGACCCGACGACGCCTCGGCTTTTTGACGGTCGCCCGGGCGCTGACGTACGCTCGCGGTCGCTCGCACCATGTTTTCTTCTCACGCTCGTCTCTCGTTGGGTGCGTTCCTCGTCGCGGGGGGTGTGAGCGCGCCCGCGGCCGCCGCCCTCGACCAGCGCAGCGCCGAGCCGGACGAGGTCGCCGAGACCGACGACGAATCCGCCCCGGGCGGCGACGAGGTCGAGCGTCCGACGCCCACGGCCGACGACGAACCCGCCGAGGACGACGACGGGGGATCGAAGGACGACAAGCCGGCGAAGGCCAAGCGGGGCAAGGCGGCCAAGGCCGACGAGCCGTGGCTTCCCCCGGAGCGCACCTCGGGCAAGCGCGCGAGGGCCCTCGAGCTGAAGAAGCCGTGGATCAAGCGCTGGGCGCCCGAGCGCGACATGCTCGACATCGGGCTGTACTTGGGCGCGCTGTTCCTGCCCAAGAACCACGGCCTGTTCGACGCCGGCGATGGCCCGCGGCCCTCGCTGCCGCGCAGCGTGTTCGACGTCGGCGGCCGCCTGGCGTACATGCCGCTGTCGTTCCTCGGCCTCGGCCTCGAGGTCGGCGCGATGCCGGGCGGACGCAGCACCAGCGCCCACGCCGACGTGACGATGTCCGCGTTCCGCATGCACGTGATCGGGCAGCTCCCCTACCGCGTGACGCCGACGCTGGTCATCGGCGGTGGTTTCCTCGCCATCAAGTCGGCCGAGGGGATCCTCAACGAGCTCGACAGCGCGTTCCACTGGGGCGCGGGCCTCAAGATCCACGCCAACCAGTGGATCGCGGTGCGCATGGACGGCCGACACATCGTCACGCCGGGCGGCTCCGAGGGCGGCGGGGCCAACTACGGCGAGCTGTTGTTCGGCGTCGACGTCACCCTGCGCATGCGGAGGCTGGTGAAGCCGCGCAAGGTCGACCGCGACGACGACGGCCTGTACGACCGCGACGACGCGTGCCCGACCGAGCCCGCGGACACCGACGACGGCTGCCCCGCCAACCGCGACCGCGACGGCGACGGCGTCCGCGACAAGGTCGATCTGTGCCCCGAGGAGTACGGCGACGATCCCAAGGGCTGTCCGATCCCCGACAAGGACGGCGACGGCATCCTCGATTCCAAGGACAACTGCGAGGATCAGCCCGAGACGGTCAACGGCTTCGACGACGGGGACGGCTGCCCCGACGAGGCGCCCGACAAGGTCAAGAAGCTCACCGGCGTCATCGCGGGCATCACCTTCGACAGCTCGAAGGCGACGATCCGCAAGAGCTCGCGCCCGGTGCTCGACGGCGTGGCCGCGACGCTGAAGGAGTTCCCCTCGGTGCGCATCGAGATCACCGGCCACACCGACGATCAGGGCAGCCGCGAAGGCAACGTCGCGCTGTCGGCCAAGCGCGCCGAGGCGGTGAAGGCGTACCTCGTCGGCGCCGGCGTCGACGCGGCCCGGATCACCACCGCGGGTGTCGGGCCGGACACGCCGATCGCCGACAACAAGACCAAGGCCGGTCGGGCGCAGAACCGCCGGATCGAGTTCAAGGTCCTGAACTGATCCGCGCGGCGTCGAGCGCCGCGAAGATCCCCGACCACGCGGCGTCCCCCACGGCGTCGTCGCCGTCGAGGGCCTGCTCGATGACCGTGGCGTGGCGGCCCGCCCCGGCGTAGCCGTATGACCCGGCCGTTCCGGCGAGGCGGTGGGCGAGCATCCGCGCCTCGGCCCGCGCGATCCCGTCGCCCGCCCGCGCCCGCGTCAGGGCGGCGGCGAGCTCGTCGAGGCGCGCGACGAGCTTCTCGCCGAAGCCCGCGCGGAGCTCGGCGAGGCGCAGGGCCGCGACGACGCGGGCCTCGTCAGACAACGAGGCCCGCCCGCGCCGCGTGGTACTGGCGCACGATCTCGCGGACCTGCGCCGCGAGCGTCATCGGATCGAAGGGCTTCGTGATGACCCCCGCCGCGCCCACGGCGAGGAATCGCTCGGTCTCGCTGGGCCGCGCCTTCGCGGTCATGAAGATGACCGGGATGGTCGCGGTGACCGGGTCCATCCGCATCTGTCGCAGGACGCTGGGGCCGTCGAGGTCCGGCATCATGACGTCGAGCAGGACCACATCGGGCCGCTCGGTGGGCGCCAACGCGACGGCCAGTCGGCCGCTCGAGACCGCGATCGTGGGCCAGCCGCCGACATCACGCAGGGCCATCTGGGCGATGAGCCGGACGTCGTCGTCGTCGTCGACCAACATCACCTTCTTCACCGGGTCGATTTCGCGGGATCCAGGCATCGCAGTGCCTCGTCCTGGTGCAGGTTGCGGGCCACCACGCGGGCCATCGCTCACATCGAACCTTCGACTTTGTACCGCTCGAGTTTGCGATACAGGGTCTTTCGATCGAGGCCGAGGATCTTCGACGCGAGGGTCTTGTTGCCGTTGACCGCCTCGATGACGCGCTGGATGTAGCGCCGCTCGACCTCCTCGAGCGGGACCAACGCGGCGGGATCGGCGGAGATCACGACGTGCGAGCGCTGGAACGTGCGCACGCGCTCGGGCAGATCGACCAGGTCGATCTCGTTGGTCCGCACCAGGGCGACCGCGCGCTCGATGCAGTTGCGGAGCTCGCGGACGTTGCCCGGCCAGTCGTAATCGCACAGGCGCTGGGCCGCCATCGCCGACAGCCCGCGGACGTCCTTGCCCGACGCCGCCGCGAAGCGAACGATGAGCTGCTGCGCGAGCACGAGCACGTCGGAGCCGCGGTTGCGCAGGGGCGGCAGCGCGACGTGGATGACGTTGAGGCGGAAGAACAGATCCTCGCGGAAGCGGTTCTCCTCGACCGCGGCCTCGAGGTCGCGGTTCGTCGCCGCGATCACGCGGACGTCGAACTCGATCTCCTTGTTGGCGCCGACCGGACGCACGCGGCGCTCCTCGAGCGCGCGCAGCAGCTTGGGCTGCATCAGCAGCGGCACCTCGCCGATCTCGTCGAGGAAGAGCGTGCCGCCGTGGGCCTGCACGAAGAGGCCGGTGCGATCGTTGCGGGCGTCCGTGAAGGCGCCGCGCGTGTGCCCGAACAGCTCGCTCTCGAGCAGCTGCTCGGGCACCGCGGAGCAGTTGACCGCGACGAAGGGCCCCTCGCGCCGGGGACCGTGGTCGTGCAGCGCCCGGGCCGCGAGCTCCTTGCCGGTGCCGCTCTCGCCGGTGATGAGCACCGAGGCGTCGGTCTGCGCCGAGCGCGACAGCAGATCGTAGACCCGCTGCATCGGCGGGCTCGTCCCCGACAGGCTGCCGAAGCCCGACGCCGGCGTGACCGCTTCGCGAAGACGTTGCGCCTCGTCGCGGATCCGGCACTCGCGGACGATCCGACCGACGCGCAGGCCGACCGCGTCGAGGTCGATGGGCTTCTCGATGTAGTCGTACGCGCCGGCACGAATCGCCTCGATCGCCGATCGCATGCTGGCGAACGCGGTCATCACGATCACCGCGAGCTGGGGCCGATCGAGCACCAGGCGGGCGCAGAATTCGAGGCCGCTCATGCCGGGCAGGTTCACGTCGGCGAGGACGACGTCGAATTCGGCGTCCGCAGACGCTTGCAGTCCGGACTCCGCAGAGCGGACCGCGGTGACCGCGAAGCCCTGCGCGCCGAGACCCGCCACCAGTAGATCGCAGAGGTCCCCGTCGTCCTCGACGACGAGCACGCGCCCCGACCATGACCCCGAGTTGTCCAAGACCTTGCTCAACGCGAAGAACATATACTACTCATCCCCCATGACGGGGATCTCCCGATGACCGGGGCGGGTCCTCGCCCGAGGGCGGGTCGATTCGGGAACGCCGTGGATGCGCCCGTGTCGTCCGGGCCCTGTCCCGGGGACGGCTGCCCCACCGTCCTGTCCCGCCCCACAACCTCGGCCGCGGCGGACGTGTCGTCCGTTGGCCCGCGTCGTGCACGAACGCGCCCCTCCAGGAGCCCCCATGTCTAGCCTCATTGCCGCAGCTGCCCTCGCCGCCTCCCTCGCCCAGTCCGTCGCCATCGAAGACCCAGCCGTCCCCGCCGGCACCGTGAAGAAGGACCCGGCGACCACCGGCAGCACGGACCTCGGGGGGTCGGGCCAGTTCGCGTCGGCCGCGGCCAAGGAGACGACGGACATCACCAGCTTGAACCTGTCGTTCGGCGGCATCTTCAACACCGGCAACGCGCGGTCGCTCGCGGTCACCGGCCTGACCAAGTTCATCCTGCGCCGGAAGATCCACCAGTTCACCGCGGCGGCCGCGGGCAACTACGGCCGCGCCGCGCTCGCGGTCCGCGACGACGAGACCACCGCAGACGTGAACGAGGGGCGGATCGCGGACACGACGGCCAACATGCAGGGCCAGCTCCGCTACGACGTGTTCTTCCACCCGCGGTTCTCGGCATTCCTCATGTCGACGGCCCGCTACGACAAGTTCCAGGGCCTCGACCTGCGCCTCAACGTCGACCCGGGCATCGCGATGTACGCCCTAGCGGAGGCGACCCACAAGCTGTGGTTCGAGGTCGGTTACGACTTCCAGTTCGATCTCCGCAGCGACCGCGGCCTCGATGCCGCCGAGGCGACCGGCGAGGGGCGGCCGCCCAAGACCCTCGTCAACCACGCCGCGCGTCTGTTCGCCGGCTACACCAACAACCTCAGCAAGTACGTCACCTTCGACACCGGCTTCGAGTACCTGCAGAGCTTCATCGTCGGCAAGCGCTTCCGCATGAACTGGGTGAACGCCCTCAACGTGCAGCTGACGGATCGCTTCACGATGGGAACGACGTTCACCCTGCGGTACGAGAACCAGCCGCTGCCCGGCGTGGTGAAGCTCGACACGATCACGTCGCTGCTCATCGGTGTACGCTTGATCTGACCCCCGGTCGCGGGGGCCCCCATGGACGCAACCTTCGCCCTGCTCGAGGCCACGCTCGACGGCCTCGCCGCCCTCGTCGCCGTCGTCGATGGCGACGGGCGGGTCGCGCACGCGAACAAGGCGTGGGAGCACGCGGCGGTCCACCCGTGGGCGGGGCCCAACGCGCCGCGCGGGTCCGAGTACGCCGTCGCGCTGCGACAGCGCGCCTCGTCCACACGCGACGACGCGCAGGCGCTCGTCGACGCCATCGCGGCCGCGCACGCCGGCGCGACGCCGGGCACCGTGGTCATCCGCGAGTACGCCATGGGCGACCCGCGGGCGCCCACGCACTGGCGGACCACGATGCGGGTGCTGCCCGAGCGGCACGTGCTCGTCCAGCACGAGGACGTGACGAGCCCGCGCAACACGGAGGCCGCGCTCAAGCGCAGCCAAGCCCGGCTGCGCACGATCCTGACGGGCGCGCCCCTGGTGCTGTTCTCGCTCGACGGCCACGGCGTGTTCACGCTGGTCGAGGGCATGGGCGCGGGCGATGGCGGCTTCGCGGGCCCCGAGCAGGTCGGCTCATCGGTGTTCGCGGCGTACGCCCACATGCCCGTGCTGCTCGACGTCGTCCGCGGCGCGCTGGCGGGCGCGGTCGGGGTCACCACCGTCCACGTCGGCCGGCTCGCCTTCGAGGTCCGCTGCTCACCGCTGGTCGGCATCGATCACGGCATCGACGGCGTGGTCGGCGTCGCCACCGACGTCAGCGAGCGGGTCCGCCTGCAGCGCATGAAGGACGAGCTGATCTCGATCGTCAGCCACGAGCTGCGCACGCCCTTGACCTCGATCCGCGGATCCCTGGGCCTGCTCGAGGGCGGCGTCACCGGCCCGCTGTCGGCCAAGGCGCTCGAGCTGGTCCGCATCGCCCGGCTCAACACCGATCGCCTGGTGCGGCTCATCAGCGACATGCTCGACCTCGACAAGATGGAGGCCGGCCTGCTCGAGCTGCAGCCGACCGAGATGTCGCTGGCCGAGGTCGTCGACGCGTCGATCCGCGAGATGTCCGGGCTCGCCGCGCACGTCGGCGTGACGCTGCGCCGCGACGCCGCCATCGACGGCGAACCCGAGCTACCGCCGCTGCACGCAGATCGCGATCGCATCATGCAGGTCCTCGTCAACCTGCTGTCCAACGCGATCAAGTTCTCGCCGGCCGACGCGAGCGTACGCGTTGCGCTGGCGCACCGCGGCGCGGTGGCCCGCGTCGAGGTCCACGACGACGGCCCCGGAATCGCCCGCGAGGATCTCGGGCGGCTGTTCCAGAAGTTCTCGCAGCTCGACGCCTCCGACTCGCGGGCCCGCGGCGGCTCGGGCCTGGGCCTGGTGATCTGCAAGCGCATCATCGAGGCCTCGGGCGGCCGCATCGGCGTGCGCAGCGAACCCGGCGTCGGCTCGGTGTTCTGGCTCGAGCTGCCCCTGCCCGCGCAGCCGAGCTCGGAGCCCGCCCCGGCGTCCATGATGGCGCGCCGCGTCGTGATCGAGCACGCCGAGACGCCCGAGGTCCGCCCGATCATCCGCCTGCCGCGGCCCGAGTTCCGCGGCTCGCGGATCGACGAGCTGCTCGCGCGACTCCGCGAGGCCGCCGACACCGAGTCGAACGAGCCGCTCGCCGACGCCCACGGCGCCGCGATGATCCTCGCCGCCGCAATGCCCGAGGGCAGCGACGCCCAGGTCCGGCTGCGCGCGTGCGGGCAGGCGATCGACGCCGCGCTCGCGGCCCCGGCCCACGAGCGCATCGGCCACGTCCGCAAGCTGCTCAGGGAGATCGAGCCGCTCGCCCGACGCCTCCACGATCTGGGGCAGCCGATCCCATGAGCGCCCCCCTCGGACGCCGCGTCGATCGACGCGATGAAGCGGACTCGCAGCGGCGCACCGCCCCCGACGTGCGGGTTCGGTTCCCGCTCAGCCTCAAGCTCACGCTGTTCGCCGCGGCCCTGCTCGTCGCCAGCATCGTCGGCGTCGGCTTCGGGGCGATGGCGCTGACGACGGACACGGTGCAGACCTCGCAGCGCGAGCTGCAGATCGCGATCCTCGAGGACGTCGCGCACGGCATCACCGCCGAGTTCGCCCACGCCCAGGACGACCTCGACGCGATCGGGCGCACGCTCACCGACGCAGGCATCGACGAGGACGCCCGCATCGACATGGCGGTCACGACGATCGAGGCCAGCGAGGCGATCGATCACGCGGTGATCTACGCGGCCGACGGCGCGATCATCACGCCGATCACCGAGACCGCCGCGGCCGCCCTCGTCCACGCGCCGACCCTCGACGCGGCGCTGCGCGAACGGGCCGCCGCCGAGAACCTCGCGGTCGGCGAGACCGAGCTCACCGCGATGGGCCCGCGCGTCCCGATGGTCGTGCCGCTGCGCGCCGCCGGCCGGGTGACCGGCTTCGCGGCGACGATGCTGGCCACGACCGCGATCGCGGCCCGCGTCGAGGCCCTGGCCGACACCCACTTCACCGACGTGCCCGGCGGCCTCTTCGTCGTCGACGCGCAGCGCCGCGTGCTCGCCCACCCCGATCGCGAGTTCGTCGACACGCTCACGCAGCTCCCGGCCACCGGCATCCTCGACGGCTTCGAGCGCATCGCCCTGCCCTCGCGCTTCATGCAGGCCCGCGAGTTCACCGACGACCGCGGTGTCGCGATGGTCGGCACCATCGTCACCCTCGAGGATCGCCCGTGGGCCGTGGTCGCGCAGACCACCCGCGCGCTCGCATACGCCCCGGTCGAGCGCATGCGCAACATCGTGCTGATGACGATCGGCGGCGCAATCGTGCTCGCGATCGGAGCCAGCCTCGTGCTGGCCCGTCGGGTGACCTCGCCGCTCGAGCAGCTGTCGGCGTACGCCGGTGCGATCGCCCGCCGCGAGTTCGACAGCCGCATCGACATCCGCACCGGCGACGAGCTGTCGGTGCTCGCGGACGCGATGACCCGCGCCGCCGACGACCTGCGCATCGGCGAACAGCGCCTCGCCCGCGAGCACGCGATCCGCTCGGACCTCGGCCGCTACCTCCCCGCCGAGCTCGTCGACCTCGTGGTCCGCCGCGAGCAGGACATGGCGCTCGGCGGGGCCAAGCGCGAGCTGACGGTGATGTTCGCCGACGTGGTCTCGTTCACGCCGCTCACCGAGAAGCTGTCGCCGACCGAGGTCGTGGCCCTGCTCAACGAGCTGTTCACGATCGTCACCGAGATCGTGTTCCGCCACGGCGGCACGATCGACAAGTTCGTCGGCGACTGCGTGATGGCGCTGTGGGGCGTGCCCACGGCACAGCCCGATCACGCCGCGCGGGCGCTCGCGGCCGCCGAGGAGATCCTGTCCTGGCTCGAGGCCGGCAACCTGACGTGGCAGCGCAAGTACGGGGTCCGCGTGCAGCTCGCGATCGGGATCAACTCCGGCGAGGCGGTCGTCGGCAACATCGGATCGGAGCGTCGCATGGAGTACACGGCGATCGGCGACGTGGTGAACGTCGCGGCCCGACTCGAGGCGATCGCACGGCCGCAGCAGGTCCTACTGACCGAGGCGACGCGGGCGATGGCGGGGTCCGGGTTCCGCTACGCCGAGCTCGGCACGCGCACGGTCGCGGGCCGCGCCGAACCCCTGGTACTCTTCGAGTTGGTCCCTTGAGGCTCCCGAGAGGGAAACCGCGCCGCCGATGACCAATCACGCCGAGATCCTGCGCGCCCACGACATCGTATCGGGGCGCTATCGCATCGAGGAGCTGATCGGCGAGGGCGGCATGGGCCGGGTGTATCGCGCCACGCAGCTCAACCTCGGCCGCGCCGTCGCGCTCAAGGTCCTCATCCCCGGCGCGCTCGACAACACCGGCGTCGAGCGATTCATGCGCGAGGCCAAGGTCGCCGCGGCGCTGCGCCACCCGTGCGCCGTCGAGGTCTACGACATGGGCCAGGACGACGACCTCGTGTTCATCGCGATGGAGTTGCTGGGCGGCCAAGTCCTGCGCAACCTGATGACCGACGGCGTGCCGTACAATTTGCCCGAGGCCGCCGAGATCGCCTGGCAGCTCGCGGACCTGCTGGTCACCGCCCACGGCATCTCGCTGGTCCACCGCGACCTCAAGCCCGAGAACGTCTTCGTCGAGACCCCGCTGCGCACGCGCGTCGTCGACTTCGGCCTGGCGTTCATCGAGGGTGGGCTCGAGCTCGGTCGGCTCACCCGCGAGGGGCTCGTCGTCGGGACCCCGGCCTACCTCGCGCCCGAGCAGGCCCAGGGGCTGCACGTCGGCACGTCCGCGGACATCTACTCCTTCGGGTGCGTGCTCTACGAGCTCGTCACCGGGGTGCCCCCGTTCCGCGGCAGCCAGATGAACGTGCTGACGCAGCACCTGTACGTCGCCCCGGTCAGCCCGCGCGACCGGGCCCCCGACGCGGCGATCCCTGGCGATCTGGATCAACTCATCGTCGACATGATGGGCAAGCGCGCGGAGGACCGCCCCACTGCGGCAGAAGTTCGCGAACGCCTCGAGCTGGTGCGACGGACGATCTCGGGCGAGCGCAACCGCGGCCGCGATCGACTGCCGCTGCAGGGCCGCGCCGCCCGCATGGTCTCGGTCGTGCCCAACCGCATGTCGACGCTCACCGACGGCGAGGTGCCGATGGTCGTCGAGCTGTCGCAGCCGGGGATCCGATTGGCCGTCTACGGCCAGCTGACGCAGGAGGAGACCCTGTCGCTGGCGAGCAACGGCATCGAACCGCTGCACCTGGCCCCCGAGGGCGACCCGCGCGGGGCGCTCGCGGACGTCGTCCTGGCCCTCGGCCAGTCGCCCGCGCGCCTGCAGGAACTCACGGCGACCGGGGTCCCGGTCATCGCCACCAGCCTCGTCGAGGATGTGGAACAACTCTCGCATCTGCTGCGCCTCGGAGTCCGTGAAGTGCTAGTGCTACCCATTCGAATCGACGAGCTGGCGCGCAAGGTCCGACGGTTGTTCGAGCGGCAGCACCGCGGGGGGACGCCATGAGTGCCGTCGCCCTGGCGCTGTGGCTGCGGGCCGCCGCCGCCGATACCGACACGGCCGCGCCGGCGCCCGCCGCCGGCACGGTCGAGACGTTCGAGTACACGGTACGCGACGGCGACACGTGTGCAGCGATCGCGAAGCGCTTCTTCGGCGACGCGAAACGCTACGACATCATCCACCAGTACAACCCGGGGATGGGCCCGACCCCGCACGACCTGAAGGCGGGGCGGATCCTGATCCTGCCCAAGGTCGCGACCGCGAAGAACTCGGGGCCCGATGCCGAGGTCACCGCGTCCAGACGACGCGTCGAGGCGCGCGCGGCCAACGAGGACGCGTGGCGCCTCGCGGCGATCGGGCTCGATCTGTTCCGCGGCTGGCGGGTGAACACGCTGCCCAAGGCCTCGGCCGAGCTGACGTTCCGCGACACATCCGTGCTCGAGCTGCGCGAGAACACCCTGGTCATCATCTTCGGATCGACGCAGACCTCCGCGCGGCGCACGACGACGGAGGCCTCGCTCGATCGCGGGGCGCTGCGCTCGCGCCTCGGCGAGCTGTCGGGCGGCGCGAGCCTGAAGGTCGAGATGCCGGCGGCGTCGGCCGAGCTCGAGGGCGGCCGCGCGCTCGTCACCGTCGACGACGCGGGCACCTCGCGGCTGGCCAACCACGGCAAGGGCAAGGCGAGCGTCGCCGACCGACCCAAGGTCAAGAAGAAGAAACCCAAGGCGGTGAAGGTCGCCGGCGGCATGGGCTCGAAGGTCGAGGCCGGCAAGACGCCGACGCCACCGCACCGGCTCCCGCCCGCGCCTGCGTGGGCGCCCGAGCAGCGCACGCGCTTCGTGTCGATCCCCGCCGCGGGCGCGAGCGTGGCGGCGTCGTGGGTGGCCGAGCCCAAGGCCGCGTCGTACCGAATCGAGGTGGCGCGCAAGCCCGATGGTCGCGACGTCGTGGCGGACGCGGTCGCGCCGGGCACCGTGACCGCGGTCGAGCTGCACGGGCTGCCGCCGGGCGAGTACTGGATGAGCGTCGCGTCGATCGACCGCGACAAGTTCGAGGGCATCCCGAACGACGCGCTCGCGCTGCGGGTGGTCGAGGGCGCGATGGTGCTGCCCGACGGCACCGCGTTCGCGCTGCCGGCCCCGGACGCCGACACCGACGCGACCGCAGCGGCGCTCGACGTGCCGCGCGGCACGATCCTGCGCGCGCCCGCGGGCCTGACGTGTCGGCTCGGCGACGCGACGCCTGCCGCGGAGGTCACGCTCGTCGATCCCGGCACCGCGTCGGTGTCGTGCACCGAGTCCGAGGGCGGCGCGATCGCCAAGCTCGACGTCGACGTGCTGCCGTGGACGCTCGCGCTGCCCGAGGGCGCACCCGCCGTCGTGCCGCTCGTGGTCGCCGAGCCCCGCGACGTCGAGTTCTCCCTGGCGTCGGCGAGCTACTCGATCGCAGCGCTGCAGGTCGACGCGCCCGCGGGGATCCGCGTCGGCGCGCCGGTGAGCCTCGGCGACGGCCGCTGGCGGGTGCAGCTCACCGCGGACGCTGCGACGCCGCCGGGCGAGCTCGTGCTGCGCACGCCGGCCGGCGTCGAGCTGCAGCGCATCGCGTACACCGTCGAGGCGCCCGTGGTCACGGCCCCGGTCGCGACGCCGAAGCGCGAGGGCCTCCGGTGGATCGAGCGCTGGACCCCCGAGCGCAACATGTGGGAGCTCGGGGTGTACGGCGGCGTGATGGTGCCGTCGCGGAACCTCGAGCTGTTCGAGGCCGATCCGATGCTGGTCGATCAGGGCTTCCAGCACCTGCGCCGCGTGGCCCCGGACTTCGGCGCGCGCGTCGGCTACTTCCCGCTGCGGGTGCTCGGCGTCGAGGTCGAGGGCGGCGCGATGCCGACGCGCACCGCGTCGGACGATCGCGCGACGCTGTTCACCGCGCGCGCGCACGTGATCGGCCGGCTCGGGCTGTCGAGCATCACGCCGTTCCTCCTCGCGGGTCTGGGCGTGGTCGGGGTGGACGGCGATCGTGCTGCGCTCGGCCGCGACGTCGACGCGGCGATGCACTTCGGCGGCGGACTCGAGATCTTCACCCACCGCCGCGTCGCGGTGCGCTTCGATGTGCGCGACGTGGTGACCGCGAAGCGTGGCGTGCGGGCGGGGCTGAGCAGTTCGTTCGAGGCGCTGCTGGGGTTGTCCGTGACGCTCGGTCGCAAGCACGGCGAGGGGCGATTGCCGGCGGGTCGACCGGTCGCGGCGACGCCGGTGGCCACGCCGATCGTCGAGGCGCCCGGGCCAGTGTCCGCGCCACAGCCGACGCCGACGCCCGAGCCCGCGCCGGTCGTGACGCCCCCGGCCGACCCGAACGCCGATCGCGACGGCGACGGGATCGTCGACGCGAGCGACGCGTGCGTCGACGCCCCCGAGACCGCCAACGGCTTCGACGACGCCGACGGCTGCCCCGACGAGCTGCCCAAGGCGCTCGCGGACTTCGCCGGCGTCATCGAGGGCATCGCCTTCGCCACCGCCAGCGACGTGATCACGCCCGGCTCCAAGCCGACGCTCGACCACGCGTTCGCGGTACTGAAGGAGTTCCCCACGGTGCGCGTGCGGATCGCCGGCCACACCGACAACGTCGGCAAGCGGGCCGCGAACGTCGACCTCTCGCAGCGCCGCGCTGCCGCGGTGCGCAAGTACCTGGTCGACGCCGGCATCGACGCCGCGCGCCTCGAGACCCGCGGCGCGGGGCCCGACGAGCCGGTGGCGTCGAACAAGACGAAGGACGGGCGCGCGAAGAACCGGCGCATCGAGTTCGAGTTGATCGGCGGGTGAATCACCCGTCGGTCGCCAACTCGAGCACCGGCGCATCGTCCAACTGCGCGTAGTTCCCGAGCTGGTAGAACGCGTCCCCCTCTGCGTCCTGCAACTCGCAGGTCCCGTCCTCTCCCAGCCTGTACACCGACCCGTCCCACGGGCCAACGACGTTCTGCAGGCTCTCGACCCGGATCCCACCGCAGTCCTCGCGCTCCATCCGCGTGATGCGGGTGAAGCCCGGGTCCGATGCGCTGCCCTCCAAGAGCGGCGTCTCCGAGCACTCGGCGTCGCCCCAAAACCGGAGTTCCTCCGTGGGGCTCACGAATGGCGCCGGGAAGCAGCGCAGCGTGCCGTCGTCGTCCGTCGCCGGCTCACAGCCCTGGTCGAGGACCGCATCGAACCAACGATTGCCCGACCGCGTCGTGCCGGGGAGGACGAGGACCTCGCCATCGCCGGTGATGCCCCGTCGCCGCACGCGCCCCGGATCGTCGGCGACGACCCGCTCGAAGCGCGGGCCCTCGATCGGCGTGATCTCTTCGCCGATCGGGTGATACGAGTAGGTGTCGAAGGTGAACGGCACGAACGGTTCGCACGTGTCGCCGGTTCCGCGCTCGAACATCGGCCCCTCCCACGCGTCTCCCACCGCTCGCCAGGTCTCCCCGCCCGAAAAGGCCTGCAGGGTCGGCTGCTCGCAAGTGCCGTCGTCCGGGATCGCGAGCAGGCTGTTCGAGCACGCGTCGTCGGCGAAGCCGCGCGGCATCATCGACGGCAGCTGGCAGGTCAACGCGTCGTCGCCGACGACGTAGGACGACCCGAGCACGCAGACCGTCGCAGTGCGCGGATCCATGAGCCGCTCCCGGACGAACGCGCCGTCCTCGGCGACGAGCGCCCGCACCTGCACGCTGCCACGGGTCTCGACGACGACGGCCGCGGCGACGAACTCGTCGTCGTCGATCGGGGTCAACGCATGGCGCTCCGGATATGCGTCCCCATTGCACTGCCCCCGGAACGCACTGAACTCCCCCACGTCGCCGCTGCCGATCGGCGCGCCGCGCAGGTACGCCTGATATCGGGGCCCCTCCGTGCAGTCGGCGGCGCCGGGCACCAGCCCACGCACGCGCGTCGGCGCGGCCGCGCAAGCCTCGAACCCCAGCGCGGGCTCGGTGCAATCCTCGCCGGTGAAGCCCACCGTGACGCCGTCGACGTCCAGCGGCAGGCACCGCGGCGTGCCCACCGAGTCGCGCACGAACTCGCAGTCGATCCCCAGCTCGCCGTCGTACCAGTGCACGAGCTGCGTCACGCCGTCCTCGGTGCGCTCGATCACCGGCTTCAGACGCGTCCCGGCGCCGTACGGGCCCTCGCCCGGGATCGTCGGCGGCGGCGCGTCGCCGGTCGACGTGTCCGCGTTGGTGGTGCCACCGTCGTCGGTGCCGGCCGGATCGCCGCTGGTGTCGGAAGCCTCGCCGTCGCCGTGGGAGATCCGCTCCGGCCCGCAGGCGATCAGCAGCAACAGTCCGGTCCCCATCGTTCGTCGCGTCATCATGATCGTCCAGCCGAGATCGGGGCCACGGGTTTCCTGCGTCGCGCGGCGTTCATCCCAGACTTCGTCCGCTCAAGCGTCGGCGACGAGCTCGAGCAACGGCGCGTCGTCGAGCTGCGCGTAGTTGCCGAGCTGGTAGACCGAGACGAAGTCAGGGATATCGTCGAGCTCGCACGCCCCGTCGTCGGTCAAGCGATACGCCGGGGCGTCCCACGGGCCGACGACGTTCTGCAGGCTCTCGACCTGGGCGACGCCACAGTCGTCGAACGTGACGCGCGTCATGCGAGTGAATGCGTTCGTGGGCTGCTCCGCCATCTCGAACAACGGCGTCGTCGAGCACTCGGGATCCCCCCAGGCATCGACCTGGTTCGGCCCCGCGAATGGCAGCGGGAAGCACCGCTGCGTCCCCTGGTCGTCGTCGGCCGGCCTGCAGGCCTGGTCCAGCAGCGAATCGTGCCAGCGAGCCATGTCGTCGTACGGCGACGACGAGAAGGCGCCTGGCAGCACGAGGGTCTCACCATCGCCGACCAGACCGACGCGTCGCAGACGGCCGGGATCCTCCGCGACGGGCTCCGCCACGAGCATGATCGGCTCGACCGGATCGATCGGCGCGCTGAGCTGGTGATACGTGAACGGATCGAAGAGCGGCGCCTCGGCGGGCATGCACGCCCCCTCGACGCCGACCTCGTACTTCGGCCCCTCCCACAGCTCCCCGGGGCCATACCACGCGTCCTCGATGCGGATGACTCTCGACTCCGGCGACGCACAGGTGCCGTCGTCCGCGAGGGCATAGACGGCGCTCGTGCATGCCGGGTCGGAGAAGCCGCGGCTCCCTGCGGCCGGCGGATAGCAGCGCAGCCCGTCGGCATCGACGTCCATGGTCTGCCACACCGGGCACACCGTCCCGAACCGGGGATGAACCACGCGATCGCGGACGAACGCGCCGTCCTCGGCGACGATCGCCCGCACCTGCATGCTCCCCCGCGCCTCGATCACGGGGACACCGGCGACGAACATCTCGTCAGGCACCGGCTCCAAGGCGTAGCGCTCGGTGAAGTCGGTGGCGAACGAACCGCACGACCCGGAGGACGCATCGAAGCGCCCCACTTCGCCGGCCCCGATCGGTCCGCCGCGGAGGTACGCTTGATGGCGCGGTCCGTCGCTGCAGTCGGCGGCGCCCGGCACGACACCGCGCACGTGGCTCCCGACGCTCCCGCACGACGGGACCCCGACGACGGGCCCCGTGCACGCCTCGTCGCCGAACCCGACCACACCGGTGGGCGACTCGACCGGCAGACACCGCTGCGCCCCGACCGAGTCGCGCACGAACTCGCAGTCGATGCCGAGGTCATTGTCGTGCCAGTACCGGAACTGCGTGATGCCGTCCTCGGTGCGCTCGACCACCGGCACCAACCGCGTGCCGGCGCCGTAGGGGCCGTCGCCAGGGATCATGGGTGGTGGCGGCTCGCCGGTCGACGTGTCCGCGTTCCCGGTGCCACCGTCGGTGGTCGTCGAATCACCGGCGCTGCCCGTGCCTTCACCATCGCCGTGCGAGATCCGATCCGGCCCGCACGCCGCCACCATCGCCACCATCGCCACTGCTCGTCGCATCATCATCGCCCACCAGCCGACGACGCGCGCCGGAGTTTCCCGCCGAACGTCACGTTCACGCCGAGCGTGCCGGCGATGCGCCAGCGATCGCGGGACCACAGCACCCGATCACCCCGCACGTGGCTGCGCGCGCGGGTGCTGACGCCGCCCAGCGCCGCGAGCACGAGCTCGACGCGGCGGCCCAGCGCGACCGAGGCCGCGATGGGCAGCTCGAGCGTCGGGTCGACCCGCGCGCCGCGATCGCCTGCGACGCGGAAGCCGTGCACGACGACGCCGCCGGCGAGCGCGGCCTCGAGGCGGAGGCGTCGCGCCAGCGCGCGGCCGTAGCCGGCGCCCGCGGTGACGAAGGTGTCGGCGACGCGGACGTCGGTCGCGACGCTCGGTGCAGTCGCGATCCGTGCGGTGATCCACGCGCCGCTGTCGTGCCGCGCGTCGCCGTGGACCAGCACGAGCGGCTCGACGGATCGCAGACGGGCCTGGACGCCGAGCGCCACACCGAGCGCGCCCGACCACCGCGGCGCGGCGATCGGCCCGGGACGCGGCGCATCGACCCGCGGGGCAGCGACGGGCACAGGCACAGGCACAGGCACAGGCACAGGCTCGGACTCGGCCTCGGCGACCGGCGCAGCCTCGATCGACGACACGCGCAGCGCCACCGCGACCTCGGGCCCGAGCGCGTCGACCGGCGCACCGTCCCCGCACGTCGCCTCGATCGCGACGACCGCGAGCGTCGGCCGGCCGTCGCGATCGCCGATGCACACCTTGCGCGTCGCACCGTCGGCCGCCGGCGTCACGACCCACCCGGCGTCGACGACCGCGGCGATCGTCGGCGCGGCATGGACCTGCGCCGCCTCGTCGACCTCGACAACCACCGCCCGCTCGGGCGCGGCGGCGAGGGCCGGATCGGGGTCGACGCGGATCTCCTCGAGGGAAGCGAGCAGCTCGATCGCGGCGTGGATGACCGCGAGCCGCAACACCGCGCCCTGCCCCCGGACGTCGCGCGTGCGGATCGCCGAGCCGTGGGCGACCTCGACGTGCACCACGTCACCGCCGCCCGTGAGTCGCACGACGACGGCGGCGGTCGATCCGACGGCGTGGCCCTCCTCGACCAATCGCGTCATCAGCTCGCCGTGGAGCTGCTCGGTCTGCGCGTGGGGCAGCGCGAGCGCGTCGACGCGGACGTCGATCGTCGCGGGGCGGGCGAGGGACACCAGGATCAGCGCGTGGAGCATGCGTTCGTGCCTGCGCGCGCGCCTACGGCTCCGTGCAGCGGGCGCTCGCCATGTGCTCGCCGATCGACGCGGCGTGGTCGCCCGCGCCGAACCGCGCGAGGTGGCCGCGCCAGTACGCGCACACCTCGTCGGGTCGATCCGCCCGCGTCCGCAGCGTGCCCTCCTCGAACGAGAGCACCTCGGCGACGGCGGGATCGTCGACCGATCGACGCACGCGCACGAGCTCGGCGATCGCGTCGTCGTAGCGGCCCGCGCGACGCAGCCCGGCCACGCGCTCGAGGGCGGCGTCGACGTCGACGGGCGCGCGGGTGGGCTTCGCCGCGGGTCGCGTGGGGCCCGGCGTCGCGGCCGGCGTCGACGCGGGCAGTGCCGCGGCCTCGGCGAGCACCCGCGTCGCGTCCCAGCCCAGCCGCTGACCCGGCGCCACGCGGTGCTCGGCCCCGTCGCGATCGACGAACGCGATCGCCCCCTCGAGCAGGTCGACGTGGCCGCCGTCGCCGCGCTGCGTCACCACGAAGCGGGTGCCGATCACCTCGATCGCGCCCGCGGCGACCTCGACCCGCACGCGCGGCTGGCCCTGCGCCACCCGATCGACGAGGAACAGCGCGACGCCGTCGACGACCCGCACGCCGCGGTCCGCCGACACCAGCGTCGCGGCGCCCCACACGTCGATCGACAGCGACGGCGCGCGCAGGCGCAGCCGACAGTCACCGCGCACCGACAGCGTCGCGTCGCCCTCGAGCGCGCACGCGGGCTCCGCCTCGAGTCGGCCGTCCCAGCGCGTCGCGATCGCGGGCGCGACGATCGGAGGCTCCGTGACGATCGCCGGCACGACGGCGATCACCGGCGCCGTGTCCCCGTCGATCGTCGCCCCCGATGACCAACGCCGCCCGAGCGCGAACGCCAGGACCACCGCCGCGGTCGCGACCACCAGCGCGATCCCGAGGTGCCGCCGCCCCGCGCGGGCCTCGGCGCTGGCGACGATGCGCGCGTGCAGCCCCGTCGGCAGCGGCACGGCGGCGAGGGCCGCGTCGAGCTCGCGCAGCTGGGCCTCGTCGCGGTCATCCATGATCGCGCTCCCGGTCGGGGTCGGTCTCCCGGTGGGTGTCGGACTCGGCGCGCGCCCGGGCGACCGCGTCGTCGGCCCGCTGCAGCAGCTTGCACACGTAGCTCTTGCCGAAGCCGAGGGCCTCGGCGATCTCGGGCTGCGACATCCCGTCGACGTGGCGCATCCAGAAGCACACGCGCTGCGCGTCGGGCAGTCGGCTCACAACCTCGAAGATCGCACCGAGCTCGCCGTGGACCACCCGCGCCCGCTCGGGGTCGTCCGCCGTTCGCTCCGGCGTCGCGAGCAGCCACCGCACGACGGGCAGGCCGAGCCACCGCTCGCGCCGCAGCCGGTTGAGGCTCCGGCTCGTCGTCGCGCGGTAGATCCAGCCCGCCGGGTTGTCCATGCCCGCCAGCCGCTCGGCGTGCCGATGCACCTCGAGGTAGACGTCGTGCACGAGGTCCTCGGCCCACTGCCGGTCGCCCCGGCCGTACCGCAACGCGAGCTTGAACGCCATCGGTGCGTGCTCGCGGTACAGCCGCGCGACGATCTGCTCGCGCGTGGCGGCCACGGGTGCGGCCTCGATCCCTCGGGGGGTGGAGCTCACGGCATGCACGGCGGATCCGACGGGGACCGCGGGATAGCCAACGGACGGGCCCGGAGTTTCCTGCACCCCCGAAGGTTTTTCCTCCCCCACCGCGGGGTCACCGCGAAGCGGCCCGCAGGCTCGTTGCGGGCCCGTGCGGTCGAGCACGCGTCGCTACTCGGGTGGGTCGTCGCCGAAGAGCGCGCCGACGGGGAGCTCGATCGCGTCGAACGGCTCGGGGCGGACGGTCTCGCCCCGCTCGGCTCGCAGCACCGTGATGTAGCCCGCCTCGCTCCAACGCATCACCGTCAGCGTCGCGTCGCGCGGATCGACGAGCCAGTAGTGAGGCACGTTCGCGCGGTGATACAGGCGCAGCTTCTTCACCGTGTCGTTGTTCGCGTTGCGCGGCGAGACCACCTCGCAGATCCAGTCGGGTCGATCGGTCACCGGAGACCCCGTCGGGCGCACGGGCACGCGCTCGCGTCGCCATCCGAGGACGTCCGGGCGGACGACCTCGAGGGAGAGCGCCACCTCCACCTCGGTCGCGATCCACCAGCCGCCCGGACCACCGCCGCCGCCGCCGCGACGTTGGTACGCCGGCAGGATCGCGCTCGCGACCCCCGCCTGCGCCGCCCCGTGCTCGCCGGTCGGCGTGGCCTTCTCGACGATCTCGCCGCCGAGCAGCTCGTGGAACCGCCGCTCGGCGGGGATCGCCAAGAACTCCGCGAGGGTGGCGCTTCGCGTCGCCTTCGAGGTCACGTCGACAGGATCCCCGGGCTCGACGCCCCGTGCAAGCTCCCGAGGGGTCACCGCGTCCGGGCGTGGGATGCGGCGAAGGTCGCGATCGCCCGGCCGATCGCCGCGGGTTGGTCCTCGGCGAGGAAGTGCCGCCCCCGGCCCACGTCGACCAGCGTCGTGTTCGCGAACTCCCGCCCGATCCGCCGCGCCGTCGCCGGACCGATCAGCATGCCGGGTCGCGCGTGGAGCAGCAGCTTGGGCACCTTCGACGCCGCGAGCCACGTGGCGTAGCCGTCCATGATCCCCGGCGGATCCCAGGGGTCTCGGCTGCGCCCCTTCGCGGGCATCGCTGCGGGTCCGAAGGGCAGGAGCACGCGTCGCCGCGTGTCCTCGTCGGCGAGCGCTGCGCGATACTCCGCGAGCGCAGCGTCGTCGAGCCGACGCACGGTCCCCATCTTCGCGAGCATCATCTCGACCATGATGTTGCGGCGCACGACGTACTTCTCCGCGTCGTCCAACGCAGCACCCGGAGACTCGCGCCCACGGACGACGGCCTGTGCCTGTACCGCGACGGCGTCGCGATCCTCCGCGCCGCGGACGAGGCCCAGGATCGGATCGACCGGCGCGCTGCGGGGCTCCGCGGCGTCGTGAAGCTCGCGACGCCCGAGTACTTCGCCCGGCTGCTCACGCGGCACCTGTACGGGTTGCTCGACGACCACCCCGGGCTCTCCGTGCAGATCGTCGTCGACGATCACCCGGTGTCGCTCGTGGGCGACGCGCTCGACATCGCGGTGACGGTCGGACCGCTGCCGGACAGTGCCCTCGTGGCGCGGCGCATCGGCGTGGTGCCGGCGGTGATGGCCGCGAGCACCGCGTACCTGCGCCGCCGCGGCGCGCCGTCGCGCCCCGAGGACCTCGCGTCGCACGAGTGCCTGTGCTTCGTCGGCGGACTGCCCCAGACGCGGTGGCGGCTGGTCGCCGCCGGGGGCCGCCATCGCGACGTCGCCGTGTCCGGCCGGCTCGCGAGCACCAGCAGCGAGCTGCTGCGCCTCGCGCTCGAGGCGGGCTACGGCATCGGGCTCGTGCATCCGGCGGAGCTCACGGGACGCGACGATCTGCAGCGGGTGCTGCCGGCCTACGAGGTCGCGCCGTTCGAGGTGTTCGCCGTGTTCGCCGCGAAGCAGCGCCGGTCGCCGAGGATCCGCGCCGTGCTCGCGCTGCTCGAGCGCGTGCTGCCCGAGGACGTGACGGGCTCGACGAGCGCACCCGCGGCGCGGTGATCGGCGAATCGCTCGCCCTTCCCCCGTTCCGCGCGCTCGTCGAGAACCGGCCCGAGGTGATGTGGGCGGGGATCGACAGCCTGCGTCGCGAGGCCCGACGCACCGCGGATCCACAGATCGTCGCGCTCCTCGAGCGCGCAGAGCACCACGCCCGCGCCTGCCCGCGAGCGCCGCCCGAGTCACTTCTGCACGGCGAGCGCCGTCGCCACCCGTCGTGCGAAGTCGATGCCCGCGTCCGCGGGCTGACTACTGCGGTGTACCGCGAGGGCGACGCGTCCCGCCTCGGCCCGCCGCACCACGGCTCGCACCTCCGCGAACGACACCGGCGCCCGCGCGAACTGCAGCGCCTGTGGATCGACTCGGCCACAGCGACGCGCCGCGTCGACCCGACGATTGCATCGACACGCGGCCGCGTCGTCGACGAGGCCGCAGTTCGCCCGGGTGAACGCCTCGACCTGCTCCCGCGCCCGCTGCAGCCGCTTGCGCAGCGCAGCGGGCTCGATGGCCAGGGCCAACGCGGCCTCCGACGGGGCGAGCTCGAGGATCTCGGCGAGCACGTACGCCAGGCGGTGGGGCCGATCGAGGCACTGGAGCATCGCCAGCGTGCAGCCGATCTTGACCTCCTCGACCAGCAACGACCGCTCGGCCTCGGCGGGTCCTGCATCGGACCCACCAGTGGCGAGGTCCTCCGCGAACGCGACGAAGTCGAGCCGACGTCGCTCGACCGGGCTCTTCTTCACATCGAGCAGGTAGTTGCTCGCCACGCGCCAGACCCACGTCGTCAGGCGACTGCGTCCGTCGAACTTCGAGAGCCGGGTGACGACGCGGACCAGGATCTCCTGCGTCGCATCCTCGGCGTCTTCGCGTTGCCATAGCATGCGCACCGCGAGCTGGTAGATCCCCGGCTGCAACGCGGTGACGAGCTCGTGGACCGCGTCGCGTTCACCGGCCACGGCACGCGCCGCGAGTGCCTCCAGCGTCGGCATCACGTCTCCAACAGCGCCCGCAGAGCCCGCAGCTCGCCGCGCAGCGTCTCGCGCTGCACCGCGAGCGCGCCCTCGAGCTGCTCGAGCGGCACGGGCGGCGCATGCAAGACGAACGCGTAGATGCTCGTGTCGCGGCTGGTCTCGGTCACGCGCGACTGCGCGAGCGCGACGTTGCCGTCGGGGAACACCATGCGCCAATCGATGGTCCCCGAGTCCGCGTCGGCAACCGTACGCAGCTCGATCTCGACGGATCCCGCGGGCGTACGCAGCAGCGCGCGGGTGTCGTCGGCGTTCGCAAAGGCCTCGGCCCAACGCGGCAGGTTCTGCGGACGGCGGATGAAGTCGAACACGCTCGCGCGCGGCGCTCGGATCTCGATGGCTTGAACGTCGAACATCTCCATGGTCGGTCTCTCCTCGGGCGTCGGCCCTGCAGCATTCGACGAGCGTCCCCATCCCGCCGTGACCGACGATCGCCGGGTCGGAGCCGAGGAGACAGCAGCCCGACAGACTAACATAGTTGGCATATCCGACAAAACATGTCAGGCTCCCTGGATGCCGTCGCACGGGAGACCTCGTGGGTGCCGCCTGCGGCCCGATCGTCGGATCCGACGACACGGGCACCAGCGGCGGGACCGAGTCGACCCCGGGGCCCGCCACCACCGCAGCCACGCTCGAGCCCCCGAGCCCGTCCACCGATCCGGGCACCGATCCGGGCACCGCGACCGTGGCGACGACGATCGATCCCGATCCCAGCGCCACGGGGATCGACTCGGGCGGCGACGACGGAGTCGACACGTGCGGCGAGGATTGCTGCCTGTTCCTGTGCCCGCCGGATCCCGACGGCAGCGGCGACGGTGGCGACTGCGACGTGTGGAGTCAGGACTGCCCCGACGGCGAGAAGTGCATGCCTTGGGCGAACGATGGCGGCAACCGCTGGAACGCAACGCGGTGCTCCCCGCTCGCCGACCCCGATCACGAGCTCGGCGACGCGTGTGCGGTCGAGGGCTCGGCCGTCAGTGGCATCGACGACTGCGGCCCCGGGATGATGTGTCTGTTCGTCGATCCAGCGACGCTGCTCGGCACGTGCATCGCCGACTGCGGCGGCAGCGAGGCGAACCCGCAGTGCGACGATCCATCGACCCTGTGCGTCATCGAGTTCGAAGGCACGCTCCACCAGTGCCTGCCGGCCTGCGATCCGCTTGGCCAGGACTGCCTCCAAGGGGGCTGCTATGCGTTCGGGCACCCCAACGTCGGTGGCTTCGCCTGTGGCGTCCCGATCCTGCCGAGCATCGCCGACTCCGAGCCGTGCATGTTCGACTGGGAGTGCACGCCAGGCTCGATGTGCTCGCGGCCCGAACGTCCCGCGGCGTGCGAGTTCGGCGAGTGCTGCACGCCATTTTGCGATCTGAGCGTCCCCGAGGCATGCGGCCCCGACCGCGTGTGCACCTCGGTCGTCCCCGAGGGGCTGGGACCGCCGGAGTACGACACGTGGGGCTACTGCGCGCTCCCTTGGACCGGCGAGTAACCTCCCCCGCCTCCCCGGCGTCCGACGGCCATGACCGCCCTGACGATCGAGATGTTCGGCGACCTCGTGTGCCCGTGGTGCTACCTCGGCGCGCACCGCCTCGAGCGCGTGCTCACCGAGCTCGGCGTCGGCGACCGCGTCGAGGTCAAGCATCGCCCGTTCCTCCTGCGCCCCGCGACACCGCCCGGCGGGCTCGACATCCACGCCGAGCTGCGCAAACGCTTCGGCGATCTCGAGCCGGTGTTCGCCCGCCTCGTGACCGAGGCGAACAAGAGCGGGCTCGATCTCGATCCGCGCCGACAGCCCTTCGCCTACCCCACCCTCGCCGCGCACACGCTGCTGCGCCACGCCGCTTCGCGTGGGACCCAGCGGGCGCTCGCGACCGCGCTGTACCGGGCCCACTTCGACGAGGCCCGCAACATCTCGGATCCCGACGTGCTCGCCGAGATCGCCGCGGCCCACGGCTTCACCGCCGAGGAGGTCGACGCGCTCGTCACCGATCCCGGCGAGCTCGCGCGCACGCGCACCGAGACCCAGCACGCCTCCGCGGCGGGGATCACCGCGGTGCCCGTGTTCCGGATCGGCGCGCAGGCCCTCGCGGGCGCGCAGCCCGAGGCGGTGCTGCGCGCCGCGATCACGGCGGCGATGCCGGCGTGATCACACCACCGGCTGATACAGCTGGATCAGGTTCCCGCACGTGTCCGAGAACACCGCGATGCGCACCGGCCCCATCGTCGTGGGCTCGCGGACGAACGCGACGCCCTTCGCCGACAACCGGCGGTGCTCGGCGTCGAGATCGCGCTCCGTGGTCGGATCCACGAGCAGGTCGCGGGCGCGGCACACCCGGCGGAAGGCTTCGCGCGCGGCGAACATCGGGCCCGCGAGCCTACCACCGCCGCGATCGACTGATACGCTCGCAGGCGTCATGCGGCGGCGTCCCAACCAGCACGCGCCCTACGTCCGCGAGACCGCGGTCCGCCCCGAGGATCTCCTCCCGGACGCGCGCGACGGCCTCACGCGCATCGAGCGGGTCGTGCTGTACACGCTGCACGAGGCCCAGCGCGAGCTCGGCGATCGCAACGTGCCGACGGCGATGCTCTACGGCCGCGTCGTCGAGCGCGTCGACATCTCGGTGGACGAGCTCCAGCGCGTCCTGCAACGGCTGATCGGCGTGCGCTAGCGCTACGCGCGAGTCGGGCGATGGCGCTCGATCGCCGCGCGTGGTCATGTGCGCCACAGCCCACGGCTCGGCGCGCGTGGCCGCGACAGCGCCGCCGCGGGCGGCCCCCGTATTGCAGCGCCGTCGCCACGTGGCCGCGTCCCTGCCCAGCGAGGCGCGGAAGGGCCGCGTGTGGCGGCCCCACGACCTCGGAGCGCCCCCATGACCGCACCTCGACCGCCCATCGTCCCCGCGAGCGACGCGCTCCTCGATGATCTCGACGCGTACTGGCGCGCCGCGAACTTCCTGTCGGTCGGACAGATCTACCTCTACGACAACCCGCTGCTGCTCGAGCCCCTGCGGCCCGAGCACATCAAGCCGCGGTTGCTCGGCCACTTCGGGACGACACCAGGGCTCAACTTCGTCTACGCGCACCTCAATCGACTCATCGTCGAGCACGACCTCGACATGATCTACGTCGCGGGTCCGGGCCACGGCGGCCCCGGCATGGTCGCGAACGCGTACCTCGAGGGGACCTACAGCGAGGTCTATCCCCGCATCAGCGAGGACGAGGCCGGCTTGCGGTCGCTCTTCACGCAGTTCTCGTTCCCCGGCGGCATCCCCAGCCACCACGCCCCGCAGATCCCGGGCTCGATCCACGAGGGCGGCGAGCTCGGCTACTCGCTGTCGCATGCGTTCGGCGCCGCGTTCGACAACCCATCGCTCGTCGTCGCGTGTGTCATCGGCGACGGCGAGGCCGAGACCGGACCGCTGGCCACCAGCTGGCACTCGAACAAGTTCCTCGACCCCGAGAAGGACGGCGCGGTCCTGCCGATCCTCCACCTCAACGGGTACAAGATCGCCGGGCCGACCGTGCTCGCGCGCATCGACCGAGCCGAGCTCGAGTCGCTGCTGCGCGGCCTCGGCTGGGCGCCGCACTTCGTCGCCGGGCACGACCCGAAGCGGATGCACCGCGCGATGGCGGACACGCTCGACGCGGTCCTCGCGGAGATCCGCGCGATCCAGGTCGACGCGCGCACCCACGGGTTCACGCGCCGCCCGACGTGGCCGATGATCGTCCTCGACTCGCCCAAGGGCTGGACCGGCCCCGCCTTCGTCGACGGCAAGGCCGTCGAGGGGACGTTCCGCTCGCACCAGGTGCCGCTGCCGAACGCGCGCACCGATCCCGAGCAGCTCGCCCAGCTGCAGGCCTGGATGCTGAGCTACGGGCCGCGCGCGCTGTTCGACGACCGTGGACGCCTGCACCACCGACTGGCCGCCCTCCATCCCCGCGGCCCGCGGCGCATGAGCGCCAATCCCCACGCCAACGGCGGCATGCTGCTGCGCGACCTCGACCTGCCGGCGTTCCGCGAGTACGCCGTCGACATCGCACGACCGGGCAGCGTCGTCGTGGAGTCGACGCGCATCCAGGGCCGCTACCTCCGCGACGTCCTGCGCCGCAACGAGGCCGCCGCGAACTTCCGCCTCTTCAGCCCCGACGAGACCGTCTCCAACCGCTGGACCGCGGTGTTCGAGGCCACCTCGCGCACGTCCACCGCGACCATCTTGCCCACCGATGATCACGTCGCACCGACGGGCCGCGTGATGGAGATGCTGAGCGAGCACCAGTGCGAGGGCTGGCTCGAGGGCTACCTCCTGACCGGACGGCACGGGCTGCACGTCAGCTACGAGGGCTTCATCCGCATCATCGACTCCATGGTGAGCCAGCACGCCAAGTGGCTCAAGGTCACCCGCGAGCTGCCATGGCGCCGTCCGATCGCTTCGCTCGACATCATGCTGTCTTCGCACGTCTGGGAGCAGGATCACAACGGGTTCACCCACCAGGATCCGGGGTTCCTCGATCACGTCGTCGACAAGGCGCCCGACGTCGTTCGTGTCTACCTGCCCCCGGACGCGAACTGCCTGTTGAGCGTGACGGATCACTGCCTGCGCAGCCGCGACTACGTCAACGTCATCGTCGCCGGGAAGGCGCCATCGCTCGTGTGGCTCGACATGGCGGCCGCGGCCGAGCACTGCGCGGCCGGCCTCGGGGTCTGGCAGTGGGCGAGCAACGACGCCGACGGCGTGGATGTGGTGATGGCCTGCTGCGGCGACGTCCCCACCCGCGAGACGCTCGCTGCGGTCGCGATCCTGCGCGAGCGCTTCGCCGATCTCCGCATCCGCGTCGTGAACGTCGTCGACCTGATGCGCCTGCGATCGTCGCGCGAGCACCCCCACGGCCTGGACGACGCCGCATTCGACCGGATCTTCTCCGTCGACAAGCCCATCATCTTCGCCTTCCACGGCTACCCCACGCTCATCCATCGGCTCACCTACCGCCGCACCAACCACGCCAACCTCCACGTCCGCGGCTACAAGGAGGAGGGCACGACGACCACGCCGTTCGACATGACCGTGCTCAACGACCTCGATCGGTTCCGGCTGGCCGCGGACGTCGTCCGCCGCGTGCCGCGACTCGAAGCGCACGCCGGCGCGGCGCGGCGGTGGTTCGAGTCCAAGCGCGCGGAGCACACGGCGTACATCCGCGTCCACGGCGAGGACATGCCGGAGATCCGGAACTGGCGCTGGCCCGCGCACACAACCACGAATCGAAGCCACTGATGTCAGCCACATCCGCCCGCCACGCCTACGTCTCCATGATCTTCGGCAACGACGACTACGTCCCGGGGCTCGAGGTCCTCGGTCGCTCGCTGTCGGAGACCGGCACGACGATCCCCCGCGTCGCAATGGTCACCGCCGACGTCTCCCCCGAGGCGCGCGCCCGATTGGTCGCCCAGGGCTGGGAGATCCACGGGGTCGATCCGGTCGCCAACCCTGCCACGGCCCTCTTGATGCCACGGTTCGGCAACGTCTTCACCAAGCTGCGGGCCTGGGGCCTGACCGACTACGCCAAGGTCGTCGTCCTCGACGCCGACACCCTGGTGCTGCGGAACATCGACGAACTGTTCGACCGACCGTCGCTGTCGGCCGCGCCCGACTTCCTGCTCCCGGACCACTTCAACTCCGGGGTGATGGTGCTCGAGCCGTCGCAGGACTCGCTCGCTCACCTGCTCGCTCAGCTGCCCGTGCTCGGGAGCTACGACGGCGGCGACCAGGGGTTCTTGAACGAGTTGTTCGACTGGTACGCGATGCCGCCCGCGCACCGCCTGCCGTCCGCGTACAACACTCCGCAGTTCATCTACCAGTACATCAGCGCCCACGGCGTCCTACGCGACCGACTGATCGGCGGCATCAAGGTCGTGCACTACACCGTGCAGAAGCCATGGCTCGACACGGACATCACCGGCGGTTCGGCGCTCTGGTGGGCCGTCTACGACCGCATCCACCCCGACCAGGCCAGCCCCTGGCGGCGACGCATCCATCAACTCGCGGACTGGTCGTTCCGCCGCGGCGTCGCGATGCTCGCAGGTTGATCCGTGAGCACCAACATGGACGAGCCCGCTGGAACTGCTCCGCCGCCCCTCCCCGCGCTGCGCGGGCCGTGGTGGCGCGATACCACCGTCTACCACGTCTACCCGAGATCGTTCGCCGACGGCAACGGCGACGGCGTCGGCGATCTCCCCGGCGTGATCGCCCACCTCGACTACCTCGAGCACCTCGGCGTCGAGACGCTGTGGTTGTCGCCCTTCTTCCGCAGCCCCCAGGCCGACTTCGGGTACGACATCACCGACCACACCGACGTCGATCCGAGCCACGGCTCGCTCGCCGACTTCGTGCACTTGATCGACGAGGTCCATCGCCGGGGCATGAAGCTGGTCCTGGACACCGTGCTCAACCACACGTCGATCGAGCACCCGTGGTTCACTGCCTCTCGCAGCGGTCGCGACGACCCCAAGCGCGACTGGTACATCTGGCGCGACGGACAGCGCGCGGACGGGCGAGGTCGGCCGAACAACTGGCGCAACATGCTCGGCGGCCGCGGCTGGCACCACGACGCCGGCACCGACCAGTGGTACTGGGCCAGCTTCCTGCCGTTCCAGCCCGACCTCAACTGGCGCAACCCGGACGTGAAGGCCGCGATGCTCGGCGTCGTTCGACACTGGCTCGACCTCGGCGTCGATGGGCTCCGGCTCGACGTGTTCAACGCCATCTTCAAGGACGCATCGTTCGCCGACAACCCGCGGTCGCTGCGGCCGCTGCCCACGGGATCGAACCCCGAGGGGTTCTTCCAACGGCCGTTGCACACGCTCGACCACCGAGACACGTTCGCGCTCGCCCGCGAGCTGCGCGGGATCGTCGACGCCTATGATCCGCCGCGCTTCGTGGTCGGCGAGGTGATGGGCGCCTCGGGCGTCCTGCGTGAGTACGTCGGCGCGGCAGGCGAGGGCCTGCACCTCGTCTTCATGTTCGACACGATGGGGACGCGGTTCTCGGCCGACGGATTCCGCCGGTTGCTCGCCGACGCGGAGTCCGCCTTCCCAGCGCCGCTGCAGCCGACGTGGGTATTCAGCAACCACGACCGTCCGCGCGCGATGCTCCGGCTCGGGGATGACCCGCGCAAGGCCAAGCTGCTGGCAATGCTCCAGCTCACCGTGCGCGGCGTGCCCTTCATCTACTACGGCGAGGAGATCGGTCTGTCGCACGTCGAGATCCCCGCCGAGCTCGGGCTCGATCCGATCGCGGCCCGCTTCCGCTGGGTCCCGCGCTGGCTCGCCCGCCGCCTGCGCGGTCGCGGCATTCTCCTCAACCGGGACGAGTGCCGCCTGCCGATGCCGTGGACGGCGGCGAAACACGCCGGCTTCAGCCGCGACGATGTCGTGCCCTGGCTGCCGTTGGACCCCCGCAGCGGCACGATCAACGTCGCAGCTCAGGACGCCGACCCTGCTTCGCTGCTCGCGACGTACCGCCGACTCCTCCGGCTGCGCCGCGCCCACCCCGCCTTGCACCGAGGCGCCATGGAGCTGTCGAGCACCGGTCAGAGCGCAGCCGTGCTCGCCTATCGACGGGTCGACGACAGCGAGAGCGCCCACGTGATGCTCAACATGAGCGACGCCACCGTCGACGTCGAACTCCCCGTGGGTGTGCACGCGCTGCACAGCACCATCGGACCCTGCGTCGAAGTGACCACGGGTCGACGACGGCTGGCGCCGTACGAGGGGATCATCTCGCTGTCGACGGACGCCGGTCCGCGCCCCGCTGCGGCAGCAGGAACGCGACCCCTACGGTGAACGCGATGTCGGTGTCGAATGCCGCGTCGGCCCCTTGCCGCGCCGTGTTGTGGAGGTAGGTCAGGGCATCGATGCGGATCGAGATCCACGGGACTCTCGGGTAGATGCGGACCCCGCCACCGATCACACCGAGTACGCGCCACTCATCCGCGATGTAGATCGCGCCGGCGCCCAGTTCACCGAAGAGATCCATCTCGAGCGCGTCGCCCTTGCCCATCCGCAGGCCCGCGACCAGCGGCAGCTCGAATCGACCGTGCAGGAGGTGCACGAACCGACCGCGCACGGTGTCGAGGCCCCCGATCCCCCGCGAGAAGCCATAGGCGGCCCCGAGGCCGAGCCTCGCCAGCGGGTAGTAGGTCACCCGGCCGGCGACGATGAACGACTGCCCGATCGCGCGTCCGGTGATACTGCCGCCTTCGACGTCGAGCGCGACCTGGTTGCCGCGCAGTCGACGTCGCGCCGGATCGAACACGGCCGGCTGCGTCGGCGCGGCGACCAGCACCAACAGCATCGCGATGGTGGTGAGCATGGTCGGGCCTCTGGACGCGGTGGGCTAGTCCCTAGCGGTCGCGCCGCGGCGATAGCTCATCGTGAACTCGAGCGTCTTGGGTAGGCGGTCGGCCGCGATGGTCGTGGTGACGGTCAGCTGCTCGCCGTCGGCATTCAAGACGAAGGCGTTGTCGCTCACGCTCTGCTCGCCGACGAAGTGCTGGCGGATCTCGTGGTCGCCGACGAGGCGATGCTGGACCTGGAACTCGTCGCCGCCCGGATCCTTCCACGTGGTGGTCGAGCCGTCGCGAGGTGCCGAGACGGTCGGCCGCCCCGGCCGACGCACGGTGATCTCGTCGTCGGTCACCTGTAGCTCGAGCGCCGCGCTGGGCTGATTGGACTCGCGAAGGCGCTTGCGCGCGATCGGTCGCGCGATGAAGTTCATGTCCGCGACCACGACCTCGATCGCGGCGTCCAGCGCGTCGCGCTGCGCCGCACCACCGACGTATCGGTAGTGACCGGCGATCGCGGGCTTCGGCTGGACGTCGTCGCCGGCGGCGTTCGTCGCGTTCGCGCCCGCGAGCGCGACCCCCTGCGCCTCGGCGGTCTCGATCGCGCACGCGGTGGCACCCATCAGCAGGAGCGAGAGCGAGGAGCTGCGCGGTGCGATCGTCGTCATGGTGATCGAGGAATGCGCCCGATGTCCGCGAGGACAAGCCCCGCCTGACTCGGCCGCAGGATTGGCGCGACGCGAAGCCCATCGAGCAGCGGGGCAGCTCGCGCAGCCGTGCGCTGGCGCCCATGCGAGCGGACTTGGGACAACCACCGCGCACATTTGCAGCGCCCCATCGCGACCTCTACACTGCGGCGTTGGCAACGGCGGTCAGGTCGGGCGCCGCGGCGTCGACACGCGCCCCGGGCGAAGACGTCGACGGGTCTCGTGCGGCCGAAGAGCCGCCGCTGCGCGCAGAGCTCTTCAGTATCACGCAGCTCGAGGAGCACGCCGCCACCCTCGCGCGCTGGCACGAGCCCGCCGCCCCGCGCCGCGCGGGGAGCAACCACCTGCTCGAGCGGCTCGACGACAACGAGGCGTCGCTGCGGTCGGCCCACGCCCTCGTGGCCGAGGCGCTCGAGCGCGGCCGCAAGATCACACCGGCGGCCGAGTGGTTCATCGACAACTACCACCTGATCGAGGCCCAGGTCCGCACGGCGCGGCTCCACCTGCCGCGGGGCTACAACCGCGAGCTGCCGCGGCTGGCCAACAGCCACGCCTCGGGCTCGCCGCGGGTCTACGACATCGCGGAGCAGCTCATCTCGCACTCGCACGGCCGCGTCGATCTGCACCGGCTGCGCGCGTTCGTCGACGCCTATCAGCGGGTCGTGCCGCTGAAGATCGGCGAGCTCTGGGCGATCCCCATCATGCTGCGGCTCGCGCTCCTCGAGAACCTGCGCCGCGTGGTCGCGCGCGTGGTCGCCGGGCGGCGCGAACGCGAGCAGGGGCAGCTGTGGGCCGAACGGCTGCTCGAGGTCGCCAGCGACGATCCGCCGAGCGTCGTGCTCGTGCTCGCCGATCTCGTCCACGCGAAGCTCGCCCTCACCGATCCCTTCGTCACCGAGCTCGCCAGCCGCCTCCAGGGTCACGGCTCGGCGCTCGCGTTCCCGATGAGCTGGCTCGAGCAGCGGCTCGCCGAGCAGGGCCAGACCACCGAGCACGTGTTCGTCCGCATGAGCCAGGACGAAGCCGCCGCGCAGGTCGCCGTCAGCAACAGCATCGGTAGCCTGCGATCGCTGGCCGCGATCGACTGGCGCGACTTCGTCGAGGCGGTCAGCGTGGTCGAGCGCGTGCTCGAGCGCGATCCGGTCGGGGTGTACCCGTCGATGGACTTCGGCACGCGGGATCGCTACCGCCACGTGATCGAGGAGGTCGCGCGACGGTGCCGACGCCCGGAGCCCGACGTCGCCGAGGTCGCGGTGGAGCTCGCGCGCGGCGGCGAGGGTCGCACCGGTCACCTCGGGTGGTTCCTCGTCGGGGGCGGACGCGCGGTGTTCGAGCGTCGGGCCGGCGTACGCCGCGGGCTCCGCAGCGTCGCGGTCCGCATCGCGACGCGCCTGGGACCGGTCGCGTACCTCGGCGCCATCGCCCTGCTCACGGGCCTGCTGACCGCGTGGTGCTGGTCCGCCTTGCCCCCGCTCGGCCCCGCCGCCACCGCGGCCGCGATGCTCGTGCTCGCGCTCTGCACCAGCCAGCTGGCGATCGCCATCGTGCACTGGGCCGTGTGCGCGTGGGTGAAGCCTGCGCTGCTGCCCCGCCTCGACTTCTCGCGGGGGATCCCGAGCGAGCACCGCACGCTGGTCGCGATCCCCATCCTGCTGAGCAACGCCGACGAGATCGACGAGCAGCTCGAGCTGCTCGAGGTCCGCTTCCTCGCCAACCGCGACGACAACCTCCACTTCGCCCTCGTCAGCGACTTCCGCGACGCGCCGACCGAGCACCGCGACGGCGACGAGGCGCTGCTCGAGCGCGCGGTGGCGGGCATCGCCGCGCTCAACCGCCGCCACCCCGGCGACGGCGAGGGCTCCTTCTTGTTGCTCCACCGCCCGCGCCGGCACAACCCGCGCGAGAAGGTGTGGATGGGCTGGGAGCGCAAGCGCGGCAAGCTCGAGGAGCTGAACGCCGCGCTGCGCGGCGACAGCCGCGGCTTCTCGACCATCGAGGGGCCGCTCCCACGCGTGCAGGGCGTGCGCTACGTGATCGCCCTCGACGCAGACACCGAGTTGCCCCGCGACACCGCGCGCATGCTGGCCGCGACGCTCGCCCACCCGCTGAACCGGCCGGTGTACGACGCCCGCGTCGGCCGGGTGACCGCGGGCTACTCGATCCTGCAGCCGCGCGTCGGCGTGACGATGGCGAGCTCCGCAGCGTCGCGCTTCGCCGCGCTCTTCGGCGGCGAGCCCGGCATCGATCCGTACACCCGCGCGGTGTCGGACGTGTACCAGGACCTCTTCGGCGAGGGCTCGTTCGTCGGCAAGGGCATCTACGACGTCGACGCGGTGATCGCCGCGCTGGCCGGGCGGCTGCCCGAGAACCGCGTGCTCAGCCACGACCTGCTCGAGGGCGCGTACAGCCGCTCGGGGCTGGTGAGCGACGTGATGCTCTTCGAGCACCACCCAACCGCGCACGCGGTCGACGTGAGCCGGCGACACCGGTGGATGCGGGGCGACTGGCAGCTCACGCCGTGGCTCGGCTGGCGCGTCCCCGCGGGCGTGGGCGCGCCGACCACCGAGCGCGCGCCGGCGCGGCGCCGCGTCGCCAACCCGATCACGCTCCTGTCGCGGTGGAAGATCCTCGACAACCTCCGCCGCAGCCTGCTGGCGCCCGCCTCCGTCGCCCTGCTCATCGGCGGCTGGCTGGTGCCCGGCCTCGCATTGCCGGCGACGCTGGTGGTCATCGCGATCGTGCTCGTGCCGGGGCTGCTCGCCGCGCTCTCCGGCCTGCTGCGCCGACCGGACGATCTGCCGTGGCGCGGGCACCTCGTCGGCATCGCCCGCAGCCTCGGTCGCTCGCTCGCGCGTGAGGGTATCGCCCTGGCGTCGCTACCGTTCGAGGCGTGGCTCGGGCTCGACGCGATCACCCGCACGCTCGTGCGCGTCGGCCTCACACGCCGCCGGCTGCTCGAGTGGCGCACCGCCGCCGATGCCCAGCGCAGCGCGGGCAACCACCTGTGGGGGTCGTATCGCTCGGGCTGGGCGTCGCCGGTCGTGGCGATCGCGACCTTCGCAGGGCTCCTCGCCGTGCGCCCTGCGGCGCTGTTCGTGGCGACCCCGCTCCTGCTGGCGTGGTTCGCGATGCCCCTGGTCACGTGGTGGATCAGCCGGCCCTCACACCGCGCGGCACCGCGGCTCGTCGATGACGAGCGCGTCTTCCTCGGGGCGCTCGCGCGCCGCACGTGGCGCTTCTTCGAGAGGTTCGTCGCCGCGGCCGATCATGATCTCCCGCCCGACAACTTCCAGGAGGATCCGCCGCGGGGCATCGCCCACCGCACTTCGCCGACCAACATCGGGCTGGCCCTGACGGCGAACCTCGCGGCATACGACTTCGGCTTCGTCGAGACCGCGGCCGTCGTCGATCGGACGCGCCGCACACTGTCGACCCTCGCGGGCCTCGAGCGCCACCGCGGGCACTTCTACAACTGGTACGACACGACGACCCTGCAGCCACTGCCGCCGCTGTACGTGTCGACCGTCGACAGCGGCAACCTGAGCGGTCACCTCCTCACGCTGGCCGGTGGCCTCGACGCCCTCGAGCGCGATCCCCTGGTGCGCGCGGCCACGTTCGCGGGGCTCGTGGCGACGCTCGACGCCATGCTCGCGGTGGTGCGCGAGCGTGACGACCCAGCCGGCGTCGGCGCGCACGGCCCCGCCGTCGCCGCGCTCGTCGGCCCGCTCCGCGAGGCGGCGGCCCGCGCCGAGGCCCAGCCCCTGACGTTGACGCGCGCGCGCGATGCCCTGCTCGAGCTCCGCGACGGCGCCGCGGCCCTGCAGCGCCTGCTCCACGACACCGGTCAGGACGAGCTGCGCTGGTGGGGCGACGCGTTCGCCCATCAACGCGCCGCGGCCCTCACCGCGCTCGAGTACGCCGCGCCGTGGGTGAGCCTCATCGCGGGGCACCGCGCCGCGCTGGGTCACGATTTCGCGGCGCTCGACGCGGTGCCCAGCCTCGCGACGCTGCTCCAGTCCGCCTCGACGCGCGGGGACACGCTGCCGCTCGAGGCGGTGCGGGACGCCGTGCAACTCGGCGCGGCGCGGGCCCGCGCGACGCTCGACGACCTCCACGGCCTCGCCGCGGCCGCCCGCAGCCTCGCCGACGCCGAGTACGACTTCCTGTACGACCGCGATCGGCACCTCCTGGCGATCGGCTACAACGTCACCGAGCACCGGCTCGACGCCAGCTTCTACGACCTGCTGGCGTCCGAGGCCCGGCTGGCGAGCTTCGTCGCGATCGCCTACGGCAAGCTCCCGCAGGAGCACTGGTTCAGCCTCGGCCGCGTGCTCACGAGCTCGGCCGGCCGCGCAGCGCTGCTGTCGTGGAGCGGCTCGATGTTCGAGTACCTGATGCCGGCGCTGATCATGCCGACGTTCCCTGGCACGCTCCTCGACGAGACATGTCGCGTCGTCGTCGCCCGGCAGATCGAGTATGGCCGCGCCCTCGCGGTGCCGTGGGGCATCTCCGAGTCCGGCTACCACAAGACCGACGCGCTGCTGAACTACCAGTACCAGGCGTTCGGCGTGCCGGGCCTCGGCTTCAAGCGGGGTCTGGGCGACGAGCTGGTGATCGCGCCTTACGCCACGGTGATGGCGCTGATGGTCGACGCGCACGCGGCATGCAGCAACCTGCGACGCCTGGCCCGCGATCGCCAGCTCGGGACCTACGGCTTCTACGAGGCGATCGACTACACCGACGCGCGCCTGCCCCCGCGCACGTCGAGCGCCACCGTGCGCTCGTACATGGCCCACCACCAGGGCATGTCGTTGCTCTCGCTCGCCTACGTGCTGTGCGATCGCCCGATGCAGCGCCGCTTCAACGCGGACCTCGCCCTGCGCTCGACCGAGCTGCTCCTGCAGGAGCGCGTGCCCCGGGTGCCCGCGGTCTTCCCCCACCCCGCCGAGATCTCGCCCACGCGCGAGGGCCCGGCCGACGTCGGCAACGAGCTGCGCTGCTTCAGCTCCCCGAGCACCCCGGTGCCCGAGGTCCACCTGCTCTCGAACGGCCGCTACCACGTGATGCTCACCAACGCCGGCGGCGGCTACAGCCGGTGGGGCGAGCTCGCGGTCACGCGCTGGCGCGAGGACCCCACGCGCGACGCGTGGGGCACGTTCCTCTACCTGCGCGACGTCGATTCGGGCGAGGTGTGGTCCGCCGCGCACCAGCCCACGCTGCAGCGCGCCGACCACTACGAGGCGATCTACTCGCACGGCCGCGCCGAGTTCCGGCGCCGCGACGGCGACATCGAGACCCACGTCGAGATCAGCGTGTCGCCCGAGGACGACGCCGAGCTACGGCGCGTCGCGATCACCAACCTCGGCGATCTACCCAGGACGATCGAGCTGACCAGCTACGCCGAGGTCGTGATCGCGACGCCGGCGGCCGACGCGGCCCACCCCGCGTTCAGCAACCTCTTCGTACAGACCGAGCTGATCCCGGCGCAGCAGGCGATCCTGTGCACCCGACGGCCGCGCTCGGCGGGCGAGCAGCCCCCCTGGATGCTGCACCTGATGACGCGCTCGCCGGCCGCGACCACGAGCGCATCGTACGAGTCGAGCCGCGCGGCGTTCATCGGGCGCTGTCGCTCGGTCGCCGATCCGATCGCGATGCATGCAGCGCGGCTCACCGACAGCGCCGGCGCGGTGCTGGACCCGATCGTCGCGATCCGCAGCGCGGTCGTGATCGGGCCCGGCCAGACGGTGCGCCTGCAGGTGGTGACGGGCGTCGCGTCCTCCCGCGACGCCGCGCTGTCGCTCGTCGATCGCTACGCCGACGGTGGCGCGGCCGATCGTCTGTTCGAGCTGTCGTTCACGCACAGCCAGGTCGAGCAGCGCCGCCTCGGCGTCGACGACGAGCAGAGCCAGGCCTTCGAGCGCCTCGCCAGCCACATCCTCTACAGCAACCACCTGCTGCGGGCGCCACGGGGCGTGGTCGCGCGCAACCTCAAGGGCCAGGCCGCCCTGTGGGCGTACGGCATCTCCGGCGACCTGCCGATCGTACTCGTGCGCATCGGCGATCTCGAGCACATCGCCCTCGTGTGGCAGATCGTCAAGGCCCACGCCTTCTGGCGCGCCAAAGGGCTGGTCGTCGACGTCGTGATCTGGAACGAAGATCCGAGCGGCTACCGCCAGGAGCTGCAGCAGCAGATCATGTCCGCGGTCGGATCGCTCGGCGAGACCAACCTGCTCGATCGCCCCGGCGGGATCTTCGTGCGCCGCAGCGATCAGCTGTCCGAGCTCGACGGCGTGCTGATCCAGAGCTTGGCCCGGGCGATCCTCCACGCCGATGCGGGCGGCATCGCCGAGCAGGTCGACCGCCGCACCATCCGCGCCGAGCTGCCCCGGCAGCTGATCTCCGGCGCCGATCGCCGCACGCTCGCCCCCATCGCGCGGCCACAACCCTCGGCGACGCCACCGGGGTTCCGCCGCCCCGATCTCACGGCGTTCAACGGAATCGGCGGCTTCACCACCGACGGTCGCGAGTACGTGATCACCACGCAGCGGGGCGCGCCCACGCCGGCGCCGTGGTCCAACGTGCTGGCCAACCCATGGTTCGGCACCGTCGTCGGCGACAGCGGGAGCGCCTATACCTGGTGCGAGAACGCCCACAGCCATCGGCTCACGCCGTGGCACGACGATCCGGTGACCGACGCCAGCGGCGAGGCGCTGTACCTGCGCGACGAGCAGGACGGCCGCTTGTGGTCGCCGACGCTGCTGCCCGCCGGTGACGACGCCCCGTATGTCACCCGCCACGGCTTCGGCTACACGGTCTTCGAGCACACCACGCCCGACGGCATCACGACCGAGCTCACGACGTTCGTCGCCATGGACGCGCCGATCAAGTTCCTGTGCATCAAGCTGCGCAACGCGTCGGGGCGCACGCGGCGGCTGTCGCTCACCGCAGCCTACGAGCTCGTGCTCGGGGTCCAGCGCGCCGCGAGCCTGCCCCACGTCGTCACCGAGGTCGACCCGCGGACCGGCGCCGTGCTGGCGCGCAACGGCTACGACGCCGAGTTCGCGGACCGCGTCGCGTTCCTCGACGCCAGCGTCGATGCGCGCTCGGTCACCGGCGATCGCGGTGAGCTGCTGGGCCGCAACAACGGCGCCGCGAACCCGGCGGCGATGGGGCGCGCTCGACTCTCGGGGCGCGTCGGCGCCGGCTACGACCCATGCATGGCGATGCAGATCGCGGTCGATCTGGCGGACGGACAGGAGCGCGAGGTCGCGTTCACGTTCGGATCGGGCCGCGATCGCGACGACGCGCTGGCCCTCGTCTCGCGCTTCCGCGGCATCGGGCCTGCCCGCGCGGCGCTGACGCAGGTATGGGACCACTGGGGTCGCACGCTCGGGCGCGTGCACGTGCAGACGCCCGATCCGAAGCTCGACTTCCTCGCCAACGGGTGGCTGCTCTACCAGGTGTTGGCCGCGCGACTGTGGGCCCGCAGCGGCTTCTACCAGTCCGGCGGTGCGTTCGGGTTCCGCGACCAGCTGCAGGACGCGATGGCGCTCGTCCACGCCGAGCCCGCGCTGCTGCGCGAGCAGATCCTCCGCTGCGCCGGCCGGCAGTTCCGCGAGGGCGACGTGCAGCACTGGTGGCACCCGCCGCTCGGCCGCGGCGTCCGGACCCGCATCTCCGACGACTACCTGTGGCTGCCGTACGCGACGTGCCGCTACATCGCGGCCATCGGCGACACGGGCGTGCTCGACGACCGCGCGCCGTTCCTCGAGGGCCGTGCCGTCAACGCCGACGAGGACAGCTACTACGACCTCCCACTGCAGTCCGAGGAGTCGGCCACGGTGTACGAACACTGCGTCCGCGCGATCGAGCACGGCCTCCGCATCGGCGCCCACGGCCTACCGTTGATGGGCACCGGCGATTGGAACGACGGTATGAACCTCGTCGGCGAGGCCGGCCGCGGCGAGAGCGTGTGGCTGGCGTTCTTCCTCCACGACGTGCTCGTCCGCTTCGTGGCGATCGCGACGGCGCGCGGCGACGATTACTTCGCCGCGCGCTGCACCACGCATGCCGCCGGGCTGGCGGCCGCGATCCAGGCGCACGGCTGGGACGGCGCATGGTACCGCCGCGCCTACGACGACGACGGTGTGCCGCTGGGCTCGGCGAGCAACGCCGAGTGCCAGATCGACTCTCTCCCCCAGAGCTGGGCGGCGCTCACAGGCGTCGGCGATCCAGCGCGCACCCAGACCGCGCTCGACTCGCTCGACGCGCGACTGGTCCGACGCGACCTCGGGATCATCGCGCTGCTCGATCCGCCGTTCGACGCCGCGCCGACCAACCCCGGCTACATCAAGGGCTACGTGCCGGGCGTGCGCGAGAACGGCGGCCAGTACACCCACGCGGCGGTGTGGGCCGCGATGGCCTTCGCCGCCGTCGGCGACGCGACACGGGCGTGGGAGTTGTTCGATCTCGTCAACCCGGTGCGCCATGGCGACACCGGGGAGCGCATCGCCGTCTACAAGGTCGAGCCCTACGTCGCCGCCGCCGACGTGTACTCGAATCCCCAGCACGCCGGGCGGGGCGGCTGGACCTGGTACACCGGCTCGGCGGGATGGATGTACCGCCTCATCACCGAGTCCCTGCTCGGCATCCACCTCGAGGTCGACAGCCTGCGCATCGCGCCCGTGCTCGCGCCCGGCTGGGCCGGCTACGTCGTGCACTACCGCCACCATCGCAGCACCTATCACATCCACGTCCACGCCCGCGGCAGCGGCCGCGCGGTGACCCGGGTGATCTGCGACGGCGAGGTGCAGGCCGATCTGCGGATCCCGCTGCGCGACGACGATCGCGAGCACGAGGTCGACGTCGACGTGGGCGCGGAGTAGCGGACGACGCGCGACGATCCCCGACCGAGAGCTTCGTCACGGGCCGGGTTCGGATCATCGCGGGGGCTCGCGCGCCTCGGGGGGTGGAACGGAACCACCCATGACCCTGCGCTTCATCTCCACCTTCTCCCTCGTCTCCCTCCTCGCCGCTTGCAGCACGGACGGTGACGGAGACGACACCCTCGGCAGCACGAGCGACGCGAGCACGGGCAGCGCGTCCGAGAGCGCGACGGCCACCGCCACCGCCACCGCCACCGCCACCGCGACGGCCACCGCCACCGCCACCGAGGGCACCGACGAAAGCACCACCGACGCGACCGACACCGCCGAGGACACCAGCACCGCCGGCGAGACCGACCCCAGCGACACCACCAGCGCCGACGACAGCACGAGCACCGGCGGCGGCGAGGTCGTCGAGGTCCGCAACACGCCCGAGGTCTGCAAGGCGGGCGAGGTCGTCGCGCCGATCCTCCCCGACGAGGCGGGCCACCTCGCGGCCACCACCCTGACGCCGCCGTCGTATCCCTTCGAGGTGACGCAGGTCGCCTATGATCTGCTCGGCACCGACGCGCCCGGCGCGTGCGACAGCACGTTGGCCCACCGCGTCGAGCTCTACGTGATCGAGGGCGCCGCGCCGCCGGCGGATCCGGCCGACGCGGTGTCGAGCCTGACGATCGACGTCGACGCCGACGAGGCCGCCGTCGAGGAGCGCATCGTGACGCTCGACCTCGAGGCGCCGATCGTCCTCGCCGAGGGCCAGGTCCTCGTGGTCGCCGTCGAGATGGTGGGCAACGACGAACTGTCGGCGAGCGCGTGCGTCCGCGCGTGCCGGGACACCGGCGGCATCGCCGAGCTCGACTGGTGGAGCAACGCCGCGGCGGTCCCCTACGCGTGGGCCGACATGGTCGGCGACTTCGGCTTCATCTCGAACTTCAACCACCGCATGACGGGGCACACGCCGTGAGCCGCGCTGCGTGGCCGCACCTGGCCGCGACCGTCGCCGTCGTCGCGCTCGCGGGCAGCTTGCCCGCGAGCGCGGCGATCTACGGCACCGACGATCGCGTGCAGCTGTACGAGGAGAGTGACGAGGACTGGCGCACGCTCGGCGAGCAGTCGATCGTGATGAAGTTGCGCGCCGGCTGGGGCATCTGCGACGGCGCGACGGTGTCGCCCTCGATGACGCTGGGCGAGTACCAGAACCTCTGCGAGGGCGAGGCCTTCATCGACGACCCGGTCCTCGCCAGCTGCTCGGCGACGCTGGTCGACAGCGACCTCGTCGTGATCGCCCGCCACTGCGTGCTCGAGGACGACGAGTGCGCGACCGCCAGCTTCGTGCCCGGTCCACGGCGCGCCTCCGCCGACGAGCTCGTGATGCCGGGGCCGGAGGACATCTACGCGTGCCGCCGGATCGTCGCGCAGCTGGATGGCGTCGACATCGCGTTCGTGCAGCTCGATCGCCCGGTCGAGGGCATGACGCCGGCGACGCTCGGACCGACCCCGGAGCTCGACGCGCCGCTGGGCGTCGTCGGCTTCCCGACCGGCACACCGATGAAGGTCGCGCGGGCCTGCAACGTGCGCGGCATGAACAACGCCGGGCTCGTGCAGCACGACTGCGACACGTTCATGGGCAACTCCGGCTCGGGGGTGTTCGACGCAGAGCGGCGACTGTGGGGCGTGCACGTCAACGGACCTGGCGGCGACTACGACGACGAGGGCGAGTGCAGCATCGCCAAGCTCTACACGCAAGACGGCCAGCTGCCGGGGATCCCATCGGCGCCGCAGTTCGGCGCGGCGGCGCAGATCTCCGAGGTGTTGCCCGTGCTGTGCGACAGCGGCTGGCCGACGCCGCTGTGCGGCACCGAGGCGGCGTGCGGCGACGGCACGTGCTCGGGCACCGAGACCGCGTCGACCTGCGCCGACGACTGCGCCGCGGCGGTCTGCGGCGACGGCGTGTGCGAGGTACTGACCGAGCTCGAGTGCGCCGAGGACTGCGGTCACCTCGTCGAGGTGTGCGGCGGCGACGAGACCACCGGCGGTGACGGGGACACCTCGGGCGGTGCGGACGACACCAGCACCGGCGGTGGATCGACCGACGGCGGCCCCACGGACGGCGGCGCGTCCACGACGTCGGCCGGCGACACGTCGACGGGCACCGCCGCGGGCGAGAGCTCCGGCGGCGCAGGGGCCGACGGCGGCACCGCGGGCGACGACGGCTGCGGCTGCACGGCGTCGGACCACGGTGGCACCGCGGCGGCGCCGATGCTCGCGCTCGTGGCCCTCGCGTCGCGGCGTCGCCGTCGGGCCGGCGCACGCTGAGCGGATCGCGTCGGGCGAGCGGGGACACCATCGCCCGGCGCGATCACATCAGCACGCCATCGTCGTCGGGGGTCGGCGGCTCCGGGGGCTCGGGCTCCCCGAGCCGCTTGCACGCCTCGATCTCGATGTTCGTCGCGATCGCGTTCAGCGGTAGGGCCGCGGGCGCCATCGAGAACGGATCCTCGAGCATCGTCCCGACCTGGTCGATCACGCGGAACGCGAAGCACACCAGCACCGTGATCGGGATCGCGAACCACCCGGTGTTCTCGACGATGCCGAGCGGGAGCAGCACGGCGTACGCGGCGATGAGCAGTGTCGCCACGAACTCATAGGTCTGGGGGAACGGCGTCTTCTTGATCCGCTCGCAGCCGCCTTGCACGTCGAGCAGGGTCGCGATCGAACGGTCGAGGAGCTGCAGGGCGCGCGCGTCGAGGTGGCGCGCCCGCGCCAGCCTCGCGAGCTCCCGGAGCTGATGGTGCAGGAGCGCCGCGTTGAGATTGGGCTCGTCGGCATCGCGCGCGAGCTCGTCGACCTCGAGGTACCGGATGACCTCGGCGTCGCGCGTCGGGTCCTGCTCGCGCAGCGAGCTGCGCAGCGCGTGCACGTAGGCGATGTGTCGCCGGACGATCCGCTGCTGGATCGGGCGCAGCTCGTCCCGCGGTCCGGCCGGGTACGAGAGCACCTGCATCGCGAACAGCCGCGAGGTGTTCACGAGCTGGCCCCACAGCTTGCGGGCCTCCCACCACCGGTCGTAGCAGGAGTTGGTGCGGAAGCTGACGAAGATGCCGATCGCCGCGCCGATCACCGTCAGCGGCACCGGCGAGAGATCGACCGCGTCGGTCGCGAGGACCTTCTCGATCAGCACGATGAAGCTGGCGGCCGCGGCATAGCCGACCAGCGAACGCCACTGCCACGCCGCGAGCGTGGTGACCGATCGGTGGTAGTCGACGAACATCCCTGCGCGATCCCGAGGCTCCGAGTGCAGGCGCGATGCCAGCGTCGGCGCGTCGATCGCCTCGGGTTCCTCCCGGGGAACCGTGCGGATCAGCCACGATCGTGCGTCCGCGCCACGGGCGTCCGGTCGGAGTGGGCAGCCGAGCGACGATCAGGCCGCGTCGCCGCGCGGCTGCGTCAGGTACCCCATCACCAGCGCGACCAGCTCGCGGGTGAACTCCGGCTCCGCGAGCCACTGCGGCCGGTCCACGGCCGCGTCCTCGATGATCGCCTCGACCGCGGTGAGGATGAAGCGGGCCGTCCGCTCGGGCTCGAGGACGCCCGTGTCGCCGATGCGCCCGCGGATCTCCGCGGCGAGCAGCCCCGCGACCATCGGCACCAGATCCTCCAGCCCGTCGGGGCCGAGCATCGGCACGACCTCTCGCGCGACCAACCGCGTCAGCACATGGTGATCCGCCGCCCACCCGACGAGCATCCCGATCACGCGCTCGACCATCACGCGCAGCGGTGCGTCGCGCAGCGGCGGCACCAACGCGACGATCTCGGCGAGCTCGTCCTCACAGATCTGGTGCATCAGCTCGCACAGCAGCGACGGCCGATTGGGGAAGTACTCGTACACCGTGCCGATCCCGTAGCCCGAGATCTCCGCGATGCGGGTCATGCTGACCTCGGCCCCCTGCTCCTTCAGGGCCTTGGCCGCCGCCGCGAGGATGTTCCGGCGCGTGACGAGGGCCCGGTCCTGTCGCGGCTCCCGTCGCGTCGGCAAGCGAGGTCGTTTCAGCATCGCGGATCGATGGTGCCCGATCGCGGTGGCCGACGCATCGGCGCCCTCACCCCCCCGGCAACAGCTCGTCGCAGCGCGTGCCCGCCAGGCACCCCTCGCAGATCTCGATCGCCCCGCGCAGCGTCGGCTCCGGATCGTCCACCTCCGGATCCCAGTCCGCCGGCGACTCGACCGCGCCGACCGCCTCGCAACCGCTCGACTTCAGATCGATCCGATATCCACCGGCGGGCGCCGCGGCCGGCTGATTTGCGATGCCACCGCGCAGCCACGGCTTGTTCGGATCCGACATGCCTGGCGAGAACTCGACCGCCGCCAGGCCCTCGATCGTCGCGGCGCAGTGCTTGCCCTGCAGCGTGTTCTCGCCTGCGTTCTCGGCGTAGAAGCTCGTCCACAACCCGCTCGGTACATCGACGGTGATGTCGGCCGACGACGGCTCCAGTGACTCGACCTTCACCAGCCCGGGGTTGTAGCCGAGGTTGATGCACGGGCAGTCCGCCGCCCACGCGTCGGGCCCGTCGGTGCTCGGATCGTCGTACGCCTCGCACTCGGCGACGAGCTCCGCCGGGCACGAGGGGTATGGGCTGTCGGCGGCGATCGAGACCATCGCGAGGCCGTTCTGCAGCTCGATGTCCACCGCGCCACCGAGGCGATCGACGCAGACGTTCCCGCGGTTGCGATACGAGTCCTCGGCGACGTCGTCCGAGGTCGCCAACGCCAGCGCACCGCGGTACTCGGGTGGCAGCGTGACGCGGATGTCGGCGCCCGCGCGCACGAGCTGCGCCTGGCCGTCGTAGTACAGATACACGGCGCAGCCCTCTTTCCACGGCCGCGGCGCGCCGCCGGCGTCGACGCCATCGCAACGATCCTCCTCGTCCATGTCGACGGGCCGCTTCGGGCTGCCAGTGGAGCTGTTGTAGGCCCAGAGCGAGATGCGATCGTAGACCGCCTCGGCGTCGGCCTGCGACGACGCGAAGGTGAAGCGGCGGAACTCGACGCGGATCGTGCCCGGCTCCCCGTCGAACTCCACGATCACGTCGCCCCGGTTCACGAAGTTGTCGTTGTAGCCGAGCGTGTTTCCGACGATGAGGTTGCGGATCAGCGGCTCGCCCGCCTCGTCGAGCTCGACGAAGGGCCCCTCGTGGACGACCCGCCACTGGTCGCGGAACGGCGCCGGGCCGTCGTGGTCGCCGGGCCCCCCATCGTCGGTGCCGCCCGTGTCCGCGCCATCGTCGGACGCCGAGCCACCGCCGCCAGGACAGCCGGCGAGGGCGGGCAACGCAGCGAACGCGGACACGGCGAGTCGTCGACGGATCGTAGGCACAGTCCTCCGCCAACGCCGCGGGCCCCGCCGACTTACGGCGTCGGTCCCCGCCCTGGGATGGTTTGCGCGCCGCGTCCCGCTACACCCAGTCGTGCTCGACCAGGCGGCGCTCGCTCGGGCCCGCGCGCGCCTTCTGCCAGAAGCGCAGGGTGCCCCCGGCGAACGACCACGATCGGCGCAGGGCGAAGGTGTCGGGGAGCTCGCCGCCGAAGCCGTGGAAGGTGACGACCTGCACGCCGACGCGCATGGCGTCGAGGGCCGCCTCGACGCGGGCGACGTCCTCTCGCGCCCCCTCGGGCGTGAGCTCGAGCGACTCGTCCATCCACTGCCGACGATCGTAGCCGCCCTCGCAGAACGGGTTGTAGAGGTACAGCGCGTCGTAGTCCGCGAGCATCGCGACGTCGAGCTCGGCGTGCATGAACGACGTGCGATCGGCGACGCCGAGCGCGGCCGCGAGGCTCCGGGCCTGCTCGACGAGGTGCCCGCGGCGTTCGATGCCGTCGAGCACCAGCCCAGTCGCCAGCGCCGCGATCGTGCAGAACTTCCCGCTACCCGCACCGACGTCGAGCACCCGCCGCGCCCCGTAGAGCTCGAGCCACCGCGCGGCGACGACCGCCACCATCACCGGCGACCAGAACCGCAGCGACGCCGTGCGGGAGTCGTTGGGCAGCAGCGCATCGAAGGCGTGGTCGCTGACGTGCCGACCGTCGCGCAGCGCCGCGGCGATGTCGTCGGCGCTCATGCGGGATCGGAGGAAGTCGCTGGCCATGCGAGGCGCCCGCGGGGCGCCGGCTCCGACGGTACCCCCGAACGCCGCGCCTTGGGTGCATCGGGCCGCGTCGGTGGCCACCGACGCGATGCACGGCGATACTCTGGGTCGTGGGAGCGCCCCCGACCCGCGCGAAGTTCTACGGCGTCCTCGCGATCGTCGCCGCCTCGACACCGCTGGCGATGCTCGTCGAGACGGGCCTGCGCCAGGTGATGTTCCCCCCGGAGTTCGACGAGGTGCGCATGTGGCTGCGGCCCACGATCACCCCGTGGGTCTGGCTCGCCCCGGTCGCGAGCATCCTGGCGGTGCCGCTGGGCGACCGCCTCCAGCGCGCCCTCGTGCGACGCGAGCTGCTGCGCCTGCCGCCCGAGCGCCGCACCGAGGCCGAGCGCGTCGCGTGCGAGTTCGACGCGCTGCTGCTGTCGACCTCGGCGCCGCAGATCCCCGCGGTGATCGCGACGCTCGCGTTCATGTGCGGCGCTGGGCTTGCGCCCGTCATCGCGGCGATGATCGTCGCGACGGCGGGCGTGCTCGCCCTCGGGGCCTCGGTGACCCGGCGCATCCACCCGCCGCCATGACGTCCCCGGGGACGTCCCCGGGGACGTCACGGTGGCGGGCGCCCCACGAAGCGCCGCCTCGCGACCACCGACGGCCGAGCCCTAGCGGACACTCGGGAATTCGCGACCCCGACGATGGGAACGCCGCTGGCAAAGCTGCCGCCGCGCGGAGCCGAGTCGGAGATGAATCGCATGAAGCATGTCTGGTGGATCGTGTTGGGTTCGATGTTGGGTTGTGACCTCGAGGACACCGGGGTCGAGGACGAGCTCGTCGAGGAGGACGACGCGCCGCGTTCGGGAGGCGGCGGCGGGAGCGGCACCGGATGGGGTTGCCGCACCTGCGGCTTCTCCAACTCGCCGATGCTGGGCGGCTTCGCCCTGGACCAGTTCGTCGTCGGCGCGGCCCCCGTGCCGCAAGGCGGCCTAAGGCTGGCGGGGATCGTCGACCCGTACGGCACGCCGGTGGACGTGGCGGTGGTCAACAACGCCTTCGTCGCCGACAAGAGCGGTGTCCAGGTCTCCGGCGCGGCGCTCCAGGGCTGGGCGTTGCGGTTCGAGGACGAGAACGCCCAGACCCTCGACGTGGAGATCTTCGACTACTCCGAGCAGCCGAGCTGGGTCGATGACAGCCCTGTCGCGACCTACACCCTGACGTATCGCGACGCCGGAGGCGACGTCGACCTCAACGTGTGTCCGGGGATGGACCCCGACCTCACCTCGATCACGGTGCTGTCCGGCGAACGCTACGACGGCACGACCAAGACCGTCGTGCCCAACTCCAGCGAGTGGGTCACGCTGGCCTGTCGCGGCCACGCGCTCGCCAAGATGCGCATGCTCGGCTACGCGCCGAAGGACCAGTTCGGCTCGACGCCGAAGCAGCGCCAGGCGACCCTCAAGATGCTGACCGCGGACTACTGCGGCACCGGGCACAGCTTCACGGCGATCGGTCAGCCCATCGACTGGGCAGACGTGCGCGGGAGGTTCCCGCTGGTGACGAACGATCCCTCCCGTCTCGAGGCGCGTTGGACCGAGAAGGGCGCGACCTGCCTGGACACCCCGCGGCTCGTCAGCCGCAACGAGGTGAAGGCCCTGTGCGCCCTGCCGAAGTGCTACGGCGACTTCTCCATGGCCGGCGTCACCTGGATCACGACGCTGCAGTGAGGGCGGTCCGACCGTGAGCGCCTCGGGACCCGCCCTCGAACCGGGGTCGACGCGCCGCCGCGAGCAGGACGACGCGGCCACGGTCGACGGCGTCGGCCGCTCACGCCCGAGCTCGCCCACGCCCGAGCGGGTCGGTCGCTACGTGATCCTCTCGATGCTCGGTGAGGGCGGGATGGGGGTCGTCCTCGAGGCGTTCGACCCCGAGCTCGACCGGCGCGTCGCGATCAAGCTGCTCCATCCCCTGCGCGGCAGCGTCAATGCGAGCCGCCGACTGCTCCGCGAGGCGCAGGTGATGGCGCGACTCTCCCACCCCAACGTCGTGCAGGTGCACGACGCCGGTGAGCTCGGCACGAGCGTGTTCGTGGCGATGGAGCTCGTCCGGGGCCAGACGATGCGCGCGTGGATGCGCGCGACCAAGCCGCACTGGCGCGAGGTCGTCGCCAAGTTCATCGAGGCCGGACGCGGGCTGGCGGCCGCGCACGACGCTGGCATCGTGCACCGCGACTTCAAGCCGGACAACATGCTGATCGGCGCCGACGGGCGCGTGCGCGTCGCCGACTTCGGCCTCGCGAACGTCGCGTTCTCGCGCGACCCCGAGGCGGCCGACCCGGCCCCGCGCGCCGAGGGTCTGCTCCCCATCACGGCGACCGGCGCGGTGATGGGGACGCCGATGTACATGGCGCCCGAGCAGCACGCCGGCCTCCCCGTCGGCCCCGCGGCCGATCAGTTCGGCTTCTGCGTCGCGCTGCACGAGGCGGTGTTCGGGCGCCGACCGTTCGCGGGCCACCGAAGCCACGAGATCGCCCAGAGCGTGCTCGCCGGGGAGTTCACCGCGCCGCCGATGGTGCCGGCCGAACAACGGTGGGTGCTCGAGGTCGTGCGGCGCGGCGTCGCGGTCGATCCGGAGCGACGGTTCGCGTCGTTCCGCGAGCTGCTCGCCGCGCTCGATCGCGATCCGAGCGCGCGACGTCGCCTGTGGCGCAACCGCCTCGCGGCCGCTGGCCTCGTCGCCGCCTCGGGTGTCGCCGCCCTGCGAGCGTCGACCGAGCCGTGCACGGGCGGTCGGGCCTCGATCGAGCAGGTGTGGAGCTCGGAGGCGCGGGCCGACCTCGTGCGCTCCGTCGACGCCGAGGCGCAGGGACGAGCCTCGGCGCTGGTGAGCACGCTCGATCGCTACGCCGAGCGCTGGGGCGCCGCGCACCGCGACACGTGCCTCGCGCATCGCCGCGACGAACTCTCGTCCGATCTCCTCGACCGTTCGATGGCGTGCCTGCTGCGGCGACGCGCCGCGATCGCGAAGATCCTCGACCTCGTGCACGACGGGGGCCCCGCGGTGAGGGCCGGTGCGACCGCGGCAGCGGCCGCCCTCCCTGCGATCTCGGAGTGCTCGGATCCGGAGTCGGTCGACCTCCGGATCCCCCGACCGGCCGATCCGAGCGAGGCCGCCGCGATCGAAGCCGGTCGCGTCCGCCTCGTCGAGGCCGAGGTCCTGCACCACGCCGGCGACGTCGACGTCGCGCTGCCCGAGCTCGCCGAGGTGGCGTCGCAGGCCGAGGCGCTCGGGGCGACGCCGCTGTCCGCCGAGGTCGCGTTGAGCCGTGGGCGACTCGCCCTCGATCGCATGGATCAGGGCGAAGCCGCCGACGCGTTCGCCGAGGCGGCGATCCTCGGCGTCGAGGCCGGGCTCGATCGCATCGCGGCCGAGGCCCTGATCCGCAAGCTCTACGTCGACGCGTCGCGCTCGACGGAGCCGGCGCGCGTGCTCGAGGACGCCCCGATGGCGCGGGCCCAGCTGCGGCGCGCGGGGGAGCCCGCCGCGCTCGCCGCCCTGCTCGCCAACAACCTCGGGGTGATCCACGGCCTCGTGGGGGACCGCGCCCTCGCCCGCGCGGCCTTCACCGAGGCGCTCGAGCTCGGCGATCACGACGACGCCAATCCCGGCGACGTCGCCGGCATCGCGCTGAACCTCGCCCTGCTGACCCCCGACGCGGACCGCCGCGAGGCGCTGTTCGATCGCGCGGCCGCCCTGCTGCGCGATCGACTCGGACCCGATCACCTGATGCTGCTCGAGATCGAGGCGCGCCGCGCCGAGACCACCGCCGCGCTCGACCTGGCCACCCTGCGCACACGTGCGGTGTGCGACGCCTTCGACGCGCGTGTCCCGGACGACCTCGCCCAGCGCCACCAGTGCCGGTGGCGCCTCGCCGCGCTGCTCGACGAGGGTGAGGCCGTCACCGCGGCGATCGCCGAGCTCGACCGCGGCCTCGCCGACCTCGACGCCCCGGTCGCCGAGATCGACGCGGAGTACGTCGCCGCGCAGCGGTCCAAGACCCGCGGCCATCGAGCCGTCCTCGCCGGCGATCCGGACGCCGCGATCGCCGAGCTCGATCGGGCCCGGGCCGCCCTCGCGCCCCACGCCAGCGCGCCGTGGATCGCCCTCGAGCTCGCCGACGTCGACAGGCTCACCGGCCGGGCCCTGCTCGCCCTCGGCCGCGACGCCCAGGCCCGCGCACGGCTCGAGGCCGCGCTCGCGGTCTACGTCGCCGAGCGCGGGCGAACCGAGGATCGCGCCGTGCGGGCCCACGCCGACGAGGCGCGGGCCCTGCTCACAACGCTCGCCCCGTGACGGCTAATCGCGGGCCGCGTACGACCGGATCACGCGGTAGGCGACGTCCTCGTTGTCGTTGCCGGGGTGCAGCGCCATCATGTTGCGATCGACGAACGCGCGACGCTCGTCGGCGCTCGCCATGCGCAGCTCGAGCGCGACCACGCCCGCCACCGTCATCAGGCTCTTCGGGATCGCGAAGTTCTCGTCGTCCATGTGCCGATCGAGGATCGCCAGGATCGCGTCGGCGTCCCGGGCGAGCATCCCGTCGAGCAGGCCGATCGCGTCCTTGACCCGCGCGGGCGCCTCGGACTTCTCGGCGACCTCCAGGACGTGCTTCCAGAACGGCATGTCGCGCATCTCCATGTGCGGCGCGACCTCGCGGTAGACCTCGTACGTCGCGCGCACCCACTCGTCCCAGTCGGGCTTCGCGACCAGGCGCAGGTTGTTGTCGGCGTCGCGCCAGGTACTCATCGCCCCGGCCGACAGCTCCTTGGCCACGCGCGCGCTCGGATCCTCGTAGCGCCGCATCAGCAGCGCCGCCTGCTCGGTCTCGTAGAGGATGTGCGGGTCGCGGTAATCCCCGATGCCGCCCAGCGGGTACGGGCGGCGCTGGATCCCGCCCAAGACCTCGAGCACCGGCGCGGGCGACCACCGCACCTCGTGCAGGAACTCGGCCCGCTTCTTCAGGAACCGGGCCTTCTCGGCGCCGGTGTCGAGGATCGGGTGGCTGTCGCGGTTGGGGACCTTGTCGACGAGGAACGGGTGCAGCATCCGCTTGTTCGCGGTGATGAGCCCGTCGATCTGGCCGATGTCGTGGATGCCGAGCAGCTCGAACGCCTCCTGGGCATCGGGCCACGACAGCGGCTCGGGGTCGAGCTGGCCGATGGGACCGTCGGCGGACGAGATGATCACCCAGTCCGACGAGCCGATGCGCACGATGAGGTAGTCCTCGAACTCGCGATCGAGCGCCGCGAGCACGCTGATCATCAGGTCGTCGGAGAGCTCGTAGCCCTGGATCCACTGCGCGAGCAGGCCGCCCGGCTTCAGGTAGCGCTTGGCCTCCTGGTAGAACTCGGTGGTGAACAGGCTCGACACGCCCGAGACCCACGGGTTGGTCGGCTCGGAGATGATGAAGTCGTACTTGTCACCGGCCCACGCGAAGTACGCCTTGGCGTCGTCGAAGTGGATGTGGCTGCGCTTGTCGTTGTACGCGCGGTAGTTGACCGGCATGAAGTACTTCGAGCCCTCGACCATCTCGGGCTCGATCTCGACGGTGTCGAGGCGGTCGAGGTGCGGCGAGGCGAGCACCGTGTGGCAGGTGACGCCCGAGCCGAAGCCGATGAGCGCGCCGTGGGTGCTGTTGGGCCGGGCCATCAGCGGGATGAGGCCGACCAGGAACTGGTTGGGCTCGTCGCCGGCGATCTCGGGGCCGTCGAGCTTGTCGCGATCGGCCGGCCAACGGTCGAGCACGACCGAGGCGTCGGGCTTGCCGTTGGTGTAGATGACGTGGTGACCGCTCTTCACGTCGGTCTTCACCACCGTGACGCTCGCGGTGCGACCGTCGACGTACGACAGGATGTCGTAGTCCTCCGGCAGGTGCGTGCGGCCGTTGCGGAACACCGTCGACGTCAGCACCGTGGGATCGACGCGGACGAGGAGCCCGGCGCAGACCGCCAGCACCGTGCCGATGGCGGCGTTGCGCAGGGTCTTGCTCGCCCCCGTCGGCGCGCGTCCCGTGACGATCTCGCCGCGGATGAGCAGCAGGCCCAGCAGCATGTCGACCAGCGCGCCGATCACCAGCACGCCCTTCAGGCCCACGATCGGCATCAGGACCAGGCCGGCCAGCGTCGCTCCCGTGATCGCCCCCAGCGTGTTGAACCCGTAGACCTTGCCGACCACGCCCTCGGCCTGGCCGCGCTTGAGCATCACGTGGGTGAGCAGCGGCAGCGTCATGCCGGCGCAGAAGGCCGCGGGCAGCATCATCATCGCGCAGATGAGGAACTTCAGCGTGTTGAACTGAAGCCACATACCCTCGGTGCGCGAGCCGTCGTCACCGAACCACCCGAGCCACTGGTCCGACAGCAGGCCGCCCATCGCGAGCACGCCGAGCCGATACGCCGGCAGGGTCGCGATCGCGGCGAAGCCCATCACGAGCTGCACGACGGCGAGCGTCATCTCGGGCCGCTTGAACTTGTCCATCCGCTTCTTCACCCAGAACCCGCCCAGCGCGAGCCCGAGGATGAAGACCGACAGCATGATCTCGAAGGAGTGGGTCGCCGCGCCGAGGATCGTCGACAGCAGGCGGATCCAGCCGATCTCGTACATGAACGACGACAGGCCGGTCCCCATCGCCACCGCGAGGTACAGCCACACCTTGCTCGAGTTCGCGGTGCTCTGATCACCGAGCTCCCGCTTCTCGATCGCGTCCGTGGGCGCCCGGTCGCGCATCGCGACCAGCATGATGATGATGTTGAGCGCGGCGGCGACCATCAGCGCGCCGGGCAGACCGACCTTCGCCACCAGCACGAAGCCGGAGAAGATGGCGCCGAACGACGCGCCCAGGCTGTTGGTGAAGTACAGCATGCTCAGGATCTCGCCCGAGCGGCCGAGATCGCGGCGCAGGATGCCGACGCTCATCAGCGGGAACGTGGTGCCGAGCATCACGCACGGCGGCAGGATCAACAGGCCGGCCAGGGACCACTTCGCGAACTCGACGGCGTCGCCGCCACCGAGCATCGGGAACAGCGTGTCGTAGGCGAACCGCGCCGCGAACTCCTGCAGGTACGGGAACGCCAGCGCGTAGACGCCGATGAGCCCCTCGATGATGCCGTACACGACCACCGGCGACCGCGTGCGGGCGACGAAGCGCCCCGACAGCAGCGCGCCGAGCGACATGCCGCCCATGAACAGGCTGAGCACGAGGATCTGTGCGGTCGCGGCGCTGCCGACGAACTGCTTGATGTAGCGCGACCAGATCGACTCGTAGATGAGCCCGCTGATCCCGGACAAGAAGAACAAGAGGAAGAGGACGCGGAAGCGCCCGGTCCCGGCCGAGGTTCCCCTGGAATTCGTGGCTGCCGTCGGCATGTCCATGGCGCGGCGGACCATAGCCGAGCCCGCCGGGCGCTGCTATAGTCCCCCGTAAACGCATGAAGTACGTCGCCAAGCACGGTTTGCCCGATCGCTCCCGCGCCCGAGTCGTGGTCGAGAAGGCCTACGAGGCCTACAAGGTCAAGCTCGCCGACCACAAGCCGACGCTCGCGTGGAGCACGGAGAGCGAGGGCGAGCTGTCCTTCTCGGTGCTGGGCAAGACCCTCAGCGTGCAGATCCACGTCACCGACGTCGAGGTCAAGATCGAGGGCGACATGCCGTGGATGTTCAAGCCGTTCCAGGGCAAGGTCGAGCGCGTGCTCGGGGATGAGATCGAGAAGTGGGCCGCGAAGGCCCGCGCCGGCGAGGTTTAACCTTTTCCCCCCGCGACCGGCTTGGGCGCCGCGGGGGCGCTTCGCGCGGATTGCCCCCCGCAAGCGGGGGGCGATCGGGTGCGTGGTCGGGGGTGGTGCGTGTGATCGCGGTGCGCGATCGGGGGGCGTGTCGCGCCGCTCGATCGCGGGGCGTGTCGCGCCGCTCGATCGCGGGGCTTTCGCGCCGCTCGATCGGTCGGTGGTCGCGCCGTTCGATCGGGGTGGGCGTCAGCCGACGTCGAAGGTGTAGTCGACGCCCATCGGGGGGCCGTCGTAGGTGGGGAAGCGGTGGTCGTAGATGACCTTGCGTAGGCAGCCGAGGATGCCGGTGTCGCGCAGGGCCGCGGGGGCCTTGGCGGTCACGCCGGTGACCTTGCCCTTGGCGGAGAGGCCGAAGACGAAGTCGACGCGGCCCGCGGCGATCGTCACGCCGCCCGCGACCGCATCGGCGATGCAGCGATCGAACGCGGGCTCGAGGCCGCGCAGCTCGGCGCGCACGGTGTGGTCGCCCAGGCGCTCGCTGCCGGCGTCGGGATCGAGCACCGTCGTCGCGGTCGCGTCGTACCGCGGGATGTGGCCGTCGGCCACGGGCTGGTAGGTCGCACCATCGGCGCGGGCGTCGACGGCATCACCGCTCGCCGCCCCGCGCTTGCGCCCGCGCTTGCCGGCCTTCGCCTCGGGGACCCCGGGCTTCGCCTCCTCGGGCGCCGCCGCGATCGCGATGCACCGACCCGACTCGCAGCGCGTGCCCTCGCCGCACACGCCGTAGCACGCGGCCGCGTCGGCCCCGGGGCCACAGCCGAGCAGGGACGAGGACAGCGCGACGCGGGCGAGGGTCAGCGGCCGGAGCACGGCCGGAGTGTACGGCGCCCGGGAACCTCGGGCAGCCGCGGGTCAACTCCTGGCAAAGCTGTCGGTGCACGGCCGCCGCTGCGTCGTTCTACGTAGGCCGCCCAACGCGGGCGTCGCCGCGGGGAACCTCGCACACCCCGCCTCGAACACCCTCCATGGGACGCAACGGGTGAACGCATGCTGAAGTACCGAACGATGTGGACCGCGAGCCTGATGTCGATGGCCCTGGCCTGCGCGGCCGAGGGCGAGGGCCGAGGGGCCGGCGATCCCGTCGGCGAGGACCGGGGCGCGGGCGCAAGCCTGGGCACCTTCGAGTTCACCTACTACTGGGTCGCCCTCGAGGCGAGCTACAACGGCGCCAAGAACACCAGCGTCTACGACTCGCAGTGCACCAAGCTCGCGACGGTGCCGCGCAAGTTCTGGGACGCGCTCAAGCTCGAGGGCACCGGCAAGCTGAACGACGGCCGCATGCTCAACTACGCCGGGGCCTGCGGCTGCGCGCGCTCGCCCTGCTTCAAGGCGCTCGGCGCCGACAAGCCGTGGGGCGAGGGCGTCCAGAGCCGCGCGCTCGAGCCCTACCGATCGATCGCCGTCGACAAGACCAAGATCCCCTACGGCAGCTGGATGTACATCCCCGAGCTCGACGGCCAGGTGATGCCCGGCGACGCGCCGTGGGGCGGCTGGACCCACGACGGCTGCGTGCTCGCGGCCGACACCGGCAGCGCGATCATCGGCAAGCACATCGACTTCTTCGTCGGCATGAAGAGCAGCTACACGTCGCTCATCAACGAGCTCGGCCTCGAGTCGGTGACGGTGCACCAGGGCGGCACGCTGTGCACGGGCGCCCCACCGGTCCAACCCGACGATGGTGGTGGCAGCGGTGACGACGGTGACGGCGGTGAGGTCGACACCAACTCGGTGTGCTTCCCCGGCGCGGACGGCTCGGGCAACACCTGCCTGCCGCTGGCGTTCCCGGGCACGCCGACCGGCTACTCGTACCCCTCGCCGCTCAACGCGAATTACCGCGCGCCGGTGGCCTACCTCGATCTCGACGCGGTCGACGTGAACACCAAGCTCTCGCCCAACTTCACGCTGGGCGAGTTCGCGTCGCGCAGCAAGGGGCGCTACGCGGTGGTCCAGCCCCACGCGATCGTGCGGATGCAGGAGCTCCGCGACCAGCTCGGATCGATCCGCGTGAACTCGGGCTACCGATCGCCGAACTACAACAGCTCGGTCGGCGGCGCCTCGAGCTCGCGGCACATGTTCGGCGACGGCTTCGACTTCGTCGGCAACAACGTGTCGCTCACCACCGCAGAGAACGCGTGTGGCAGCCACGGCGGCTTCCTGGTCGAGTACAGCAGCCACGTGCACTGCGACTGGCGCGGCGACGATCTCGACGCCTCGTTCTTCGGCGCGGTTGCGGTGGCCCACGACGACGCGCTGGATCTCGCGGCGTTCACCGCCCACCTGCACGAGGACGGCGGCGTGTGGACGGCCCCGGCCCAGGGCTTCGACGAGGGCGAGCCCATGCGGCGCTGGCGGGCGCTCGACGCCGCCGGCGACGTGATCGTCGAGACCACCGGCGAGTCGTTCGCGCCGCCCACCGATGCGGCGCGCCTCGAGGTGACCGTCGGCGCCGTGGTCGAGCTCGCCGCCGAACTCGACCCAGGCATGCGCGAGTAAGCGCTCCCACGTCGCGAACACGGGGAACCCAACGCGGCCCGCGGCCCGGCGAACGCCTGGTTTCGGGCCGCGTCGCTTTGGTGTATGGGGGGCCCATGCGAACCCCACGACTGCTCGCGACGGCCCTGACCCTCGCGCTTGGCTGCACCGTCTCCGCATCCAGCTCGACGAGCCCACCCGATTCCGGCGCCGCCGGCGACCCCGCGGCGGGCAAGCCCGTCGAGAAGGCAGAGCCCGCCGAGAAGCCGCTGCCGGAGCAGAAGCCCGATCCCAAGGTCGAGGCGCAGAAGCGCTTCGACGCGGCGATGGCCGAGCTGCAGGCCGAGTACAAGACCGAGGCCGCGCGCTGGACCCCGGAGCTGAAGGCCAAGGTCGCCAAGCTCACCGCCACCAAGTGGCGCGCGACGTCGGTCGCGATGAAGGCCGCGCTCGCCAGCGAGCACCGCCGCCCGGGTCACGCGTCGCGTGACGCGTTCCGCCACCCCAACGAGACGCTCGCGTTCTTCGGCCTCAAGCCGACGATGAACGTGTTCGAGGTCGGCCCCGGCGCGGGCTGGTGGACCGAGCTGCTCGCCGTCGTGCTCTCCGCCAAGGGCACGCTCGCGGTCGCGACGTTCGATCCCAAGTCCGACGATCTCACCGCGGCGTACTTCGGCAACGCGGTCGCGATGATGCTCGACACCGCACCGGAGCTCTACGGCAAGGTCGAGCGCGTGATGAACAGCGCGCCCGGTGCCTACGAGATGGGCCCCGCGGACTCGCGCGACATGATCCTCGTCATGCGCATGACCCACAACATCATCCGCTCGGGCGCGATGGACAAGTTCCTCGCCCAGGCCCACACGGCGCTGAAGCCCGGTGGCGTGCTCGCGATCGAACAGCACCGCGCGCCCGAGGGCGCCGATCCGGCCAAGAGCGCGCAGCAGGGCTATGTGCCCGAGGCGTGGCTCATCGCGCAGGTCGAGGCCGCCGGCTTCAAGCTCGACGACAAGTCCGAGATCAACGCCAACCCCAAGGACACGAAGGACTACCCCAAGGGCGTGTGGACGCTGCCGCCGAACTTCGCCGAGGGCGACAAGGATCGCGCGAAGTACGAGGCGATCGGCGAGAGCGATCGCATGACGCTCAAGTTCGTCAAGCCCAAGATCAAGGCCGCACCGAAGCGGGCCACGCCGAGCGCGGCCGCCGAGGGCAAGACGGACGCCGCACCTAGCAAACCCACCGCCTCTGACACGGTGAAGGCTGCGAAGTAATTGCGCGAGCCGTGGTCTCGGGGCCTGATTTCGGCCCCGAGGTTGCGCGCCGCGGCAGCGTGTGCTTACTCTTCGTTCGCCCATTGGACCGACTGCTGCGCCTAGGGCCGCAGACCAACCTGGATTTCCCCATGCAACTCAGCAAGATCAGCTCCCTCGCTCTGTTCTCCATCGCGCTCGGCGCGTGCGTCGTCGACGACGGCAACGACACCGACGCCGGCACCGGCAGCGCCTCGGCGTCGGCCTCGGCGACCGCGACCGACTCGGCCTCCGCGTCGGCGACCGACTCGGCTTCGGCCTCGGCTTCGGCCTCGGCGTCCGCCTCGGCCACCGACTCGGCGTCCGCTTCGGCCACCGACTCGGCCGACACCTCGGCGACCGCGACCGACGCGTCGACCGGCGTCGTCGACACGAGCGGCTCCTCGGAGTCCGGCGGCACCACCGGCGGCGGCGCCTGCGGCTGGGTTGCCGACGAGATGTTCTACGGCTGCGGCGGCGACGGAGAGGACCCGAAGGGCATCGTCCCGATCGACTGCGCCGAGGAGCCCGTCGAGGGCGCCACGTGCGACGCGACCAAGGGTCCGATCACCGGCACGGGTTGCTGCTTCGAGGGCGGCAACGCCTACTGCACGACCGAAGGCACGGTCACCATCGAGGCGTGCTGAGCTGAGCTGAGCTCCGCTCTCCGTTGATGAGAAGCCCCGACGCTCGCGAGAGCGCCGGGGCTTTCTCTTGCCCGGTGTTCAACTCGGGAGGGGCTACTGCTCGACGCAGTAGACGCCGACCCGCCCGTTGAAGTCGTCGCAGTCCCGGAACTCTCCGCTGTCGAGGAACTCGGTCGCACTGTGCGGGTTCCCCACAGAAGCGTTGCCGGGCGTGGCATCAGTCCAGAGGCTGCATGTGTTGTCGACGCGGGTGAGCCACCCGTCGGTCATTCCGGTGATCTTCCGGTACAGCGGTGACTCGGGCGGCCGGACGGTGTCGAGGAGCGGATGCTGGGTTCCGTCGCGAACACCCAACAGCGGCACCGCGTCCGTGATCCACAACAGCTCGCCGTCGTCGTTGAAGTACGCTGTGTACGGCTGAAGCACCCAGTCGAGAGAGCGCGACGTATCGAACGGATCGAGTGCGGCCTCGCGAACGTTCGGGTAGGCAAACATCGCCGCGAAGCCGAACTCGCACAGGGAATCCGCGAACGCCACGGGGTTGTTGCCGAAGTCGGCGTTCTGCGGCGCCCCACCAGGCTGCACGATCACCCGCTCCTCGATCACCCGCGAGCAATCCGGCGCGCACGCCCCGACCTCCAGCACGTTGTCCCCTTCCCCATCATCACACCCCTCCACGCCGGCCCAGATGTCCCCGTCGCCGCACGTCGCGACGTTGCAATCCGGTCGGCACGCGGCGGTCAGCGCGTTGGCCTCTCCATCGTCGCAGTCCTCGCCGGGATCGATGTTGCCGTCGCCGCAGAACGGATCGCCCGGTCCACCGGACGAGCCCGGATCCGTCGAGGTCCCCGGCTCGGTCGGCGCCGTCGTGTCGCCGGGCTCGGTCGTCACGACACCGTCGTCCGAGGTCGCCACAGTCGTGGCGGACATCGTCGTGCTCGACATGGTCCCGCTCGCCGCGCTGGTCGACGCGTCGGCGTCGGCGCCCGTCATCGAGCTCTTCGCGTCTTCGTTGGGGCTGTAGCAGCCCGCCGTGATCAAGAGGGCAAGGGTGGTTCTGCGCATCTCACGTGGCATGTCAGGTCCCGTCCGGGGCTAGACGGCCAGGATGCCAGCGGGCGCGGCGCGGCGCATCCGCAAGGAGAAGTCGATCGGCACTCCCTCGAGACCGCGGGTCGCTGAACCCGCGGAGGCGACAGTTGGTCCACGCTCGCCCCTGAACTCGAGCGCGGCTGCTGGGAATGCCGATCGACCTCACAGACCACGGACCCCGAGGGGCCCGCGTCTGCACACTCCATGGCGCGACGGGGGGCCGGCCTTCACGGCGAACCGCGGCTTCAGTACGTCGCGCCGGAGCTCGAACCCTCGGTGCCCGCGCCACCGTCGGTGCCCCCGGTCGTGGCGCCGACGTCCCCACAGGCGCCGCAGTAGCCCACGGCCTCGTCGGCGCACAGCTCGTCCCACGCGCTCTCGCAGCAGAACGCGTCCATGGCACAGACGCACGCCTCGAGCTCCGGATCGGGACAGCCCGGACCCTGCATCGGTGTGCAGCAGTCCGCGATCGGGAGGGCATCCTCCGCCCCCTCGGCGTCGCACGTGCCGCAACCGCTCGCCGTGACCGCGTCGACGCAGACCTGATCCCAGACGATGTCGCAGCAGTACGGATCCCCCGCGCAGACGCACGCCGCGATCTCCTCGTCCGCGCACGATGGATCCGCGTGCGCGGCACAACAGCCGCCGCCGTCGAGCGCCGCGGGGCCGAAGCCGCAGCCACCACAACCGAGGTCTTCGACGTGGTCGACGCACAGCGCGTCCCAACCATCATCGCAGCACACCGGATCGACCGCGCACACGCAGGCCGCGATCGCCGGATCGCCGCAGCCGGTCCCAGGCGCGGCCTCGCAGCAGTCGCCGTCGTTGGGTTGGTTCGGGTCGTTGGGCGGCGGCGGCCGATCCGGCGCGCCGCTCGTCCCCGTGCCTGCGTCGGATCCCGCGCCGACGTCCAACCGCAGATCCTCGGGTGCGTCGTCCTCGGCGGTCGACGACGCCGCTCCATCGGGCCCGGTCGTCGTCGCGTCGGCCTCGCCGGTCGGAGCGCGCGCGTCGGTGGTCTCGCCGGCCTCGTCCGCCGCGGTCACGCCGGACGGCGCGGCCTCCTGCTCGAACGACAGCGGCACGATGCAGCCGCCGCCGAGCACGAACGGGCCGAGCGCCACGGCGACGAGCGCCGCCCCCCGCTCAACCGACCGGGCGCGTGAACGGAGGTGCATCGCTGCAGGTCCATTCGAAGTGGTCGAGCGCGACCATGCTGTCGTACGAGCCGTCCGTCAGATCGAAGATCGCGAACAGGAGGCTGATGACCTCGCCCTCGACGACCGGCGCCGTGGTCTCGAGCCACTTGGTCGCCGCATGCCCCTCCATCGCGAACCCCTGCAGCTCGGGCGCGTTGCAAGGCTCGGGGCACGCCGCGGACGGAGCGTCCTTGTAGTCGAGGAACACGCCCATCGCCGAGATCGGGTGGCCGAACTCGTCGAACGAGACGTTGCCGGTCCAGTTCTCGGACTCGAGCCACGCGACGTACATGTCATTGAACGGCGACGCGTGATCGATCCACGTCGGGTACTCGACGGAGAAGAACGCGAAGTCGTACGCGAGCCCATCGACGCCACGGGGCACGACCGTGTCGATGCGGAGCTCGGCGTAGTCCATCGCGCCGGAGCCCGCGACGTACTGCTCGAACAGCGTGTTCGAACAGTCGCCGGTGCCCACGAGCGTCGTGTCCTCGAGGCAGTCGACGCCCTCCTTCGAGACCTGGCGGACATCGATGGGCTCGGGCAGCAGCGCGAGCACCTCGCTGCTGTGCTGCGTGCTGGGGCAAGCCAGCGGCACGCACGACGGATCGGCGGCCTGCAGCTCGGCGGGCGTGAGCGCGAGATCGGTGGCGACCCCCGTGGAGAGGATCACGAACTTCGATCCCTCGCGCGGCGGATAGGCGCTCGAGTTGCCGAGCTTGCCCTGATGGACCGTCATCGCGGAGTCGTTGCCGCGGAACGTGCCGGTCACGCTCGGGCCACCGTCGCAGTTGAGCCCGAGCGCGTGGAAAGGATCGTTGCTGGTGCCGTCGCACGGCAGCGCGTACGGGACGTCGCAGCTCGCCGGTGCGTCGGGCGGCGGAACATCGAAGAGGATGCTCGAGGTCTCCTCACCGTCCGCAGCCGACGACTCGCCCGGATCGGTGATCGCAGTGGTCGGCGCCCCGGTCTCGCCACCCTCGGAACCACCGCTGCCGCTACCGAAGCCGCCGGAACCACCACCGGTCGCGGCGAGATCGGAGCCGACGAGTCCGTGCACCTCGCAGCCCGCAGCCAACGCGAGGCTCGAGGCGAACGCGAGCGCGACGGATCGCGGACGACCGCGACCGAACCGACGCATCACTGACCCACCCCGCACCACGGCAACACCTTAGCCCAGAGTCGAGCGCCTTGCACGCCGTTGGGCAATGCGCGGTGACTCACTGGGCCAGTCACTGGACTGGTCACTGGGCCAGTCACTGGACTGGTCACTGGGCTGGTCGCTGCAATGGGTCGTCGCCGGCGACGGCACGGCGGACCGCTGCGGCGTGGGGGCCATCACCGAAGTCGCGAAGGAACGCCTCCGCGGCCCGGCGCGCCTCCTCCATGCGGTCGAGCTGGGCGAGCGCCCGCACCTCGATCGCGCGGCGCTCCTCGACGAGGACACCGTTGGGGAATTCGCGGCCATGCAGCTTCGTGGAGGCGAGCGCCTTGGCGGGGTCGGTCCCCAGCTGCTTTCGCGCGAGCGCGACGAGCTTGGCCTCGCGCATGACGTCGTCCGCGACGTCCGCGGGGCCCGAATCGGCGGGGCCCGAATCGGCGGGGTCGGCCTCGGCGACGCGGGGCCGACGGGTGGGCTTGTCGGCCTCGGCCTGCGGGGCACGGTCGACGGTGTTGTCCACGACCGACGGGCGCGGAGCCTCCATCGGCGAGGGGGACACCGGCGCGACGATCGAGGGGGTGGTCGCGCGCTGCTGCGGCGCGTCGACGCGCGGGCGAGGCGGCCCGATCGCGGGACCCGTCGCGGGGTCGATCCGCTCGGCCTCGACGACCTGCGCCGCCGTCGGCGGGGCCGCGCCTCCGCTGGACATGCCGGCGTCCGGATCGCTGCGGAGCGCCCAGAGCCCCGCGATGCCGCCGATCACCAGGCCACCGACGACGGCCTTGAAGCCCGCGGACTTGCCCGCCATCGCCGCGGGGGCGAGCGCACCGGTCTGCGACGCGATCGCGCCGCGAAGGGCGACCAACGTCGCCGCGTAGTCGACACCTCCGGCCCCAGCCTTGGCCGCGTGGCCGAGATCGGCACGCAGGGCGGCGCTGGCGGAGGGATCGTCCAGCCAGCGCACGGGTTCTTGGTTCGGTGACTCGCTCATGCGCCTGCTCCCACGATCACTTTGCCCCGGCCGTCGACGGCCTTGGCCGCGCCGGGCTCTGCCGACAGCTCGTCGTGCACGCGCGAGAACTCGCGACGCGCGGCGTGGAGCCGCGAGTACACCGTGCCGACGGGAATTCCCAGCCCCTTCGCGATCGAGTCGCACGACTCGCCCTCGAGCTCGAACAGCACGAACACGACGCGCTTGTCGGTCGTGAGCGCATCGAGGGCCCGCTGGACGCGCGACAGTGCCTGTCGTGACTCGGCCGCGTCACCGGGGGTCGCCCCGGGGGAAGGCACGAGCGAGATGGCTTCGGTGTCGACATCTTCGGGCTTTCGCTTGGTCTTCTTGCGGCGATCGGAGGCGACGCGGAACGCGATCTCGGCGAGCCAGGTGGTGGGCTTCGCGGCTCCGATCACGAAGCCGCCGCGGCGGTGAGCGACGAGGAACACCTCTTGGAGAAGATCGGGGACGTCTTGACCCGACACCCCCAGCTTCAGCAGGAAGCGTGCGACGAACTCGGAATGGGCGCGGTAGAGCGCCTCCGCGTCCAGGTGGGAGCCAATCACGGCTGGGGGGTAGGGTCCCACGGTCTGCATGGCCGTTCCAGCGCTTTCCCTTCACGCCTCGAAACCAACATGAGGTCGGCCACAATCGACACCACCAAAGCGCACATGCCCCTGGGCGTCGGTGGTCACCATAGGAGGATCGCCAGTCCGATCTCGAGGACGCCGGCGAAGCGGGCGAAGCTCCGCGTCGAGCGAGTCCCCCCGGGGTCGGTCGCGTCGAAGGTCGGCCGCACGGCCGCGACCTGCCCCTCGGCGCCGAACACGACCGAGAAGCGATCGGCGACGCGGGTCTCGAGGCGTGCGCCGACCGGGACGGCGACCCACGGGACGCGGATGGTCGCATCCTGATCGAAGCCCTGTCCGGCGGCGAGCGCCGCGCCGGCGATGAGCCCCGTGCAGCCGCGCAAGCGGACCCGGCCCAGGCGCGGGCCCGCGCAGACGTCGACGCGACCCGCGGCCACCGAGAACAGCGCCATGCCGGTGCCGATGGGCTCGGCGCCCGAGGACTGCGCGACCATGCCCGCGCCGAGATCGATGGTCTCGCGCCACCGACCGTAGAGCCCGAAGCGCGCGCCGCCGCCCAGGCCCGGTGGCGCGCCGATCGACAGCAGGCCGGTGATCTCCGACCACAGCGCCCACGATCGCGGGCGCGGGCCCTCGCCGCGCGGATCCTTCGGCGGCGTCACGACCGGGGGCGGGTCCTTGGGCGGCGGGTCGATCGGAGGATCGACCTCGTCGTCGGGCGACGGCTCGGGGTCGGGCTCGCGCTGGAGGTTCTCGAGGAGCGTCGCGTCGATCGCCAGCGCGATCGCGAGGCCGACCACCGAGTGGAGATCGGCGCACCTCGCCGGCGCCGGATCGAAGCGCCGCACCGCGATGACGTCGTCGCCGCGTCGCAGCGAGAACGCGAGGCGTTGTGGTTGCGTGGGATCGCCGACGACCTCGACCACCAGCCGCGCGTCGATCCGCTCGAGGTCGATCCACGAGCGGACCTGCGCCGTGAGGCGCTCGCGTTCGAGGCACGTCGAGCCCGCGCGCAGCACGATCGCGTCGCCGAGCGGCACGGTGCCGGGCTCGATCTCCGGCGCGGGCACGGCGAGCGGGCCCCCGGCGGGTGCAACGGCCTCGTCGGTCGCGGGAGGACCCCACAGGCCGAACCATAGGAGCGAGATGGCGGAGACGGACGACACTCGAAGGACGCGCGCGCGCAGGGCAGCGGCGGGCAGCACACGCTACCGCAAGGCGGTCCGCCACGGCTACCGACCCGCGGGGGCCGCCTCGCGCTGGGCTTCGGGGTGGAGTTGGGGCGCGGGCGCGGTGCGGCGGCCCAACGCATGGGCGAAGCGTGCCCACGCGAGCGAGAAGCCGGCGAAGCCGAGCAGCAGCGCCGACGGGCCCACCCCCAGGCCCACCAGCGCCTCCACGAGCCACGCGCACGCGGCATCGCCCGCGCGATACACCGCGGTGTCCACCGTGTTCTGGCCGTGGAACTTGGTCACGCGCGGGGCGTGCTCGTACAGCAGCTCGCGGGCGGGCTTCCCGAACGCGTGCTCCGAGGCCCGTCGCAGCACCTGCGCGACCACGAGCACCGCGAGCACCGGCGCGAGCGCGAGCCCGGCGAACAACACCGCGGTGATCACCGGCAACACCGCGAGTGCCGCGGCGAGCCGCACGCGCGCGAGCAGGCGCGCGGTGAAGACCAACTGCAGCGCGAGCGCCAGCACGTTGACCGCGAGATCGAGCGCGGCGAACAACGCGGTGCGGGTATCGGGATCGTCGATCGCCTCGCGGACGACCCGCGCCTGCACGAGGTAGAGCACCGTCGAGGTCGCGGTGAAGGCGAGCACGTGGATCGCCAGCCCCCGCAGCGCAGGGTTGGTGAACAGCGCGTGGACCCCGGCGAGCATGCCCCCCGACACGGGCGCGCGCGCCGACGCGACGTCGAGGCGATCGGTCAGCGCACGCTCGAGCCACACGCCAGCGGCGAGCGCAGCGAGCCACAGCGCAGCGCCGACGAGCAGCAACCCGCGGGCGCCCAGCAGATCGGCCAGCGCGAGCGCGAGCGCGGGCCCGACCAGCGCGCCGACGGTCCCGCCCGCCGCGATCGTCCCGAAGCTCCGCCGCGCGGCCGCCCCGGTGAACACGTCGACCACCGCGCTCCAGAAGCTCGCGACCGCGATCATGTTGATCACGCTCAGCCACACGAACGTGATCCAGCCGAGCGTCGCCTCGGCCCCGTCGAAGGCGACGAACGCCACGTGGAGCGCGACGAGGCTCGTCGAGAGCACGCCGTACACCGCAGCCGCCAGCGCGCGACGTCCCAGCCGCGACGCGGCGTAGCCGTACAGCGGCACCATCGCCAGCGTGCCGCCGAGCGTCGCCGAGAACATCCACGGCAGGTTCGACACACCGCCGACAACGCCCATCTCGTCGCGCACGCTGCGGAGCACGAAGTTCGCGGTCATCACCAGGGCGAACTGCACCGCCGCGCGCAGGACCGCCGGGTCGAGGCGCGCCGACGCGGCGCGGGAGTGGGCGGGCACGGGCGAGATCATGACGGAGCGGGCGAACGGGCGAGTCGACGAGCGAGGACGCTGGCGAGTCGTCCTCAGACCCGGCCGGTCGCGGTTGGATTCGTCCGAAACCAATCTTCTCGCACGGGTGTCGAACGGCGCACATGCCAGCGTCGCGTCGTCGATTCCTCCTCGGGTGTGCCGCTGCGCCGCTGGGCGCCTGGACCGCGGGCTGCCGTCGCTCGGAGGCGCCGCCTTCGGTGGCACCTGCGGCCACTCCCGCGCCCATCGCCGCGGCTCCGGTCGCGGCCGCGAGCAAGGCCCCGCGACTGCTCGTGCTCGGCGGCACCGGCTTCCTCGGGCCCCACGTGGTCGAGGCCGCCCTGGCGAAGTCTTGGGAGGTCACGCTGTTCAACCGCGGCAAGACGCGGCCCGAGCTCTTCCCCGACGTCGAGAAGCTGCAGGGCGATCGCGACGGCAAGCTCGACGCGCTGCGCGGCCGCTCGTGGGATGCAGTGATCGACACCTCGGGGTACGTGCCGCGCATCGTCGGCGACTCCGCGAAGCTCCTCGCCGACGCGGTCGAGCACTACGTCTTCGTCAGTTCGATCTCGGCGTACGCCGACTTCGCCAAGCCCGGGATCGTCGAGACCGATCCGGTCGCGACCATGCCGGACCCGACCGTCGAGCGCGTGATGGAGTTCTACGGCGCCTTGAAGGCGCTGTGCGAGCAGACCGCCGAGGCGACGATGCCCGGCCGCGTGACCAACGTGCGGCCGGGGTTCATCGTGGGTCCGGACGACCCGACCGATCGCTTCACCTACTGGCCGGTTCGGGTCGCGCGCGGCGGCGAGATGGTGGCGCCCGGCGTGCCCGCCGATCCGGTGCAGTTCATCGACGTGCGCGATCTGTCGGCGTGGATCATCGGCGCGGTCGAGCACAAGCACATGGGCATCTACAACCTCTGCGGGCCGCGCGAGCCGATGCCCATGGGCGAGCTGCTGCAGGCCTGCCTCGAGGTCACCGGCAGCGACGCGAAGCTGACGTGGGTGGACACGCCGTTCCTCGAGGCCAACAAGGTCGTCTTCGGCGCCGACCTACCGATCTGGGTGCCGAGCGTCGGCGAGTCGGCGGGGTTCGGCCAGGTCAGCAACGCGAAGGCGCTCGCCACCGGGCTCGTGTGCCGCGACGTGAAGACGGTCGTCGCCGACACGCTCGCGTACTGGAACAGCCTCCCCGAGACCCGCCGCAAGACCCTGCGCGCCGGGTGGTTGCCGCAGCGCGAGGTCGAGGTGCTCGCGGCGTTCCACGCCCGTGACACCAAGCCGAGCAAGGCGAAGGGCAAGAAGACGAAGGCGCCGCGGCGCGCCGAGACGGCGGCCGCGGCCAGCTCGGCCGGTTAGAAGCCGAGGTCCTTCTTGCGCTGCTCCGCGCCGGGCGTCGGCGTGCCCTTCTCGTTGACGACCGGCAGACCCTTGGCGCGCTCGGCGTTGATCGCCTTGTACTCCTGCAGGTTGGTCGGCAGCTCGGTCTCGTCGAAGATGGCCTCGACCGGGCACTCCGGAACGCACGCGCCGCAGTCGATGCACTCGTCGGGATCGATGTAGAGCATCTTGTCGTCGCCGTGGAAGCACTCCACGGGACAGACCGCCACACAGTCGGTGAAGCGGCAGCCGTTGCAGTTCGAGGTGACGACGAAGGTCATGGGTCTCCTTGAGGCCGAGGGCCGAAGCGGGGTTCGCCGCGCATCGTACCGGCCAGGCCCAATCCGTACGACATTCGGGCGGACCTGGCCGGCGGGGACCGGTCGCGGTTCGCGCCTACATCCCCCTACGTGCCCCCCAGGGCCGGAATTGGCCGGAATGCCGGGGAATCCACAGGTCGTGGACAACCTGTGGACGGGCCTGTCGATGGCGGTGATCCCCGTGGGGATCGGCGCCCGAGCGTCGCGGTGGGCGGCCCCGGTGGCCCGGCCCCGGTGGCCGCGCCATGATGCCATCCCAGTCCCCCATGGCCCGCCGCGCGACCCGCTCCATCTCGGGCCCGATCATCTACGGATCGGTCGCCGTCGCCCTGTCGACGGCGCTCCTCGTCGGATGGATCTACGTCATCGTCCGCAACCAAGAGCTGACGCAGCAGTGGGCCGCGACCAACGTCTCGCTGCTGGTCGCCGGTATCGTCTCGTTCCTCGCGATCATCACGGTGCTGGTGCTGTTCGCGGTGTTCCTCGCCCGCGAGATCCTCGAGGTCCGGCGCCAGACCACCTTCGTCGACTCGGTCACCCACGAGCTGCGCAGTCCCCTCGCCTCGCTGCGTCTGTGCCTCGAGACCCTGCGCCGCCCCGAGCTTCCGCCGCCGCAGCGCGACCGTCTGCACGACATGATGCGCCACGACGTCGAGCGCCTCTCGGGCTTCATCGACGACATCCTCGAGGCCACGCGCCTGGGCCACGGCGGCCGCGGTCATGCGGCGGTGTCGATCGACCTGCTCGGCCTGGTGCGACGGTGCACCGCGCTGGTCAGCCGCCGCCACTCGAACGACAGCGACGGGATCAAGATCGACGTGCCCGAGGATCTGCGCGTGACCAGCGATCCGACCGCGCTCGAGATCGTGATCAAGAACCTCCTCGACAACGCCGTGAAGTACTCGGACCCGCCGGTCGACGTCTCGATCCGGGCGTTCGTCGACGGCAACGTGCTGCGCATCGAGGTCAGCGATCACGGCATCGGCATCCCCAAGCGCGAGCTCGCCAGGGTCTTCGAGCGCTTCTACCGGGTCGATGGCGAGGCGGTGCGCGCGCGACGGGGCACCGGGCTCGGGCTGTTCGTCGTGAAGGCGCTCGTCCGCGGCCTCGGCGGCCAGCTGAGCGCCCATTCTGCGGGGCCCGGCGCTGGGACGCGCATGACGGTCGTGCTACCCAATCCAGAGATCGTCGAGCGCCCGAGTGAGCCGACGAGCGCCGCGGAGCCGCCGATCGACCCCGCCGCCAAGACCCCGGTTCCTCTGCCATGAACGACGCCCCGATCCGTGTCCTGCTCGTCGAAGACGAGGAGCACCTCGCCGCAGGCCTCAAGCTGAACTTCGAACTCGAGGGCTACGCCGTCGACGTCGCGTCGACCGGTCGCGAGGCCGGCCGACTGCTCCTCGCCGACCGGGCCTACGACGCGATCCTCCTCGACGTGATGCTGCCCGACGTCGACGGCTTCTCGCTGTGCCAGAAGCTCCGCGACTCCGGCAACACGACGCCGGTGCTGATGCTCACCGCGCGCGGGGACCTCGAGGACCGCATCGAGGGTCTGAACGCGGGGGCGGACGACTACCTCGCCAAGCCGTTCGACCTCGAGGAGCTGCTCGCGCGCGTGCGCTCGCTGCTGCGCCGACGCGATTGGGGCCGCAAGCACGAGGCCCAGCGCACCTCACCGGGGATCCTCCACCTGGGCGATGCGTTGATCGACTTCGACACCCACGCCGTCACGGTGCGCGGCGAGGCCGTGCACCTGACGAAGCTCGAGCTCGACCTGCTGCGCTACTTCGCCGACAACCCGGGTCGCGTCCTGGGCCGCGAGGAGCTGCAGCAGGAGGTGTGGAAGCTGCAGGACTACCCGAGCCACCGCATGGTCGACAATTTCATCATGCGGCTGCGGCGGCACTTCGAGCCCGATCCCCGCAACCCGGTGGTGTTCCTGTCGGTGCGGGGCGCGGGCTACAAGTTCGTGCCGCCGCAGCAGCCCGGCCCTCAGGTGTGATCCGACGGCGGGCGCGGCGGCCGAGCGGGTCGCTTCGGCGCTGCGGGACGGCGGCGGTCACTGCCGCTGGGCCGACGATCGCGGCCATCCAGCGCCCGCTCGAGCCGCTCGAGCCGCTCCGTCAGCGCCTCGAGCTGCGATCGGACTTCGCCGTCGTCGACGTCGCCGAACAGCTGCATCGCGCCGGGCGGCAGCCCCTCGATCCGCATGCCGCCGTCGTCGTCGTCGCGTAGCTCGGTCACCAAGCGACGGGCCTTCTTGTTGCGAACGACCTCGATCTCGACCTTGTCGCCGGAGCGGCGATCGGCGAGGGCGCCCGCGACATCGCCGACGTCGTCGATCGCGTCGCCATCGACGGCGACGATGACGTCTCCCACCGCGACGCCGGCGCGCTGGGCCGGCGTGTCCGACTGTACGCTCTGCACGAGGATCCCCGCGTCGGCCGACGCGCCGAAGAAGCGACGCAGCTCCTCGGTCATGCTGCTCGCGCCGACGCCGAGGCGCCCGCGACCGAACGAGAACGAGAACGCGTGCACGCCCGAGGACGGCGGGACGGCAAAGGAGAAGCCCGGCGGCTGCGGGGGCTCGGGCGGCGAAGGTGCATCGGGCGACGCCGGTGGCTCCGGTGGCTCCGGCGCCTCCGGCCGCGACGGTGGACGGGGTGGACGCGGCGCGGCAGCTGGCGCCACCGTGCGCGCGCGCGGCCGACGGGCCTCGGCCTCGGCGGGGATCGACACGAGCACGCCCGCGAACACGAGCAGGGGGACGGACCAACGCATGGGATCGGAGCTCCTTCTTGGGTGACGGTGGATCGGGGTGAGCCGGTCAGGGCGCGGTGGGAGCGACCGGGGCGATCGCAGGAATCGGCAGCTCGGCCGCGAACGCCGGGGGCATCGGCGCCAAGCCGGGCGCCGGCGGGGCGGGCGGTGCGGGTGGTGCCGGTGGGGCGCGGAACGGAACGACAGCCGCGCGGCCGAGGACCCGCACGCGCGCGCTCGCGTCACGTCGCGCCTCGGCGCGGCGACGCAGCGCACGGGCGCGGGCCTCGATCCCCTTCGCCGCGGCCACGTCGTGGGCACGCGCGTCGGCCCGGGCCTCGTCGGCGAGGGCGTCGGCTTCGGCGATGATCGCGTCGAGCTCGGCGGCGACGGCCTCGTCGACCGCGTCGTGCAGTTCGATCGCGTCCAGCTCGGCGGCGACGGCGTCGTCGACCGCGTCGTGCAGATCGATCGCGTCGAGCTCGGCCGCGACTGCGTCGTGCACATCGATCACGATCGCCGCACCGTCGAGCTCGGCGACCAGCGCGTCGTCGACGTAGATCAGGTCGGCCGACGGCGACTCGGGTGACGAGCCTTCCAACGCGTCGGCGAGTTCGTCCGCCGTCGGCGGACGATCCTGTCGCCCTGCCCTCCGGATGGCGCGAGGGATGGCCCGTGCGGCGCGACGGCGGGTCTGTCGTTCGCTGCGCGGAGTCGGCTCCGGGCCGGCCGCGATCGCGGGCATCGCAGCGGCGAGCGATCGCCCCGCGTCCACGTCCATCACCACGGGCACGGGGGGCGCGGACGGGGCCGGTGCGGCGACGGCAGCGATCGAGGGACGCGCCGAGCTCGACGCGTCCGCCCACGCGACCATCGGCGCGACGAAGGGCAGCAGCCCACAGATCGCGAGCGCGGCCGGGACCGTGGGGACCGGGCGGGACGTGGGCGCCGATCCGCCGGCGACCAACCGGAGCACGCGGCGCCGCAGGATGGAGCGCGGCTCGGCCATCGACGGCGCCAGGGCGAGCGGGCGACGCGGCTGCACCCAGCCCGCGATCTCGGTGAGGCACCGCGCGAGCTCGACGGGCGCTGCCGTACGTTCGGCCGCCCATGCATCGCAGAGATACTCGGCGTCGTGCTCGATGCCCAGGCGCGCGAGTCGGAGCAGCGGCTGGAAGAACAGCACTCGCTCGAGGGCGGCGAGCGCGAGCCGCCACGCCGGATCGCGGCGGAGCACGTGGGCGAGCTCGTGCGCGAGCATCGTGCGCTGGGCGGTCGGCGACAGCGATGCGGCACGCGACGGCACCACGATCACCGGGGAGCGCACACCCGCGGCGAACGGGACCGCGATCGCGTCGCTCGCGAACAGCCGCGGGGCGGCGCGGGCGGGCACGTCGGCGCACAGCAACGCGAGCTGGTGCACGAGGTCCGGCGGCGCGGGCCGACGCGAGCGCAGCACCGCCACCAGGCGCAGGCGCGCGGCGACCAGCGACACGAGGCCGAGCGCCGCGCCGATCGACCACCCGACGGCGAGCCAGTGCGGCCATCGCCACCGCGGCGCGGCCGTGTTCGCGACCGTGACGCTCGCCGTCGCGCCGCCCTGGTCCTCGCCCTCGCGGGCGCGCCGGACCGGGCGGACGTGCAGCACCCCCTCGAGGTGCTCGCCCTCGACGACGTCGGTGGAAGCGGGCACGGGCCGCCGCGGCGCGACCGGGCCCTGGGTCTCGGCGTTCGGGAGCGCCGCGATCGGCACCGTCGCGGTCGGCAACGCCGCCACGCGTGTCACCTCCACGCGGCCCGCCAGGGGCTGCACGCCGAACGCCGTCGAGAACGACGCGGTCACGATGCCGCCCACCGCCGCCACCTTCCACAGCGGACTGGTGATGTCGGGACGATCGGGCAGCCGCCGCGCGATCAGCCACGCGACGAGCAGCAGGATCGTGCTGTGGATCGCATACGTCGCGAGCCAAGCTGCGATCGCGGAGACGACCGGCGTGGATTCGATCATCGTCCGCGCTCCTTGTCCGCCGCACTTGCGGCTGCGTTGGCGGCTGCGTCCACGATGCGTCGCAGCGCCTCGAGCTCGTCGGCGTCGACCTCGTGGGCGTCGAGCAGGTGCGAGACCAGGGCGCTCGGGCTGCCGTCGAACAGCCGATCGGCGAGATCGGCGACCATCGTCCGGGTCACGCCCTGCTCGGTGACCAGCGGGCGATAGATGAAGCGCCGACCATCGATGCGATGCTCGAGGACGCCCTTGGCCTCCATCTTCTTGAGCATTGTGGCGATGGTGGTCGGCGCGAGGGCGTGGCTGGCCTCGAGGGCCCGCTGCACGTCCGTGACCGTGGCCTCGCCATGTGCCCACAGCACGCGCATGATCGCGAGCTGCAACTTCCCCAGGTGCGTCGACGCCATTTGACTACCGAGTTAGTACTACCACGGTAGTATGTTGTCAAGACCGGCCCGAGGCACGGCGCCGATGGGCGTCAGACCGGCTCGCAGAAGCGCGCGAGGATCGTCTTGATGCCGTTCTTCGGGAACCGCAGGTTGAACTTGAGCTGCGGGCCGACGCCGGCCCAGCCGATGAGCTCGCCGACGCCGAAATCCTTGTGCCGCACGTGCATCCCGACGTAGAGCACCACGCCCTCCTCGCCGCCGAGCTCGTCGGAGGACAGCTCGACGCCGGGATCGACGTCGTAGACGACATCGTCGTTCCAGCTCGGCTCGCGCCGGCGCAGCGCCGGCGATGGCGATCGACCCGGACGGGCGGCACTCGGCGCGCTGGCGATCGCGTCGCGCGGCATGTCGAGCACGAACCGCGACGGCGTGCCCGCCTGCGTCTGTCCATAGAGCTGGCGCCGCGCGACCATCGTGAGCGTCAGCCGCTTGCGCGCCCGCGTGATGGCGACATACGCGAGGCGCCGCTCCTCCTCGAGCTGCACCGGGTCGTCGATCACGCGCGCGTGGGGGAACACGCGCTCCTCCATGCCGGTGAGGTAGACCTCGTCGTACTCGAGGCCCTTGGCCGAGTGCACGGTCATCAGCGTGACCGCGCGCGTCCGATCGCCCTCGGCGCGCTCGCCCGCCACGAGGCTGGTCTGCTCGAGGTAGTCGGCCAGCGTCGCGCCGGGTCGGTCGGCGACGAACTCCTGCACGTTGCCGAGGAGCTCCTGGAGGTTCTCGAGCCGGTTCTGCGCCTCTTCGTCGGCGTCGACCGAGAGCATCTCGCGGTAGCCCGTGCGCTCGACGATCTCGGCGACGAGCTCGTCGACGCGCAGCGTCGGCACCTGCGCCCGTAGCTCTTCCATCAGCTCCACGAAGGCGGCGATCTTGCGACACGCGGCCGGCGTGACCGCGGCGTCGCGGGCCTCGTGGAGCGCCTCCCACAGCGTGATCTCGCGCGCGGTCCCGTGACCGAGCAGTCGCTCGAGGGTAGTGCCACCGATGCCGCGCGCCGGTCGGTTGAGGATGCGGGCCAGGTGCGTGTCCGAGCCCGGGTTCTGCAGCGCGACGAGGTACGCGATGATGTCCTTGACCTCGGCGCGCTCGTAGAACGCGACGCCGCCGACGATCCGGCACGACAATCCCGCGTTGCGCAGCGCCTCCTCCAGCGCGCGCGACTGCGCGTGCGTGCGGTAGAAGACCGCGTACTGCTCGGGCGAAGCGCCGTCGTCGATCGCCGCGCTGATCTCCTGGGCGACGAACTTCGCCTCCTCGCGCTCGCCGAACAGCTCGAGCACGCGGACCTTGTCGCCCTCGCCCGCGTCCGTCCACAGGGTCTTGCCCAGGCGGCTCGAGTTCTTGCGGATGACCGCGTCGGCGCAGCGCAGGATGCACCCGGTGCTGCGGTAGTTGTGCTCGAGCCGGACGACCTCGGTGCCGGCGTGGCGATCGGCGAAGCGCAGGATCTGATCGACGTCCGCGCCGCGCCAGCCGTAGATCGCCTGGTCGTCGTCGCCGACGACGCACAGCTCGGCGTGGGCCGCGAGGCGATCGACGAGCTCGGCCTGCACCGGGTTGGTGTCCTGGAACTCGTCGACGACCACGTGCACGAAGCGATGCAGCAGCCCGCGCACCGGGTCGGTGTCGGCGAGCTGGCCGGTTGCCGGCTTGTCGGCCTGACGCAGCAGCGCGACGGCGTGCACGAGCAGATCGCCGAAGTCGGCCCCATCGGCGGCGAGCAGGCGCTTCTGGTACGTGGCGTAGGCCTTGGCGACCACGCTGCGCACGGGCTCGATGAGGCCGATGTCGTCGAGCTGCGTCGGACCGAGCCCGCGGTTCTTCGCCCGATCGATCCAGCCCAGCACGCCGCGCGCCGAGAACAGCTTGTCCGAGACGTTCTGGGCCTCGAGCACGCGGGACATCACCTGCACCGAGTCGGCCGTGTCGAAGATGGTGAACCGCGGTGACAGCCCGACGGGCTGGCCCCAGCGCCGCAGGATCCGCGCGCAGATCGAGTGGAAGGTGCCGACCCAGATCTGCTTGGTGTCGTGGCGGCCATCGCACAGCAGGTCGATGCGCGAGCGCATCTCCTCGGCGGCCTTGTTGGTGAACGTGACTGCCAGGATGCGCCACGGCGGCGTGCCCTCGTCCAGCAGGTGGGCGACGCGGTGGGTGATCACGCGGGTCTTGCCCGTGCCCGCCCCGGCGAGCACGAGCAGCGGCGAGCCGCGATGGACCACCGCCGCCTGTTGCTCGGGGTTCAGGCTCACGGCAAGAGCCATAACACGGGCAAGTGCTGGTAGGCTCGCGCGCAGCAGTGGTCCCCCGCGCGCCCGCCCCCGACGGCTCCGATCGCCCCGACGCGATCTCGTTGTCGCGATGGGCGACGCGCTGGCCGACCGCGGTGATCGGCGCGTGGCTCGTGCTGGCCGCGGTGTGCGCGGCGCTCGTGAGCGGACGCTTCGTCACCCGCGGCGGCAGCGAGGCCCTGCTGCCGCCCGAAGACCGCCACCTCGCCGACGAGCCGCTGCTGCTGCTGACGCTCCGCGACGACGCGACGCCCGAGGATCCCGCCGCGCTGCTGGCCGAGTCCGCCGCGGTGATCGCCGAGCGCCTCGCCCAGGAGCGGGTGCCGATCGCCGCGCCGGCCGGCGAGGCCGCGGCATGGTTCGACGCGCACGCGCTGTTCCTCGTCGACGACGCCGCGCTCGGCCAGATCGGCGGGCGACTCGGCGACGAGGCGATCTCGGACGCGATCGAGAACCTCCGCGCGAGGATGTCGTCGCCGCTGTTCGGCGTCTCGGGCGAGGAGCCGCGCCGCGACCCCCTCGGCCTGCTCGGCCACCTCGACGACGACGGCGGCCGCTTCTCGAGCACCCACGGGCCGGGCACGTCGACGATCACGGCGGCGGGCGATCTGCTCGCGGCCGACGGCACCGCCTGCCTGCTGCAGCTGCGCACCACGAGGCCGAGCGACGCGGTCCTCGCCGACGTGCATGCGGCGATCGGCGATCGACCGGTGGTCGCCGCGTGGGTCGGACCGCGCCACGTCGAGCAGAGCGCGCGCGCGCTGGTCGACGATGCGGGGCTGCGCCTGGTCGCGACCGCCCTCGCCGCGATCGCGGCGGTGCTCGCCGCGGCGTTGCGTCGCGTGCGGGCCACACTCGCGATCCTCGTGTGCCTGGTGACGTCGGTGGTGTTCGCCGCGATCGCCCTGCCCGAGCTCGACGCCTGGGGCCTCGCGATCGTGATCCTGTGGCTCGGCTTCGCCTGCGAGGGTGCGCTGCACCTGCAGCGGATCAGCGCGCGGGGCTGGCCCGCGGCGACCGTGCTCGCGACCGCGATGGCGCCGCTGTGGCTGTCGCCCTACCCCGCGTGGCAGCACTGGAGCTGGGCGTGGGCCGTGCTCGTCGCGATCGCGATCGTCCCGCTGCGCCTCGTGCTGCCGGCGATCCACGCCCGCATCGGTGGCGCGGTGTCGTGGGAGGGCCGCGGCTTCTCGTGGCGCGCGCTGCCGGTGCTCGCGTCGCTGCTGGCGCTCGTGTGCCTCGTCGCCGGGGTGGTCGCGGTGTCGTCGCTGCGCTACCGCGGAGCCGAGCGCGTCGGGCTGGGCGAGTACGGCGCGAGCGCGGCGCAGCGCCGCCTGCTGGACGACTTCTTCGACCCCGCCTCGATCGTCCGCACGCACAGCGAGGGCGCCGATCCGGCCGCGGCGCTCGAGCGCGCAGCCCTGGACGCGCGCGCGCTCTCGGAGTCGATCCCCGCGGAGCTCGTCCGCGTCGACAGCCCCGGCCTCTGGGTCGCGAGGGCCCCCGAGCTCGAGCGTCGTCGCGCGGCCCTACTCGCCCTCGAGCTGCCCGCGCGGCTCGAACACATGCGCGCGACGCTCGAGGCCAAGGGGTTCCGCCCCGATGCGTTCGGCGAGTTCCTCCGCGGCGCGGCGATGCAGGACGGGGCGCCGACCGCCGACGCGATGCTCTCGGGCGCCCTGGGCCCGTGGCTGCGGCGCTACCTGGTGCCGGGCAAGCCCGCGGCCGTCCGCGCGTTCGTGCAGCTCTCGCCCGACGCCGACGTGGGCGTGCCGCGGATCCGCGACGCCGACGGCCAGGTCATCGCGCTGCACGGCCCCGCGGTAGCCTCGCGGCGCGACCGGGCGTCGTTCGCCGACTGGCTCGGCATCTATGCCCTGTGCCAGATGTGGATCGGCGCCCTGGTGGTGTGGCTGGGCACGCGCAGCCTGACGATCGCGATCAGTGCCGCGTTCTCGACCCTCGCCACGCAGTGTGCGGTACTCGCTGCGATGGCGCTGCTGCGGCTGCCGGTCGGACCCGCGATGCTCCCCGCGCTGCTGCTGGTCGGCGCCTCCGCGACGATCTCCGCCGGTCGTTCGTGCCGCGCGATCGATCTCGATCGGCCGCTGTTCGCGACCGGCATCATCGTCACGAGCCTCTGCCAGGTCGCCGCGGGCGTGGCCCTGCTCGGCTCGGGCGTGGCGATGTGGCGGACGATGGGCCTCGTCGTCATCCTCGGGGCGACCACTGCGTCCGGCGTCGGCCTGTTCATCGCGCCGGGGATCTGTCGCGTGCTGCGGCGCGTCGCCGGCGTCGACACGCCCGCACCCGGCGGGGAGGCGCGCGGATGATCCACCGCCGGACATGGCTCGTCGCGGCCATCGGCACGTTGGCGTGGCCGCGCCGCGGCGGCGCCGATGACATCGAGGACAAGCGGCTGGAGAACCGCCTCGAGCTGTGGGCGAACTTCGCCAAGCGCACGCGCAACCTCCTGGTGCGGCTGACGACGACGCGCGAGACCTCGCTGCTGCGCGAGCCGCTGGTGGTCACCGGCACGCTCGTCTTCGGCCCCAGCGCCGCCGGCTCACCGCGGCTGGTGCTGCGGGACGATGGCCTCGGCGGCTCGACCACGATCCTCGACGAACGCGGCATGCGGATCGTGCCCAACCGCGCCGACGCCCCGGCGACGATCGTCGACGGCGATCGGGTCCCCGGCGCGGCGTGGCTCGGCGCCCGGCTGCGCGCCGCGTTCGCACCGGGCGAGGGCGAGGCGCTCGTCGCCGACAGCCGCACGGTGGTGCCCCGCGGCGGCCATCGCCTCGATCTACTGCCGCTGCGCGACTCGGCGGCCCGCAAGCTGGTCCGCAGCGTGTCGCTGCACTTCGACGCCGTCACGGGCGCGATCGTCGAGATCCTCATCGCCGAGGTCCAGGGCGATCGCGTCCGACTGCAGCTCGCCGATCACCGGCAGAACGTCCCGGACGCCGACATCGCGGCCGCGATGGCCGAGGTCGACGCCCTCGCGGCCGGCCGTCGCGAGTGAGGCGAGGCCGCAGCGGCCTCACTTCCCGAGCGAGCGGGCGTACTTCGACACCGCGACGATCTCGTCGGCGGTGAGCTTGTCCTTGAACGGCTTCATCTTCGAGCCCGACTTACCGTCGCGCACGATGTCCTCGATCTTCTGCTGGGTCCACTTGGTCTTCCAGCCGGCGACCGTCCAGTCCTCGATGTCGTTCTCGGCGCCGATCTTGGTCTTGCCGTCGCCGTTCCCGTTGTGGCAGTTCTTGCACTTCTTGTCGTAGAGCCCCTTGCCGTCGGCGGACGGGCCGGGATCGGCCTTCGGCTCCTCGGCGGGCTTCTTCGGGTCGGCGGCCGGCTTCTTGTCCTCGGCCTTCTTCTCCTCGGCCTTCTTCTCCTCGACCTTGGCCTCGACAGCCTTCGCGTCTTCGGCCTTCGCGTCCTCGGCCTTCGCGTCCTCGGCCTTCGCGTCCTCGGCCTTCGCGTCCTCGGCCTTCGCGTCGACCTTGGCGTCCTCGACCTTGGCCTCGACCTTCGCCTCCTCGACCTTGGCCTCGGCCTTCTTTTCCTCGGCCTTCTTTTCCTCGGCCTTGCCCTTGGTGTCCGCCTTGGCCTCGGGCGTCTTGTCGTCGCACGCGGTGCCGATCGCGCTGAGGCTGAGCATCAAACAGGCCGTCGAAATCGTTCGGAAAAGCACGGGTGGTCTCCTTGAGAGGCGTGACGCTACCGGATTTGTGAACGTCCCCCAAGCCCGCAGGGTCTGCGGCGAGTCGCGCGGGCCGAACGGTGCTCGAAGGACCGGCACAAGAGTGCTAAGTAGGCCGGGCGATGGCCGACACCGGCGTCAACGAAGGGGCCCTGGTGCCGACGAGCGCGGCGTTGCCGTCGCTGCCGTACGAGCTGCCGTTGCGCCCCGTCGAGGGCATGGCGCGGTGGCTCGGCCGCGTGCTGCAGCCGCTGGCCTTCCGCATGATCAGCATGATCGAGCAGCGCACCGACACGATGTCGGGGCCGCTCACGCCGGTCGACGGCTACTTCCGTCGCGATCGCCACCGACACCCGGAGGTCGACGCCGCGACGTGGCGCCTCCGGATCACGGGCACCGCGGCCGACGGCGCGCTCACGTTCGACCAGCTCCGCGACCTCCCCCGCGAGGAGCGGCTGTGCGTGATGGAGTGCGCGGGCAACGGCAACCATGTGATGGGCTCGGCGGGGCTGCTCGGCCAGGCGCGCTGGTCCGGCCCGACGCTGCGCACCGTCCTCGAGTCGGGGGGCGGCCCCGGACCCGCCACCCACTTCGCGTTCCACGGCCTCGATCCGATCCCGCTGGTCCGCCGCGGCTACCACTACGGCCTCTCGCTCGACGAGCTCGATCGGGCCGGTGCCATCGTCGCGGTGACGATGAACGGCCAGCCGCTGCCGCGCCCCCGCGGGTTCCCAGCGCGCCTCGTCGTCCCCGGCATCTACTCGATGTCGCACGTGAAGTGGCTCGGCCACATCGAGGGCAAGACCGCCCCGCACATGGGCATCCACAACCGCTGGGTGTTCACCAACCACGAGCTGCAGGACGGCGCGTGGGTCCGCGTGCAGGCGCGATGGATCGGCCTCAAGTCGATGGTCACGCGCTGCCAGCGGAGCGCCGCCGGCTGGACGCTCACCGGCTGGGCGTGGGGCGGCGGCACGCCGATCGCCGCGATCGAGGTCACCGTCGACGGTGGCCGCACGTGGGAGCCGGCCGAGTTCACGCCGCCGCAGGCGTACTTCCCGGAGGATCCGCTGGCCGCCGGGGCGCACACCCACGCGTGGACGGTGTGGACGTGGCAGTGGAAGGCACCCGCGCCGGGCGACTACGAGATCGCCTGCCGTGCGCGCGACGTCGACGGTCGCGTGCAGGATCTCGAGCAGGACCCCAAGGTCCGCGGCCACTTCAACCAGACGCGCGTCAAGTGGCGACGCGTCCGCGTGCCCTGACGCGTTCGCGATCCGATCGCGATGTCCGTCGCCGGCGGGGCGGGTCCCCGACGACGCGGCATCGCGATCGATCATGCCACCTCGTCCAGCGCCGGCCCGGGCTCGGCCTGCGCGGCGCGGACGTAGGCGCGCTCGACCTTCGACGGCTCGGGGCCGTCGCGCGTCCGCAACGGCGTGGGCTCGCGCGCAGCGGCGTCCCGCACCTCGGACCCGTGCTCGACGTCGTCCGGGGTGGGCTCGGCCTCGGCCGCGTCGAGGGCGGGGCCCGACGCCACGGGCGGCTCGGGCCCGTGCGACGCGTCCTCCGCCTCCGCCTCCGCGATCTCGACGTCGACGGGCGCGCGCAGCTGCGGCGGATCGCCGGTCGCGTAGATGCGACCGTCGGGCCCCTGGCTGTACTCGAACGACGGCAGGCCGCGCAGCTCGCCGTCGGGCGAGTCGGACGCATGCTGCGCGCGCACCTTCATGTCGCGCGCCCACAGCTCGTGCTCGTCGGGCGCGTCGGTGCGCTGCGTCGTCGCCTCCGTCACCGCCGGGCGATCGGTCGGGCCGTCGCGCGTGCGTGGATCCGGAGAGCCACGCGCGGATTGCCCCGCGGCGCCGCCTTCGATCGGCCGCGGCCCAGCGCGCGCGACCTCCCCCGTCGTCACCGACGGTGTCGGAATCGCGGCATCGGGCCGCACGACCGGCCGGGCGACGGCCTGGTAGATCCGAAGCGATGCCCGAATCGCGTCCACGTCCGGGCTCATCGACCCGAAACGTGCCGGCTTGAGGGGCGCGGACGGGAATTTCGGCGCGGCCCGCTCGCGCACGGCCGCGGCCGGATCAATCGGCGATCCGACGCGGACCGACCGCCGGTCCGCGCGAGCACGCGACGCGCGTCACGGGACCATCGCCTTGGCGCGCTGCTCGAACTCGTCCTGGCTGATGCGCCCCTCCGCGAGCTCGAGCTCGAGGGCGGCGAGCGCCTCGGCGTGGGCGGCCTTCGCCTGCTCGATGACGGCCGTGTCGCCCGCGAAGGCCTCCTTGCCCTCGGCCTTCGCGGCCTTGAAGCGCGCCGCGAGCTCCTTCGCATCGAGGCCGCGCCCCTCGAGGAAGTACGCGTTCATCACCCGCCCGACGGCGTACGACGACGCGTACGCCGACGCGGCCCCGAAGGCGCTGCCCCACCCGGGGAAGACCTTCAGCAGGTTCGACAGCGCGATGCGGGCGCCGGTGCCGACGCCGAACCCCGCGAGCACGCCCTTGGCCTGGGCGGTGTCCATCTGCTGGCCCCACATCGCACCGATGTCGCGCGCGAGCCCGACCTGCAGGCCCGCGATGATGAGGTCGGTCGCGATCGACAGGCCCGGGAACGGGAAGGCGCCGAGCAGCGCCGACACGATCGCGCACTTGCGGGTCTCGGCGGTGATCTGGATCTCGCGCGCCATCGCGTCGAGCGTCGGCGTGGCGCCCGAGCTGCCGTACTCGCGGCCCATCTGGTGGCGCGGCAGGAAGAGCCGGGCGAGGTGCGCGTCCTGGGTCTCGTCGATGCCGAGCTTGGTGCGGATCTCGAGCAGCAGGCCGCGCTCGGGCGGCGAGCAATCGCCGTCGGCGCAGGCGAGCGCGTACACGGCCGAGTACGCGTTGTCGCGGGCCTCTTCGCTGACGAGCTGCGCGAGCACCGACGACACGTCGGTGGGCTCGTCGAACAGCCACTGCAGGGTGATCCCCTCGGGCAGCTCGATCTCGCCGAAGCTCGCCTCGAGCATCGCCCGCTCGCGTTCATGGAGCACACCATCGGCCTTGGCCATGCACACCAGCAGGCGCAGACTTGCGATGGATTCTTCGCGCGACAGGGACATCTTGGACTCCGCGCGAGCCGCATCGGGGCGCGCGCGGGCGGAGCATATCAGCCGCGCGCATCGAGGGCTGATGCAAACACGACGCCGCGCGCCGTCGCTGCGCGGGCGACCTGCGGACCGGTTTGCCGGGGCCGTCCGTTGACAAGGCGATCGGCCGCGCCGTAGCGTCGGCTACGGCGGGTCGCACACCGCCCCGGAGCCAAGAACGTGGAATCTCTCCAATCCTTCGACATGGATCTCGTGGTCACGTTCACGGCGGTGTTCGTCGCCGGGCTCGCCGCGGTGCTCGGCATCTGGATGGAGCGCGATCAGAAGAAGCCGCCGCGCTACGCGTGGGCCCTGTCGGCGCTGATCCTGCTCGCGACCTTCGTCAGCTTGATGCAGTCGTTCTTCGACAAGGCCGAGCAGGACAAGATCAAGGACGACATGGCGCGCCTGCTGACGACGATGGATCGGCTGGCGAGCGAGTCGGACGATCCTGCGCTGGCCGAGCTGGTGAAGAACGAGCTCAACGCGCAGAGCCGCAACGATCCCGACGTCGTCGCCCGCGTGGCGCAGCGCGTCAGTGACGAGGGCCGCGACGCGAGCGAGGTCCTCGGACGTCACCTCGACGCGGCGGAGGTCGAGAAGGTCACGCGCAAGGGCACGATCAAGGCCAAGGCGACGGAGAAGGTGGCCGAGGCCCCGAAGACCGACGAGGCGCCCAAGCGGGCGGCGCGGGCGACCGCCGATCGCGAGGACGCGAAGGAGACGACCGCTGCGCCGGCGCGACCGACCGCGGAGCGGGCGGTGCCGGAGCGCGCGGCTCCGGTGGTGCCGGTGCCGACGCCGACGCCGGGGACGCCGGTCGAGACCGCCGGGGCACCCACGCCGGGGCGCGCCGTGCCGGCGCGGGCGGACGCGAAGGCGGAGCCGGCGACGGTGGAGCCGGCGAAGCCGGGGGTGAAGCCGGTGGGGCGTAAGCCGGTGGCGAAGAAGCCGGCGGCGAAGAAGCCTCGCGGGCGGTAGTCGGGGGGCGGGCTTCGGGCTTCGGGCACGGGCACGGGCACGGGCACGGGCACGGAGCCGCGAGGAACGCTTTGCGTTCAACTCGCGGCTAGAAGCAACACTCCACCACCATCGCCGTGATGTTGTCCGTCCCGCCGGCTGCGTTCGCGCGGTCGATGAGCTCGGAGACCGCCTTCTCGAGGTCCTCGTGGCGGCGCGTGATGTGGTGGATCTCGTCGTCGGTCAACATCCCCGACAGTCCATCCGAGCACAGCACGAAGCGATCGCCGTCCTGCAGATCGACGCGCGAGATGTCGACGACGACGTTGTCACGCATGCCGAGCGCGCGCGTGATCACGTTCTTGTGGGGGAAGTTGCGCGCCTCCTCCTCCGTCATGTCGGGGCGCGCTTCCTTGTAGTCCTCGAGCAGCGAGTGATCGCGCGTGAGCTGGCTGATCGAGCCGTTGCGCAGGCGGTAGCACCGAGAGTCACCGACGTGCGCGACGAAGGCTTGGTCCCCCTTCACGATGAAGGCGACGATCGTCGTCCCCATCCCACGAAGATGCGGGTTCTTCCCCGCAGACTCGTGGATGCGCTGGTTCGCGAGTCGGATCGACGCGACCATGCGGTTCTCTGCATAGGACAAAGAAGCGTCGTAGCGGTAGGGCCACGTCGCGTCTTGATCTTTGCTGTGGCGATAGAACTCGCCCATCACCTCGGCTGCGAGCTTGCTCGCGACCTCGCCTGATGCATGACCGCCCATCCCGTCGGCGACCAAGAACAGCTGCTCGTCCTCGATCAACGCGAAGTAGTCCTCGTTGTGAGTCCTCTTCATGCCGACGTCGGTCTTGGCCGCGTATCGGATTCGCACCGTGCATGGCATCGTAGCCGAGTGCGAGTCGCCGCTCCAAGCGCCGATGTCGGCGATTTCGAACCAACGACGAATTTGGTTCCGGGCCGGCCGCCCGCTTCGTACTTGACATTTGCTCAGTACAGGGCGAAAACCGGGGCAAGGCCCTAGCGTGACGCCGTCTGCGAGTCCCCCACCCATCGCCGAAGTCCTCAGCATCGGGGACGAGCTGCTCGCAGGCGACACGATCAACACCAACGCGGCGTTCCTGGGGGCGCGCGCACGCGCGGTGGGCATCGAGGTCCGCAGCGTCGTGGTGCTGCGAGATCGCCTCGACGAGATCGTGGCCGCGACGCGGGCCGCGGTCGCGCGCAGCGCCGTGGTCCTCGTCAGCGGCGGCCTCGGCCCCACGACCGACGACCTCACGACCGAGGCGATCGCCCGGGCCGCCGGCTGCGCGCTCGTCCGCGACGCCGCGGCCGTGGCGCGCCTGACGGACAAGTTCCAGCGCTTCGGGCGGCCGATGCCCGAGGCCAACCTCAAGCAGGCCGACCGCCCCGATCTCGGCGAGTGGCTCCCGAACCCGATCGGCAGCGCCGAGGGCGTCGTCGTCGAGATCGATGGCGCGCTCGTGTTCGTGATGCCCGGTGTGCCGCGCGAGATGAAGATGATGATGCTCGAGCAGGTCGAGCCGCGCCTGCGGGCGCGCCACGGCCTGCAGCCGCTGCGACGACGGATGTACCGCACGCTCGGCATGGGCGAGTCGGCCCTGGCCGAGCGGCTCGAGCCCGTCATCGCCCGCGCCCGCACGCGCTCGCCCGGGCTCGCCGCGGTGTTCCTGCACTACCGCGCCTCGACGCCCGAGGTGTTCGTCGTGCTCGAGGCGCTCCACGACGCGGCGGGCAACGCAGCGACCGCCGAGGAGCTCGCCGGTCTCGACGCCGAGCTCGCCGAGGCGCTCGCGCCCGCGCTCTACGGCATCGGCGAGGCCGACCTCGCCACGCGCATCGTCGCCGCGGCGACGCGCGCCGGTCGTCGCATCGCCTTCGCCGAGTCGTGCACCGCGGGCCTCGCCTCGGCGCTGCTCTCCTCGGTCCCCGGCGCGTCGCTGTGCCTCGACGGCGGCGTCGTCGCCTACGACAACCGCATCAAGACGGCGCTGCTCGGGGTCGACCCGGCCCTGATCGCCGAGCACGGCGCGGTGTCCGAGCCGGTCGCGCGCGCGATGGCCGAGGGCGGCCGGCGATCGCTCGGGAGCGATCTCTGCGTCGCCATCACCGGCATCGCCGGCCCCGGCGGCGGAACCCCCGAGAAACCGGTCGGAGTCGTGCATTTCGCGATCTCCGACGGCGCCACGACCTCGCATCTGCGCCTGCAGCTGCGCGGCGACCGTGGCACGCTGCAGCGCTCCGCCGCGCTGTGGGCCCACAAGCTCCTGTGGGATCGCCTGCACGCCGCTGGTCTCGCCGGCCTCGAGTCCCTCGAGCCCGTCGTCACCGAATGAGCCCCTCCGCCCCAACCCCTGCCGTCCCCGAGGTCCCGCCATGTCCGCATCCGATCCCAAGCCACCCGTGACCCCCGCAAAGCAGCGCGACGCCGCGATCGTCCTGGCGCTGGCCACCATCGAGAAGCAATTCGGCAAGGGCTCGATCATGCGGCTGTCGGCGAACGGCACCCTGCCCGCCGGCGAGATCTCGGTGGTGCCCACGGGCTGCCTCGCCCTCGACGTCGCGACCGGCGTCGGCGGCCTGCCCCGTGGCCGCGTCATCGAGATCTACGGCCCGGAGTCCTCGGGCAAGACGACCCTCGCGCTGCACTCGATCGCCGAGGCGCAGCGGCTCGGGGGCGTGTGCGCCTTCATCGACGCCGAGCACGCCCTCGACGTCGGCTACGCCCGCAAGATCGGCGTGCGCACCGACGACCTCCTGGTCTCGCAGCCCGACTACGGCGAGCAGGCGCTCGAGATCTGCGACATGCTCGTGCGCTCGGGCGCCGTCGACATCGTGGTGGTCGACTCGGTCGCCGCGCTCACGCCCAAGGCCGAGCTCGAGGGCGAGATGGGCGACTCCCACGTCGGCCTGCAGGCCCGCCTCATGAGCCAGGCCCTGCGCAAGCTGACGGCGTCGATCTCCCGCAGCCGCACGATCGTCATCTTCATCAACCAGCTGCGCATGAAGATCGGCGTCATGTTCGGCAGCCCCGAGACGACGACCGGCGGCAACGCGCTCAAGTTCTACGCGTCGATGCGCCTCGACATCCGCCGCATCGGCGCGATCAAGTCGGGCGAGCAGGTCGTCGGCAACCGCACCCGCGTCAAGGTGGTGAAGAACAAGCTCGCCCCGCCGTTCCGCGAGGTCGAGTTCGACATCACCTACGGCGAGGGGGTCAGCCGCTCGGGCATGCTCGTCGACATGGGCGTCGAGGCGGCCGTCATCGAGAAGTCGGGCGCGTGGCTGTCGTACCGCGGCGAGCGGATCGGCCAGGGCCGCGACAACGCCAAGCAGTTCCTCACCGATCACCCCGAGACCGCTGGGCGCATCGAGGCCGAGCTGTTGGCCAAGCACAACATCGGCCTGCGTCAGACGGATCCCGCGGCCGCAGCCGCAGCCGCCACCGCGGCGAACGCCGCCGAGGCCCGGCGCGTCGCCGCCGAGGCGCCCAAGGCCGAGGCCGCCGCCGAGAAGGCCGAGAAGCCGGGCAAGCACGCCGACGACGACAAGCCCAACGGCCGCCCGCGCGCGCGCGCCTGATCGCGACTCGGGCCGGGCACCTGCGAGGTGCCCGCGCCGCTGTGCATCAGAACGCCGCCGCGAGGGCCTGCGCGACCGTACGGACGCGGTGCAGCGTGAGGCCGGGCTTGCGGCTGGCACCGGTGCGCGCGACCTCGGTGCCGTCCGACACGATCGCCGCGGTGAAGCCGAGCCGCTGCGCCTCGGCGAGCCGCAGATCGGTGCGCGGGGCCTGCCGCACCTCGCCGGCGAGGCCGACCTCGCCGAGCGCGATGAGCCCCGCGGGCAACGGCCGGCGCAGGTGACTCGACGCCACCGCCAGCAGCACCGCGAGATCTGCCGCGGGCTCGAACAAACGCATCCCGCCCGCGACGTTCACGAACACGTCGTGGTCGAGCACGTGGAGCTCGGCGTGGCGATCGAGCACCGCGAGCAGCATCGCGAGCCGGGCCGGATCGACGCCGACGCAGTTGCGCCGGGCCGGGCCGTACGCCTGCGCGAGCAGGGCCTGCACCTCGAGCAGCAGCGGGCGCGATCCCTCGAGGCTCGCGGTGATGCACGATCCGGCCGCGTCCGCGGGTCGCTCGGCGAGGAACGCCGCCGACGGGTTCGCGATCTCCCGCAGCCCGACCGACGTCATCTCGAAGACCCCGAGCTCGAGCGTCGAGCCGAAGCGGTTCTTGCTCGCCCGCAGCAACCGCAGCGCCCGCTCCTCGTCGCCTTCGAACGACAGCACGGCGTCGACGAGGTGCTCGAGCACGCGCGGCCCGGCGAGCTGCCCGTCCTTGGTGACGTGGCCGACGAGCACCACCGGCACCCCGTGCAACTTGGCGAAGCTGACCAGCTGCGCGGCGCAGGCCCGGATCTGCCCGACGTTGCCGGGCAGCCCCTCGGTGCTGTCGGTGTACACGGTCTGGATCGAGTCGATGATCACGGCCGCGAGCTCGCCGGCCACCGCGAGATCGCGTGCGGCATCGAGGGCGCGATCGCAGCGGGTCTCGGCGAGCAGCAGGAGGCGATCGTGGGCGGCCTCGAGCCGCTGCGCCCGCGAGCCGACCTGGGCCACGGATTCCTCGCCGCTCACGTAGAGCACGGCGCCGTGCGTGCGCGCGAGGCTGGCCCCGACCTGCAGCAGCAGCGTCGACTTGCCGATGCCGGGCGGCCCACCGACCAACACCACGCTGCCGGGCACGAGCCCGCCCCCGAGCACGCGATCGATCTCGCCGATGCCGCAGGCGACGCGCGGGGCCTCCTCGGTGGCCGCAGTCGACGTCGCGGGCACCGGCGCCGTGCCGGACGCGGTGAGCACCACGCGATCGGTCGGCGTGGGTCGCTCGTCGCGCTGCTCGATCGAGTTCCACGCGCCGCACTGCGAGCACTTGCCGTACCAACCACCGGTCGTGGCCCCGCACTCGCTGCAAACCCAACGCGCCGTCGACTTCGCCATGGGCGAACACTAGCGCGCCGATCGACGTCGTGCGAGACGGACCGCGCGGACACGTCGCCCGCGGACGCGCACCAAGGGCGCGATCACGACTGCGGCGCGACGGCGCCGCAGAGCGGCCCCGGCGCGGCCACGACGGACATCGCCGACTCGGACGCGGCGCGGTCGGGACAGGGCAGCGTCGCGAACGCGGGAATCCACGACTCCACGCGGGCGACGAAGCGCTGCGTCCGCTCCGGCAGCGGCTCACCGGCATCGATCCTCCGCTGCACCGCGACGTGCCCGAGCCCATAGCCCGCCAGCGCGAGCGCCAGATCGCCCTCGAAGATCTTCAGCAGCCGCGACACCAGCAGCGCCCCTGCCTCGACGTTGAACGCCGCGTCGTAGGGTCGGTTGGCCCGACCCAGGCGCTTCGCGAGCCCCTTGGACGTGGTCGGCATCAGCTGCATGAGCCCCGCCGCGCCACCAGGGCCGCGCGCCGCGACGTGGAACCGACTCTCGTGCCAGATGATCGCGTTCAGCACCCGGGGATCGACGCCGTGGCGCTGCGCAGCCCCGTGGACCAACGCCTGCACCGCGAGGATGCGCGGCAGATCCTCCGCGGCCCACGGGACCTCGACCGCCGCGGGCGGGGCCACGGGCTCGACCACGACCACCGGCCGCTCGGGCGGCGCCTCGATCTCGATCGACGGCGCTGCGGTCGGCGGAGTCACCGGCGGGGCGGGGCGACATCCCACCGACAACGAGATCCACAGCGTTGGCGAGGCCCAGCGACGCACGAGCGCGCCGAACGTACCCCGAGGGCGTCGCCGTCGCCAACCGCTGTCCCGCGACCGCCGCTTTGCACGGACGACGCCAACCGCCGTGCGCACGGAGACTCCGTCGCGATCTCGCGGAGTCCCGCCGCGATCACCACGACAGCGGATAGATCAAGTTCTTCGTCCCCGCCGCCGCGCACAACCCCTCGACCACGGGTCGCACGGCGTCGGTGACCACGAACTTGCGATCCTTGTAGACCTTGAACGGATGGCGATCGCGCAGCACGCCGTAGCGCGCGCGCTCCTTCTCGCCGAGCTGCGCGTTCAGAAGCGGCGAGAGCGGATCGTTACTGATCTCGTCGCGCACATCGATCGCCGCCGTGTCGCTGGCGAACATCACGACGAACTGCGGCGGCAACGACACGGCCTGCGGCAGGAACTCGGACCACGCCCGCGCGAGCGCACCGCCGCCGGGCTCGGCCACCCGATGCAGCGCGCCGTCGGTGGGGATCGCCCACAGCGCAGGCCCGATGATCCCTCGCTGCACCCGCTCGACGGTGACGCCCTCGAGCTCGTGCAGGCGCACGAAGAGCGTCTCGGCGTCGTACGTCGCGAAGCGATACACGGTGCCGCGCAGGGCCTCGGTGCCCTCGGCGACTTCGCCAGCCGCGTCGAGCTGCACGAGCTTGGCCGCCCACACGCTCGAGCGCTGCCACAGATCGATCACGACTCGCACGTAGCAACCATCGGCGAGCAGCTTGGTGAGCTCGACCTTGAAGCTCGCCCGCGACTGCTCGGGCTCGTGGCGGCGCAGCAGCACGCGGTGGCGATCGATCGGCGCCAACTCGAGCCCGCGGAGCATCTCGAAGTACCGCCGCTTGCGACCCATGCGGTCGAAGATCTCCGCCTCGCCACGCCGCGCGTCGAGCTCGGCCTGGCTGTCGAGCCGGACCAGCGCGTCGGCACCGACGTCGCGATCCGAGAGCACCCGCGTCAGGCTCGCGAGGTTGGGCAGGCCCGATCGCGCGTCGACATAGATCTCGTCGTACAGGCCGAGGTGGCTCTGGGCGTCGAGTGCCTGGAGCGAGCCGTCGAGGGGCTTGCGCTCGGGGAACGACTTGTTGATGCGCCCCGCGACGAGGGCCGCACGCAGCGCCGCGAGGTACGGCGTGACGACCGGCTCCCGCAGCGCCTGGGTGTGCAGTGCGACCAGCTCGCTCATCGGCGGCCCTGCCCGGCCGAGCTCACGCCGACGGCGCGCCGCCGCCGGCTTGCTGCTGCGCCTTGTGCCGCTTGGCCTTCTCGATCGCCGCCGCGATGCGCTCGTCCTCGATCTTGCGGCTCTCGGCGAGGTTGGTGTCGAGCATCTTCGTCGTGGTCTCGTCGAACGTCTCGAGCTCCTTGATGAGCGTGTCGAGGTTGCGACGGAAGAACACCTGCGTGTCGCTGACGAACTGCGTGGTCGCGTTCATCGATTGCGTCATGACATCGAGGCTGCGCTTGAGCTCGAGCATGACCACCGAGGCGTCGGCCGCGGTGCCGATGGCCTGGATCTGCGCCGACGCCATGTCGAGCTTGATCGACGCGGCCGTCGTGTACTGCGAGATGTCCTGGCCGAGGTTGCGGATCGTCTCGACGAGCTTGCGGGTGTTGTCCTTGAGGCTGACGTAGCGCTCCTCGGCGGCGCCGTAGAGCTGGAGGTTGGCCGAGTGCTGGGCGAGCAGCGCGCGGGCCTTGTCCTGCTTGGCCTCGAGGTCACGGAAGGCCACGCTGCCGGCCTCGACCGTCTGTTTCTCGGCCTCGATCGCATCGACGAGCTCCTTGAGCTCGAGCACGTAGTCGACCGCGGAGGCCTCGTTGCGGGCCATCTCGAGGATCTTCTGGTTGATCCGATCGATCTCCTTGTAGAGATCCTGCTCGGACTTCTTGAGCACGTCGACGTACTCGGCGGCCTCCTTCACCCGGCGCGAGCTGATCTGGTACTGCTGCTTGAGCAGCTCCTCGATCGACCGCTTGCTCAGCGCGATGTTGCGAAAGCCGGGGATGAAGCTGACGAGTTCCTTGAAGCCGGCCCAGAAGCCGCCGCCGGTCGCGGTGCCGTCGAGGTAGTCGCTGAACTTGCGGAGCTTGCCGACCTCGTCCGCCAGCGCGGACTGGATCTCGACGTTGCGCTCGCGCAACACCTTGAGCTCCTCGACCTTGCCGTTCTGGGTCTCGCGCTCCGCAGAGATGTTCTCTTCGAGCGACCGGACCGAGATGCCTTCACCCGAGTAGGTGACCTGGCGCTCGAGGGCACCGAGATTGAGCTTGCTTCCGGTTTCGGACATGGGGTCGGCCCGAGGGTGCCATGGCCCGGCGGCGCGGGGATGAAATCGGCGAGTTTCGCCAGCCATCGGCGAAACGGCGCCGCGACGCCCGCCCGGTCGGGGGGCCCGTCAGCGGACGCGGGCGTAGCGGGGCACGGCACGTACGGCCGTCTGCATGTCGTCGAAGGGCAGCGCGGCGACGTCGGCCCGCCGCGGGGTCGCGCGGGCCGAGCTCGGGCTCCGCGTCAGTGTGTGCCGGGCGACCGCACGCCGGCGCGGCGCCGGCTCCTCGACCAAGAGGATGACGTCGTCGTCGTCCAGCAGGATCTCGTCCGCCACGAACTCGATGTCCCCGATGCCCAGCGTGATGCGCCCCACGATCCACGAGTTCCCCGAACCCCCGCCGAGGTTCCCGGGCCCGCAGGCGCGGCGCGGGGGGAGGCTCCGGCCGGGGGGCGCCCAGCCGGAGAGGGGACCGGCATCAGGTCACGTACTTGATCATCAGGACGTTGGCGATGCGGTCGGCGAGCTCGGGCGAGATGTTCATGGTCTCGGCCATGGCGCCCAGGACCGCCTCTTCGCCGTCGTCGATCTCGCCGCTGGAGAGGGCGATGTCCATCGCCAGCAGGAAGGCCTTCTGCTTCAGCGCCTCGCTGCTGAGGTTCGTCAGCTCCTTCACGCGCGTCATCGCGCCGTGGAGCTTGACCGCCTTCTCGGCCTTCTCGTAGACCTCGTAGGCGTCGGCGTTCTTGAGCTCGGGCAGCGTGTTCGCGAACGCGCGCACGAGGTTGGTCTCTTCATACTGATCGTCGCCGTCGGCGAACGCGACGCACAGCATCGCCTCGAGCAGTAGCTGCTGATCGTCGACCTTGAGGGGCTGTTTCTTGAGTCTGTCGAAGAATCCCATGGGCGTTGCTCCTGCGCGGGTAGACGGGGGCTACCCGGAGTTGTTGCGCGAGCCCGCGACGATTTCTCGATCGTCACTTCCGCGACACCGACCGACACCGCCGAGGGTTCGGTCCCGGCGTCAGCAGGTCCGCACGAACGCCGCGATCGCGCCGTCGACCGCCGCCTCGTCGACCGCGAGCGACAGCCGCAGGTAACCGGGGGTCCCGAAGGCGACGCCCGGCACGACCACCGTCCGCGCCTCGACCAGCCGCTCGGTCAGCGCCACGTCGCCGCCCGACTCGTCGCGCAGGCGCGCCGGCAGCCGCGGGAACAGGAAGAAGCCAGCCTTGGGCTCGGGCACCTCGAAGCCGAGCTCGCGCAGCGCCCCGGCCATGCGCCGGCAGTTGCGGGCGTACACCGAGACGTCGACCCGGGCCTCGTTCGCGAGCAACAGCGGGAGCACGCGCTGCATCAACGCGGGCGCGTTGACGAAGCCGAGCACGCGCGTGCAGTACGACACCGCGCGCGCCAGCAGGTCGCGACCGGCGGCCCGCGGCGAGATCGCGAGGTAGCCGATGCGCTCGCCGGCGAGACCGAGGTCCTTCGAGTGACTCGTGACGAAGACCGTGTCGGGGTAGCGCGACAGCATCGACGGCACCGCGTCGCCCGCGTACACGAGGTCGCGGTACGGCGCGTCCTCGACGACGAGGATCGGCCGCGGCAGATCGCGGCTGCGCTCCGCGAGCACGACCGCGAGCGCGTCGAGCTCGTCCTCGCGGTAGATCGCACCCGTGGGGTTGTTCGGCGAGTTGAGCAGCAACCAGCGCGTGCGCGGGCCGATCGCACGATCGATGGCCGCGACGTCGAGCCCGAACTCCGGGCCGGTCGCGACGGGCACGAGGATCGCCCCGACCGTGGCGCAGTAGGCCTCGTACTCGGAGAAGTACGGCGCGGGGACGACGACCTCGTCGCCGGGATCGAGGGTCGCCTGCGCGAGCACGTTCAGGGCGCCCGCTGCGCCCACGCTCATCGTGATGTCGTTGGGCTCGAACGCCACACCGTAGCGTCTGGCCTCACGCGCCGCGACGAAGGCACGGACCTCGGGGAATCCCGCGTTCGTCATGTAGCGGTGCATCCCGCTCGGCTCGTCGGTGAGCAATCGGAGCACGGCCTCTCGCCACGCGCTGGGCGGCTCGAGGCTCGGATTCCCGAGCGAGAGGTCGTAGACCGGCTCGGGCGACGCGCGGCGGAGCTGGCCCGCGAGCTCGAACATCCGGCGGGTCCACGACTCGCGCGAGGCGAGCAGCGTGGTCGCCACGCGCCGCGACAGCGGGCCGCGCACGCCATCGACGCCCGCGGCCGCCGGAGCGCTGCTTCCCCGAGCCGCGCCCGAGCCACCGTGGGCCACGTCGTCCGCCACCGGCCGCACCCTATCAGACCGACTGCGCGTCGGGGGCCCGCGGAGCGTGGCCACGGCGGCGAACCGCGGGCGCGCCGCGCCGCGGATGCGAGTCGCCACACGCGCGGCCGGCTTCGGGTCGCGCAACGCCTGGTTCCGTGCGATACCCTCACGCGCCGAACACGACCTCGCGCACCGCGCCGACCACTGCCCGGCGGCCCGTTCTGCGCGATGGCGAGCCCATCGGCGGCCCCATCGATGGACACCGAGCGTTCCCTCTCGAGCCACAACATCGCGTTCCTCGAAGCCCTCTACGAGGAGTACGAGCGCGACCCGAGCGCTGTCGACCCGCAGTGGCGCGACGTGATCGAGCGCGAGCGAACGCGCCCTCGCATCGCCAACGGTGTCTCGCGCCATGGCGTCGGCGACGACGACCGCGCCGAGCGCATCGCGGTGCAGTCCGCCGCCGATCGACTCATCGAGCACTACCGGCTCATCGGTCACATGCGCGCGCAGGTCGATCCCCTCGGCCGGCCGCGCCCCGAGCAGACCGCCGCGCTCGACCTCGAGTACTTCGGGCTCGCGCCCCAGCACCTCGGCCGCACGCTCGACTCGGGGATGCTGTTCCCGGGCCGCACCGAGGCCACGCTGGGCGAGATCCTCACCCGGCTGAAGAACACGTACACGCGCCGCATCGGCGTCGAGTACTGGCAGATCAACGACGTCGAGCAGCGCAACTGGCTGCGCGAGCGGATGGAGTCGACCGAGAACGAGGTCATGCCGTCCGCGGCCGACCAGCTGTACCTGCTGCGCTCGCTGACCCGCGCCGACGCGGTCGATCGGTTCCTCCACACCAAGTTCATCGGCGCCAAGCGGTTCTCGATCGACGGCGCCGAGAGCATCATCGCCCTGCTCGAGACGCTGGTCGAGGACGCCGGCCTGCTCGGCGTCGAAGAGATCATCTTCGGCATGGCCCACCGCGGGCGGCTCAGCGTGCTGCTGACCCTGCTCGGCGCGACGCCCTCGCAGGTGTTCTCGCGCTTCGCCGGCGGCGAGGATCCGCTGGCGACGCTGGGCTCGGGCGACGTCAAGTACCACCTCGGCTCGTGGCGCGACTACACCACGCGCGCCGGCAAGGCGATGTACCTCGCGCTGGCGTTCAACCCCAGCCACCTCGAGGCGATCACGCCCGTCATCGGCGGCCGCGTGCGCGCGAGCCAGGAGCGCCACCCCGCCGGCCGCGCCAACGCGGTGCTCGGCGTGACGCTGCACGGCGACGCGGCGTTCATGGGCCAGGGCGTCGTCGCCGAGACCCTGAACCTCTCGCGGCTGCGCGGGTACGCCAACGAGGGCTCGATCCGGGTGCTGATCAACAACCAGATCGGCTTCACGACCAACCCCGAGGAGGCCCGCTCGACGATCTACCCGACCGCGGTCGCCGACATGCTCAACGTGCCGGTGTTCCACGTCAACGGCGACGACCCCGAGGCCGCCGCGTACGTGGCCAAGCTCGCGATCGAGTTCCGGCAGCGGTTCGCGCGCGACGTCATCATCAACCTCGTCTGCTACCGCCGGTACGGCCACAACGAGGGCGACGAGCCGACGTTCACGCAGCCACGCATGTACGACATGATCGCCAAGCGAGCGCCAGTGCTCGAGCAGTACCAGCGCCGGCTCATCGATCGCGGCACCGTGAGCCGCGAGCAGTGCGAGGCGATGGAGGCGGAGTTCCGCCACGAGTTCGAGCAGGCCCTCGCCGAGATCAAGGAGAAGGGCCCGCAGCCCCTGCGCTCGCCCATGCACGGCGTGTGGCAGAACTACGTCGGCGGCCCCGAGTCGCCGGCGCACGACGTGCCCACGGCGATCGACGACGAGACCGCGAGGCGCATCGGCCACGCGCTGACCACCGTTCCGCCCGGCTTCGCGATGCACCCCAAGCTGACGCGCTTCGTCGCCGAGCTCGGCGAGATGGCCGCCGGCCAGTCGCCGGTGAGCTGGGCGATGGCCGAGCACCTCGCGTACGGCTCGCTGGTGTTGCAGGGCTACCACGTGCGGCTGTCGGGGCAGGACAGCATCCGCGGCACCTTCACACACCGCCACGCCGGCTACGTCGACGGCGTCACGGAGACGCGCTACTTCCCGCTGCAGCACATCGCGCCCAACCAAGGCCGCTTCCACGTCCACAACAGCCCGCTGTCCGAGTTCGCGGTGATGGGCTTCGAGTTCGGCTACAGCCTCGCCGCCCCCGACACGCTGGTGATCTGGGAGGCGCAGTTCGGCGACTTCGCCAACGGCGCCCAGGTGATCATCGATCAGTTCGTGTCGAGCTCCGAGGACAAGTGGAACCGCCTCTCGGGGCTGGTGCTCATGCTCCCGCACGGGTTCGAGGGCCAGGGCCCCGAGCACTCGAGCGCGCGACTCGAGCGCTTCTTGCAGCTGTGCGGCGAGGACAACATGCAGGTGTGCAACCTCAGCACGCCCGCGCAGCTCTTCCACGCGCTGCGCCGCCAGACGCTCCGACGTTGGCGCAAGCCGCTCATCTTGATGTCGCCCAAGAGTCTGCTCCGCACGCGCGCCTGCTTCTCGCCGCTCGCGGAGATCACGAACGGCGCCTTCCACCGCGTGATCGACGACGCGACCGTGGATCCGGCGAAGGTCCGCCACATCATCACCTGCGCCGGCAAGGTCTACTACGACCTGCTCGCCGGCCGCACCGCGCGGGGCCGCGACGACGTCGCGATCGTGCGGGTCGAGCAGCTGTATCCGTTCCCGCGCGCCGACCTCTCGGCGGCGCTGGCCCGCTACCCGCACGCGACGACGCTCGTGTGGGCGCAGGAGGAGCCGTCGAACATGGGCGCGTGGCCGTTCACGCGCCTGCAGCTCGGCGAGGCCACCGGGGGGCGGCTGCAGCCGCGCTACGCCGGTCGGGCCGAGAGCGCGAGCCCGGCCACCGGCTCGCTCGAGAGCCACGAACTCGAACAGAAGATGATCCTCGACGAGGCATTCGCGTGAGGCAGAGCCGATGACGATTCAGATCCGTGTTCCGCAAATGGGCGAGTCGGTCACCGAAGGGGTGATCTCGCGATGGTTGAAGGCAGAGGGCGACGCCGTCGCCGTCGACGAGCCGGTGGTCGAGGTCGAGACCGACAAGATCACCGTCGAGGTCCCGGCGCCCGGCGCTGGCGTCCTCGCGCGGCAGACCGTCGCCGTCGGGGCCACCGTCGGCGTGGGCCAGGCCCTCGGTGAGATCGACGAGACCGCGAAGCCAGCCGCCGGCAACGGTCGGCCCGCCGCGGCAGTCGCCGCGCCGGCCGCGGCCGCCGCCAACGATCCCGCGGCAGGCCCCGCGGCGCGCCTCGAGGCCGCGCGCACGGGCGTCGACATCGCCCAGGTCGCCGGCACCGCCCGCGGCGGGCGCATCACCAAGGACGACGTCGTGCGCGCGACGGCACCCGCCCAGGTCGCGCCGGCCCCTGCGCCGCGGCCCGCCCCCGCGCCGGTCCCCGTCGTCGTCCGCCGCTCGGGCGAACGCGAGGAGCGCAAGCCCATGTCGCCGCTGCGTCGGCGCGTCGCCGAGCGTCTGCTCGACGCCCAGAACAACTACGCGATCCTCACGACCTTCAACGAGGTCGACATGTCGGCGGTGATGGCCCTGCGCGCCCGCTACAAGGAGAGCTTCGAGAAGCGCCACGGCGCGCGGCTCGGCTTCATGTCGTTCTTCATCAAGGCCGCGATCGAGGGGCTGCAGGAGTTCCCGATCGTCAACACCGAGGTCGACGGCGACGACATCGTCTACAAGAACTACTACGACATCGGCGTGGCGGTCGGCGGCGGCAAGGGCCTCGTCGTCCCGATCATCCGCGACGCCGACAAGCTGTCGTTCGCCCAGATCGAGCAGCAGATCGCCGCCTACGGCGAGAAGGCCAAGGCCAACAAGCTCACCCTCGACGAGCTGACGGGCGGCACCTTCACGATCAGCAACGGCGGCGTGTACGGGTCGATGCTGTCGACCCCGATCCTCAACCCGCCGCAGACGGCGATCATGGGCCTGCACAACATCGTCGAGCGACCGGTCGCGATCGACGGCAAGGTCGAGATCCGCCCGATCATGTACGTGGCGCTGAGCTACGACCACCGCCTGCTCGACGGCCGCGAGGCGGTGCAGTTCCTGGTCCGCATCAAGCAGTGCATCGAGCACCCCGAGCGCATGCTGCTCGAGGTGTAGCGGTCAGCGCTCGAGGCCCGCGCGCCAGGCCGTGACCTCGGCGGCGCGGGCGGCCCAGTCGCCGCCCGCCTTCGTGTACAGCGCGTGGGCCCGGTCGGCGAGCGCGTCGACCTCCGTCGTGCGGCCGTGGAGCTCGGCCAACGAGATCGCGAGGCCCCACGACGTGTCGGCGAGCTCGATGTCGTCGCCGCCGTGCTCGGCGCGTAGCGCGAAGGCGCGGCGGAACAGCGGCACCGCGCGGGCGTGGTCGCCCTGCTTCGCGGCGATGCGCCCGAGCTCGGCGTGGGCGAGCGCGAGATCGGGGTGATCGGGCCCGAGCCGCGCCGCCATGCGCTCGATCCCGTCGCTCAGCAGCGCGCGCGCGCCGTCGAAGTCGCCCTGCTTGACCCGGACCATCGCGAGGTTGGTGCCGACCAGCGCCGTCGACGGGTGGTCGGGGCCGAACCCGTGGCGGACGCGATCGTAGGCGAGGCCGTAGTAGCGCGCCGCGTCGTCGACCCGCTCGAGGTGGTCGTAGAGCACCCCGAGGTTGTTGGCGATCGTCGCGACGAGTAGATCGTCGTCGGGCTGGGTCCGCATCGCGTTGTCGAGTGCGGCCAGGTGGGCGGCCTCGGCCTGCTCGGGCGAGCCGGCGTGGAACCACGCCGATCCCAGGTTCGTATAGAAGTGACTGAGGCGCGGCTGGGCGCCGGGCCGCGACGCGCGGGCCACGTCGATCGCCCGCTGGCAGGCCTCGACGGCCAGCGCCGTCTGCCCGCGATCGATCTCGACGTGGCAGATCGCGTTGAGCGGCCGCAGCAGCGCGGGGTGGTTCTCGCCGTGGTCCTCGAGCTCGACGGCGAGGGCCTCGCGCAGCGACACGATCGCCGCATCGACGTGCCCGAGATTGGCGTCGGACAGGCCGATGTTCAGCAGCGTCGAGCCGACGCCGTCCGAGGTGCCGGGCTGGCGCACGCGATCGTTGGCGAGCAACTCCTCGAAGATCCGCTTGGCCTCGGCGAAGTCACCGTGGTGGTACGCGATCTGTCCGCGGCTGTTGAGCACCGCCGACGCGAGGGACGCCTGGCGGCTGGACGCGCGGGCGAGCGCGGCCGTGGCGTGGTCGATCCAGCGCAGCGCATCGTCGTGGTCGCCGCGCTCGGACATCAGCACCGCGAGGCCGAGGGCGGCGGTCACGGCGACCCCGTGGTTGTCCGAGGCGAGCGCGGCCGCGAACGCGGCGTCGAACCGAGGCATCGCGGCGGTCGCGTCGCCGTCGCGCTCGAGCACCCGCGCCGCGATCGCGTGCGACTCGGCCGACAGCCACGGTGCGTCCAGCTCGGTCGCGCGCGCCGAGGCCCCATCGGCCGCCTCGAGCGCCGCCTCGTCGCGCCAGGCGTCCGCCGCGACGCGGGCCCGCGCGACCTCGGCACCGAGCGCGTAGATCTCGTCGCGGTGCGCAGGGTCGATCGGCGGACCCCACGACTCGGTGGTGCACGCCTCGACCGCGGGCAGGCGCGACGCGGCCTCCGAGGCGTGCTCGACCAGCGCCGCGTCGGCCCGCTCGAAGAGATCGAGCAGCCCCGCGAGCTGCTGGTGCGCGAGGTGCAAGCAGAGCTGCCGCGTGCCGAGCTCGGCCACAGCGAGCGTGCCCGCGGCCTCCATCTCGCAGGTCGATCGCTCCGCCTCGCGCAGCGCGGACGCGTGTGCGTCCACGAGCCCGCGCGCGCGAGCGAACTCGTCGTTGGCGAACGGGGCCAGCGTCGCGGCGAACGCCGCCTCGACGGCCTTGGCCCGCTCGTCGTTCCACAGCACCTCGGCGCGCTCCTCGACCTCGCCGCAGTAGTCGCGTCCGCGCTCGGGATCGTCGGCGGCGAACCTCGACGCGAGCCACGGCAGCGAGGCGACGATCGCCGCCGGCACCAGGCGTCGCGGCCACCGCCACGGGTCGCGCTCGAGCTCGGCGAGCAGCGCGTCCACGCTGGGGAAGCGCGCCGACGGGGATCTCGAGAGGCCGCGCAGCACCGCCCGACGCACGCGCAGCGGGACCACGCCGATCGTCGGCGGGCTGCGGAGCTCACCGGCCGTCACCGCCGCGGCCAGGCGCGCGACGTCGCTGCCCGCGAACGGCCGCGCGCCCCAGAGCGCCTCGTACAGCGCGACGCAGTAGCTGAACTGATCGGCGCGGGCGTCGGCCGCCGCGCCCGCGAACACCTCCGGGGCCATGTACGCCGGCGTGCCCACCAGAGCCCCGCTGCGCGTGGTCGCCAGGTCGTCGGTCGACACCCCGACCGACGCTTCGAGCGACGGACCCGCGCTCCCCTGCCGCACCTCCCCCTCGATCGCCGCGTGGCCGAAGTCGCTGACGCGCGCGCGACCGTCGACGCCGAGCAGCACGTTGGCGGGCTTGAAGTCGCCGTGCACGAGGCCCGCCGCGTGGGCGGCCGCGAGCCCGCGCCCCGCGGCGATCCACGGCGCGAGCCCCTCGCCCCCCGACGCCCGGACGCCGACGAGCGTGTCGCCCTCGACGTACTCCATCACCATGTACAGCCGACCGTCGTGCTCGCCGACGTCGTGGATGCGGATCACGTTGGGGTGCGCGAGGCGAGCGAGGGCCTGCGCCTCGGCGCGCACCCGCGCCCGCTGCTCGGTCACCTCGGCCGCGAGGAACTTGATCGCGACCTTGCGCCCGAGCTCGGCGTCCCACGCCGCCACCACCACGCCGGTGGCCCCGCGCCCCACGGTCGCGAGCACGAGGAAGCGCCCCACCGCCGTGCCGTCCGCGATCGACCACGTGGTCGCGCCGTCGGGCAGCGTGGTCTCGGTCGATGCGTCGAGCGCGACGTCGGGGGTCAAACCCAGCCAGGGTACCACCGTTGGCGCCGCTCCGGCCGCGCCGGCGCTACAGCCCCGTCAGCGCGGCGAGTCGATCCATGATCGCGCAGTTCGCCTCGGCGATGCGCTCGTCGATCTCGCCCCAGCGCTGCCCGGCCTCGAAGCCGCGGGCCGCATCGTCGCACTGCACGAGACCCATGTTGATCTGATGGCTGGGATCGGCCGCCGTGTAGCGGTCGCTCCACGCGTGCCAGGACGCGCCGAGCACGTACGGGTGCGACGCGAACTGTTCGATCTGCTGGCCGTAGTACGCCCCGCGTTGGATCTGATCGTCCACCCCGTCGGTGTTCGGCACGAACGCGTTCGAGCCGCCGAGGTTCGACCAGCCGTCGATCCGGGCGCGTACGCTGAACTCGCTGACGATGATCGGCAGGCCCGATCGCTCGTGGAGCTTGGCGAACCCGTCGCCGAGCCACGGCTCGGAGAACGTCGCGGCCCCGTCGTAGACGTTGACCGCGATGAGATCGAAGCCGGCGTCGCCCTCGCGCGCGAACAGATCGTAGGGGCAGTACACGACGTCGCCGTCGGTGGGCACCGGGACGTCCGGCGCCTCGGCCCAGTGGTCGGGGTCGGCGCTGCTCGCCGGCGCCCAGAACCGATGGCTGCTCGAGTTGCCGAGGGCGAGGCGCGGCGTCGTGATCAGGTGATCGGGATCGGTCGCGCGGATGGTCTCGGTGGTGACCGCGATCCACCGGCGCAGCAGCACGTCGTGGGTGAAGCGCTGGAGATCCTCGCGGCACGTCAGGTTGCAGTCGTGCGCGTAGGGGACCGGACGACCGGGCCCGGTCGCGATCGCGTCGAAGTCGGCGTAGCTGGCCTCCCACGCGGCGTCGAGCGCGTCGATGCTGCCGTAGCGTTCGCGCAGGAACGCCAGCAACGCATGGGGCGCGCACGCGGGCGCATCGAGGCTCGAGCCCTCGGGGCACGGCGACCAGATCCACCGCCGGAGGTCGCGGACCCCGGAGGCGCCGTGCCCCGGATGATCGAACAACCCGGTCTCGTTGCCGAGGAACCACATCTGCAGCCGTGGGTTGCCCACGCGCGGCGCGACGTCCTCGGCGACCCGCTGCTCGAGATCGTCGAGGAACGCGGGGTTGAACGGGTCGCCGATGCGGGCCTCGGCGAAGCCGCCGCGCAGCACCATGCCGTTCTCGTCGGCGAGGGCCCAGTCGTCGCTGCGGGCGTCGACCGTCAGCACCTGTCCGAAGGGCGCCCCGGCCCCGCCGTCTTCGGTCGAGCGGATCATCCACGAGTCGCCGCCTCGGTCGTCGAAGTCGTTGGTGTCGCTGAAGCCGCCGACCGAGTTGAAGCAGTACGGCGACGCGTTCGACTCGCCGCCGCTGCTGCCCGTCGACAGCCGGGCCCACTCGACGTTCGCGGCGGTGCTGGGATCGGTGCGACGGATCCACCGCTGCACGATCCCGTCGCAGGTCTTGTCGCGCATCACCGTGTTGACCCCGAGCCAGAACACCCGCTCGCCCTCGGGCGACACGAGCCAGGTGCGTGCGCTGTCCTCGGGGCTCTCGAGGTGCCACACCGCGGGCGCCTCGGGCACGCCGACGTCGGGCTCGTCGAGCGCGCCCGAGCTGCTGCCCGGCGCATCACCGCCGTCGCCCGTACTCGCGCCGCCCGTGCTCGCGGCGCTGGGGTCGATCACGCCCGTGCTCGCGCCGGTGCTGGTGTCGCCGGGCGCGCCATCGACGTCGGTCGCGTCGGACCCTCCGCCGCAGGCCACGGTCGCGGCCATGACGAAGGACGAGGTGCAGGAAGACGCGAGGGTCGACAGGTTCGGGCGCCGCACGCCGGAACGACGGCGCGCGCCGCCGATGTGCTCGGCCCGCGCGGAGAAGTCGGCCCCCGCGGGCCCGCAGGGCCGAGAATTCGCCCGATCCAGCGCGGGCGCAGGCGCCGCGGCGCGTGGTACCGTCGCGCCCGACCATGGGCATGTTCTCGCGCAAGCGCCTCTCGACCCTGATGGAAGAGACCTCGGTCGAAGGCGGGCACACGCTGCGACGCACCCTGACCGCCAGCAACCTCGTGTTGCTCGGCATCGGGGCGATCATCGGCGCCGGCATCTTCGTCCTCACCGGCACCGCGGCGGCCAACCACGCCGGGCCCGCGATCGTCATCTCGTTCGTGCTCGCCGGCATGGGGTGCCTGTTCGCGGGCCTCTGCTACGCCGAGTTCGCGTCGATGATCCCCATCGCCGGCAGCGCGTACACCTACGGCTACGCCACGCTCGGCGAGCTCGTCGCGTGGATCATCGGCTGGGACCTCATCCTCGAGTACCTCTTCGCCGCGTCGACGGTCGCGGTCGGGTGGTCGGGCTACGTGGTCGCGTTCCTGCACCGGCTCGGCGTCGATCTGCCCGTGTCACTCACGACGGCGCCGTACACCGTCGAGGGCACCTCGGATCTCGTCGCCACCGGCGCGATCCTCAACGTCCCCGCCGTGCTCCTCGTGCTGCTGTTGACCGGACTGTTGGTCGTCGGCATCCGCGAGTCGGCGACGGTGAACAACATCATCGTGTTCGTGAAGCTCGCGATCGTCCTCTTGGTGATCGGCTTCGGCGCGACCTACGTCGACCCCGCCAACTGGTCGCCGTTCATCCCCGAGGCCAACGACAAGGGCCAGTTCGGCTGGAACGGCATCGCCGCGGGGGCCGGCGTCATCTTCTTCGCGTACATCGGCTTCGACGCGGTCTCGACCGCCGCGCAGGAGGCGAAGAACCCCCAGCGCGACCTGCCGATCGGCATCCTCGGCTCGCTGGCGGTGTGCACCGTGCTGTACATCCTGATGGCGCTGGTGATGACCGGCATCGCGCCGTACCACGAGCTCAACGTGCCGCACCCCGTCGACGTCGCGGTGTCGAAGGCCGGGCCGGCGCTGAGCTGGCTCGCGATGCTGGTCGACATCGGCGCCATCGCAGGGCTCGCGTCGGTGGTGCTGGTGATGCTGATGGGCCAGCCGCGGATCTTCTTCGCGATGGCCCGCGACGGCCTGCTGCCGCCCGTACTCGGCCGCGTCCACCCGCGCTTCGCGACGCCGCACGTCGCCACCATCGTCACCGGTCTGGTCGCCGCCGTGGTCGCGGGGCTGTTCCCGATCGGCCTGCTCGGCGAGCTCGTGTCGATCGGCACGCTGTTCGCGTTCGTGATCGTCTGCGCGGGCGTGTGGGTCCTGCGTCGGCGCGACCCCGGGGCCAAGCGGGCGTTCCGCACCCCATGGGTGCCGCTCGTGCCGATCCTCGGCATCGGCACCTGCGGCTACCTGATGATCGGCCTGGGCCAAGGGACGTGGCTCCGCCTACTGGTGTGGTTGGCGATCGGCCTGGCGATCTACTTCGGCTACGGTCGGCGCCACTCCAAGCTCGCCGCCGAGCCTTGAGTCGTCGACGCAACCAACGCGAAGACCCCGACGGCCGCCGCGGCGCATCGGGGTCCCGCACACTTCCCGCCCGTCACGTCGCCGAGAGCTTCTTCTTGAGCTCCTCGAGCTGCGCGTCGATCTCGGCGGCCTTCGAGTCGTCGACCTCGCCGGCGTCCTCGCCGAGATCGTCGTCGGCCGGAGGCGGCGGGTTCGAGTTCGCCGCCGAGCGCGGTGCACCGGCACCACCGCCGCCCGCACCGATCGCGCGCCGCTCCTCTTCGCCGGAGGCGAGCGCCATCCGCTTCTTCAGCGCGGCGAGCTCGTCGTCGACGTTGCCGGCCGACAGCGCGCGGAACTGGGCCTCCAGCGAGGCCTCGGGCAGCGCGCCGCCGATCTCGGCGGTGGCCTCCGCCTCGGCCTCGATCTGCGTCACGCGATCCGACATGCGCTCGAAGGTGTCGAACGCCGAGGTCGAGTTGATGTTGCTGAGCGTGTCGTTGATCGTGCGCTGCGCCTCGGCCCGCTTCTGCCGCGAGACCAGGATGTTGCGCTTGCGCTTGGCCTCTTCGATCTTCGCGTCGAGGCCGCGCAGGGCGTTCTTCAGCTGCTCGACCGAGGCCTTCTGCGCCTCCCATTGCTGACGCAGGGTCTCGGCGACCTCCTCGTGCTCGGACTTCCGCGCGAGCGCGGCGCGGGCGAGGTTGTCGTCGCCGGCCTTGATGGCCAGCATCGCCTTCTTCTCCCACTCGAGGGCCTTGGCCGCCTCGGTCTCGTACTGCTTCTTCAGCCGCTTCTCGTCGGCGATCGCTACCGCGACCTGCTTCTTGGCCTCGACCAGCTGGGTCTTCATGTCGACCAGCACCTGGTTGAGCATCTTCTCCGGGTCTTCTGCCTTGTTGATCAGCTCGTTGATGTTGGAGCGGATCAGCGTGCCCAGCCTCGAGAACAAACCCATGTCATGCGCTCCTTCCGGCGACGGTCGCCGCACCGTTGACTCCACGCGCGTGCACGAGCGGAGCGATCCTGTCGATATGGTTGTCGAGCGCCATGCACATGTCTTCGACCATCGCTTGGAACTCGTTGAAGTCGAGGTTCTCGAGCTGCTGCGCGCCCGAGAGGACGATCTGGTCGCCCTGCAGCGCGTAGGCGCTGTGCATCAGCTCGGCGTTGAGCTCGAGCAGCGTCCGGAACAGCCGCTCGGGCTTGTCGGTCTGCGGCTGGACCTCGAACATGGGGATCGAGAACAACACGATCGGGGCTTCGATGGCCACGCCGATCGGCGCACGGTGGGCGCCCTCGGGGTGCAGGACCCAGGTGCCCTCCCCGACTTGCTCGTACGGGAGGCCCATCTTGATCAGGTAGGAGTCGAGTTCTTCGGTGCTTGCCATCGAGGTGCGCCCTTGCTGCGCGTGGGCCCGCGAAGGGAATTTCACGGGGGTGGAACGTCGCGCGACCGCCCACGCGGAGCCGGCGCGGTGGGGTGCTGCCCCAAGGTGCCGATGCTGGTCGGAGGACCCGCATCAGGATAACGCGCCGCGGGCTCGATCGCTCGTCGCCACGGCACCTTCGCGGCCAACCCAGGCCCTCTGGGGATCATTTCCCGACGGCCCCGGCCGCGCGCGGGCGCGGGCGGCCACACGGACGCGGGTGGCCGGGCCGCGCCGACCGCTCGCGGTTCGATCGCGACCGCTCGGGCCGACACTCCGCCCCCCGCGCCCCCCGGGCCTTCCGCGGCCCGCGGCGCCGTGGTATCCCGCAACACGAAGATGGTGGATTCGCCGCCCCGCGACCGGCTGCCGCGTCATGTCGGCATCATCATGGATGGCAACGGCCGCTGGGCGCGTGCGCGGGGGCTGCCGCGCGAGGACGGCCACGAGCGCGGCGCCGACTCGGTGCGCACCGTCGTGCGAGCCGCCCGCAAGGTCGGGGTCGAGGCGCTGACGCTGTTCGCCTTCTCGTCACAGAACTGGGACCGGCCCCACGAGGAGGTCTTCCACCTCATGGAGCTGCTGCGCCGCTACCTGGTGCAGGAGCGCGAGGAGATCCTCGGCAACGGGATCCGCCTCGTCACGGTCGGTGACTCGGAGCGGCTACCGCCGTACGTGCGCGCCCCGCTGGTCGAGCTCATGTCGGCCTCGGCCGAGAACCGCGACATGGTGCTGTGCCTGGCCCTGTCCTACGGCGGCCGCGAGATGCTGACCAAGGCCGTGCGCGAGATGTGCCGCGCCTCGGTCGCCGGGCGGCTCGAGCCCAACGACATCACGGTCGAGACCGTCGAGTCGTACCTCGACTCGGCGCGCATCCTGCCGCCGCTGGATCTGCTCATCCGCACCAGCGGCGAGCACCGCATCTCCAACTTCTTCCTCTGGGAGACCGCGTACGCCGAGCTGCACTTCACCGAGAAGATGTGGCCGGAGTTCGACCGCGACGACCTCATGATCGCGCTGCAGGACTTCGCGAGCCGAGAGCGTCGCTTCGGGCAGACCTCCGAGCAGGTGAGCCGTCCCGCCGCCACCGGCGAAGGCGACCCCGGCCTCGACTAGAGATCCGCGATGCGCGACTTCCTGACGCGGTTCGCGACCGCAGTGCCCCTGGTCGCGGCGCTGCTCGTCGCGATCCTGCTCGACCCCACGCCGTGGAGCGTGGTCGCGTTCGCGGCGGTCGTCGCGATGCTCGCCCTCGACGAGTACCTGCGGATGGCGCTGCCCGTGCGCGACGAGGATCGGGCCGTGGGCCTGCGCATCGCCGCCGCGCTGTCCGCCGCCGCGATCGTGGTCGCCCCCGGGATCTGGGGCGTGGCCGCGCTGGTGCCCGCGCTCGCGGCCTCCGCCGTGGTCGTATCGTTCGTCGTGCTCGGCCGCACCGCCGCGCTCGAGTCCGCGGGGCGGCACCTCGGTGTGGTGCTCTCGGGCCTCGTCTACGTGCCGGTGCTCCTCGCCCACCTGCCGCTCATCAAGATCGGCGGCGCGCCCAACCTCCTCGTGGTCACGCTGTGCACGGCGTTCTTCGCCGACACGGTCGCGTACATCTTCGGCCGGCTGTGGGGCAAGCGGAAGCTCTACCCCGCGGTGAGCCCGAAGAAGAGCGTCGAGGGGGCGTTCGGCGGCATCGTCGGCTCGGTCCTCGCGACCGTCGGCGTCGGCTCGCTGTGGACCGTGCCCGAGCTCCCGATCGTCTCCGCGGTGGTGCTCGGCGTGCTCGCCAGCGTGTGCGGCCAGGCCGGCGACCTCGTCGAGTCCATGATCAAGCGCACCTACGGCGTGAAGGACTCGGGCAAGCTTCTGCCCGGACACGGCGGCATGCTCGACCGCATCGACGCGCTGCTGTTCGTCTCGCCCGTCGTGTACTACTTCGTGCTCTTCGGCGGGCTCTCGCTCGCGCCGAAGTGACGCGGACTCAGCCGTCGCGACCGGCCGGCAGGGCCTTCATGCTCTTGTGCCGCGCGTAGTAGTAGCCGCCGGCCGCCGCCCCGCCGAGGACGAGGATGGGCCAGAAGAACGTGGCGACGATCGCGGTCGCCACGCCCGAGCCGACGCCCGTCACGGCGGCCGCCGCCACCGACTGGCCCGTGGACGCCCGCTTCTTCCGCGCGAAGAGGTACGTACCCGCGGCCACCGCACCACCGACGAGAAATGTGATCACCATGGGGTCCTCCGGCTGCCGAGGGACCAGTATAGGCGACAATTCATTTCTCGCCCGCCACCGCCGCCCAAGGCGGTAGACGGTCGCGGGTCCGCGCCCCATACTTTGCGCCCTTGAGCGAGCCCGAAGCACACGACGAGGCGGACGCAGCAGGCGACGCCGCCCCCGAGGACACCAGCCCCGAGGGCGCCGGCGCGGCGCGCGAGGGCGGACGTCGGCGTCGACGTCGACGCCGTGGTCGTGGTCGCGGTGCCGAGGGAGCGACGGCCCCCGACGGCCAAGTGACGACCGACGCGGCGACGACACCCGACGCCGGCGCCCCGCCGAGCGCGGACGCGGGCGCGGCCGCTCGCCCCACGCACGCCTCGAACCAGGCGCCGCGTCCCCAGCAGTCACCGCGTCCGCAGCAGCCGCCGCGCGCCCACCAGGCGCCGCGTCCCCAGCAGGCGCCCGCGGCCCCGCGACCGCCGTCGCGCGACGCCGCCGCGTTCGCCTCGCTCACCGCCGGCCTCTTCAGTCACCTCGACGATCGCCAGGTCCCCTGCAAGGTCGACGGCTGCGCCCGCACCTGGACGTGGACCGCCGCCGAGCAGATCGAGTCCTTCGGTCAGCCGCCGCCCAAGCGCATGTGCGCCGAGCACCACGCGGCGATGCACACCGTCGCCGACCGCGAGGTCAAGTGCAGCAACCCATGGTGCCAGCGCACGTGGACCTGGACGAAGTCGGCCCAGCTCGCGCAGCTCCAGCGGCCCGGGGCCAAGCCGGGCAACGACGAGGCGCCCTCACGCCCGTGCGACCACTGCGTCCGCGAGGAGCGGGAGCTCGGCGACGCCCAGGTGCCGTGCCGCGTCGACGGCTGCCGCAACACGTGGACGTGGAGCCGCGACGCGCAGCTCAAGCACCGCGCGTGGATGCGGCACACCCAGGCCAGCGCCCCCGTGGCCGAACGCGAGGGCGAGCGCCGGGGCAAGCGACGCCGACGGGGCCGCTCGCAGGGCGGCGTCGACGGCCCGCCGCCGCGGATGTGCGAGTCATGCCGACAGCGGCTCAACGCGCTGGTCGACCGCGAGACCACGTGCAAGGTCCACGGCTGCACGCGCACGGTGACGATCGATCGCGAGAGCCAGCTGCGGGCCTGGGTCGCCGCGGGCAGCGACGCGGTGGCCGGTGAGTTCGCCCTGCCCAAGCGGATGTGCGAGGTGTGCCGGGAGTTTTGTCGGCTCCACCACGACCGCGAGGTCGCCTGCGGGCGACCGGGCTGCGATCGCACGTGGACCTACAAGACCGGCGCGCAGCTCCAGGCCTTCTTGGCCGGCCGGTTCGAAGATCCGCTCCGGCTGTGCGCCGAGGATCTCGCGAGCGGTCACGCTCGGATCGACGAGACGCTCGAGGGCGTCGACGTCATGCCGTGCATCGTGCCGATGTGCGACGGTATCTGGCACTACGTTCCGGGCATGGAGATCGCGGCGAGCGACGACGGCGATCAGCCCGTCGACCGCATGTGCAACGCCCATCGCCTCGAGCGGGGCGCGACCGAGCGCCCGCTCGTGCAGGCGCGTGCACAAGAGGATGCCGCGGGCACCGATGAGCACGGCAACGAGGACGAGGGCGAGGCAGATGTCCCCGCACCGATCCCCGACGACGGCGATGACGCGAGCGACGACACGAGCGACGACACGAGCGACACCCCGAGCGACACCCCGAGCGACAGTGGAGCCGAGCCCGACGACGACACCGCGAGCGAGGGGCCCCCTTCGATTTGAAGACTTCTTGACCAACCCGCCGAAGAAGTGGGAAGGTTCGACGCGCGCACGCTCCCGGCTCCTTCGACCACTCCCGCGACGAACTCCGACCACTCCCGCGCCTCTCCGGCGTGCGCCCCAACTTCCAAGGCCCGGTTCGTCGTGAGACGAACCGGGTCTTTCCGTTCTGGCCGCACCGATTTCGCGTCCATGACGTGGGCGCGCGCCTCGGGTACCATGGGGTGACGATGGCCAAGGCGCCGCCCGACACGCGCGTTCGCGAGGTTCGGCCGATCTCCGCCCCCGGCCCCGGCGAAGTTCCGTGCCTCGAGATCATCAGCGGCCGCAGCAGCGGCCGGGTGTTCGCGCTGCGCTCGCCGGTGACGACCATCGGCCGTGACGTGACCTCCGACGTGATGCTCGACGACGACGGCATCTCGCGGGCCCACGCCCGGCTGCACATGGCCGACCCGCTGTGGATCGAGGACCTGGCCTCCACCAACGGCACCTACGTCAACGGCGCCCGCGTCGGTCGCTCCCGGGTGCGCGAGGGCGACCGGCTGCAGTTCGGGCCCAACGCCCTGGTGCGCATCAGCTACTGGAGCACCGACGCGCTCGCCAAGGCGATGGCCGAGGCCGCGACCACCACCGGCGAGGCGATCGCTCCGCTGCCGCTGTCCGACCGCGAGCTCGAGATTGCCCGGCTCGTCAGCGAGGGACTGACCAACGCGGAGATCGCCACCCGGCTCACGATCAGCGAGCGCACGGTGACGACCCACGTCGCCAACATCTACCGCCGGCTCGGGGTTCACTCCCGGGCTGCGCTGACGCGGCTGCTCCTCGAGCGCCGCGGTCGCTGAGCGACGAGCAACGCGGCGCCCAGCAGCAGGATGCCCGGCGCCTCGGGCCCGCGCGGCGAGCTGCAGCCGCAGCCCCCGGCGTCGTCGTCCGCCGCCCCTGCTCCGGTGCCCTCGCCGTCCGAGCCGCCATCGTCCCCGCCCGCGCCCGTGTCGGCGGAGTCGTCGTCGCCCCCGCCGGTGCCGTCCGCGTCGCCGCCCCCGTCGGTGCCCTCGCAGGTCTCGTCGGGGGGACACTGCGCGTCGTCGATGAGGAACACGACGCCATCGCTGCCGACGACCATGAAGATGTCGCCGCGCACGGGTGTGCCCACGGGCACCCCGTCGACGCTCGCCTGCGGCCACGTCTGGGCGTCGCCGGTCGCGACGTTCCAGCGCTCGCGTACCGCCGCGTCGGCCAACGATCGCTTGCGCCCGCCGTCGATGAGCCACAGCGCGTCCTCGGGATCGTCCTCGCCGCGCACGACGAGCGGCATGTCGGGCAGCGCCGCGCCCTCGTCGATCGCGGCGAGCGTCGCGTCGTCCGTGGGCACCGCGTCCCAGAACGTCGACAGCGACCACGCCGCGAGCGTCTCGGGCCCCGCGATCCGCCGACGCACCCCTTCGGGCGGCGCCGGAGGCTCACACGCGAAGCCACCGGGGCTCGCGTCGAGCTGCGGCGCCTCGCCGCCGTCGGTGTCGACGGCGTAGACGTAGACGTCGTGGTTCGCGCCGTCCTGCAGGCTGCGCGGGATGCCGATCTCGAAGCCGTGATCGCACGAGCCGAGCGCGTCGCAGAGGTCGTCGCGCGGCACGTCGGCGACGACGGTGACGCCGACCGCCGCGGGATCCTCCGCGGGCCCGCCGAAGTAGACCTGGATCTCGACGGGCATCTCCGGGGCGTCGGGGTCCTGGGCCCAGCCGCGGATCGACGCGCAGTCCACCGCGTCCACCGGCCCCGCGGGCGGCTCGTTGCCGAGGCCCGTGAGATCCTCGTAGGCCTGCACGAGGGACATGTACGGGCTGACGAACACGAAGCCGACGCCCGCGACGTCCTGCTTGATGTTGAAGTGCAGGTGGATCGTCGTCGACGTGCCACCGAACTCGTTCGAGACCAGGCCGATCTGATCGCCACGCGAGAGCGCCTCGCCCTCGCTGACGCCGATGTTGCCGCCGTGCAGGTAGTCGAACCGCGTGCCGTCCGCGGACGTCACGTACACCGAGTAGCTGCCGATCGACGTGACGGTGCCGTCCTCGACCGACAGGTACGGGTGCGCGAGGTCATCGCAGGTCGAGGGGCGGATGTCCTGGCCCTGGTGCCCGACGCCGGCGGGGCACAGCGGCATGTCCCAGGATCGCGTCTCGCAGTAGTTGTCGCGCCACGGGTAGCTGTAGTTGGCGGCGTCGCACTGCGAGCCGCCGGGGCCCTCGGAGCCGCCCACGCCCCACACCTGCGAGTTGGGATACGACGGCGCGTCTTGGATCGGGTAGCGCATGCCGGGCGCGTACACCGTCTCGTCGACGGCGCCTTGGCCCGAGCCGTCCACGAGGTCACCAGCGGGCATGTAGAACGGATCGGCGGCCGCGGTGCGGGCGAACAGCGAGGCGGCCGCGAGCGCGGCGAGGCCCGTGGTCGCGGCGAAGGTGTGTCGGCGGTTCATCGCGCACCTCCCTTCGCGGCGACGAGGACCAAGGACTCGACCCGCTGCAGGATCTCGGCCTCGTCGTCGCACCACGCGACCACGCGACGATCACACTCGACCTCGAACGAGTACGCGACGCCGTGCTCGATCCACGACGCCGACCAGATGTCCTCGTTGCGGGTGAGGAAGCCGCCGTCGGTCCGCATCGGGTGCGTCGGCTCGGTGGTGCGGACGTGGGGGTGCACGCGGGCCTCGCCGCTGCCGTGCGTGTGCAGCAGGTAGCCGTCACCGTGGACGGTGAGCGCGTACCAGTGCGCACCGAGGCTCGCGGTGGCCTTGACCCCGTCCGGGAGCTCCGGCGGCGCGAGCACGGGGATCGGGGAGGCATCGAGGCGCTCGCGGATCTCCGCGGGGTAGCGCAGGCGCGCGAGCGCGTCGGTGCGTGACGCGTCGGGCCACGCGACCGCCCGCTTCACCCGCTCGCCGCCGAGCACCGCCCCGCGCTGCGTCGGGCGCGGCGTCTCGGCGCCCGCTTCGGCCCCGCGCGGCGTCTCGGCGCCGCGCGGCTGGTTGGCGGTCCCCGGGGCACCGCACGCGGCGCTCGCCACGGCCGCGGCGAGGGCCGCGAATTGCAGCGCACGGGTCGGTCGCAACGCTCGAGCAGGTCGACGTCTCGTCATGGTGGAGGCTCCGGGCGCAAGTCGGGTCACGATAGCGCACGGTCGCGGCCGCGATGGCTCCGACGCGCGCCGACGCGCGCCGAGGTGCGGGCCGCTACGCAGCGTTGCGTAGATGACGGGGCGCCGGCCCGGGTACGATGGCCGACGGTGGCCACCGCGGGTTCCAACACAGGCGTCGCGCTCGTTATCGCAAGCCGGCCGTGGGCGAGGCCCAGCGCGCTCGCGGTCGTCCTCGGCCTCGGCTGCGGCGGGTCCGACGAGTCGAAGATGACGCAGGCGTGGAACCCCGACGACAGCGGAGAGGCCACGGCCGCGGTCGAGAGCTCCGACGGCGATCCGAGCGCGGGCACCCCCGGCCAGACGAGTGATTCGCCGATGCCGTGCGACGACGTCTGCGAGACGCCGCCGAACGATTGCCAGCTCGCGCCGGGCACCTGCGAGGACGGGGCGTGCACCTACCCCGCCGCGCTCGCGGGCACGCCGTGCACGTCGGGCTGCACCTCGACGGGCTATTGCGACGCGGCCGGCATGTGCATCTGCGCCGAGTCGTGCGCCGACACCTGCACGGGCGGCCCCAACATGACCGCCGCGTGCGACGACACCGGCCTGTGCGTCCGCACCTGCACCGCGCCGTACGACGACTGCGACGGCGATCCGAGCAACGGCTGCGAGGTCCCCGTCGGCGTCGCGCACACCTGCGACGTGAACGGCTTGAACCCCGACGGCGGGTGCTGGACCGCGTACTGCGGCGAGGCCCAGGGCGAGGGCGTGTTCAGCTTCGGCACGTACCACTGCGTGGACTGCTCGACGTGCGGGACCACGGACGGCGGGCAGTGCCATTGGTGCAACCACGACAGCGGGACATGGTTCCCGGCCGAGGCGTGCGAGTGCGGGGAGTATCTCGACGCGGTGTGCGGGCCGGCGTAGGAGCGGATCCAACGCTGCGTCTCGCCGCGTGCACCCGGGGCGCTTCGCCCCGACGGGTCGCGATGCCGCGCGCGGGCCTGCGCGGTGACTCGCGCCCCCGGCGGCACGCGACTTGAAAGGTCGGGGGCGACTCCCGACCATGGACACCGACGCACTCCTCAATCTCCTCTATCAAAAGGGCATCGACGTCGGCGGCAAGCTGATCGGCGTCATCATCCTCTGGATCATCGGCCGCTTCGTGATCCGGGGCGTGAAGGCGGTCCTCGAGCGCAGCCTCCGGGCCCGCGCGGTCGAGAAGACCCTCATCGGCTACGCCGACAACATCATCACCGTCCTGCTGAACATCCTGCTCGTCGCCGTGCTGCTCGGGTTCGTCGGCGTCGAGACGACGACGTTCGCGGGGCTGCTGGCCGCCGCCGGCCTGGCGATCGGCACCGCGTGGTCGGGTCTCCTGGCGAACTTCGCCGCCGGCGCCTTCTTGGTGGTGCTGCGGCCGTTCAAGAAGGGCGACTTCGTGTCGGCCGGCGGCTTCGTGGGGACCGTCGCGGAGATCGGGATGTTCGTGACCCAGATCGACACGATGGACAACGTGCGGACCATGGTCGGCAACGGGAAGATCTTCGCCGAGCCGATCCAGAACTTCACGCACAACCCGTTCCGCAGGGTCGAGCGTACGGCCCAGCTGGCCCACGGCGCGGATCACCAGCGCGCGATCGAGGTGTTGAAGGTGGAGCTGGTGAAGATCGCCAACGTGGCGAAGAGCCCGGCGCCGGACGTGGAGGTGTTGGACTTCACGTTGGCGGGGCCGGTGCTGGCGGTGCGGCCGTACTGCCACAACGATCATTACTGGCAGGTGTACTTCGACACGAACCGGGTGATCCGCGAGGCGTTGGGAGCGGCTGGGTTCGCGGTGCCGCAGACGCACCATCATGTCGAGCAGGGGTGAAGGGCGCGCGGTGTGGCCCCGGTCAGCCGCGCAGGCGTCGCTTGATGCGGCTCAGCGCCACCGGGGTCACGCCGATGTAGCTCGCCAGATCCTTCTGCGTGATCCGTGCCTCGATGCGTGGCGACTCCGCGAGGAACCGCTGGTAGCGCTCGGTGGCGGTGCGGGTCAGCAGATCGCGCTCGCGCTCCTCCTTGCGCCGCCCGTAGAGGCGAAAGCCCTGGGTGAGCGCGCGCTGCCAGATCGGGTGCTCGGCGGCGAGGGTCTCGAGCGCGGCGAGCTCGATCTGTTCGACGACGCTCGCGACGATGGCGAGCGCGGCGAAGCTGGTCCGCCCGCCCGGCTCGAGGGCGGTGACGCTGGCGAAGAACCGGCCCTCGTCGACGAAGCCCTTGATCCACGGCTTGCCGTCGATCGTGTCGTACTGCAGCTTGATCACGCCTTGGCGCACGCAGAACACGTGGGGGCGCACCGCGTCGGCGAGGAACAGCGGGGCGCCGGCCGCGACGCGGACCACCTGCATCGCCCGCGCGGCGACTGTCCAGTCCGGGAGGGGTTCGCCGACGAGCGCCTCGAAGATCTGGCGAAAGACGGGCACGACGTGAACCCAGGATAACGACGTCCGCGAGGGCGTGGGGCGAGAGTCGCGGCTCCTCGGAGGAACCGTGCGAAACCTTCTGCTGCCCCCCATCGTCACCCTGGTCTCCATCGCCGCCATGTTCGCGCTCGACCGGCTGTGGCCGGGCACGCGCCTGTGGTCCGGACCGCTCGCCGCGCTGGGGTGGGTTGCGGTGCTCGGCGGCCTCGTGATGTCGCAGTGGCACGCGGCGCTGTTCCGGAGGTTGGGCACGAACCTGAACACGTTCGGCGAGCCCGGGTCGCTGACGACCGCGGGGTTGTTCGGGCAGACGCGGAACCCGATCTACCTCGGCTTCGTGATCATGGTGCTCGGGGTGGGGATCGTGCTGGGATCGGTGACGCCTTGGGTGGTGGCGGTGGGGTTCGTCGTGGGGGTGGATGTTGGGTACGTGCGGTACGAGGAGCGGAGGATGCGGGCGGCGTTCGGGGGGGAGTATGAGGAGTACTGTCGGCGGGTGCGGCGGTGGGTGTGAGACGGGGGGCGAGCTTTCGCCGCGGGCTTTCGCCGCAGGCGACTACAAGTGCATGTCCACGAGCAGCAGCACGAAGGGCCCGTTCCTGTCGCCGATGAGGTGCGCAGGCCAGTCGTCGGGAGACTGATCACGCATGAACGGGAGCGAGGGCGCATCGAACTCATCGAGAACCGTGGTCCACACCCGCTCG